>Ga0179593_1323065_pt1 | contig 10056 bp, 9 predicted proteins | sample CZODoug2_1_08_16_FD_185931 | JGI IMG/M metagenome (GOLD analysis project Ga0179593, IMG submission 185931) | Vadose zone soil fungal communities from Angelo Coast Range Reserve, California, USA - CZODoug2_1_08_16fungal (PacBio error correction) | ecosystem: Environmental > Terrestrial > Soil >...
GGGGGTTGGGGGGTGGGGGGGGAAAAGGGGGTACTCTGTATTTGGATTGCGCTATCCGGGCCGCGATGGGGGGGGGGGGAGACAAAGGACCCATGGTTTGTTGAAGATCTTAAAACAAAAAAGGTGGTCTAAAGGAGGAAGACCGTTGCTGAAAAAAAAACCCAGACTCCCCTACGAGACACTGGGAACACCACATACTAAACTCACTTGGGTGAAGGGGGGGAAAACGAAATCATGAAGAAACCGCTGAATACGTGCTCTCTGGGGGATGTTAATAAGAGAGAAATTGGGGACTCCCAATAAGCGGAGGGCCACAGGAGTTCAACGACAGGGGCCAAAGGTCCTTCATAGTCCGAATGCAGTTTTTTCCAACGTACACCCCGAGAGGGAAAAAAAAAGAAAACAGCATGTCTTAGAGCCATAATCGTCTTTCGAAAGTCAAGGTACTAAACTTGTAAAGAGCAGAGGGACTGGGGGAGATCTCTTACTCTTTCTTTGATTTGTGCAGAAGGCAAGCTGGAGAGAAGAAAGCATGGCGGCGCGAAGCCAACAAGAATAAAAAGGGAAGTCCGGTAGGGCTGTAAAAAGGAGAGGGGATCTGAAGGTCTTGTTACCTAACGGTCAAAAGAAAAATACAAAGGGACGTTACGGGCGGCAGCGGGGAAAAAATTGGTTTACTGTGCTACGGTAGTACATACGGGCTCTTTATGACCGAGGTTTGTTGGGGGAAGGCGAGGGGGGTCGCCGTGTACTTCAGCGAAGGAAGCTCAGCAAGTGGGAGAAAAAAAAGACATCCTGTAAGCAAAAAAAGCAAATCAACAATTGACCGTAAATAATGCAAATGCCGGTGTAATGGGAGGACGGTGGAATAAAGTAAAATAGACCAGGCCGCAGTCAATTTTCGGGAGAAAAAAAGAGGTAAAGATGAACAGATTAGTGTTTAGTAATAGAAATTGCGTAAAAAAATACGTGTAAAAAGGTCCTGCAACCCCTCCCTAAAACTTAGTGGTTGATCGGGTTGGTTCAACATCTGTGAGCATGACGGAGGAGTTCAAGAGGCGATCATGAGAGTCAAGTTGGTAAAGAAAGGCAAAACCGGCCGCGGAGGGTTTATGCTCACAGGAGGGGCAGAATGCGGAACAAGAAATCCGAATCAATCTCGTATGAGAAAGTGTAGGTGGACCCATGAAATTCTCGATGATAATGGGCCAAAAGAAGGGGGACACCTGGTACACAATAAGTAAACAGGGGACAGCTATGCGACCAAGTAGTCCGGACGGGGTAGAAAAATTCAATAAACTCCAACCAGATGGCTCATGGAAGGGTTGAGAGAATCAGGATGAAATGTCGCCCATAGGACATCATCTCAAAAAAAAAGTCAGGAAAAAAGAAGGTGACCGGGGGAAGCGATGACAGGAAACAGGGTTCGAGGGGAAAATAAGGGACGGGTGGAACACGAGAAATCAGATAAGGAACTGGACGGATCAAAAAACGTTTGAAAATCAAACTGTACTTACGCTACCTAAACTGCTTAGACGACAATCCTTTGGGAAAATGGGGGGTGGGTTCTCCGCTCAGACTTTGGGAGGTTAATGCGGCACCTATGGGTCGACCGAGGAGCAATTCGACCCTTTGAACGCGGAAAGAACGCGAGTAGAGTTTCCAACCGTTGCGGGTAAGAATAGAGGAGGGGGGAGGGGTCACTGAATAGGGTGCAGTAAGTCAGGCCGCCCCTCGAATGAACATCGCGGAGGCGTGTTAGAAAGACACAAGCGCTGACGAAATTGGCAGAAAAACCTCGCTACTCGGGCCATCGGGCAGTGGACATCGGAGGGCAGGGCCGCAAAGCACCTTCCTGATTGAATAAGATGACTGATTTCTTACAAGTACCCTGGGGTTGGGACCTTAAAAACAACTAATTTGGAGTGAGTACGTCAGCAGCGGATGTAAGGGTGTTGTCACCAAGCCGATTGGTAGACAGATTGAGGAGGAGATTGGGAGGGGCACCCGGTCGAGGGGGTCTTAGCGCAGTAGCAGGGAAAGGGGGGTGGGATCAGAGAGGATTCCCATATAGAGGCCGGGGGACCCGCTATTTCGGAGTCATGGAGGGAGCGAAAAGACAACTTGGTGGAACCGGGGTTTTTTTAGGAAAAACGGGAACCCCCGAGCGATCGAGATGCAGAGAGAAGCTCACGGAACGAAGCCTGACACAGGAGTGAATACGATCCCGCGTCAAATCTTAGATTGGGCAACGCTTTGATCGGGAAGTTGGTCACGACTTGAAGTCTTGACGACGGACGGGGAACGTGACTTTTTAACGCGAACGGGCACGAAAGATAATTTTAGCACCGAATGGCGGGCCGCCACCGTCATCCCACTAAGCAAGGGGAAACGAACTCTAGACCATCCGCACATGACCGAAGGGGTCAAAAAAAACGAAAACCAATTCGAGCGGGGGAAGAAGTCATAATTGAATCTCAGGGACAAGGGGGGGAGTAGTCGGGTCAAATCTAAACCTCCCAACGCGTAGTCGTCGGCATGGAGAAAGGGCAGTAACTGCGATCCCGATCCGGAGGAAAAGAGTCAGAAGTTCAAAACAAAGAGCATTCGCAATAGATCGTTAATTGAAGTCATGAAACTACAGGGAAATAGAACTTGCGGCTTGAGAGGGGAAGTCTGAGGCACATCATACTACATTCAATAGGAAACGGGAAAACTCGAAAGGAAAAATGTACTTAGGCCACAAGAAATCCTCAATAGAGGGTCCCAGCGTTCATTAGGAACACGGCTTGGATTTGTGCCCGCCACCACCTGGATAAAATGGTTATGAAAAAAATAACGATAACGAGGAAAAGGGGAGTCAGATATTTTCGATTCCATAATAATAAGGAGAGAAAAACACTGGAGTCTTAAATAGAGAGATATGTACTGAGTACATGGGGAAAAAGGAACGCTAAGGAGAGGGGGATCGGTCCAAGTTTAAAAAATGTTTGGAAAGGGGGGGGGGGGGGGAAACTTTGGCCAATACCACAAGTTGCTTGCCGGAGTTGCACTCGCGCGTCTTGTAAACTAGGGCCCATGAGTATACATGGGGCGACAAAACCTACTGTCTACAATACCGAAACCGATGCTACGGGCCAGAGTGTCTCATGGCGCCGCTCAAAGAGAACTTTCCTAAATGCTCGATGGTGAGAATTCATCAAGAATCCCTAAACGCGCCGTTCCTGCATCATGCGAAGAACGGGGGGAGAATATTCTCTCGCAAATACTTTGGACGCGGGGGGAAGACTAAAGCGATGTTCGGGGAAAAATCGATCAACAGTTGGGCAGGGGCTTCGTTGCAAAGGGAGAATGACTGTGAATAAAACTCTGTTCTGGGGCAGAAAGGGGGTGCCCGAGATTTCGAATAACAGGAAGCCCCGGTCTACTAAAAGATCTAAGGAACGGAAGATGAAAGCGAAGGGGAAAAAGCAAGTTCTCGCGTTTACCGCCCGCGAGTCTGACATGAAAGCTTAAAACTAGAGGCGACTCTCATCAGCGTATAGATCGTAGGGGAAGGCACAGGGTTCGGAAAGGAGCGGCCAAGAGAAACGGGACATAAATATTGTACTTTCGGGCTAATCAGCACTCGCTACTGGAGAGAGGGATTAGACCGCCACTCGTAAAAAAAAATCGGTATGCGGTCTTGGGGGGGCGAAAGGGGGTCACAAAATATCCAAAGCCATGCGCGAGTAGGAAGGGCCCACAAAGTCGTTGAGGCAAACCGCGAGTTCCGGGCGCAAAAGGGGTTAGGGGGCACAAATAGGTCATAACGCACGCGAGCGGCGGGCTGTCCGTGGGCAGACGATTGTAACGCCACGCTGGACAGGGCGTGTCTAAAAGGGTTAGAACGAGGGACTGCCAGACTGGATGAAAGGCACTATTGGAAGAGAGGAGAAAGGGGGGGGGCCTAACCTCTCCCAATTATAAAAATTAAAAAAGGAGTGCTCCCTCATTAGGGGGAGCGTAGAGAGTGAAAACTTTTGCCGAGAGTAGTACGGCAACTTGCTACGAGTTGGCTAGACGGCGAAACGAACAGGCAGAAAGCTGGGCTCTTTCGCGTGGGTGCTGGGGGGGGGAGGAGCGAAACTGGGTTTCGCAGCAAAAAGAGTGGTTGGAGGTTCGCGCAGTTACGAACACGGAATGACCGGGGAAGTCACAGATATGGGGGAGAAGGGGAACTGGTCGTAACGGACAAATTTCAAATTGGACCACCAATAGGGAAAAGTAGACCGTGGGGGACCGCCTCAAAAGAGAGGGGGGGCAACTCAAAACGCAACTTCTTGAACGCCTTAAAAAGAAAATCAAAGTCCAATTACGTATCCGCCGAAACACAACAACGAACAATAACCCAAGAATGTAGTTTGAACTGGGGGGGGGGGGACGCCAATTCAGATATCCGAAGACACAAAACCGCTATTCCTGGAAAAAAAAACGGCGGCCGGAGAGGCAAGGCGGCAAGGGACATTTCCAGGCCTGGCATTCTAACAATGGCCGGAGGTCCAAATGAAAAGAAGAAGTTATCAAAAGGGGACGGGGAATCAAGAACGCGGGAAAAAGAACGTCTACAACAGAAAGGAGAGGAAACCAACTGTGGCAAAGCGGCGCACAGAAAAAGGATCTTGGGGGACCGATGAGGAAAAAACTCTGGAAAGGCCGCAATTTTTCATGCCGGAGACAGAGTTGGTCGCGGGTTTGAATGGCTCTACCCCAGAAAAAAGAGTCCAGAATCCTCCGTCAAGAAGCTAGTCCAGATGCTAGTCCGGTGAAAAGAATAAGGCGAGCCGAATATCCGCAGCAAGGGAACTGACAGGGAAGGCGACCGACTGAGTCTGAACTAAACACAGGAAGAAGAAATGCGGAGAACCGGGTCAGAAATGGACATCAACATCTGACTATTATAGGCAACTATCAAAAAGGGGCACATTAGCGGTGGTCTGCTATCATTTGGCTTGGACTAGGATTGTCCAGAAAAAATTAAAGGGACCAAAGTGATAAAAACAATTTTTTACAAAAGCTCAGTCAGGTAGTACAATAAAGAAGTGGATTAAAAAACTGGCAACCAGACCAAAAATACCTGGTAGGAGGACCCCGATGGGGGGGGTTGGCGGCGCAGTTCCGGAGTGTCGGGGACGAAAAAAACTGGGGGTGGGTGCCAATGAAACCCCTTTTTTTTGGCGGGGATCAAAAAGGGTGGGGCTAAAGTGAATCCGTTGGAAACATCAAGAAAACCTCCGAAAAGGAAAAACCAAGCCTACTGGTCCACGAATTTATTATGTTGAAGTCATACCTTCGCAGCTGGAGCGTCGGTTGCGAATGATATTGTAAAAAAGAGTTTTGAAGGAGCGGGGGGAACGACCTGCCCACATCGTCGGACTAGGAAGAACAGTGTGGACAACGGACCGAGGCCAAACAGACAAAGGGATATTAAGAGGGGAGCTTTTGCAAGGTCAAAGGGGGTGACTAATTTTGACAATCGTACGGATGAGGCTAGGCTGCCTTGAGGCCGGCAAACAAAAATCAAAGAAAAAAACCTAAAAGTATGGGGGGTGAATTGGAAAGCCGCATGCAAATTTCTTGAACCTTCATTCAGTGTACAGAGTCCAAGATATACCACGGTGGAAACTTCGAGGACGGTGCCATGGTTTAATTGAAGCTGCAGATATAACGCTGGGGGAAAAACGGGGTGCGCCGTGTGAAAGCACTAAAGCTCAGCAGAAGAGCCTTAAGCCAGGGCGCCCTCCGTCAAGGGACGAATAATGAAAAGGGGCACTGTAAGTTCTCAGTCACAAAGCCGTGCGTAGGCACAAAAGAAGAGGGGAATAATGGCAGCGGAGTAGGACTTAGTCACAAACCCTTCCCTTCACCAAAATTCGTCTTGATGGGGGAAGGGGTTAATAATAGAAGAATAAAAGATGAGAAGTGAAGAGATTATCGGTCGGGTGAAAGGAACGAAAGGGCGTCGTTGAGTTAGGAAAGGGCAGCGGCTTGGATAGCGCGGGGGGGAAGAAGTTGAATGGGTCCAGTCAATTCGCAGGAGTGCAACCTGTGAAAAAGGGGAAAAAAAATAGGAAGTTTCTGAAGTTCGCCCCGTATAACGGCCGTAGTTTAAGACCACGAGGGCATGTGATTGGGGAAGAATCAAAAAGCCCAGGCGCCGAGGAAAAAATAATCGGTGCAAAACTCTGTACCTTCAGGAAGGGTTGCGTGACTTCACAAACTCTAGGAGAACCAAAGTAACTAGCGCAAAACGTGACTCCGCATGGGCCGTCTCTCATAAAAGTAGAGGAAGACGTAAGGTCAGCCAAAAAGGGTGGGAAATGCCTTTGGTATCTCGCCACTCGTTGTCCGCGAAATGTCCAGGTTCTAGGCAGGAAGGAAGGACACTGACCGCGAGTCAGACCACCCTCCGAAGGAAACGTAACCGCGAGGTTTTCAAAAACCTACTCAGGGAAGAACCGGGCTCGTAGCTGTGAATTAACGGGGCACCTCAATCTGTCCCTGAAGGAATCTGACCGATCCAAACTGTGCGCAGGGGCCAAACCAAACGTCTTGGACGTCAAAAAGGAGTTGTGGCCACGATTTACAAGAATCGGACGCTGATTGTCTGAAGGGGAAAGGGAGGATGCGAAGCCTTAGAGGAGATGGGGTTCGCTAGTGATTCGGAAAGGAGAGAAAACAAATATGCCAGGAAAGAGAGTGGAATCTTCAGGTAGACCAACGGATGGAGCAACATACCGGTTTGTTGGATTCAAGCGTCGTCAGAAGGATGATAGGAATCGAAACCGGGGAACGTCTCAAACGAGTGGCGAGGGGAAATAGGGGCGGTGCGTCCAATCGGGAACCTGGATGAGCGCACGCGTTTAACCGTTTCCGTCCTTGGGAGCGAGGAGGAAAGACGACGGGGGGGCCGTAGAGCGAAGCACAGGAATTAAAGGGAGGACAACAAACCGAACTGAGGAAGCAAATTCCAAGAAAAGCCGCGCAGCATCGATCTCCCTACCAGCGCGCATCCACTGCGGCTCACCCCACACGAACCTAGGAAGAGGTCAGTCAAGAAGAAAGGATTTGACGCGCAGCCAGAATCGTCTCGAGGAAGGGGAGGGAGGAGGAACGCGAGAGGGGTGAACTTCGCAACCCGTTCGCGCAGCTTCAAGCGGACCAAAGGGCAAGGAGAATGTGACGGGCATCGCTAAGGTCTCAGCAGTACAGTTGTACGACAAAAAACCGAAAAAGGCTCTGGGAAAAGTACTCTAAAAGTACGGAGGTCACATCTTCTAACCCCCGGGGCTGGTGGAGGGGGAGGGAGAACACACGCACCAACCTTAATCAAGGGTTGTCACCGAATCGCTACTCAGTCTGAGGGGATACGGTCTCACACTCTCAAAATCACAAACATTATTCTGTGAGTACAATATAGAGAGGGAGACAATGGAATCAACACGGTCATCTTTATGCGCGTGAACCAGGTGATCACCGGTTGGTGGCACTTTGGCCAGCACCAAAAGGAGAGGGGGGGGGGGCTTACGCAGGTAAAAACGAGAGTCTTCGTAGAGGTTCAAAGTCTGAAGAAGAGGGACAGGAAGGGTACGAAGACACGGAGTCCGAGGACAGACCCGAAACAGTAAATTTTTGCCGCCGTCTGGAAAAAAGGAAAGGGACCTTACTTTGGGCGCAAGCCTCTGTGGGGGGCTACAATCATCGAAAGGTAATACCGATGTCAAGAAGCTGAAAAAAAAATTCTTCTGCTGAAATTGAAGAAAGTCGCGAAGACGGGTAGAATGGTGCTCGAGACTTGGATCTCTGGAGACTATGAAAAAAAGAATGGGAAGGTCCTCCTCGACGCAAAGGAACTGGGAGTCGGGAAAGAAAAAGGGGAGGAAGGGAAATGAACTTGAAAAGCGCGCATTAACGCATTGTGCTGGTCAGAAAGGGAGCCGGGAAGTTCCCAGGGTCCCCCAGGAACCAGGCTTCGAGAAGCAACCTGAAGGGGATTCGGCTTGGACTTCATCGGAATCTGGGGGAAGAAAAAATCTAGCGAACGAGTGGTACAAGAAAGGCCGGGTTCGATGGCACTCTCATAATCGAGAGGGCGCGGAAACCGTATTGTGGGCACTTCAAAAGGGGGCGGCAAAAGAAAAACCCGGGAAGGGGACATTTAACGGGGGCATAGGGAAACTCACCCAGCCCGCTACTCTGAGTTGCTAAAGAAGACAGGCCGTAACGGCAAAAAAAAGAATCCTCTATGGGTTCTGGGTCATCTCTGTTAAAAAAAAAGGACGGACAACGAGAGAAGGAGGAAAGTGCCCCTGCATCGTTCAGGCAATAAAAACGGCGTTCGAAAGAAAACTGCTCGAGATTACCGTCATTTCAAGAACGTTTAGGCGGGGGGGGGGGCCGATTTGCCTACAACGATCTGAGTTGAGGGAATCCGTCGGGATGACGCTAGGAAAACCGCCTGCAGAAAATTTAAATTCAGCGCCGGGGGGGAAAGGGAAAAGAGGGCGAAGGGGCCAAAAATCGAGACTCAAAGAAAAATGAGGAAGAGGCATAAAAAACCTGAAATGGCGCGCTCAACCGCGTAGCCGAAAAAGACCACTAAGACACCGTCAGACGGTGGCCCCATTGCCCAGACGAGTGGAAACAGACTCATTATGTCTTCCTGAAAAAAGAGTAAAACGGGTTTGGAGAGGCGCGGGGTCCAAGAGGGATCTTTCAGGGTTCTACGTGCTTAAAACACGTCGTGGCAAACGGAGGGAGCGGGGGGGGGGGAAAAGAAATTAAAAATGGCCGCGGGGGCAAAGCCAGGGGCAGGGAATTGGCTACCAAAATGAATAGGTTTGTGGGCCCGAGTTACGAAACTATGTCAGAGGAGAATGTAGAATCATCTCAGGAGGAATCTTGGGGAAAACATGTGGGTAGAGGTGGTGAAAATGCAAGCTCACGAGGGTACAGAGTGGAGGGAACCATGCGCCGGTCCAATTTCGCCGGTCCGAAAGAGAAAGAAGGTGCCGCACAAAAGAGCAAACCGCCATACGCGAAGTATCCGTCAAATTCCTGGGATCCCGGAGTGACACCACGAAAAGGAAAAACAAGACGGGGGAAGTGCAGCGAGACTTTAGGGGGAAAAAGGAGTAACGAATACACGCCGAAGAAAGGAGACTAACTGTGGGAGAACCGAAAGAACTGCGGACTCTAAATCAGAGGGAAAGGGACACTTACACGGGAACAACGAAACACGGCCTTGCAGGAGCAATCAAGGCGGACTTACTGGCTTACTGGTTAGATGAAAGAACGGCGAGGAATCACAAAGGAGCAAAAGAAAAAAATTAAAAACAGAGGAAGAAAAGAGAAGAACACAAACCCGTACAACAACACATCTATGAAAAGACCTTAAAAGAAGCCTAAGAAGGGGACCGGCATTACAAAGAAAAAAAGGAGCAGCAGGAAGAATGGGCTTCCGGCGAAAGGGACAAGCTTTTCTTATGCGCGGGTTTTTGTCTGACGCTCGGGCAGGGGGAAAAAAAAAAGCGTATAGTGAGAGAAAAAAAACGCAAAGAACGAATAGACTCAGAAAATAGAAACGAAAACCACAGAAGAAAAGAACAGGGGGGGGGGGGGAAGAGGGAAGGATAGTATAGGTGACAGAACAGAGGTTAGTGTGTGAAAAAACCTCATATTTCTTGAAGCGAAAGTAGTGGAAAAACAATGCATGAAAAAAGTTAAAAGTGAAACGAGGTTGCGAAGGTGGAAGAACGCACCTAAGATTATGGGCTACCGAATTAAGATGTGTACGCGATCAAAAACAGAGACGCCGGAAAGCATGTACTGACATTAGAGGCAGACTCATCAATGAGTCACAGTCGGGGGGGGGGGTTATTGGGTGGGATGTCAAATAAACCTAATCGAAGAACCACGGTTGGGTTTCGAAGAGAAACAAAACTTTTGTATCAAGAAAACAAAAGACGAACGCGGCCAGCGAAAGCCACACTCGAAAAAATAACCACCTTCGACCAA
>Ga0179593_1346397_pt1 | contig 10056 bp, 10 predicted proteins | sample CZODoug2_1_08_16_FD_185931 | JGI IMG/M metagenome (GOLD analysis project Ga0179593, IMG submission 185931) | Vadose zone soil fungal communities from Angelo Coast Range Reserve, California, USA - CZODoug2_1_08_16fungal (PacBio error correction) | ecosystem: Environmental > Terrestrial > Soil >...
ACCAACGGTTGCCAGCCATAAGATTCTCAGCCAGGCCGTGACGGGAAGCACGGGGGGGGAACTAAAGTTGCGAGGGAGGGGGAAGGCCGCGCTGACTTAGCTTGGGCAATGGGGTCGTCAATGACTACTCGTGAGGCGAGCCAATCAAGAGGGAGGGAAGGGTTAACACGGCCAGAGACCGGAAGATTACGGGGCGCGGGCAAGAGGGAACACGTGAAACGATAGTGACTCGTTGTAGCACAAGAAGCGTACTTCGACGAAACAATGTATACGCGACATGGAACGCAACGGTACTAGGGTCATACCGTGGGAGGACAAAAGCTATCATCCGGTCGACGTTGGCCGGGGGGGAACGGGTACGCGGGAGATCTAGCCCTCAGCCCTCGGATCAGTCTACATTATGGGCTCACGCTCAAAGGACCAGGGCTTTGGCACCACGTAAATCAAGCTGACCCATGGACTTCGGAGGGGTCTGGCAGTCAGGGAGACTTACAAAAAGATAGCGAGGTCTTCGAGGGTCCAAGAAGCAAGAAGCACACACAATCTTTGCGAGGTGTACCAAAATAAACAAGGGTCAGAATAGGGACGGCCTTTTTAACCGAACCGAAGCAAAGGAGTAACCCTTCAAATGAGGGGAACAAAACCAGGGATGACAAATCGTACGGTGCAAGGGGGGGAAGAGAAGAGCCGACCCCGTCCGGTCTAAGGATGAGACCATAGATAGAAAAGTTTGTTAGTTCCTGCCAGGCAAAATGGAGAACTAGATGCACGCGACAAATCACCCGGGTTCTGGCGAAGGAAAGTTGTGAAGATCAAAAGAACACAGATCGTATTTTTCTCGCGGTAAGGACCGGGGAGAATTAGCACGTCTCTGCAGGAAAGGGCAAGCCAAAGGATCGCTACGGAAAAAGCACCGGGTGAGCGTTCTACCCGCGTAAGACCACGTAGTCTGCCAACAGGGTTCGGCAATGAGGGCCAGGGGGGGGGACGAGTCTCAAGAACCCAACATACGTCCCTGGGAGTTGAGGGGGGAGAATCAAGAAGATCAATGCTCGGTGACACATGGCGCAACAAGAAGAATAGAAAACTTAAAAGGTTGAGATGTCCATGAGACTCGAGGCACTTGAAAAATAGGAAAAGAAAAGTTTCTCGAATGCGCTACCTGCCCGGACGAAACGGAAAGGTCTGTGGGGAATAAAAAAGGGAAGAAGGGGAAAGGAGACAAGGTCGAGACGACCATTCTTACCACGGAAAGGACTTGGGGGGCCCTGGCCAATGAAGAACAATCTTCACGGTGAGGCGCGTTTACAGTAGGACAGTGACATTCAACAATAGGTCCAAACGAACAAAGGGGGGCAGTGACGACAGGAACTTTTCAAGGTAGGTCGGCGTCAGCTTGGATAAGGCTTCGAAGCCGGTCGGCAGTGCTCTGGGCCGCGGGACGGGAAGGGAGACATATTGCCGTAAGACGCGAAGGTGGCTTCACCACCATTTCGCGGGAAGAGGTCACAAGAATAATTCGGTCGAATCGGGGAGAAGCACAAGTATGGTGAGGGGTTCGGAAACCATTCAGGCAGGTAGAAGATCAAAAGAGTGGCGGGCCGGCAGACAACTAGCCTGGGAGTCAATCCATTCCTTTGAAATGGGGGGAACTTTGGCATGCAAAATGCAATCAGTGAGGGCGCTTTGATAAGTAAAAAGAGATCAGAAAAATCAAAAAAGCAAGTAATTGGGTCAAGAAACCCGGATTCGATGACTGTCGATTCAGGGCGATAAATTAACCGGAGAGCCACAAACCGGGGGGGGGGGGCCGACGTAAACCGGAGGACACGGAGCAGTATGAGCCCAAGGAAAAAGAAAAAGCCTGTAAGGAAGAAAACGAGCTAAAAAACGAGGTAGAGGACAGACGTGAACAAAAAAGGCTCTGTCCGATAAAACGGGGTGGGGTACAAGTGGAAATAGGGATCGGGATGAACTTTTCAGCGTGGATAACGCCTTGGTAAAAACAGAGCACTGGAAAAGACCGTGGGGGGGGGGGTAAAGAAGGGTGCCCAACATCCGTTGTCGGAAGAGTAACAAACGACGGAAAAGAAACGCTGGAATCTGAAAGGGGGGCAACGAATTACGAGGCCGGAGCGTGGGGGGAACGCCGCAAAAAAAGGTCGGCTAAAATTTGCACTTTCCCTGAGGCGCGGGGGGGGGGGTAAAACACTGCGAACGCGGATTGAAAGGAGAAATCTCGCACCAGAACGACCGATTGCTCGTGGAGGCGAATCGGGAAAACGAGAATCGTTAGGCGGGGCTCGCTGAAAGTGCAGGGTGAGGAAGCGTTGACTGGAACCGCCGGCGTTTGAAAGTAGACCGCTAGAGATCACGGATATCGAAAAAAATGTAGTCCCACTCGGCCGATAAAGTTACGGAACCAGATGCATGAAGGGAAGCCGAGTGGGGCAAGGCGTGCGAAAGGCGTCAGTGGAGCGCTCAGCGCCGACCGCAATGGGGTGCGTCAAAAGGCTGGGGAAACAACCCCCCGACACTACATTCGGAGAATGCCGGACAATGTCTAAAGGACACGGGGTGGGGGGAACACGGAATCGGCTTGGGAAAGAGGACCGGGGCCGGGCCGGGTGGAGAAAAAGGGGGAAAGGACGAAGTGCGCGGGCCCCACCCGCGTAGGACCACGCGCTGGGACGGGTAAAGAGGACAGGGGGCCTTTTGGCTGCATTGTGGGATAAGGAGAAAAAACCGGAGATGTTGGCGATAAGTGAACGCCGCGGCACGCGTTCCTCAAAAGGGGCGCAAGAATTGACGACCTCCCTTGGTCGGCAAAAGCAAGAGAAAAGTGCAGGCATGTCTGGTCGAGAAAGGTTGAGCCGGGAAAGTTCGCACTTCTCGGAAAATCGTGGGTGGGACTTTCAAGGCGGCCTTAGTCTTAACAGAAGTTGTGGGGGGAACTAATAGCACGAGGCTAGACAGGAGAATCGGAGCTTGGGTCACGAACCTATGGAGAGTGCTAATCGACCAGCGAGTGCCAGCAGGAACCAAGATAGGCGCAGAATCCGACAATGGTAGACACGGCTGTGTCCTAGCGGTCAAAGAATAAGCTTAGGTCACGGCGGTTCTCTGAGGGCGTGCAGGGGGGGAGGGGGGGGGTGTACTGTTAACACAGATCTAGGACAGCAGAAATGGAAACCACAGCACGGTAAGAAAAGACAAGTCTGCGGCAAAGAGACTTGCGACCTGGCCAGGGTGGGGGAGGAAAGAAAAAAGAAACTCACGCGGTTAGACACCCGAGGTCGTACCAAGGAAAGAAAGGCGCCAGCGAACCTAGGGGGCGAAACAGGCTAGCAAAGGTCATCGCTCAATTCGAACTAGCTACGAACAACGTATGAAGGGAAGAGGGAGAGAAAAAAGAAACCTGGCAACAGACGAAGGGGGGAGATTAGGCCGATTTGGCCGGGGTGGGCGGGGCTACTTCGATAAGGGGGGCATCTAGTTTTCGGATTGGGAAAAGGGACCACCGAAGTCTCAAACTGGCACATCGTACGACACGGCTTTGGAAAGGCAGGAAAAGAGGGGACTTCAAAATAAGGCTTACCCCGTAACGAGGAGGGGACTGGGAAGATCAACTGCACGACAAACCAATCAATACAAGGTCCTAAAAACAAAACGGAAGAAAAATACCGCACTGATGCACAGACGCAGGGAAGGAAAGGCAGGGTGCTAACAGATTTCAAGGCTGGCGGTCTAGGGAGGGAAAAAAAGGCTGCAGAAAAAGAGGGGGACTGTACTATATCTGACCGGTTCGGGGGGAAGAGAAAAAACGCTTTCAACAGTAAGGCTCATTCGGAAAGTGTGGCTAGGTGGGTAAACAAAAGAAGTTAAAGCCCGGGGCGAAATGAAAGATGGAAACCTGAATACGTGCGTCAGACTTGACAACGTATACCGAAACAAAACGAAGTACAGTCCGTACACGAGTCAAACGCATCTGACTACAATAAGGGCGTGGATCGATCAAGGCGGAGCTGGAACGGGGGTGCGGAAAAAGAGGCCGCCCGGCCCTAACAGGGTGCGACCCATGGCGCCGGCTAGCCACACAGGGAAAAAAAAAAACAAACCTGTAACACCACGGCACATGCATCGGGGGAAACTTCGACTAATGGAATGGGCAGCGCAAACAAAAGACTAAAAAAACGACATGGCGTTTCAAAGAAGGGGATGAAAAAACGAAGCAACACAGACCCGGAAGAAATTGCACTATTAAAAGGTCGAGGGGGAAAAAAACCAGCAAAGCAACCAAAAAAACGAGACGGCTTAACTCGCCGCAGCAACTTTCAGGGCAGAGGAAAAAAAGGCGGCAAAAAACACAGCAAGCAAGATGGCAGGAAGACGTTAAAGACGGAGAAACACGATGAGGGCAAGGCTGTGGCCTTGAGATTCTCAACCGAGCGCGTCGAAGTAATGGGGACGAAATCAGACGGGTCTTACACAGACGACATTACAGCAAGGGGAAAAACGGAAAGGAGCGGGAAACCTACAGCCAACTGCGCAAAAAGAAGATTCTCAAAGACAATGATAAAAAAGGCCTGGGGCAGGGGGAGTCCGGCAAAATGCAGTGGGTGCAAAAACCGAACAATGGAAGGAGGGTCAACTACCGGCAAATGACCTTCGGAACACGGGAAGTACGGGGAAGGTGGCTACGTGCTCGAAAAGACAAAGCTCTTCATCGGGGGCAGGACTAGGACGACGAATACCCGTATGACATACCACCTTCACAGTTGGGTAAAAAATTCAGGGCGTGTGCCACAGGTATAGACTGAACCCGGAAGAGGAAGACGTACCGGCTCGGAAAAAAGCGAGGAACCCGGACAAAGTCCCTCTGAAAACCACGGAGGTGCTAAAACGGTGGACGATAACTCGGCCGTATTACAGATCAGAGGGTTACTGACGGCGATGGGAAGAGGGGGGCGTTGCAGAAGCGCAGAAAAAAAGTCATCGCTTGCGACTGGTACTTACAAGAGCACCAAAAAACTGGGAGAGACCTTGGAGGAATACATGCGGCAGAAAGGAGACGTTTAGGGGACCAACAGATTTGCTGGGGAACAAAAACTCGAGAGAGGGAGGGCCGGGTATAGAAAAGGTACCGGCAAGGGGAAGATGTGTACCTGGGCCAAGAAAAACCGGGCACCTCTGAGCAGACGACAAGGAAGTGTACGATACGTGCCCGGATCAACTTCGCGAAGCCCGAGGGAAAAGCCCAACGTTCAACATAAAGTTTGCTCAAAAACGGGGGGCACGAACCGGGAAAGTCGTGCGCGGAATCGGAACAAGGGTGGTGAAGCCAAACAACGAGCTTTCGGGACTGGCATTGATCGAAAAAAAGAAAACGCGGTAAAGCACTGACAGGAGAGTGGTGCAGCAAAAGACCTCAAAACAGCCAGGCCGATGCCTCTTCTCAGAAAGGGCCCACGGGTACGAGGGAGAAAGTCGACGCAACTCTACATGAGGGGAAAGTGAGACCTCAACCCCGGATAGGAGGGGGCTTCCTTTGGGCCTAAAAAAAGGCGCTAAGGCGTCTCGGAAAAGCAGTGAAGAAATCGCAAGGAGCGTGGGGCAGACCTCCACCCGGGGTCGGTAGGGGACCGAGGGCTGGCAAGGGGGGATCGGGAAGCTAGCATGCTATGAACAAAGCAGGGACGGGTTTACTCATTCTGACCGGGGACGCCCGATTCCATCGAAAGGGGACGATACAATCGAGCGGTCACTATAACGTGGAGATTGAGAACAACCGGAAAAGGGAGATTTCAACATGGGAAGACAATAGGGACGTGCCGAGATGAAAACCGAGGGGCGGAAACATTTTCTTCGAGAAAGAAAGGAGACCAAGAGGGGCAGGGGAGAACGGACCAATTTTCTCACAGACAGCGTAGAAAACCAAAAAAAGAGGGGATCGGTCTAAAAAGCACACTCGAGAACGCAAAAACCGGATGACATGGGACACAATAGTAAAACTGTGGAAAAAAAGTGGCGGCGGAGGCCCGCACCGGCGCGGCGGCGGGTCTCATCAAGCCCGCACGAGTTTGAGTGAAAGGGGAGCATCAAAGGGTTGGCATTGGAAAATGGGCTCAGTGGTAGTACAAACGAAGGAAAAAGAGGGAACAAGGGCGAGGGGGACACGTCGCAACGTTGGCAGCTTAGGAGCGCCAAAAGAAGTCGCGGAGGGCTGTACGACGTGACAGGGCTACTTCTGCACGAGGAAAAAACTGGGCAGCAGTCGGACGGGTGCAGTGGTGAGCGGGAGCTCCCGTCGGCAAAAAATGGAGAGTAAACGGGAGCAGCAAAAGTAGAAACACGTTCTAGGGGGGCGAACTGGATGGGAAGACTAGGCCGGAGGTGTTCCCCCATCATGAATTGGTCCATGAGAAAGAAGAAGCTGCACGTGAACATGACAGCGGATAAGTGGGTAAGGGAAGTTTCGCAAAGATGACGAGCGAACTCCCTCTTCCGGGGATCTATGGGGGGGAATAAATCAAGACAAGAGGGTGAAGGACGAACCTTCGAGTACAGAACTACATGCCAAGCATCAAAAGAAGTCTTCGGGGTGACCACCGCGGGAGAAAAAGTCTCGTCAACGGCCGGCTAAAAAAGGAAGTAAAGACGAAAATATGCTGTAAACGATGGTAGAGGCGAGAAACAACAAGGATATGAGGAGGAAAAAACGAGGATGAAATACTGAGGCGGTAGAGAATAATGTTCGAACGCAATGCTTGACTGGCTGACAAATAAAAACGGACACGATGGGTGTCGATTTCGCCAAGAGGGTTGAAAAGAGTGGCCGAAAAGTCGTCGATGTACTCGTTAGTCCCTAAATGGAGAGAATCTGTTCATCTCTCACATGCCGAGAAGCGAGTTCAAAAAAGGGGACCTTCAGGCCGCTAATTTCCCCGCACCTATAACGCGGGACCAGGTATTTCTGGAAACGACTCCTCTACTGGGACACTTCAAAAATAATGCATACTAGGGGGGGAACCTAGGCAGGACGAGGATCAAATTCCTGACACGCGTGGAAAAAAGAAAGGGTCAAGTTGCACCGGAAACAGTTGCAGGAATCAATGGCCCCACCGGCCGACGAGATAATCATAGAAAAAAACTGTCACCACGTGACCGAGAGGCTGAGTCTTAAAAATCGGGCGATAAAGCTTAACACTTCTCTGAGTCCGCGAGGGTCTGGTGAGGAAAAGAAATCTCAGGCAATGAGGAGTACAGTGATACCCTCGGTGGGGCAAAAAAGACGGGGAGAAAAGGTTTACCAAATATCAAATACCAGAAATGTGGAAGGGAGAGGAATACAGAGGAGGTCGGGGAACGACAGCCGCCGGACCAATGTGCTCGCTGCCACATCAAGGAGTGGGGTGAGTTCCCACATTCGAAGGGTGTGCCAGAACCCGGGAAGGACGTTCGCAGGCCGGTTTGCAGACGAACTAGAGCGGTAGGGGGACTCTTCGTGAGGAGACGAATTGAAAGGACACGCGGTAAAGGAAGATATCGCCTGTACGCTGTCTCAGCGGCGTTCGACCACAAAAGTGCCCGATGTAACCATCTCTAGGGATACAAAAGGTGAGGGACATCAGTGCGGGAGTACTCGTGTCGATTAAGGTTTGTCACACTCGGAGAAAGTGAAGGATTCTCAACCGCCGAATTAAACGGGAACCAATCCATAAGATATCAGAGGGAAAAGACTAAAGGAAGGCTGACCAACAACCCTTTGGTGCTATTCCTTGAAAAAGTCATTGAGAGGGCAAAGGCCAAAATCGATGCTCGAGACAGCGGCCAGACGACCAAAAAGGGGTATTTACTCAAGAATCCTTGCTAGGAGTTCAAAGAGAGAAAGAGGGTCTAAGCCAAGAAGGGGGAGGTACCCCGGCACGGGGCCACAGACTTGTAAAGGGAGGGAGAAGGGCAGCCATGTACGAAGTGCCTCAAGACCATACTCGATCAGAAGACAAAAAGGGGAAAGGGATCTAACAAAATAGAAGAATGACAGCAGCTGTCAAATTCGGGGCGGGGGCCTTGAGAAACAACGCCTAAGGCTTCTCAGGGGACCCGTGGAGGGGGGGGGTCCACATCGAAGAGCCGCCGAAACGGGGGGTTTCTTAAAAAACCAGGATAAGAGAGGGGTCGGCGTACTGGCTCGGAGGAGAGTACTAGCACAGTAGGGGGGTGAATTGTGCAGGGAAGGAAAGAGGAGAGTTAGTAGAGGAAAAAGGAAGGGCGGGTGCACGTAGGCGTACCCTGCCGTTCTCGCTTGGTCCGGGGTGACCAGTCGAAAGGGGAGCCCCATTGACGTAGGCGTAACCCCGCCGCCAGAGCGAGTGAGGGGGGGAGAAAGCTTTCGGGGGGAAAAGGGGAAATTCAAAAAGACGATTCGGCGATAGAGGACCTCCACGCCTCTTTTGTGCGAAAGAACTAAAGGTCCCAGCGAGAAGTCCTGAGGAAGGAAAAAAACCAAAACCCGAGCTAACGCCAGAAACGAGTGCTCGTACAGGAAGGTGAACACGGGGAACCATTGCCAGGTCAGACGGTTGCGGAGGGGCCGGTGGAATAAGATTCGAGAAGCTGCTCAATATTCTTCGGGGGCTGGAACCAAAGCAAGAAACACCGGGGAAGGTACTGTGGTAAAGACAGGTTGAGGAGGCACACTCCAAGAAGGGCATCAGACAAGGTTTGAGTCGTAATAAGAAAGAAGAAGAGTCAGCGCACCACTTTCGGTGCATGACCGGCGAAAAAGAGGCCCGTGCTGGAAAACATCGCATCGGCTGGCGAGGGGTAAGAGGACGCCGCCAGACGGGAACGACCGTTGGAGGGACTCGGTGCGCGGTCGTTGGGAGGAGTAATTCCAAGTTCAGGTCTGGATGGGCGGGATGTAAGACCAGGAGCGAGCTTTCCCAGCGACTCTATCGAAACGAACGGAAAAAATTCTCAGTAAGCAAAGGCGTGGCGAAGGGCCCAAAACCGTTCGTCAAGGAAGAGTGCCGTACCACTTGAACACGAAAGGAAATAATGCGGGGAGGGAAGTTAGTCCGAGGTGTGGGGAAGTTCTAAAGCTCGGAAAGTGAAGGAAATCTCCTCTAAAAAAGGGCTGGCCAGGCAGGGGGGGATGTGTCGGGGGAAATAGTGGCTTGCCGGAACCTTCAAGAAACTGTAAGGCAGGGGGAAGATGAGAACAAGTTGCGGAGGTGGCAAAATCGGTCCGGGTGAACGGAAAGGGCGTGGAGCGGTACCTTGGAGGCGAAACTGGGTACAGGACTGCGCCTTTGGCCAGTAACAACGGGGGAATGCAACCTCCTGTGGAAGGGTGGACTGCGTGGTACTTTGTGCTGTAAGGGGGGAAAGATATAGCTGTCGAGCGGGGGCAGAAAACTGTCAAATCGCCTAAGGGAACGAAGGGAAGCACATACTGCAAGAGGAGAGGAGTGAACCCCGCCCGATTGTGGAAAGAGCAGACGGAGAAGGCGAACGGAAATAATGAGTCATGACGTCAATAGAGTGACTCCCGGAAATGCTGTCAATACTGTGATCTTCAGCCGCCGCCGAATTCACGACGATTGAGTTGTCACGAACCCAGGCTCGGCCGAGTCCATGAGCCTTTTAGTGGCGCTTAAACGAACAGGGTCGATCTGATAAGCCAATCTCGGCCATCCAAACCAGCTTCGCGGGGCAAGAATATATTTGAGGTAAAGTCCTGGCTGGGTCGAGAGGTTCATCTAACTTGGCTCAGGGGTAGGGGTCGAAAGGGAGATGGCCGGCTTAACTGTCGCTGGGATTGGTGTCGGGTGCAGAAAGGGATTCAGGATCGTCCAGTTAAAACCCAAGGAAGGGGTTAAGACTGCGAGAAGATCACTTCTGCTGCTAGGGATACTGTGAAAGGGGGCCCGCGGCTGTGCAAATCCACGGACAAACGAACTCGATAGTTGAAAAATCAATACGAAAAGAGGGTCAACACAAAGGAGCCTATAAAATCTTAACCGGCAGGTCGAAAGGAAATCTTCAGGATAG
>Ga0179593_1477696_pt1 | contig 10056 bp, 6 predicted proteins | sample CZODoug2_1_08_16_FD_185931 | JGI IMG/M metagenome (GOLD analysis project Ga0179593, IMG submission 185931) | Vadose zone soil fungal communities from Angelo Coast Range Reserve, California, USA - CZODoug2_1_08_16fungal (PacBio error correction) | ecosystem: Environmental > Terrestrial > Soil >...
GCGCCCGCGTACTTGAAGGGGGATTCGAAGCGGGCTAGGGAGAGGGGGAAGGGTAGAAAGCCAAAAAACTGACCGATATATTGACGAGCGAAGTTTGAATAGCAAGAAAAGAAAACGTGTAAAAAGAAAAAAACGTGGAGGCCGAAGCGAAGTACGGTCTAATCGGAACTGCCGAGGGGAAAAAAAAGTTTGAGAAAGTGTCCAGCACTCCGACAAGATTTCACCGAAAATTCAAAACCTGAAAGGGGGGGGTAGAGAGGCAAAGTGGTGCGACAAAAATGCGCTTCGGGAAAAAAAGGGCAGGGGTCAGAGAACTTATGTAGCGGTTGTGGTCGCCGAGGCTAAGATAGAAAAAAGCGGGAAACCGTGAAAGATACGGGACGACGCCGGCAAGGAAGGCTAACTCACTATTTAGACGGAAAAAAAATAGATTCATTTTGGGTAAAAAAGCTAGGAACCAAGTTGACCCTTATTCGGAATAAAATTGAAGAAGGGTGGAGGAATAGAGAGAACGGCCAGGAAGAAAACCGCGACGAAAAAGGGGGAGTAAGACCAAGAGTATACCTGATACACAGAGAGAAAGCGCCGTAGAGGGGGGGCATGACAAACAGAACCTAGGGCTGATCATTCTCCCTTCCGTTCTAAATAAACCTCAATAAATGGGATGTTTATCTCACTCTTGGATCGTTAAGAGCTAAGATAATGCAGGGGTTAGGTTATCTCTCTGAGTTTCCTAACGTCGTTGGAAGACTGCTGGAGTGCGGGGCGGTTGTAGACTTCAACACACAGGCCCACCGGTAGCCTCCAAACTTCAAACGAGAAACCAAGTAGCAAGGAAAGAAAAGGCAGGAAGGGCTCAAGGCCTCGCTGTCAAAGGTTGGCGAAAAGAGGGGCGCAGACGTAGGAATCCTTAAGGGGAAATCCTCATGAAGAGAGAACGTCAGAAGAGGGAGAATATCAGAGAGAATGGATCTTTGATCCCGCAATGATGGGGGGGGAAGTAGCCCCGGGCGACGAGGGCGGGGTGGGTCTCGAAGAGGGGTCTCGATCGGGGGTCTAAAGAAAGCATGCAGGTAAGAGCTTCTTCCCAGGCTCAAAGGGAGCACTTGGTGGGGGTAACGGTGGAAAGGGGGGAGGGGGAATTCTACAGACAGGAAGCAATCTCCAAGGGGTTTGAACTTTGGCTGGGACTGGTAAAAACGGGAAAACGGGGTGGGAAGCTCAAAGTTTGACGGGGGTTCACGAATAGGGGAAAGAGGGCCTTTATCCGCTGTCCACACCACCGCGCCCTGGGACGCGTGGGCTAATTAAAAAACGCATTTTAACGAAGAAGAAAGGAAGGCTTCGAATGAAAGGGCTAAAACCATAGGGGCGACTCCGATCGGGCGGTCGCGCAACAAGAGATCGGGGAGGTAGAAAAAACAGGATGAAGGGGCGAATAAAATCGAAGCGATAACAATGGGAGGCAACGGGACCGCTACTCTATCGCAATCAACCAGAAGGCGGGAAAATTTCAAAAAGAACCGAGGAGTCAGGATCGCAAAAAAACTGAGATTAAAATAGGAATATAAGGGCCTAGTAAAGGGGAACGGAAGCGGGGGAAACCGTATAGGTCAGCATGAGGGTCCGATTCATGACATATGGCGTATCCGGAAGATGGGCGAGCACCGAAAGGAAATCGCCGGGGGGGAAACGGCCGAGAGGGAGGTAAGTCACCAGTCTCGAAGGAAGGCACTCTCCGAGAAGATTTAGTCAAGGGGTGTCATTAGCATCATGGCTCCCTCTCTAAAGTTCCGAGCGTAATTACTTGGCGTAAGAGAGCGCCGTCTAAGGTGCTTAAAAGGGAAACCCAGTAAACGGGCGGGGGAATCGCAGGGCACAGTCAAACTTGGGGTACGCGTTGGGTCCAGCAAAATACCGGAGGGAATCAGTATTGTCTGCACGTATAATCGAGTCACCCGGAATTGGAATGGGACCCCCCACCATGAGAAAGGGTGGGGCGACTCTGGAGTACATCAGTCATTCTCGTATACCAACTGATCGGGACCTGAAAAGTCTCAAAATGAAACTGATAGGGGGCTCCAATTTCCCAAAAAACTGACGCGGAGGGATAACGGCGGCAATGAAAAGCACGGGGAGAGGGGGGTAAAAGCGGCGCTTGGCGATAGATGGAGGCGTCCCATAGGGGAAGGAGGGCCTTGCCACCAGGGAAAAAGGGGGGCGCCAACGGAGAGGCCTTCAAGGGCCTTCCTATTCATATCGTTTTAGGGTTTAGGGGGGGATTTGGGCGCAGAATGCTAAAAATAACTTGATGTATCTCAGAAGAGTCGCCTAACACCGGAACCTGCCGCAACTTACCAGGGAGAAAATCCACACCTATCAACACATCCGGTCTGGAGACTTGCGGAGGGAGGTCACACGCGAGGAGTCTCCTTTTTATAACGAGATTGGAAATGCTGGGTTTCAAGGGGAGGTCCTAGCTTGTCAAAGAGGGTGTGTTTAGGGGGCGGGAGACGCGTGATTGCACGCGCCTGGGACAGAACAAGTTGCGGAGAGTAAAAGCTCCGAGGTGATAAGGTGCCCTAAGGGGAGTGAGGTGGTCAGGGCTCGCCTGGGGGAGAGCTCTGCGAAAGAAGGAGCCTCCAAATCAGGGTCATGTGATTAAAGAAATCAATGGAAAGCGAGCTTGCAGTCAAAAACGTTGAAAAAAGCATGAAAGCTGGCGTAGGTAGAGGGGAGAAAACTTCCGTCTATAAGTAAGGGGGACATTCGGGGGGACAGCGACGGTCTCTGAGGGAAGGATAAGACAGGGGTCAAATCTGGCTAGGAAAGGGGTGGACACTTCAAAGGGAGGTGGAAAGAAGTTGTCGCCAAGCCCGATGAGAACTATGAACAGGGGAATGGAAAGTTAACTCTGGAAACGATTCAGGAGGCTGGGGGTCCCTAGGCTAAAAAGGGGGAAGGTTAGAAGGCGTCATGACGGATGGTCCACCTTGAGAAGGGGAACGTGTACAAAGATGGTCTTCTGGGTGTGTGGTAGGCGGAGAGAAAGGAGAAACGTGGGAAGCAAGAGGCAGGTTTCCTCAGGGCAAGTAAAGCATTATCAACGCAGACGGGGGATGAGTCATTCTCCTCAGTGAGGGAACCTATTCATCTCAAAAAAAAAGAGGAGGGAGGGGGAGATGCAAAAGACATGCGGAAATCTCCCGAAGATCTTTATTTGGGGGGAGGTTAGGAAGCGGGTCAAAGAGTAGGCAGGGGCCTCTCTATAAAAAAGGTGCCGCTTGACCGCCCTGTAGAACAAACAAGAAGGGTCGGCACGTGTAGAAGGACGAGCTCTACTAGGAATTTAAAGCTTTGAGCCTATTTTAAAGCAGCCTCCATGCTCCGAAAACCCGAATGAACCCCTATGGGATATCCTATACAGGGCAAGTTGCGACAAGAGGGCTTAAATCGAAAGCTAAAATCAGGTCCACGTCAGAAGTAAAAAAGCTTGGGTTTCGCCGTCTAAAAGCAGAGGAAAAGAACGTGAACGAAAGTACGGTGGGAGAGTCGCTAAAAAAAGACCTCACATCAGGACGAAGCCAGCGATGAGGTTTCACAACTGCAAAAAAAAATGGGAACTGTATGCGCAAAGAAAAGTCACAGGGGGGGACTCTTCCTGGAAGGGGAAAGAGACCTTCAGCCAAGACTACCGCGACGCCCAACGTCTGAGGGGCCTAGCCATGGGACGCTACGACCATTCTGGAAAGAAGAAAATGGACGCCTGCAATCTGGTGCGCCTAAACAACAGACCAAGGGACAAGGCTAACGGTAACACCCCCCGAGGGAAAAGTATACAGGACCTTCAGGAGGGCCTAATCCATTTGATCCGAGGGGGAAAGCATAAAAAATGTATAAACCGTGGTGATTTGCTCGCTAGGGTGGGCAAGGATCGGATATCGAAGGGGGGGGGTGAGGGGTGTACGGGGGGGGCTGTAATCGTGAAATCAATCGCGCGTAGATCGGGTCTTAGAGCGGACGGATAAAAAACGACGACCGAAAACGGAGTGAGACACGAAGTGGGAGGGAAAAAAAAAAAAGTGTACAGAGCATGCTCGTCTCTAATGCAACTTCGGGTGGAGGAACGCTCCAGGGGGGGGGGTGAGCAACAAAGATAGAAAGGAAGGGGGGATAAAGGTGGGGTAAAGAACTCCGTGTGCAGTGTAAGAAAGGGGTGGCAGAAGGTGAAAAACCACATCGATCGATGCGGGCAATGATGGGTTTAGCCAGAGGTCAAGGGGGCCCGAGCATAGATCCGGGGCGAATGCCAGTGGAAAAAAAGGTTTGGAAAGGTAAGAGGGGGGCGGTCTACCCAAGGGGGGGTTGGAATTAGCGTGGTCAGGGGGGTGAAAAGTGGGGGCCGGGTATACCGAGGGAAATCACTAAACAGGTGGGGCCAAAGTCTCTTCGGGTAGAAGGGGAGCAAAAAAAGACCGGGGAGGCAGCAAAAAGATTGAATGTAGTCGCGGGGAATTAAAAAGGGGCAAAGGAATGCCACGAGTAGAAACTAAGAAACGTGGGGTGGAAGGTGAGGGACTGGACAACTCTGCACAAAGGATGCAGTAAGGGAAACCCGACTGTGGGTTTTCGCTGTGGCCCAAGTCGATTACAAAGGTCCGCAACAAATTACTAAAAAAAAAAGATGTGCGGGGGTGAGAGGATTGATCAGGGAAGACACTACAAAAAATAGGAAATTTATCTGCGAGCGAAGGAGCTGAAAAAAGTTACGCGATCTGGGCGTTCGAGAAAACGTAAATCGAGGAGTGTCGAAACGGATCGCTCAGAGCAAACAGGCCTATTTCCCCTCCCTGGTAGAAAAAAAAAAGGAAGTAAAATGGCCCGGGGAGAGACGGGGACTATACGTCCTAACCATGAAACTGAAAATAGCCAGAAAAGTTTCCTCGTCTAGTCTCGAGGAAAAAAAACACATCGCAGAAACGATAAACGGCGACGAATCGCCAAGAAGATCACAAGGAGGGCTTATCCGTAAGTAAGCTGATCAACAGAGGTGGCAGAAAAGTCGCGGGGATCGAATTTAGAAAAAACTCGAGGGGGAGAAAAAAAAAGGACGATCGACAGGAAATCATAGGTGGCGCGCCGAATAAAGAACGGAGCGACTGGCAGCATAACTCGTTGACTGCGTAAATCAGCAATGAAAAAAAAAAACGAAGTAAGAGTGAGAAAGGTGGTGCGGAAACAAGATCAAAACTCTGAATACAGAGGGAGAACCGGGGAGACCACAGTCGGGGACGAAGAGCATAAATGTTGAGAAAAAACCACAGGGCAGTTGTCCTAGAAATTTCGAAGATTGAGTAGAAGCCGGGAGAGTAGTACGCCGGACACACCAGAACTTTGATGGCAAAATGGCGCAGATGAATGGAATTGGCTAATAAAACAAATGACATCATTAATTCTCGTAGACAAGATAGAAACTCTTCCGGGAAAACGCAAAGAAAAATCGAGTAGAAAGGGAAGTAGGAGAGGTACTATCCAATTCTCAAACATCCCGAGAAGAGGGAAAGAACCGCGCTGACTGCAGATGGGTTGAGGGAAGGGATGAAGACGGCCTGACCAGAAAATAAAAAACGAGGCCACCTTGGGGAGGGGGGGTGCTCCCAAGATCTCGTGATCTGCGATCGTCCATTCCGCTACTTCGATTATGTGTCTGGAGGCTTTTGTGGGCGACTTTGGGGGAAGGAAAGCAGACCGTGGAGATCCTGCGAGGAAAAAAGGAAAACGCGTGAAACGCCGAAAGCCGTAAAAAATTGCAAGAAAAATGAAACCGAGGCTCCAAATCACACCGCTAAAAGACACTCATCACCTAGCTAAAAATGGGGAAAATGCCAATGGGATCAAGGGAGAAATATCATTCCGGAGGGGGAAACAGGACGGAAAAGGTGATGCAGCCTAGTTCCGGTGAAGTCTGAACAACACCCGATTTAACCTTCGCCAATTAAAAATCGAACATTTGTGTGATCTTACGGCCAAGGGAAAGAGCGTGCAAAAGGGGACGTCATCTGGTTCAGGGGATGGTTCGCGAGAATAGCTCGGCATTAGAAAGAAAAATTGCGTAGGGGGGACGCTAATTGGACAACATTTAGGGGAGGGGAGCTTAAGAAAAAGGAAACTCATCTCGCTTGGTGGAGGAAAGTACCAACCAGAGTGCTTCGATAGAAAGAAAAAGGGGTCGTGAACGGGGTCAAGCGCTGTTGGGAAAACTGAGAAGCTGGAAGCGAACCCCCTCATCAAGTTACTCTCCTGTGGCACGTCTGGGGGGGCGATCTAGCGGGAGGGGGATCGACGCACCGAGTACAGTATGCCGCAAGGTGAATTGTCAAGGTGACATATCTTATCGATCGAAAAAAGACAAGGAAAGAAGATCAAAAAAGGGCAGGGCGAAGGCGTCAGGTAAACCTGGCCTTCTGCGGACAGAGGTTAGGGCTCCAGGGCTCGAGGCCGTCTCCAGAGGAAGTGGCAGGACCTTAAAAGGATCCAATGAGACTTGAAAACCGAGCAGGCGAATAAACTTAAAAGTTCTTGCCTATCTATCTCAAACAACAATTATGGGGGGGGGATAAGTCTGCAAGACCAAAGGGGATTCAAGCCAAGAAAAGGTAGGATCTGCCCTGCTCTTTCGAGGCCAGGAACCTGCAAGAACGTGCCTTGACAAAGGGAGCGGAAAAACCAATAAAAGGGGGCGACACAGTCCGACGAGGCTGCAGCCTGACGCCTGGCCCGAGTTCAAAGCCAAAAGAAGAAGCCTTCACCGATAAGACCGGTTCACCGATGCAAGTGAAAAAAACAAAAAGAACAACAGAGGGGGTGCTACCACGCGTGCGCTTTCGGACCTCAAAAGGAAACTTCCAAGTCCGGTAGACTGAAAAAAAGCGGTGTTCGCCTCGTTGTGGACCCGAAAGACAAGGGTAAGTCTACGGCCTGCTCTAAAGCAAACATACAGGGGTAGGCGACGCCAGCGGATGTATGGTCAAAAGGGGGGAAGAAAGCGCGCGAATTGAAGTTGCGCAATAAACAGGCCCGGCGGGGGGGGGATGAGCCGCTTAAAAAAAAGGAGCCAAGTAAAAAAAAAAAAACGACCAATAACCGAAAATCGGAGGCAAATGAAGGATCCACACACCTTGTACTCATGAATAAAAAAAGTAACTTAGTTTTAAGACCGCACTACTACACAAGACTTCTTAGTCACTGAAAAGAAAATGATGACTACCCACGAGAGCATTACTTTTCCTGGGGACGGCCTTCTTTGGGGTGGGAGCCGAATTCGTCCGCTTCCACTGACGCCTTTTTTTAGGTAATCCAGTTATCGTGCGCCTCCTTTGAGCGATCTTCGCGGCGTTCCTTCTTCTTTCAAAGTCCAAAGCGGCGGCTCCTCCTTTCCTTCTTCACTTCAGACCCACGTACCGCAAACTAAAAAGAAGGAGAAGTCGCCGGAATGAGGGGCTGGCATTCGAGACGGGTCGCGACTCAAGATTTTTTCAAGTCTTCTTCATTCCTGGAATTGTTGGGCATCCTAGAACTGGGCGACGTGAAAAACAGATGTCAGCTGCGGTAAGGGGGCTAGAGCGAGGGGGGTGAGCACGAAAAGTGCGGATCAGAGAGAGACGAACGGGACGGCTATGCGCCAGGGTGGGGGGTGGAAAAAAGGTAAGGTGCTCTATCCGGTGTCTACAGAAGGGGCCAAGGTCAGTAGAGGATTAAAATGTTGTCTCCAAATATATATCAGTGGGGGCCTCGAACACAAGATCACAGGCGCCGCGCCGACGCACGCATAGATGACGGTAAGGGGGGTAGGAAACCATGCCACGAGTAAGGGAGGACTTTCCGGCGGGCACTCACTTTGGGTTCCTGTGCACAATGCGGGGAGCAGGGGAAGACGTGTTGTCCGAACCACCTGATATGTGGGGGAAAAATCAAAAGAAACGTGAATGTGGCTTTTCTTAAAGCAGAAATGGAAAAATACACCTGACTCCTACATGGATAGAAGTGGTCATCATCCCTTCTACTCTGGTTAAAGGAACTCTTGTTCTCTCTACATCAGGCGACGGCAGTTCCATAGAGAGGTGGGCGAAGACGCTTGACTTTCGCCCGACCATCTTCCTGGAGAAATAGAGAACCCAAATTATGATCTCATCTTATAATGAGAGATGAATATACGTAAGGAAAACTAAATTATACGTCACTTACTCTGACTCTGGGTAGGGGGAAAACTCAAGACAAAACAACATAAAAGGCGTAAATAGAATAGATACGCGCCTAAGACGTCGACATCTTCGGGGGGGGTTAGGATATAGGTACCGGGGGGACCTAGGAAGATATTACAGAAAGAGTAGACAAAAGGGGGATCGTCATGATGAGGCACCGCCGTCCTGAATAAAAATGGCTCCTCTCCGCCGGAGAAATTGGTTCTCTTACAAGGAAAAAATCTCGGGGCAGGCCTTCTAATCGGCTTATCCTGAAAAGAGAGTCAGGAGGATCTGGCTCAATTCCACTCCAGAGAAAATCGACTCAAGGGAATCAGGGGAAGACAGGGGGCGTGACCACTCAAGGGCCAATCATCTGCAGCATTGGGTGTTCACAAAACCCTAACATCCTTTCGAGAGGGATAGACTGAATCCGGTGGAAATCGTGGTCCATCAGAACAAGAGTTCAAAGAAAGTTGTGTTTTTTGTTGTTTGGTCCCAGGGGTCCAGTATTCCGTCAGGAAGTAGCGGTCACGATCAGGGAAGGAATGGGGGGACAAAGGGGGGCCAAGATGACATTTGGGCTCATTTCTGGAGGAAATCTGGAGTAAAAGTCTGAATACGAATAAACAAAGTGAGCCCACCCTCTTACAAGGGGAAAAAAAGGAGTGCTGAAGAGAGAAGTGGGATGGTCGGGCTAAGGAACTGACAGGAGGGGGCCATACCTGAGATAAACCAGGAAGCAGACTTCTCAGATGTTTCACACTAAAATGAAGGGAGTTCGTCAACGACTTTCCAGAGAAGGCCACAGTGCCCAAACTACGTCGGCAACTCGGCAAAAGATGAAGGGGGGGAAAATATACATTCAGCAGGGGGGGGGCGGGGAAAGGTTGGTTGTGCTGTGGACCAGTGGGACGAAGCTAACTTTCAAATCAAAACCACCAAGGTCGGGTGAGCTCCGCTGTCCAGACCAACCCCTCGGACTGACAAGAATAAAAAGAACCCTGATTCTCCAGAAAGGACTGCCTCTCAAAAAATCTTATGGGACTGAAGACCTTAGTCAAAATTGATTGCCACCAGGAAGGAGAAACAAAGGAAGGGACAGAAAATAAGGGGGGAGGGCACTTGCGCCTTGATGCCAAGGTCGAAGGGAATGCTGACTCACCTATTGCCGGCTCGCCTTGGCAGAGGTGTTGGAGGAAGGCCGGAGACAAGGTGGCTTCGGCTGCAACCTAGGGGGATTTTGCCTTGGCTGAAGTGGCTAGCGGGAGAAGTAAAGAAAACCGGGCCCGGGCACCTGGATGGCGATAAGTGGGGGAAAATTTTCGGAGATCTGGAAGCAAAGGGAAAAACTCAGAACGCTGGCCGTCATAACCCAAGATATGGGAAGGCTTTCAAAGGAGCAGGAAGGGGGGAAAATTAACGGGGGAGAAAAGCGGATGACAACGAGGGGACTCGTCATTCTAACAAGAAATGGACGTGGACTAGGGAGTTAGATAGACGGAATCAACGCGCAGGGGTTCCGCAACTTGCCCTCAGTCTAGTGAAGGGGGGGAATTTCTCTTGGTATTAAGGAGGCATGCTGATGACATCCCACCGATAACTCAAGGCAAAGAGGGGCGAAGTCAATCCGGCTGTGTCCCGTGCGATCTTGAACTCAGGACCATCGGGAAGGGGGTTCCCGAGGAATACAGGTTCGTCAAAGGGACCGTCTCATAGAGGGGTTGTGGGGGACTATCTACCTGGAGAAACTAACGCGCCGAAAGGAAAAAGATCACGGCATCCCTTCTAGGGGGATGCGGCTCCGGAGCGTAAG
>Ga0179593_1553025_pt1 | contig 10056 bp, 11 predicted proteins | sample CZODoug2_1_08_16_FD_185931 | JGI IMG/M metagenome (GOLD analysis project Ga0179593, IMG submission 185931) | Vadose zone soil fungal communities from Angelo Coast Range Reserve, California, USA - CZODoug2_1_08_16fungal (PacBio error correction) | ecosystem: Environmental > Terrestrial > Soil >...
GGACAGGGGAGGGGGAAAAAAGAAAGTTCGGAGGTACCTTCGTCCCTCTTCTTTTGCCACGCTCGGCCTGTTTGGCGGTAGTGGCTTTGAATGTAGTTGAGAGGCGAGAAGAGTAAGCAGAGGGAGGGAAGGGGAGGGAAAAGGAAACACGGGGTAGGCGGCCGGTGAGATCTACCAAAGTTGTATTTCGACGCATCGAGTGCACCGTCATTTTCGCCGAACGGAATATGAGCGTGGCGGGTACTGGGGAGAGGATGAGGGAGGGGGAGGAGAAAAAAAAAAAAAAGGGGGGGCGCGAGGCACAAGTGAATGCTCGTACATTTATGACCATTGTTCTCCATGTGGGGAACTCCTTTCCGTTTTCTTTGGACCGCTCCAATCGCGGTCGCGGGAATCGGTAGAAGAAAAGACAACAAGGGGAGAGGTGGGACGACGAGGATCAACATCCCACTTTTCATAATCAAAACAGCTTTTCGTCGACTTTATCACGCCGGCCACGAAAGCTGTCCATCAATCTTGGACGAACTCCGGCCACTTAAAAGAAGCGACAGCGGCACCGGACAGGTGAGAGGAAACAGGACAGAAAAGGGAAATAGGGGTAGGTGTTGAGCGACGCGTCGTGTTCGACGCCCAGAACTTCAGAACTCCAATGAGTTTCCGGCGAGCCCTTCCGCAAGCGCGAAACGTTGCCCACCAGCGTGAGGAAACAGAGAGAGCAGAGAGGGCAAAAGACAGGACAAGGAGGAAAAGACGGGGAACAACAGATCGGCCCTCATTGATCCATGGCTTTCCATACGCTAGAATTGCTTCACGCTGCGAGTTGGCTGGACCGTACTCCTCTATCCCTCGACTCCTGGTGTTCATCGCATGCAAACCATGTCAGCAGGGACGACAATAAGGACGTCAGAAAAAGAAGGAAAAGGGGAAACGTGAAAAAGCCGCATGCGCAATGCCGATGTGGACCAGGGCGCCGTTTATTGACATACCCGCCATTCCTGTGTTCAGGTGGGTGGGGCGGGAAGGGAGGGGAAAAAAGGGGGGAGGAGGGCAGGAGGGAGTGAGAAGTGCAATTCGCATTATCAAGCGATTTCGATCGTAATGCTTGGCGCTCTTCCTCGGGGATAAATTCTCGACAGTGCTTTGAGCGTAGTCGTCTTTTTCCCGAACCGGGAACAAAAAGAAAAAGGAAAAAAAAAGTAGAGAGGGGAAAAGAACTAAAAAAAGGAAGGGGAGCAAAAAAGAAGAAAGAAGAAGAGGAAAGGAGTGAGGTATGGTGCACCGTATAGACCTTCTCGCAGACTTCGTCTAGGAACTTGAGCATCGAAGGCTCATCGACTTAAGGAAAGCATTTCGCGGTAGTGAACCTAAGTGCCGTACCACGAAACGCGAAAAGTGAGGAGAGGAAGGAAGGACAGAGGGTGGAAGGGGAGGACGAGCAGATCAGGACATGGGGGGCCACTCAGACCGTCCCAGCGTGCTTGCATTCGACCTTGTGTCTGCGCTTCGTCCGATTCGGCGCCTACTTGAAACGATGGAGGGAGAAAAAGGAAAAAGGGGGGGCAGAAAGCGAAGGATAGGATGGGGGAGCGAGAAACCTGGGTCATCGCTCATTTTGCCGCCTCGCTCTATGTAGAACCTTGTTGTAGCCGTTTACCATGATAATGATATGCAACCGAACTCTTGTGGAGAAAGGAATGGGACAGAGAACACAAAAAAACATGACGGCAGGAATAGTACTTCTCTAACAAATCTTTTCTGCTCGGAAGAATGGTGAGTCATTGGGACACGCTCGTCTTCGAGCAGCCGTTCGACGACCGCGGAGGCGCGAGGGGCAGGGGGAGGGAAGAAGTACGAGACAAAAAAAGCAAAAAAAAGGGGGAAGGGATGGGGACAGAGATAGATCGTTTCACAGAAATCGGCCAATGCAAAGTCGTCGACGTCTCTCAAACGATGCGTGTCCCATGAACTACCTCCGAGCAGAACAAGATTGTCCGAAGAAGTAACTCAGAAGGAGAAAAGAGATAAGGGGACAGGGGGAGGGAGAGAAAACGAGGAAAGACGCTCTCAAAGAGTCCGAGCATCGCCGATATCCTGGTCAACTGGCTACAAAACAAGGTCTACATCGATCGAGGCGGCAACTCGGCTCTGACCCAGGATTCGATTCAAAGACAACGCCCACGGAGAACAAAGAGAGAGAAAAAAAAAAAAAAGAGTGGAAAAAAAAGGGGAGGCGGAAGGGACCATCATGAACGCGAAGAGCGCAAGCCAATCTATCGACGAAACCCGTCCTGCTGGACGGTCTCGCGTCATGCCCTCATTCCTCGCTTGCCATCGACTGACCTTCGCTCGCATTCGGCCGGTTCGGACGGGGCACGTAATCAACCCGAAGAAAGAAAAAAAAAAAGAGAGGAAAGGAAAAGAAGAGCCATAGTCGATTCTCAAAGTTTCCTCTCGTGCATGCGCGCGATGTCAAGTGCACCATCCTCATCTCCGCGGTACCGGTTCGGAAAGACTGAATTACGCTCAACGCACTGTCGCCGTATTAATAGCCACGGAAGAAGAGGACAAAGGACAGGCGGGAGGGAAGGGGAAGGGGGAGAAGTATAAAAAAAAAAAAAAGTATCAGTTCGAACCCGCCACCCCAAACCTGAACAAGGACGCGTTATCAATCGAACGCTCCCTGGTCCACACTTCCTTGCGCATGCGCCCGACCGCATCATCAGTGATGAGGTGCGCGCGGGATGAAAAAAAGGCGAGAAAAATGGGTGGGGAAGGGGAGGGGACAGAGAGGAAAAAAGGGGGTAAAAGAGGAATCGATTAGTAAAACGGTCCACAGCCGCGAACTCGCGCGTACGCATTCCTCGCGTCTTGGACGCCAATGCTCTATGGCCGATAACTGGAAATCAAACAGACAATGAGTCAGGAAAGTGCGAAGAGGAGGAGAAAAACTGAAGGAGGTAAAAGAGGGGAAGTTTCGTCGCATTTCCTGACGGCTCTCGAAATCCTTGGACGATTTCGAAGTTCTGTGGCGTCGAACACGACCTCGTCGCCCACAGGACATCTTCGTTTTCGACGTACTGGAAAGCGACAACGTGACACGGAGGGGGAAAGTGAAAGAATGAAAGAAGAGAAGGGCAGTGTCACGAGACAAAAGATGATGTACCGCTTTCGCATGGCACTATCGTGAACAATTCGACGAAAATCTGTTTAATTAAACGTTGGATGTTGAATCTTTGAAGAACCGCTCCCTCAGCAGGAGACGACAGAAAAGGAAGAAAAAAGGGAAAAACAAAACAGGAGGAGCAGAACGAGGGGGGTCACCGAACGGGAAAGGAGTCACCCACCTGTCGAAAAGGTCTCAAGACGAGCATTCAGTCGTTGCGCTGTTTGCCGCTGCGAGGCAGCAACGCGAAAAGGAAAAACGGAGGGAAAAAAGGGGAAGAGGAAAGGACAGAAAGGGGGAGAAATATTAAAACGCAGGTGTTCACTCGATGGCGTCGCCAATCACAAGTTGATCTCACACGTCTTTCGATCTCCGTTGTGTGGTACGCGCAATAAAACGCGGGAGGAAGCTGCGGGCACAAGCGAAAAAGGAAGGTGGAAAAGGAAAAAAGGAAAAAAAAGAAAAAGAGACCGAAGCGTTGTCCAAAGAATCATAAAGCGCACGAAGGTCACATAACTGATCGGCGGCTCCCCAAACAGATCGCTCTCAACCAGGCAGACCTTTGAGATGAAACAAAAAAGTATGCGAAACAGAAAAGAACACCCAACAAAAGGGAAGGGGGGAGAGTACAGCAACAGGGCAATAGTATTGCGCAACTCTCGCTAACTGGTGCTTGGAAACAATCCTGAAGCAAGCCGCGCGCCTCATCCATTCGTTGGTCTGCGGGGGGGTTCCTGGTCCATTGCCGGCGTGGTGGAAGAGAGATGAGAATGAAGGACAAAGACAGGAAGAAGACGAGGGGGAAAAAGAAAAAGAAAAAATGGGGAAAAAAAAGAGCGAACACTTTCGCCATCCATACACGTCGAACACGTGCATGGCGTCGGTTGCCATTGAACCCTCTGCTTCGCCTGCCGGCGCGATCCAGCCACCAAGAAGGGCGGGCTCGGAGAGCGTCACTGAACCAAAGCAAGAAGCAAGAGGGGAAAAAAAGTAAGGGGCGGGAAGAGGCTGGAGAGGAGAAAGAGATGGGGCGTTAGAGTGGTACGAACTATTATGCGCACGCGAACATCGATTGGATCGAAACAGCAAAGGAACTCGACGCAACGCGTGTGGTCTGCATGGGAAAATGAGACTGAAACCGAGGGAAAGAAGACATAAGGGAAAGAAGTGGAGAAATGGGGGAATACAGGAAGATAAGCGAATCAAATTCGCGCTTAATCTCAGCCAGGCTAACATTTAAACACTTTTCATCGACTCGATCCTGAGCATTTCGCACTGCATGGACAACTACGACGTCCCGGGCATGCTGAACTGGGACGCGTGAGGAGGGAAAAGGTGAAAAGGAGAAGGAGGGGGAGAACAAAAAGACAAATCAAAAAAACAAGAACGCGATGTTCCGGAAATGAGTCGGGTGGAACTAAATCGTGTGCAGACAAAACCTAAACATTTCGTTAGAAGCCAGTCGCACATCTCGCGCGCTTGAAGAAGGTTTACGCAATATAATGGGCGTGGCGACATGGCCGTGACCAAGAAAGGTTGGAAGGAGGAAAAAAGGGGGAAAGCTGCAGAAGAAAGACAAGAGGGGACTAGCGAAGCATTTATAGTAGCCCTCACACAAAGCGGCATAATAATAATGATCCGGGATTCTCTATCTTTATCTGTTCTTGCCTTACTCTTTTTTTCTCTCGATCATTCCTATCTCGACCGGAGTAAATGGCAGAGAAGGGGAAGGAGAAGGGGAGAAAGAAAAATAGAAAGGAAAGGGGGAGGGGAATCGGACTCACTCCCAAGATATGTGGTGGCTGGTTTGTCGGCGCATTCCAGCCATCTCTTACGCGGCCTTTGAAATTCCCAGCGGAGCAATAGGCATGACCGACATAGGTCCGCTTCTCGATGTCTATAGAGAACAAGGAAAGAGGGAAGAAGGGGGGGGGGAGGCAAAAAGGAGTAGAAAGAAAACTGGCTCCGTTTCCGATTCATGCGAATAGCTCAAATACTATGTACTCGCTTTCTGTCGGCGCGGGCGGAAGCGGGCGCTTACCCGACCCTTTCATCCGCCATTTAATGGTTGCCCAGGGCAAAAGAAGCAGGGGGACACAAGAGCAGAAATGGGGGAAGGTAATGGAAGGGAAAAAGAGAAGAACGAAAACAAAGAGATGCGCGCTACCTGAGTAGTAACACCTATTCAAATCTCCTACTAGTTGTCGCTCCTCATTTTATTTCTTCTGGAATCCTGGGCATCGTTTGGGCTCTCTCTGGTAACATGTGGTATCGGTCAAAAAAGAAGAAAAAAAAAGAGAAAAAAGGAAAAAAGCAGAACAAGAAAAAAAAAAAAAACAAAGACAACAATCATCTTCGCAGAAGCCGGCGTAACGAAGGAGGAGATGATTACATCGGCGCGCCTTCTCGCCGGTCGCACAGAAGCTGCCATGGCCGAGGCGTTTGCAGAAAAGAGTGCAGGAGGATAAGGGGGGAAGGGGAAAAAAAAGAGGAGCGACAAGGGGAGAGAAGAAAAAGGCCACTTACCTCCAAACTGGCCGGCTTCGATGAACATGAATTAAGATCTATTCGTGCTCCCATTTATCGCCGGTGCATGCGGCCATCTCTTCGGCGGATGGCTCAGCTACAAACGGTCGCGAAGTTCGACTCCCCATTAGGGGGGGAAACGCCCGAAGGGTGGGACGGAGAAAAGGAAGGAGAGAGAGAAAAAGGAAGAAAAAAAAAGGGAAAGATATAATCTCAGGCCTGCCGCCCAACCTTTGCAGGCGTCCCCAATGCTGCGTTCCGAACTCGCGACCATTTTGGTCGCGAGCCATCCGCCGAAGAATTGCCAGCATGCACGTCGATAAATGGGCAGGCACGGAATAGATCTTCATCGAAGGAGTGACAGAGAGAAAAAAAAAAGGAAAAAGGGGGGGGGGGGGGGTGGGGGGAAGAAGCCCTAAAGATACAAGTTAACTGCCCATACAGATCTTGTTTGATACATCCACATATAGCAGGAATTCCTTCTTCTTCACGCCTCGGCCCCCATGGCAGTCCTTCGAGTGCGACCAGGAGATGAAAGGTACGCAAAGAGAAGGTATCACAAAGGAGAACCAAGACAAGGAGGGAGTGGAAAGGCCCGGCTCTGCGCGGATATCCCTAGACCAATGTACCCAATATAGCCCAAACGATGCCGCAGGCTCCTAAGAAGCCATAAATGAGGCGCGGAACACAAAAGGAAAACAAAGGTAAAAGGGAATGAAAGAGGGGAGGAATAAAAGAACAACACAAAGAAGATAAAAGCTGTGGCGGTCAACGACCGTCGCCGCCCCATGCGTGAGGCCATCCACACCTATTCCCCTGCGCCTTGGCACGCTCTTTGCAACCGGGAAACCATTTTGGAAATGGCGGTGAACGGATCGAGGGAGAGGGAAAAAAAGGGAGTGGAGGAAACAAGCAAAGAACAGAAAGCGAGTAAAAACGACATGAGCATGCGCAATCCGGACCGAGCTGGCCAGTCAGCTTGGTAATATCGACCTACCAAACGACAATGCGATTTATCACGAGCCGCGGACCTTGCGGTCAGCCCATAATAAGAAAAGAAAACAAAAAACGGAGGAAGGTGTGGTAAGGGGGAGAGGAGGGAAGGTGGACCATGCGCAAACATACGAGAAAAAATGAAAAAAGAACCCAGCCCACATCTCTGGATGAGTCCTGAGGTCCTTTTTGCAGGCGGGCGAGTAAAAGAAAAAGGGGGGGAGAGAGAAGGGCAAACGGTCGAGATAGGTAATTATCGCATAAAAAATATTAGGCAGCACACGATAACGATAGATCATCCCTCCATTATATATGCTTTGGGCGCTACTATAAGCTTCCTAGAAATTCAAGGCCAAGAACGAAGAAAGGGGAAAAAGGGGAGAGGCAAAGGAAAGGAGGGGGTCCGGCCATGTCTCCACGCCCATTACTTCGTAAACCTTCTTCACGCGCGCGAAGCTGTTTGCCGACTGGCTCTACCGTATAAACACCGTACAGTTGTCACGCGGAAGAGAAAAGGGGAAGCCAGGGAAATAACAAAGAAGCGCAAAGGGGGGCTCTATGAGACCCGCCAACAATCTTACCAAAGGGATCTCGGGCCCATCCAGAATGCCCCCGGAACGTAAGGTTGTCCATAGAGCAGTGGACAACAAAGGACAGACCAGAGGCAAAGAAAGAGAAAAGGGGGGGAAGTAGCCGCTTATAAATGTGCGCATTTAATATTCGCGAGTATCGATCGCCGATTAGAACTTAGTTCAGTTGCCCAAGCCGCGGCGAGTCCCCATTGGGGAAAGAAAAAAAAAGTGAGGGGGGGAAAGGGGGGAAGAAGAAGTCTGAGGTTCCTTGTCGTTTTCGATCCAATCGATGGTGCGCATCACGTCGTACACGCGCCATGATCATGGTCTCAGGAAGGACTAAAGGGGAAGGAGGGGACGGAAAGGGGAAGGAAGGAAAAGGCAACAGACTGCCGGACACGATCTTCCGATCCCATCCCTTGGCTAGTGGTCTGTATCGCGCCGTCAGCCGAAGCGATGTGTTCAATGGCACCGCCGCCAAATGCCGTGTTCGAACAGGAGGGGAGGGAGACAAGGCATGAGTAAGAGAGAGGAGGGAGGGAGAAAGAGCGGGAGGGGAAGAGCCCTTTGGTCGTCGATGCCGCCATCATTCGTCAACACCGAGGGGGCGGGCCATGGCCAGGACGCAGACCACTACTGTGGATGCGGCGCGCGCCTTGATCTTCGGTAGTCAAGAAAGGAAGTGAAGGGAAAGGGGAAAGAAAGACAAAAACAAGAAAAAGCGTATTCATCAGCAACTTTCGACATGAAACGTGTTAAGTTTCGAATTGCTTCACCTCAAGCGTCGCGGATTGAAAGGAGCCCGGTTCGGGTGGGGAAGAAAGGGGAAAGGAACGAGAGAGCGAGGAGGAATTGAACCTCGTTCGCAGCTTCTTTTTCCGACGACGTAAAATCGCCTGTTTGGCGGTAGTGGCTTTGAAGGTAAAGTTGGAGCGCTCAGATTCAAACCATCAGCGATGAGACAACAAGAAAGAGAAGGGAGAGAAGGAGAGTGGGGAGAAAAGAAGGGGGAAATTCGAACCCATCGAGGTGCACCGCATATTTTGTCCGTAACGGTCTTCGTCTGGCGGTCTGGGTCTGCTGGAGCGGCAAAGCGCAACCGTGAATGCTCGTCCATATGAAACCCGAAGAAGAAAACAAAGAGAAAAAGAAAAGGAGGAGGGAAAAGAGGGGTGTGAGGGGGACGAAGGAGGGAAAGAAGAGAAAGGGGAGTGACGACAAGCAGCATCCCCAAATCGGTCGCGTCTCGTTACCTAAGCCGCGGACCGCGAAGGGCGCGGTTCTGCTCTTCATAAGATTCACATCCAACGTTGCATTACACGATTTCGATCGACAAGTAGTGAAAACAAAAGGAAAGGAGAAAAAAAAATCAAAGACAGAAAAGAAGGGTAAGAATCTTTGTGACGAACTTAACCCGTCACAACAACTTTACAAGCGGGCCATTGCACCTTTTCCGTGTCATCCCGCCAGTACGTTTCGAAAACGAAGATGTCCTGTGTGGCGAACGAGGTCGTGGGGCGAGCAAAAAAGAAAAAGGGAAACAGGAGAAGTAAAAGAAAGGGGGGAGGAAAAGAAGAAGAAGCGAACTTGTGCCAACCACAAAACCTCTGATATGTTAAACTCGAGCCTGCTGCAGAATAACCTTGGTCGGGATTCCAGATCGGCCATCAGGATCATGGCTTCCGACGCGAGAAGGCGTCACAGACGGCGAGGTGGAGGGGGAACAGAAAATAAGAAAGAAAAAAGAAAAAGAAAGAAAGGAGGGAAAAGAGACTCCGTGTTCATGAGAGCATAACGCCTCCAACATGTCCGCGCGGCCTCTGCACCGCGGCCTCACCAATGATGATGCGGTCGGCCCATGCGCATGCAGTGTTGACCAGGGCCGTTGATTGATACCGGGAATAAGGGGAAAAAAAAAAAGGGAGGGGGGGGGATTCGGTTATGCGAACAAAATTTAAATATGGTAACAAACAAATGCTTCAAAACTAGCAATTCGGCAGTATCTTCTATCGTAATGATCGCTCCTTCCTCGGGATAAATCAAGGACGAAAACAGAGGTGGGGGAAGACAGAGGCCGGGAGGAGACAAAAAAAGAAAAGAAACAAAGGAGAAAGGGGAAAAAGAAAGCCGTATATGAGGCTGGTTGTCCACTTACCCTGCGGCGCAGGCGGGCGAGGAAAAGGGAAAGACAGAGGGGGGAAAGCCTAAGAAAAAAGAAAGGTCGTCGGAGGTGACTCACGTGTGCCGGTCCGAACGGCGACATTCGTGATCATAAGGTCCGTCGATTTCAGCGGAGGAATGATGCAATTCACGCGAGACCCAGTCCAGCAGGCGGGAGTACAAAGAGAGAAAAAAAGAGGGGGGAGGAGTCGATGTAAACTGTAAACAGGAGATGGTAGAGTCTTCGGCCTACCTGTGAAACGATTTTTTTCAATGAATGTGGAGCAGAGGGCGGTTTGTCACTGTGATGAAACCGTAGGACACAACAGCCGGGAAAGGGAACGGGGAACAAAAAAAACAGGGGAGAATCAGTAATGTAGAACCTATTTTTTAGCTATGACACCAATGAAGTAATATCGGATATCTCGAACTCTTTGAGAAGCGTTGATCGAGAGGGACCAAGACCGAGTACTATCATCGAAGGAAAAAATAAGACAAAAAAAAAAGGGGACAGTAGCGGGAGGGGCGGAGGTCTATACCGTTTGGAGACCAACAAAAAAAGAACGCAATCGTCCTTCGAGCAGGAAAAGAAAAAACACAAAAGACAAAAAGCCAAGGGGCTGCCGATTTATCTGTAAAACT
>Ga0179593_1570680_pt1 | contig 10056 bp, 12 predicted proteins | sample CZODoug2_1_08_16_FD_185931 | JGI IMG/M metagenome (GOLD analysis project Ga0179593, IMG submission 185931) | Vadose zone soil fungal communities from Angelo Coast Range Reserve, California, USA - CZODoug2_1_08_16fungal (PacBio error correction) | ecosystem: Environmental > Terrestrial > Soil >...
AAGCGGCATGAAAAAAGGATCCTCTTGTAAAATCAAGGAAAAAGTAAGTCTCACTTTACGCACGATCTTTCAGAAATTGGCGTCGTACTTTATGCGGGAAAGAATGAAAGTGGAGATCTCTGAGGAGGTTTAGGAGAAAAGAGGGAAATAGGCGAAAGCAGGAAAAAAGAGGTTTATCGGGGGGGAAACTTTCATGAGAGCCAGACTTCCACTCACCAGCCACGCTCTTTACCACAGGTATGGGGAAGGAAGAAGGAGTCGCTCTAGTAAAAAAAGAGAAAGACGGACTAAGCAAAAGGCATCGTGCGGGGGGAAAAGGGAAGGAACGAGCCGAAATCATGAAACTCGGGCTTGATGCGGGGATCAGACCCGCGTAATAAGAGGGGACTTTCCTAAAGAAGGGGAGAAAAAAACGAAAAACTCACGTCAAAACAGGGTTGATGCAACCTGCATAGGGAAATCAGACGCCAATGAGGCTAAGGAAGGAAGCCGTACGTGAGGAAGCTGCCTGAACTTGTGGGACATGAATCTGGGGTGGTGGGTAGGATAGGGAAAAAGGCTAAAGTAAGGAAGACCTTCCACCCAACCCCCACAGGAGAAAAAGCGAAGCAACGCTGGGCGGGAGATTAAAGGGAGGGGATTATGGGGAAGGAAATGTAGGGGCTCGAGGGATCTGGATGCGAAGGGTCCAAATGCAGTGACACAAGACTCGCCGGCTAAAAGGAAACGATCCCCGAAAACCTCCAAAGGATGGAGGGGGGGAAAACCAGAGGAGTCTCATATCGCCAACCGGGCTCCTCTAAAGAAAAAAGAAAAAAATAAGATGAAAACCTGCTTGAAAGCAAAGGGGAGAGGGAAGGGGGGAAGTCAGGCCCAAAGACAAAGGAGTAAGGTAAGTCTACCGGCATATCAAAGCAAGAAGATCAAATTAAAAGAAGGGGATTTCTCAAGCATGCTCGGAGGGGAAAAGAAGGAAGTTAATCTTTAAGAGTTCAAACCCTCGCACGAGATGATGAAACACAGGCTAACGAAACCGATTAATGCTGGAAGATAACCCCAAGCTTTGGAAAGAAAGAGGAGACTCGGAAAAGGGGAGGTCCCGACGCAGTCATGCATAGGGGGGCTGGCAAAAACTACTCCCCAGAGTCGACGACATCGGCGATCTCGGAAGGTGGGAGCACTCGACCACAAACGGCCCAATGTAGACCAAAGGACAAAAGGTCGCCTGTAACTATAGGAGGGGGAAAGATCAAAGCGCCACAAAAGAGCTTATTCGCAAAGGCTGCCTCGGACTAGCTGTGAAATTTCAAATAGTGCCCGTGCCAAAGGGAAAAAATCTGCAAGAGACGTTTCGAAGCTCTTGCGAAGTGATCCACCTGAAGATGCAACCCGAGAGAGGTGATCGGAAGAAGGGGGAGGGCCTGCAAAACGGACATTTTTCAAAAAACTGCAGTGTTATCAAGAACCATGAAGTGTAGAACATGATAACGGACTCCGAGGCAATACTTGTTGGAAGCTGGTCTAGCCATAATTAGACCAATAAAAAACGACGATCCATAAAAAGGGGGAAACTCACCTAGAAGAAAAAAGCCTCGGTCCCAGACATTTCACTTCTTTGGGGATGCCTCATTCTTGCTCGTCTGAGGGGGTGAAAGACACCGCGCCGCTTAAAAAAAGTGCCTTAGATTCTATGCATCACGCTGGAGCTGCGTCCGGTCGGTCACTTCGCTCAGAAGAAAGCAAGGTGCTGAAATCAGGGAACCGGCTGTGTCCTAAGGAGCTTCTGTTCTCTCGCGGGTCTCCAGACTGGCAGTTGAGTAGGGGGATGCTGAATATCAAAACTAGAGAACACAACAACGTGGAAAAAAGGGTATACTCCTCCTACTCAACATCTGAAACTTCTTAACTCTGGAGAAAGGTGGTGACGAAGAGAATTCCAGAAAAGAACTTAAACTTTACTATAACTCGCCTATCTAAAGCTCCCTAAAGACTGGAGTGGATTCAAACATTTGAAGTCAGGCAAGAAAAGGACATAGGGGAGGGTGTGGGGGGGGGGGGGGGGGGGGTGGGTAACGGAGCTTATTCTCCTGGCTAGAAATCAGATCAGAAAACATCCATTGAGGCGGGCATTAATAGGTATGGTGCAGGAGGGAGGGGGGGGAGAAATAGGGGAGGTCTGTGCTTCTCTTCTCGTATCGAGAATTTATGGGGCGAGACCGGGAGAAAATAGAGACGGCTTCATCAACATGAGGGAGACTATCGAACACGAACAGGGATCAGCAACTTATTTCTGTCCACCAGTGCTAGTTGTGGTGGCAGGGGGAGATGACATGGACCTGACACATAGATCACCAGCTCAGATCAGAAGAGGCAGTGCAAGGTGGAGTAGAATCAAAACCTGGAAGGTTCCGGCATCTAGGCGCTAGCAAGGTTTTTCAAGGTAAAATCGGCACATACAGAGATCTGGGAAGAGGAGAGAAATTGGGGTGACGCCTTTCTGATTGGAGAGAAAGTGTCACCTCCTAGGTACCCAATTCGGGCGTGTAATTTCGACCAGAACACTCTCTCTATGTCGGAGGGAGTGAGGGATTAGGGGACCTAGAATATTGGGCCCTGGTTAACTGAAGGGGCCCGAAGCCGGTCAGAGAGGAGGAGACTTTGGGTATCTTCGTAATCCCTTTTCTTTTTAGATTGGCACAGGACGAGACGTTCGGTAAAAACGAAGGCGGGAGCTCGAAGGGGACAGCAGAAGGGAAGAAAAACGCAGTTGCATCCCAGGGGGGGAAGAAAGTGCCAGGAACGTCTGCTTGCTTACCTTCTTGAAACGATCTTTCTTGGGAGTAAGGGGGGAACGCGGGGGAAAGAAGGCACGCTTAGTGCCTCCAGGAAGGACGCTCCTAGTGAAAGGAAGGAATCTTAAGGTTGATAAGTAGAAGAATTGTCGGTCTTAATCGTTTTTTCTTAGTTGCAAAGCCGCCCTCTGAGGCAAAGCCGCAGGGGGGGGTTCCGGGCTGGGGGCGGGGGGGGGCCTGTGGCAAGGGGGGAAAAGGGCATTCTGGGGGTCAAAAAAAAAAACCGGATGGCAGGCCCCTCCCTCATCGAATGTGTGCTTTGCGGTTGAAAAAAACCGGGGGCGGAAAAATCTAACAATACAGCCCGAGGAAGCTCCGCCAACCGGGTTGCGCGTGGGGTGGGGACGAAAAAGGTGGGGGCAGGGGCAAAAACTGTACTCCTCTTGCCCATTCTTAGGAAGTCCTACCTCCAAGCGCGCCACAAAGGGGGCGTAGGCTCGGCAAAATTCCGAGCGAAGGATGAAGAGAAAGGGCAAGCAGGGCGCGGCACAATGCCTAGGTAAGAAACTATCGGGTGGTGGTTGGCGTTCTAGGGAGATGGTACGATCAAAGAAGACCAAATCTAGGACAAGGGGATTGAAATGCCAAACCATAAAGCCGGAAGGACTGACGTCGGAGGGGCATCAGGGAAAAGGGGGAGGCCGTAGTCCTGCAAGTCGGAGATCCTTTTAAGAGGATAAGTCTTTGAAGTAATACAGGGGGGGGGGGGTATAGTCGTGGGGTTGATTGGCGTTTGAGTTTTCTGTATTCTGGGCGCTATAATGACGAAGGGGGGGGTTTTGTGGGCCTCTCGTAAAAAGAGTGTCCTGTATGAGAAGAGAAAAAAAAAATGGCCGGAAAAACTCATAATCAAAAACGGATGGAAGTAATCCGTCACTTCGCAAGTCAAACATGTTCGCCAGAGAGTGCAAAAATCGGTTTCTCTTCCGACACAGTTGAAGAAAAGGGGTCCGCGATGAAAGTCCGGATAAACGCCTGTTGAAAGAGAGAAAACAAACCGAGGCAATCTATATCTAACTCCCCTCAAGCTCACTCGGAGGAAAGAAGACCGTGAAGTTCCATGGATAAGTCTCCGTCGCCCTGAAAGGGAATGCCTAGCAACCGTTGCCCGAACAATCTGGCGAAAAAAGAGATAGCGACAAAAAAGAATGATGAGGAAAGGAGGATCGTTTCGGGAACATCAATCCTGAAAAATCAGAACGCGGAATTGGAACACACCAAACCCGGGGAGAGACATTAGAGAAATCCGTAACAAAAATCGAAACAAAAAGATTTCACTGTATTCAGACCTTGCTTTATACGACATTCCTAAGGAGGAAGGAAATCTGAACTACGGCAGGCAGCAGTGATTATGCAGGGGGAAGGAAGGGAAGCGCCGTCAGGACAAATGCGGATGATAGAACCCGGAAAAGAATTTTACATCTGTTGTCCTCCGCATTATGAAAAACCGCGAACGACAACTACACGAACACATCGCCGCGCTTCAACTATTCAGCGGCCCGCAGTCGACAAGAGATAAGGGAGGAGGCAACGGGAGAGGGGAGGAAAAGAATTGAAATTATGTTTTTATTGACTCTGAAAAAAGACAGGCTGAACATCCAGCCAAATGGGAACCCCTGGAACGCCCCCCAACAAGGAGGGAACAAAAACGAAAAAAAGAATTGCGGGATTCCTCTTCCTCTTGGGTAGGTTTTTCGAAGGTGTCACAAAACCAGGAGAAATTCGTAACTTATGGATCCGGGAAGGGGGGCCATCCGGGCAAGGAGGACAAAGTAAAAATAAACCTTGAACTCCCACGAAAAGGAAAACAAAGAGGTTGGAAAAAGCCTGGCGTCGTTCTCGACCCAGGGGGAAGGGGATACTCGGCGGACACCGCTCCTTCTAGGGGAACACGACAGTCAAAAGACAAGGAAGGGGAGAACCGAGAAGCCCAATCAAGCTCAAGGCATTTCAATCGCGAACAGGCCTCCACCCGAGACTTGCAGAAGAGGGCTGGCGAAAAAAAAAAAAAGGAAGGAAAGCCTGCCTCACATGCTTAAGGTCTCGAACGCAACCCGGCGCGCATCCATCGCCTGCGGACTCAAGACGCGCGAACCGGCTCACCGAAAAAGGGGGGGGGGGGGGGGAAGTGACGGCGGAAAACCCACAAAAATTTTCTAGGCTCTTGTCATTCAAAAAAGTCACCATGGAAGATGGGACGAGGCCTCCCCTCGCACACCTAAAATCGGAAATCGAGCCAGGGGGTGGGGTCAAAAGACCACCCATAAAATGCCTCCGCACAATTTCAGAGAAGCCTCGGCGGCGGGAAGTTCGCATTCTAGGATGCTAACGTGAAACAAAACACGAGAAAGAAAGAAAACCTAGGGGACCCTGGGGAAACCTAGGATCAGGTGCCGATAGTAAGGGAAACTTTCTCTCTCATCGTGGCTCGGGGGAATAAAAGTCCAGTTCTGTCGTTCGACAGAGTGTCTAGAAGAGACGAGGGCAGAAGGGGTGACCGATCCCGGCTTATCGGCCCTGGTAAATGCTGCACAGATCACAAACACCTGCGACATGGGCCAAAAAGTTTACGGGCTGGATAAAAGCTTAACTGAACTCTACCCTCATAGAGCCGATGGGTGGGACGAGCGGCAATCAAATGGCAGGAAAAGAGTTCTCTCTAAAATCGCAAAGACCTCCATAAAGGCGCACACCCGTCCAGACCGAAGACGCACGGACCCAATCGGCCTTCATTGGGGGGAGACTGGCGCTGTCTCTCGTGGGGTCTGGAAAATCCCGCAGGGAAAAAAACCCGCTTCCTCGGGCCCTATGAAGGCAAAGTTTACACATCACTCTTTCTCTTCATGGGCCAGGGCCCCCTTCACGGGTTCGTGTTCGCAGGGACATCTTGAGGGAAAAAAGATGAAAACGGGAATTACGCATCGCTACCTAGCAGCAAGGGTCCGCGCCGCCTGCACACGGACTGATGGGAAAAAAGCCGGGATAGAAGAGCCAACAAAAAATTAGTATGGAGGAATATAATTTGCGGAGAGGGTGACGACACGACGAAAAAGTGGACCTTCGGGCGGCGCGCGCACGTAGTCACTGGTCAGGGAAACGCGGCCAAAAGGGCTCTATAGAGAACTCTTTTCCTCATCACTCTTCGAGCACGGGCTGGGTGACATGCCACGGCAGCATAGTGCACAACAAGATGAATGAGAATGGGAAATTGCAAAAAAACGATGGAGGGGGGGACCCGTGAAAGCTATTAACTCTCCAAAAAAGACATGGACGGAAGACTGACGGGGCTCCTTGGTAGGCGTCGGGGTAGGGAAAAAAGGGGGAGGGGGGGGGGGGGGGGGGGGGGGGGGGGGGGCGCCCGGTGAGTACGGTCTCAACTGCGGGCAACAAGGAAGTCCTGGAAAAACTCGCTCTAAATGAGACTCGGCTCGTCAAAAAGTCATGAGCGGATCAAGCCCAGCAACTCAGATACGGGGGAAAAAACAATAGCAGGGTGGGCGGTTAGCTGCGGCCCTTTCCCTCTCAAAGTCACCACAGTCTAGCAGGAAAGGTGGCGAGATAGGCCCGACCCGAAGAGGAAGGGGGATCCGAACTCATCTCTTCTGAAAGCCCCGAGGTCAAAAGGGAAGGGACGAGCGGCAGTCCGAAGGAAGAGGGGCAAAAAAGTGGAGGGGAAAGGGGGGGGAAGTCATCCCCCTCCTTTTTGCGTCGACAAAATTCTGAAAGACAAAAAGACTGAGAAGGCGCATAATCCTGGCGAAGAGTTTGGGGAAGGGGTCCGGGGGGGGGGGGGAAAAAGCAAAAAGAAAAGGAGGGTCGGGAGAGGGAGGGGGGTGGAGTTTTCCTCGTCAAAAATTCCCTGTTAAAATCGGAACAAAAGCGGCAAGCCTCGAGCGAGGGCTTCGCAACATGGGGGTGGGTGATCGGAAGCGAACAGGTTGGAAGGGGGTCCTTGCAATCTAAAGTTTACATCATTCTAGGGCAAAGGTTTCGAGCATTACCTGTTCCATGCCTAAGGGAAAGTGAACGACCCGTCATGGGCTAAAAAAAATGCGGACGAAAAGGAGGATGGAGATAATTTCAGTGTTATGACTCTGTTAACTTAAAGATAAGGGCGCATGTTCCCCGAAGGGGTTACAGATCAGGAAAAAAGACCGGGTAAAGGGGGATGGAGGGAAGGTCGGGGGAGCTTTTCCGTACGGCTGCTTTGTGAGAGAAACTGCCCGCCGCCAGGGGGGAGGGCGCCTTTGTTTCGGGGCCTGAGGGGGAGAGTTGTGTCAAGGGGTCAAAAGAAAAAGGGGGTCAAAACAAGGAAAGGGGGGAATTTTCCCAGAGTCAAGGGCTTCTCTTGGTTTGTCTGGGGACCGGACAAAAAAAAGAGACCGCGGAAATCTCCGCCCATCCGGTGTTGGGTCGAGGGGGGGGGGGGGGACGAGGGGGGAGAGTTGAAAGGAAAGGGGGGAGGGGCGGGGAGAACGGAGGCCGTCGTATTTTCGTTCCTACAAAAAACATTCGCGCCCCGCTTCGGCGGCAAGCCTGTGCCGAGAGAGAAAGGGCAAAAAAGCCCCAGGGAGGGGAAAAGGGGAACAGAGTGGCAAGGAAGGACGTTTTTCCCTGTCTTAGGGTCAGGGGAAAAGTCGAGAACACCGGGAATCTATGAGAGGGCCCTTCAACCCGCAGACAACCCGGCGCGTAACTGAAAGGAAAAGCGACAGAAGAAAAGAAGAGCCTCTTGAACTCAGGTCTAATGCGCTGGTCGTTATACACGCGAGATCCTGCACCATACGGGTAAATAGGTCGTGTGAGTGGAAGCGGGTGGAAGTGGAAGAGGGCCTCATAAGAAGAAAAGGGGGTGGGGGACTAGGGGGAGGAGGACCGCGTTTTCGTGCTGAGTCTGTGAAGCGTGATCAGAACCGGCTAAGGGTAATGAGCAATTCCATGGATGCCGTCGACTTCGCTCATCAAGAGGGGAAAGATCGTCGTGAAAAAGTTGAGAGGAGGGACATTCAGAAGCCGCGATAGGAACTGAAAGGGGAGGACAGCGAGGTGCTTGCAGGAGGTCTCTCCCATACAACAAAACATGTATAAAATAGAGAACTTCCTCAAGCTCGGAGTCAATCCGTGAAAAAAGAGGGAGGTAAAGGTTCCTTCCGGAGGGAATACCGACAACGATTGGGACCCCAAAGGAGGGAACAGGGTCTAGAAAGGGAGAAGGTCGACGGGGAAAAGGTTTCGATGGCCTTGCGTTCTGAGACTCGGAAAAAAACTACACACCGAGAAAACGACATGAATGTTAATCGGGGGGGGGGACAACACCCACCGGGATTCGTCGGTAGAAAGAAACCACAACTTCCTGAAAACGAAAAACGAAAAGAAAATCCTGTACCCAAGGGAAGGGGGGGGTAAAGAACTTTTATACCTCTTAGACCGCCGACAAGGAAAAACAGCAGCCTTAGGGGGAGGGGCAACTTCCGGAACCGACTCAAAAGCAGGAAAAATGCTGGGAGTTGTTCACGGAACCCTCCGTCATAAGCGGAAGGCTGTTAGCGAGGGACACACCACGCGAAGCAAAATAATCCAAAAGAGGGGTAAAAGGGGGAAGGACGATGCACCAAGAGAGAGGGGAAATCATCGCAGACTGTCTTGACTTCAGCCAGGAAGAAATTCAGATCAAATCGCCCGTTGGGGTGAGGGAGAAGGCGGGGGGGGGGGTAAGGAGGAGAACGACGAAGGGGGAAGGAAAAAGGGGTCCGAACCTTTGCCACGCTTGCCAGACCACTCCAACCAAGGCAGAAAAACAAAAGAGGTGGCTGGGGGAAGAGGGCTTCTGTGGGGAAGGGGGAGGCCCGGGGCCTCAAACCAAGGTTCTTCTATTTAGGGTAGAAAAAAACCACCTACAAAGTCAGGGACACAAAATCCGGTAGGATCTCCCGTTAAAACTGAGAACAGCAATCCCCGACACGAAGGAGGGAACGCCACCTAGGAAAGAGGGAGAAAGAAAAGCCTAAACATTTTCCCTTCGCAGACACCTCCTAAGCGCCTGCAACGACTCAAGGGCCGTACTCGTGGCCCGTTCGTAGGGACCGCCAAAGGGAGGAAAAGAAGATTATTTCGCTGGGGGGTGCAAGCGCTACAATAAGCAAAATCCATCGCAACTTGGAAGGTCCGGCGCACGAGGGGCGCGAGACCATAAGGAATAGAATTTAAGGGGGAGGGAAAAAAGAGGGAAGGCAGGACTCTCTAAAACAACCTCATTTCAAAGACTGCTGCGAAAACAAGAGAATGCGATGCAAAAAACAGATCAAAAAAAGGGGGAGGAACCTGCGTATAAGAAACATATTGAGAGGCCCTAGGAGATCTCGTATGGTCGTGCGAAAAGCGTTCACTTGTGGCCCGAGGCATCCCCAGCGCCTCAATCCAGAAGAGGGGAAGAACTAGGGGAGGACGCGGAGGGGCTGTACTCAAAGACCAGAACACGAGAATCACAATGTCGCGCCATCCTTGGAGGGTCCTGATTTAAGTCGAGGCACAAAATGCGCGCAACGGAAAGAACGCGAAAGAAAAGGAAAGGCGGCAATGAGGAAGAAGAAAGATGTCTCGTGCAACATTTCCCAACCTTGGAAAAATCGCCTGGGGGACGGGGGGGGGGACAAAAGGTCTTAGTTTGGTAGGAGCGGAAAAGAATCGGGAGGAGGCGGAGACACACGTGACAGGAGAGCTCCGCTCGCATGATCAGGCCGGGGGAGGGGAAGGGACTGAAAAAAGATCAAAAAGGAAAACATTGGCAACTGGTGGCCCCTCTTTCCGGCTTGAAAAGCCTTAAAAGGGGAAAGCGATCGCCCTCTATGGTTTAAAGAAGGGGCGAAGAAGGAAGGACAGAACTGCTACAAGCGCCGGACTAACGGCGCCTCATGTAAATCCCAACGACCCGCCGCCGCACAGGGGAAGAAAAAAGTCATGGAGGAAATAAGGTTGATGGAGCGTATTATTGGCGGCACTGCCAAAATCAAACATTCCCACCGGAAGCTCGGAAATGGGGAAGAAAAGCCACTGTTGCCCTCACGCCGGGAGGAGACTGACGGGCTCGTGCGCTTCGAATCGACCAGCCCGGGCGAGCACGACAAAAGCGCAAAAAGGAGAAAGGGAGGATCCGGAGACCGGGTGGCGTCCTGAAAATTCAAAGCGTTCTGAGGGGTCGAATAAG
>Ga0179593_1386616_pt1 | contig 10055 bp, 14 predicted proteins | sample CZODoug2_1_08_16_FD_185931 | JGI IMG/M metagenome (GOLD analysis project Ga0179593, IMG submission 185931) | Vadose zone soil fungal communities from Angelo Coast Range Reserve, California, USA - CZODoug2_1_08_16fungal (PacBio error correction) | ecosystem: Environmental > Terrestrial > Soil >...
ACTAAAGACTTGTTGATGGGCAAGGAAAAAAGGAGGAGGCCTAAGCAGACCAGAGAAAGGTTTAAAAAAAACGAAACTGCTAGTAACCTGCGTGGGGGGGGAACGACAATCAAAAAATTATCACATGGCAAAACAAGCCGAGAGAGTGTAGGGCGAAACTTCCGGCGCAACAAAAGGCAAGTGAGTTATTTAGAGAGATCTCGGGAAAGGAATTGATAACGATCGACAAAAAATGTGGGAACAGCGGATCCGGGATGTTAGCTAGTTCAAGTTTCGGACGAGGGAATTAGGAATGCCAAGAGATCGGGGGAATTGAGGCGCGTCAGGGGATAAACATCCTGATGGACCCCAAGGCGGAGGGGTCAAGGAAGCTGGCGGCACGTACAAGAGGGGTGAAAAAGCACCCCAGACGCAATGCATGTTTCTTCAGGGTGGGCCATACGAGGAGGAAATACGGACGCGAAGGGACCGAGGACCCAATATAGTGGGAACTTGGTAATTCGGTTGGGAGTAAAAGACCGGAGGGACAAAAGCAGGTCAGGAGAATTCTATTGGGGAAAGGGGGGGACGTTGAACCAAAACACGAAGAAAATGTGGGGTGGGGGGGTGTGTTTTGTCCGAAAGCGTAAGGGAAGTTAAGACGCAAGATACTTACGACTATGCGCCGAAAGGGGGGCCCCCAGGAAAAATTTTGAAAGTTTTTTCAGGAAGAGGGGGGAAAAAAGCTCAGAAAAGGGGGTGAGGGAGGAAAAAAAAACTGCTACGAGGAGAGACAAAAATCGCGATAAAAAACAAGAGAAAAAAGGAAAGAAGAACGGCATAAAATTTGGAGGAAAATAAAAAAAGTCTAAACAGGAAGGCGGGGAACTGCCATTCACCTCAAAAGGCGGGGAGGAGAGTGAAGTATTAGAGGAGGGTCAAGGAAACGGTAGTAAAGAGACTGAAGAGCAGGGGGAGAGGCGGCGGTAAGAAGGGTAAGTCATCCTTTCCAAAGAGAATTCGAACTTATTTCTAAGAAGGCAAGTCAGAGAACCTACGAGAGAGAACAAGGAAAATGCAGGGGACTAGGGAAAGCCCTCAGACGTGGAGAAAGAAGTCAGGAAAAAAACAACTAGAATTGTGTTCTGGGGGAAAGCAATTGTGGAAAAAAAAAAGGAAAAACAGGTTAAGGGGGAGAGCAGCCGTGGAGGAAAAGATGGGAGTGGAATTCCTGAAGTAGCCATCTGGAAAGAGAGGTTGTCAAAATGACTCCGTCCTGAAAAAGAAAAATACGACCGGCTCGTGATAACATTGTTGAACAAATGGGGGAAAAGCTTTGAAGACGTCAAGAGAAAAAAAAATGGGGGGGGGTGGCCTTCTGGCAGCTCGCATAAAGAAAAGCGGATATTAGTCACCTACGCGAAGGGGCCGTGGACCAAAAAAGAGAAGTCGGGGGATAATTGATGTCAGAGGGACAACACGGTCAGGTGCAGCGTTCGGGCTGAACTGGACACAATGAGAGATAAGGGGGGGGGGGGAAAATCCGAACGTCAGCCGCGCAACAAAGATGTTAGTGGTCGAAACATCAGCCATCAGAGCCTCGAAGAGAGAATGGCCAAGAGAAAAGAAACTCGTGGGGGACTGCGAGGGAAGACTGCGTGGTGAATGGAGAAGAAGTGGTAGTGAGCGAGCACCTTTGTAAGAAAGTTGTGAGCATGAGGCGCGTGGAAGGATACCCCCAGGCAATGGGAAAAGGAATTCAAAGATCGGAAAAAGACTGGAAAGAGGGGAAAGAGGGCCTGAAAAAGACAGAAAAGAGGGACAGCCGTCGCCGGCAATAACCCGTCAGGACTCCGTGTTGAAAAGCCCACCACCTAGGGAGGAAATCCTGCGAAGAGGGAGGGCTTTGAACGGGAAAAAAGTTCAAAGGGGGAGAAAAGAATAAAAGGGTGCGGCGTCATTAGGCAATGAAAAAGCTAAAATCTGAAAAAGGGAAAAAGCCGAGAAAAGACCAGGACCCGAGAGGTAATGGGGGGGGAGGTGTTGGTGGCTTTGGAACTGGGACGGGGGAAGCGTGGACACGTTGGGAGGAGAAGGACGGGAAATCGCTAAGGGACCAAGCTAACGCAGGGAATGGCAAAAACCATTCCAAAACGACGGAAAGGATTTCCGCCGATTGCTAGTCTAAGAAAGTTAGACAGGCAAATCGGTTGAAGGAAACGGACGCTTAGGGGAAATGAAAAACAAATCCGGACACGATCCGCCTGGAAAGTTTTGAAGCTCAATTTGCGGGGGAAGGTTGGGGTCGCGACGACGAGAGAGTTGTTTCTCAAGGAGAAGAAACAGCAGGTGACGTGGAGAGGTGGACCGACTTGCCCGAAGGGGTGAGAACCCCAGCCATGATGCACCGTTTATCTATCCAACGATAAAGTGGGAAGAAAATGGAAAACTAAAGGTAAAGAGGAAGGGTAAAATTACGTCTGGTAGCTGGCGCAGAAAACACCCTAATCGAACTTCCAAAAAATCACGTTAGGGCGGATACGGAATAGATAGAGGAGAGGAAGTAAAGCGTTCAGAAGTCTAATGGCGATCGACTTTAAAGACAGAGGAGGTAAAAAACGAGTAGGGGTCAAAAACATACCTGAGAAGAAACACTGGCCAACATCGGGTGGGAGCGTAAGGGCGAGGCTGAACGGGAAAAAAACCGGCCGGTAGCGGTACGGGGAAAGACCAGACAAAGCGTAAAAGAGGAAGGATCACGAGGGGAGGGAAGGTAACTGGGGACGAAAGTGCCCTGGGGTGAGCAAAAGAGGAAAAAAAATTGAAAGATGTCGGAAGCTGATCGGCAGGAAAACGGCTCGGTAGGGGCAGGGAGGGGAGAAAATGTACCCAACAAGGTTAAGCCAGACTATAAGGGGCACGCCAAGAGAAATAGGCGAAGCACCTAGAGGGGGGGTCAGGAAGAGACTCGAAAAAACACACGTAAAACTAGGAGAAGAAGACGGAAGAATCCCATTGCATTCGCCAGTGAGCAGGACGCAAAATCTTAGAGGGAAAGCCCCGGGAGGGTGTTACACGAGCGCGCTTCTGCCATGAAACAAGACCTCATTGAGCTCTGTAACCAGAAAGGAAATTGGGGGGAAAGGATGGGGGAACCACAAAACGCAAGTAAGAGAGGAAAATAGGGACAAAAAAAAAAAAAAAAAAAATATTCTTACTGTCTGGGTAAAGTACGGTACCGGGAGAGGCCATTGGGAGGGAAAGGAAGAGATTCAACCAAAGGGGAGAAAAAACCTGGGAAAAGGTGGTCACCACGCTTCATTGCAGAACGGACCAGAAACGGAAGTGAAAAAAAAAAAAAGGGAGCTGCAGAAAGAAAAGTCGCGGAACCATTAAACTCAGTATGAATCGCGCTGATATTCAACAGAGAAATCGTAGTCGCGTATAAACCTTCAATTTGAGTAGGCGTCGGACTGATCAAGAAGGGTCGAGGGAAGCAGGAAAAAGAATTCTGGAGGATCCCCTTGGTGATGGGAGGAACCTTAGGTGATTACAATAGAGCGGGCTGAGGAAAAAGGGAAAGGAGGCCACGTCTCTATAAAAAAGCTGGAAGAAAAAAACCACCGGCACGAGGGAGTCTCCTATACCCAGTAGAGTAGTAGCACACAAAAAGGGAAAAAAATCCAAAAAGGAGTTTCGTCCCAGAGAAATGAGTCGCAAGGCGGGCGGATGGGGAGTGAAATGAGTGTCAACGGAAAAGGGGGGGGCCTGTAGAAAAGAGGGCGCGCAAAAAAACAAAAGGAACTACCACCGGGAGACAGTTGTGGGCCCGGGAGTGAAGAAAAATATACCTGAGGAGGAAGCGGACCGAAAATGCAAAGTTACCGAGGCCCAAGATGCACATCAACTTCGCATTTTCCAAAGTAAAAAAAAAAAGGGGACGCAGGAGGGGGGGGAAGAGGAGCATAGGTGAAGGAGAAAGGGAAGATTGCTTGAAAGGGGAGACGAAAAGGAAAAGGGAAAAAACGGAAAGGAAAGGAGGAAGGTCGGAAATAGGGGGGGGGAGGGTGGACGGGTCAGGAATAGGAGACGAGGGGGTTGGAACATGATTCTTAGGGAGAAAATTAAAAAAAAATAAGGAGAGGGACATTCCAGGGGGGGGGGTAGCGGGGAAACTAAGGCACTCAAAACTTCCACCGGGAGAAAGCACTCCCAGTACAATTGATTCGAGAAGAATAACAGGAGAGAATAGGCTCGAAATCGGGAGAAAAGGGAAAAAAGGAGTAGGAAATAGAAGGCCATGGAATAAAGCGGCGAGACGCTGGATCAGAGAAAAAAAGTGAGCCTGAAGCGTAGGTTTGGCAAAGGAAAAGAAACCATTCGGTAGGCAGCAACTCCTCGATTCGTAACCGGTCAAAAGGAAACCAGGGGGGGGGGGAAAGCAGCAATCACCCGGTATGCAAATTCCAAAAGAAAGAGAGTGTGGCGGGCTCAAAAAGGCGCAGGAAAAGAAAAGAGGGAACTCGGGTGCTTTATGTACGAGAGGAAGAAAAGACATGGGACAAATTGACGATCACTCTTAGACACCGGGGAAACTTCGAGGGGATGACGGTAGAGCATAGAATCTAGAAGTCTTCCTGCCCACGATCGTTTGAGAGGGGAAGAGGAAGGGACCAACCTAGGGGGTAAGAGACAGCGGAGGGAGGGGGAAATATCAACGCGAAAAGGATGAAAGGAGTTTTGAGCAAAAAAAGACAATTGACAATGTGGGCAAACCGAAATAAAGATGACGACGGAGAGAGTCTAGCGCTTCGCCCATAAAGTGGACTTGGGAAGGATGGGAGTACCCACCAGCGGGGAAGCGAGGGAAATATCAGGATAGTAGTTGGGGAAAAGAGCCAGCATGGTAGAAGAACAGAAGAACATCGGAAACTACAGAGCTGTACGGGATTAAAGAGCGGGAGTGTAAGACTTCAAAACTATGCAGACCTCACCGGTGGAAAGCGGGCGACAAGATATCCCTACTTACATTGGTCAAGAGGGAAAGAAGAGGCGATCAGAAAGGAGACGACAAAAAGAATTAAGGAGGAAAAGGGAGAGAGGGTTCTTAGCAAGAGAGCAATACGTTTCGAATAAAAAGTTCAGAGGTAGCGGTACGCGAGGAAAAGATACACACGGAAATGAAAAGGGCATAGTCGAGTATTCGTCCTTCTGTTTAAGAAGAGTAAAGAGCAGGGTACAAATCAGCGTGAAGGGACTGAGCAGGGACGGGAATGTGGGGAACGGATAATGACAGAGCCTTTATTTAGGATAAGAGCTTGGCCGAAAATAAAGAAAGAACCGGAGCACCAAATTGGAGGTACAGAAGGCACAGACGGTGGAGGATAAAGAGGACCACATGCAACAATGAGTGGGGTTGTCTGGTTGCGAGCAAGCGGGTTAGGGAAGAATCCCGCGTTGTGACAGGAGAAGAAGTGGAGAGGGATGTCAATGGCCTCGCAGGGTGACAAAGATAGGAAGAATTAAATCGATCAACTAAACGTGAATCATAACGGCAGAAAGGTGAAAGAGGGACACCACAGGGGTCCTCATTATAAAAATGGCGCTTCTAGGCTCCGCAGACCGCAGAGGAGGAGAAAGAGAACCGCGGAGGGGGACAATGCCTGTTCGAAGAACAATCTCGACTGGCTGAAATTTAAGATAGAAACGGTTGATTTCAGGATCGCCAACGAACGGTTGCCGGTCAGGGGACAAAAGGGAAGAGAGGAGCTGAAAAGACGAATGGTCATGCAAGAGAAGAAACTCAAAAGTCCGGCATTTTGACAGATCCGGGGGTCTGTACGATCCATCAGCGGCAGCAGCGTGCGACTGGGGAGAGCCCATGGAAGAAGATAAAAAAACTTGGGTGACTGTAGCGGGAAAAAGATTGATGACAGACTCTGACGGGGGTCTTGGAGCGGAAGAACCAGTAAAAAAATTAGCAATGGGAGCAGGGGGACCATAAAAATGGGGTGGCCCCTCTACCTCCACCTGAGCGACAGGCGACTTATCTTGGCTGCCGCAAGAAGACATAAACATGCGTCAACCAACCATCCCTATAACACTCAGGAGACAGCCCCCAAATGATAAAGCAACCAGATCAGAGACTGACATGGTCAAAGGGGGGGGGAAGAAATCGAGTTCATGAGAACACAGGCCACGAGGCAGACATTTAAAAAAAAGAGCCAGATGACAAAGAACAGGAAAGATGATGTGTAATTGTAATGGCAGGGGAATGGGCCGTGTCAGAGTTCATGTCTTTGCTGCCAGGGGGAGAGTAACTAGTCGATACGAAAAGAGTGGCAGCCAAGAAGGAGCGGCAAAAGAAAAAGGAGGGGGACCGGGGAGGGAGTGCGATGATAAGAAGAAATCCTGGAAAGAAAAACGTGGAGGAAATCGACGCGAAGGCAGAAAAGAGCCTCATTGAAAAATATCAGGGGGCATCCGGGGGACGGAAGAAAATGTTTACGTTTTCTGGGTGGGGCGCTAATCACTGAACGTGTGATATCAGGAGAAAAAAACGGGAACATTGGGCACTGTGGGGAGAGGAACGCAATTGGCAGACCAAGCACAGAGCGGGAAATCATAGGATTTGCTACCCGCATAAAAAGGGGTAGACAAGAGGGCTACAGTTTAATCAGCAACGCATGGGAGAAGGGAGGGGAAAAGACAAAAAGCAACAGACCAAGAATCATGGTGGAGTAGGGAGGAAAAGACGGACTAAAGACTCGTCGGGATGGAAGGGTTCATGTGGTGCGAAGAAAAGGGTGCTGTAAAGCAGTTGCAGAGGGAGGGAGGGTGAGGCAGTAGGTACCCTGGAGTCATTCCACATGGGAAACAGGAATCAAATTACGACTGCTGTTATAGGGAGGAAGTTAAGAAAAATGCAAAATTAAAGGGAAAAAAAAAACAGGACAAAGGAGAACACTAGGAGTGGGCTCCGATGGGAAAACAGGAATACACGGGAACATCCGGTTTGGGGGCATCCACGAGGGAAGAAAGCGAGGTCCGAGTGATGGGGCAAGACAGAAACGGGGAAAGGCGCTCGCAAAGGGAAACATTCATGTAGGGCTAAGTGGACGGTCAAAGTAGAGAAAAAGAAGACGCGATTGCAGGCAGGGTATCTCGCTCACAAACAAAGGGGAGAGGAACCTCGCAAATAAGCCTGGAGATGCCCGTGAAGAAAGCAAAAGTATGTGAACCTCAAAATGATGGGGGGGAACGAGAGCGGGACGAAGGTGCAACGCAGGTCAACAAAGATCTCTTGACAAAAAAGGAAGAAACGGAGGGGTAGTGAATGGTCTTAGCGGGTAGCACACAGTCTATTGGGGGACAAAGTATCTAAGTGCAAGGAATATAGCAGGATGTCTTAGGGGGAGCTTGGACGTCCTTGAGCTAAGGCCATGGGAGAAAGAAGGCAAAACAGCGTAAAATACCCACGCGAGGGGGCAAGTGATTGGGTTCCCTTCAGGAGAGCTCACAAACTTACTGTGCTCGCATGTCCTTTGAAGGACTCTGCAAAAGAAAATCGCTACGACAGGCAACACGGAATACGGAAGAGATATAAATAAGAGATATGAGCGGTAAGACCAAATTGGGGTTCTTGAGCGGGGAAAAAGGCCTAAGGAAAAAAGAAAAATTAAGCGCTGAGAAAAATCTATTACAAGGTGATAGCAACTGTGAGGGAATCAAAGGAATGAGGTAATCCTAAGGCTAGGGTGAAGAAACGGAGAAAAGTCGGAAGAACTTAGCCCTAGTTCAAAAGCAGAGGAACTCTGGATAAAAAGGAACATAGTAGCGACAAAACAAAAAAGGGGAACCGAAAGTCGGACCAAACGGAGTCAACAGGAGTAAATTACGGAGAGGAATGCAAACTCGAGGGAGCTTTGGGGAAATTCACAGGGGAGGTCCGGAAAAGGAGGAGGTCATCCCCAACTCAAAGGGGACCACCGCACAGGGGGGGACGGAGGTGGCAAGTAACTGGTAGGCATGGTGCTTAGCCTTTTAAGTACTAGAAAAGGAGGAAAGCTGCAAAACCTTCAAGAAATCAAAGGGGACCATTACATACAACTGTGACCAAGGGTTGGACGGCCCTCGCTCTGTTAATGGACGACATTGACGTGGAGTTGGACATGGCACCCGGATTATATCACGGGACAAGGGAAAGTGATATCGGCAACGCGAGCTATAGTTAGAGGGAGAAGGGGAATGGAGGAGCGCTGGGGGGCATGGGGATTTTCTGGCACATTACGTCATAAGGTAAAAAAGTGCCCGGGGAAGGAAAAAACACTGTCGAGAATTCCTAAAGAAAAAAACCTGCGGAAAATTTCGGAGATAAAGAGAAATAGGAACACCATCTTTCGGAAAATCAGCCAACGAGGAAAGACTCGGGGGGCAAGGATACACCAAAGTGTAGAGTTAGGCAGCTGGCCACTGATGGAGAGAAACGGAAAAGTGTGCAACCTGACGCGGCGGAGTAGACTAGAGCAGACGCTGCGAAGGGGGAAAACATATAAAACCTGGGATACTTCAAGGAACTAAGGGTGTGGGTGGGACGCAGAACTGTCATGTCAAGCCGATGAAGTTAAAACATGCAGTTGTCGCTCACTCGGAGACAAAAGAGTCTGAAGAAGCTTGTCGATTTGCGATATTAGAGCATCGAAGGCACTGTCGAACCCGCTCTCACCTCATTGGAAGCGGAGCACTAGGGATGAAAGTTCGGGGAAAAAACACAGGGCTAATCCAGAAGGAACTGCACCTCGCTCGTGTCATGAGCGCGAGAGGAATTGAATAATCAGATTTGTCCTTCTCATAGAGATTTTTCCCAACGTGGACTGCTGGAACACCTCGTTGTTAGACAAAAAAAAGGAATTGGGAGGCGTGGCCTTGAACTAAAACCTACGTCGCGAATGGAGGGAAACGCACCAAAATGTTGAACTTGGTGTGGGGGGGGGGGGGGGGGGGGGCAGATTGGTGAGTTAGGAAGAAAAAAAAGAGGAAAAAAATTCAATGTCTAATTCTCTTGTGGGGAAACCGGGAAAGGGACACGACAAACCACAAAAAAAAAACCCAAAAAAACATCTGCAACGACGAAGCATAGCGAGATTTGACTACCAGGAAAACGCGAAGACCCAATACTTGCTCCTATCAACCGCACAAAACCGCAGGGGTCGCGGCAGTCTACGAAGAGGAACGACGGAAGAATACAGAGGGGGGGCGAAAAAGCGGAACCGAGAGTGGCTAGTCAGAAAAAGAGAAAAACAACAACAAAGGGAGGAGGACTGACGAACAAGGTCCTGGCAAAGAGGGTTAAATCACTTTCTTAGATGCGGGGGAAAAAATAAAAGCCGCCACAAACCCGGCACGCGGGAGAAGTCGAAGGCGGCTGACGGGGGCAGAAGAAAGACGTCTTCTTCGTTGCATGGGACTGAGAAAAACTTAGTGGGGACGATAAATTCGAGCCTGCTCTTTCTCAAGAAAGCAGGGACCATCCGTGGCTGCGTCAAAAACCAAAAGCGCACAAGTTACACATTATTGGGAAGCGGCAACATGCGAACGTAGGGACCGTAGACAGCGTCAGGGGCCCAACTGCAACGTTGGGAGGGGGGGGTTCGACCAACTAAAAAAAAACTCCAGAAGTAACGGGGCAGGAAGGAAAGGAAGGACAATCAAGGGGGTTAAAATGCCTCGACGAGCATTTAAAGGTTCAGAAAAGACCAACGTCCGGGAATCGCAAACCATCCCTATGGCAGCAATGGTAATGGAAAGTGAGAGTCAATTCGGAAAAGCAGGGGAGAGGAGCTGCAAGACCCAGCGCTAAAATCTTGAGGAAGCGCGCGACCCGACGGTGCGCAAAAAAACGCTGGGGATTTAAGGCCCGTTATTTCAAGGGATGCGCCAAAAGGTACGGAAGGTGTAATAAATTCCGGATGGCTGCTGGAACTGCGAATCTAGAGTCCTTGCAAGAGCCGGTCAGGTGGACCATAAACAGATTGAGTCCACGTAGTCAGCAGCTCAGAAAGGGGGGGAGTAGAAAA
>Ga0179593_1557010_pt1 | contig 10055 bp, 16 predicted proteins | sample CZODoug2_1_08_16_FD_185931 | JGI IMG/M metagenome (GOLD analysis project Ga0179593, IMG submission 185931) | Vadose zone soil fungal communities from Angelo Coast Range Reserve, California, USA - CZODoug2_1_08_16fungal (PacBio error correction) | ecosystem: Environmental > Terrestrial > Soil >...
CATGGGAAAAGGGGGGAATGAAAGTCCCAAAGATTACTTAGAAAGGGGTCACTGGAAAGAATTTCAATGAGCCCTGTCATTCCCCTGAATCGACCAGGGAAAAGTGAAAAACCCATCTTTCCGTGTTGGGGGAGATGGGGAAAATTCCCGTTGCAGAAAGGAAAAGGAGAGAAAATTTCAGCGATTAGATGAAGTTGGGGGGGGGAGGTGGACGCCCTAAAAGAAAAGAGTAAGACCGACCAAGCGGACGAGAGGAGCCGTTGGGCATGAATGATAAGTCTATTCTCTTTATGAGAAAGAGGGGAAGAGCTTTTCTCTTAGGATGGGGGAAGGGAAAAAAAAGCACCTTGCGAGTATCGATGTAAAATAGACTCCCGCCAGCCTCCAGCAAATAGTGGACCGGAACCCACCACCTTCACTTGGGGGTCTCCTGGGGGAGAAAGAACACTCTTTATGGAAAGTGGAGGACCTGAAATATGAAAGGGTCAGAGCCTAATACAAAGGAAACTTGCCTCTACCGGGACGGTAAACTTTTGTCACGCCATCGGGAGCACGGAAGGGGGAAAAATAACCCGGGGGAAGAAAGGGAAATCAGGTGAAACCAATCACGGAACAAGTCTCCAGCAATTCTGGGTAACAGTGGTGAGTGCAATGAATCATCATAAGGTAGCAAAAGAAAACTTTTCTCCGAAGGAGTTGGGTGCTCAGCGCACAGGGAATTCAAGAACATCTTCCCTTCAGACGACAGGAAGAGAGAAAGAAGGGAGAGAACTCCCGCAGAGGGGAAGGAAAATAGGAGTAAAGGTGAAAAGCTACTTCGAAGTCAGGAAGAAAGGAAATGGCCGCCTACCATGTCCGAAAGGAGGAGGGGGGATAAACATATTCGCCTGCAGGACGGGGAAGGGGAGAAGTTATTTCGAGGGGAAAAAGGGGAGACAGAGGATATCTAACCATTCAGGAAAAAAAGGGTTGACGCGGGGGGGGAAACATTTAACCCAGATCCAAAAAGCGGAGCTGAAAAGGTCCCTACAAAGAAAAAAAGAAAAAGGAAGAAGGTGATCAGCAGCCAAGAAGCGAAAATTAAACGCCGATTGTAAGGAAAAATAACCTTTTCAATCGCTTGAAAGGGAAAAACTCAACGGCTTGGACAAGAGAACAAAACAGAATTAGGCATCCTCCCAATAGGTAGACCTAAGACAGTAATCGTCGAATGCGCCCATCTGGGGGAGGAGAAAAAAAGAAGAGGGAAAAAACCGAATCCCCGACCGAGGGACAGGAAAAAACACGGGGGGATGACCTCACTAGAAAACAAAGGAATAATTTCCCGCCACCCCGGGAAGAGGAGGGTAAACCTCTCCACCCTTTCACGAGAAAATTGGAGAAGAGGGGGTGGTCAGCCCTTCCACGGGAAGAGAAAAGGGGTAAAAACGTCAAGACCTCTCGAATTAGGGGAAGGGATTCGAGACAACAATAAAAAAAGGGGATTAAAAGTGAATTTCCCCGATCCGAAGGCCGGGGAGGGTAGAAGGGGTTTCGCGACGAGGGCTGAAAGGAAAAAGAGTTACTTGATGTAGAAAAAAAAAAAGAACCCGTGGAATTGGAAAAGCACCCGTTTCGTGAAATATTTGGACGGGTGGTAGGGGAGCAACGGGTAAAAGAGGGAAAAAAGGTAGGGGTACGGTTTGTAAATCAGGAAAAAGAATCACAAGATGGCGACTGACACTAATACGCCTTCGTTAGCAGGGAGGGGGAGAAGAGGCCTAAAGTCCGAGTGGAAGGGAAGGGGGAGGAAGAGTTTTTGGGCAAAGTGGGGAGGGCCTGACAGCGATGAAGGAGGGCTTGAGCCTGCGTTTAATGCCGGGGGGGGAAAGAAGAGGGGGAATCAACCGGAGGAGGAGGGGGGGGGGGAGGAAACCGAGAGAAAAAGATCCTGTCTTTATTTGGGGTAACGTGGGGGGGCCACCCCCCGCGTCAACCTTGGGAGAGAAGACATGGGGGGTGTATCCGCTCTAGAAGAAGAAGGTAAATAAGGGAGCCAAAAGCCCAAGGAGAAGGGAAAGGGACAAGACGACCCTATGAACGGCAAGAGTTTCTAACCTGGGTAGAGAACCAACAATAACCTTTCTTTGAACTGGGGATTCCGACGGAAAGAAGAAAAACTTTAGCCAATACAGGAAAGGAAGAGCGTGTCAGTTCCAAAAAACGAAGGATGGTTCGCTATGAACTTCGAAAAAAAAAAGGGAACTCAGGGTGCTTCTGCTCCTGGGCGCTGAAGCACAAAGGAAGGGAATTTCTTGAGACGGAAGAGGAGAACCCGCTTGATGAAAAGACAACCCCCCCCCGGAACCTCAATCCGGCCTACGACCTCGAAAGGGGGAAGCACTACTTGTAGGGGAAAAAATGATGTCCTGGGGAGAAAAAGAAAATTCAGCATTTAAAAAAAGGAGAGGCCAAAAAAGAAAGGGTACCTCGCCAAAGGGGGAAAAGGTATTCCGGCATCTGACCGTGAAAAAGTTTAGGCCCATGATTTTTGGCATTAAAGCGGGTGGGGGGGGGACAAAGAAAGACCAAAGGGTGAAACAAGAGGAGGGGGTATTTTTAGAAACGTTTAATGTGGTCCACGCATGAGGAGGGACGGGGGTGAATATTCCCGAACAAGAAAAAAAGAAAAGGTTGCTGGTGGTCCGCCAAAGGGGGGGAGGAAAAGGAAGAAAAGAGATCCCCCAAAGGAGGGGTCGGGCTTCATAATCGGACCTAGGAAGGTGGATTCATTGATCACCCGGGGGGAAGGGATTCTCCGCTACTGGGGGGGGAGAGCAGACGAAAGGTTCGTATTTACGAAGAAAAAGCGGAAGGCGAAGACGCCCCCAATGGGGGGGAAAAGGGAAAGCAAGGGAAGAAGAGCCCACAAGGAAGAAAGGGGTCGAACAGTGTCCAGAAGGATGTACAGTGCCTTTTCGATCAGAAAGTTCCCATTCCAGGGAAAAAAGGGAAACCTCTGAAGAAAAAGGAGGGTCGCCGCCAGGGGGGAAAACAAAGAAAATCTAAGATGTCTCTAGGGAGGACAGCTTGTATTGAGGGAGGAAAAAGGAGAAAAAAAAATGGAGGGCGAAAATCGGCTGCAAGCGCGGACAAAAAGGCAAGGAAAGAGGTCTGACCCTGAATCTGTTGAAATGAAAAAAAGGGGGGGAAAGGTAAACGACGTAAAGGGAATAAAGTCCGGAGTAAAGCGAATGCGAAGTTTCTCCGTTCAGAGTGGAAAGCCCGTTCCGTCACCGAGGAAGAAAAAGACCGAAGCCAGGAGAAAATGGACTAAATCGAAGCAAACCCCAGGAAGGAGAATGTCCTCGAGTGCCTTTTCGTATGTGTGTGAAAACCAAGAGGGAAAGGAAGAAAAACTTGTGGCAAGAGAGGGTGAAAATGCCGAACGCGCCCATAGGCCATCTTTTCTTCCAGACAAGGAAAAAAAAAGGAGGGGAAACTTCGGCGGGAATCCCCCTGAGAGGGGGGGGGGAGGATCGCTCAGAGGAAAAGACCAACCCCTTCATCCCATTGTTTTGTAAGAAGAGATCCCTCGCCCGCGGGACAATAAGAGAAAAAACAAGGGTAGGAGGAAAAAGGAAAGGAGGGGGAATTTGCTTCGTAAAAAAGGGGGGCGGGGTGGTAAGCCTCCAGGATCTGATGCCGAAAAAAAAAAGGGACTCCGACGAAGTGGACAGGGAAAGGGGGGCCTTCTGGAAAAAAGTCAAGATCATCGGGGCCAGGGGGTTAACCGTTTTACACTTCGATCGGCCCAAAGAAGGGAAGTTCCAGGAGAAAAAGGAGGAGAAGGACCCTTTACGCGAAAAGAAAAAGAGGAAAAAGAGGGGGGGTCACGATTTCAGTAAAGGTAACGAGCTGCTTCTGCCCTCCCAGGGGGGAACGAAAGAAGGGGGAAATATAACTTAAGGAAAAGAGGGAAGAGGTTCTCCGAAGGTGAGAGAAAACGGGTGACGTGTTGAAGAAAAGGACGGAAGACATTCCCACCAGATCGGTAAAGCTATAAGGCTGTCCCTCGCTGACAGCAAGGGGAAAAGGGGTTGAGAGGAAAAAAAGCCCGCTGACTCATAAGCAGAAAAAAAAAAAAAATCGAAGTCCTTTTTCCCACGGGCGGAAAAAGACCCTTGGCATTCAGGAGCAGGGGGATTGTTCAACTGAACAGGGACATGATCGCAAAAGGGAAAAAGTGGTCCTGGAATCGGACTGGAAACGAAGGGAAACCATCTGTGGGGTGGGGCAAACACGGATGAAAGGGGGAAAGCCCACGTTGCTCCCCATCTGTTCTGCGTAACCTGGGCGCGCAAAAGGGAAGGAAGAGTTTTGGACGAAATGGAAAAGAGGGGAAGAGATGGGGGACCAGAGCGGGAGAGCAGTAAGGGGATCAATGGAATGAGAACGTCGGAGGATTGGGGAGCAACCACTCATTGCGTATCCCGCGGGGGCTCTTGAAAAGGGGGGGGACACAGGAACCATCAACCGGAACGCGCGAGGAGAGGGGATGGTCCGAAAGTTGGGGAAGAAGGAAAAAAGAAACATCGGCATAACGTGGGGGAACTAACAACCTTCCACTGGTGTCTCCCGTAACCCTGGGAAAGGGGCATAATGCAAATCAGTGGAGGCCTGAAGGGAAGAAATGCCGAACTAAAAAACCCATTGGCGCTAACAAGTTGCCTAGTTTCAAGCCGCATAAGGGGAAAAGGGAGGGGGAGACCCTTAGATGAACGGGAAGAAAAAGAGACAAAAAACCAGCATTCCTAGGTCGTACTCGCTTGATTTCATGATCATCATCCGTACTGGAAAGGGGGGGAGGGACGAATCCAGAACGGCGGGATGAGTGGGGGGGAAGAAAAAAAAGGCTCCGAAAAGAAAGCGACGTCCTCGCGTACCATCTTACGGAAAGAGGGAATCAAAATTGGAGACCGTCATTTTGCTTACCGGTTTGGAAGAGGGGAGAAGACCTCATATCCGTGCAAGAAGAAAAAGGGAAGAAGGGCGCCCGTCATATTCGAATGGGGCTTTTGCGCCCTGAATAGGACAGAAAAGATCAATCCGAGCTGATCGCACACAGCTTCAAGAAAGGGAAAAGGGTTTGTGGTCCAAAGGGAAAAGAAACATTAGCTGGGGGGGAGGGAGAAAGGAGACAAAGCCCCCGCGCAGCCAGGGGGAGAAACGCAAGTCTGCCCTCCCATTAACCTCCAAGCATTGTAATGGGAGCTTTCAGCCAAGGCAAAAAGGCAGGAAAGCAAAGAGGAGATTCAAGCCAAGGGGAAAAAATAAAAAAAACTAAAAGGATCACTCAAAAGGGCCGGCTGAGGGCTAATGTCTGACCTTCTTTTTAGGGGAAAAAAGAGAGAACACCCGATACACCGGAGGTGAAAGACGTTAACCCCGGGCCGTGGGGAAAGCCTACACCCCGTCCAACTAATGTACAAAGAAAAAAAAGTTCATATCGTAGTAACAGCCCGGCGCCAAGGAAAAAAGGGTAATCGTTCCGGGTTCAGCAAAAAAAAACCTTAAGGAAAAAAAAAAGGACGGCCTTCGCTCGGGAACTGGAGAGATCAACCCAACAACTTATTATGAGGAAAAGCGAGGAAAGGGGGGAAAGAGCCTCTAATTGTGTGAGGTGAAAAGGGGGTGGACTCCGCAGGGCTAAAAAAGGGCATACAATGTTGGCATGAAGGGGCTCGAAAGTTTCTATTAAAAGAGACATAACCGATATGTAAACTGGAAAAGGGGGGAGGAAAAAGGGAAGTGGGGCCTGGGTGGTAAGGGGAGGGGGAAAGGGGCACGCGGCCAAAGACAGGGGAGGGGTCGTTTTTTTCCGAAGGGATCAAAAAAGAGTGGAATTCTCCGAATACGGATACCGGTCCGTAGTAGGGGGGGGGGGGGGGCGTATGGTACCTAATTTGTTGAGGATGGACTAAAAAGTAGAGGGAAGGGGAGGAGGCTGCAGAGGGGTGGGGGGGGAAGGGTTGCCGCCGGGAGGGAAGGCTTCGTGGAAAAGACACTGGTTAATTCCGGTTCCAGATAGAAAGGGGGAGCAGGTCTTCTCAGGATTGCCGGTTCAACATCATAAAAGAAGCAAGCTCGCTGTCAAGGAGGGGGGGAAAACCACCCCCGCGTCAACCCCGGGGGGGGAAGAAGAAATGTGGGGACCTAAAATCCTCGCTGAGCGGGAAGAAAAAAGGAAATCGCATATCAAAAAGAAAGGAAGTCCCATGCGAAGAACGGAACGCGGCTTCCTCCCTTGTTTTACGGAAAGGGGAGGGGGACTCTGATTCTAAAGGGAAAGAAACCGGGGAAAAAAAGAGGCAGGAGCGGGAGTTTAAAAAAAACACAAACCCGATCCGAATATGGTTTTTAAAGGAAGGGGAGGCCTCTTGCCGCTGTGGAGAAGGGAGAGATCACCAAGGAGTAAAAAAAAGTGGGCTCAGGCGGCAAGGGGGAAGTGCTTAATTCTCATGCACTCAAAGAAAAAGAAAGATACTTGCGGGGCGAAGGGGGGGGAAGAAAGATTTCAACAGAAAAAAAGGGAGAAACGGGGTGAGTCCACCATTTGACAGAGTCCTATTCGCCTTTGTGAAATTCCGAAAACCGGGGGGTAAAAAGGGGGAAGGGGTTCGTAGTTCAGGGAGAAGGGCGGGAGAAGTTTTTCAAGGCAAGAAGTGTCAAAAATCGTGTTCTGGGCCAAGGGACGGTCAAGGAAAAACCACAGTGAAGGTTGTGGGTAGTTAGGGGGGAAAAAGGAAGGAGGGGCTCTGGACGGGAGGAAATCGAAAGAGATCGAAAGGGCGGGGTTGGAGAAATATGACGAATGAGAACCGCCGTCTCGCAACTGCGTGGTCAGGGAGGAAAAGAGGAAGGTTCTCTTCAGATCAAAATGGGAGCAATGATACGCCGCTCTGGGGGCGAAGCAGAACATTTTCTGATTCTTCAGGGGCCGTGAAAAAGAGCCAAAAGGGAAAAAAGAAACACGCATGGAAGGAACATCTCCCACACGTACATCTTGTTGCTAAAAAAGGACCATCCCGTTTCCGAAGGAAAAGGACTTTTCCTGATAAGGAAAAAGGAAAGAAGACATGGGAACGTCCGGGAAATCCCGCGAAGTAAATTGCAAGTGCAATTTCAGAAAAAAAAAAAGAGAATCTAAGAATATGCGGAAGGAGCTTTATAGAGGGGGTGAGGGGAGAACTCTCACACACAGACTCAACTTCGGCTGGAAAAAAGGAAAGCAGGAAGCGATGCCTAAAGAGGGGAAAGGGGCCTCTCACGGAACCGACTCCTTGTTTTTAAACCAGGTAGGAGGACTCTCCGAAAAGGGGGATGACACATTTCAGCGTTGTTAAAGGATCCCCGGGAAAAAAGGTATCTGACAGGACCGAAAAGGACCAGCCCCCAGGAGGGCAGAAAGCTTTCCACTGGTCGTGAGAAGAAAGAGCGCGGGGAAAGGAAAGGGGAGAGGGGAACCGTTAAATCATCGCCGGTGTAAATGGAAGGAAAAAAGGGAGTGAATCAGGGTCGGAAGAAAAAGTTTGCTGGAAAACGAGGAGGAAACCGGTGAAGTTCCCCCGTTGGCGGGCAACGACAGCAAAAAACTCCCCAAGGGAGTCCACCATTTTGGACCGACAGAATTCACAAAAAAGAGACAGATATCTCCAAAAACAAAATGTATAAAAATATATAGATTCCGAGAGGGATTATGCGGGAGAAAAAGGGGGGGGGGATTACCTGTTGTGATGGGCCGCTGAAAGGAAAGGAAACGACACCGGGACGACAGACGGGGGGGGTGAAAAGGACGGGAATTGCCTGGACTTTGGCCCTACCAATATTCAAAAAGCATCAGGGGGGGGGAGGCATTTACAACAAGGCGTCTCACACCATACCTGCAAAGGAAGGGACCAGAAGAAAAGCGGTTGACACTAACAGAACCACAGGAAGGGAGAATACATGGTTTGTAGAGGGAGGGAGGGTAGGGTGACCTGAGTCTTTCCCTGAACACGGGACCCCAAACTTACAAGTGGGGGGGGGAGGGGGAGAACTTCCGACCCTTAGGAGGGAAGGAGCAAAAGTGTAACCCAACCGAGGGACCAAAAGCGCCAAGTCAACACAGATAGGGGTAGTTAAACCAAAGCTTCCTGAAGGAGGGGAAAAGACAGGAAGCTATTCGCGCAAGGTGAAAAAAAAAAGGGGAAAAAAAACGATACCCAGCAGGCAGAGGGAAAGAATATTTACGATGATTCCTGGGAAAAAAGGCGGGACCTTCCCTTTCATTCCTTCGCACGAAGGAATGGAAGACCTGGACGGAAAACAGCACATTTCCTTGAAAGAGGAGGGGAGGACCCTGTGGCAACCAGCATTGAAGGGGGGGTGGGGGACGATGCCACCCTTTGCTCAATCTCGGAGAAAGGGAAACGTCCTATCCGCCCGGCCGCGGAAAAAGAAGAACGCACATGATCGATATCAGGAAAATAGACAGTTGCTCCAAGTGATAAGAAAGTCGGAGGCGGGGCCAAAAAACCCTCAGGCTGATACCGAGGAAAAAGAAAAAAGACCTTACACCAGCACGGGCGAAAGGAAGGAGTTAAAATCAACTACAGCAAAAGAAAAAAAAAAAAAATGTGGACCGGAACTACCACAATCCTTAACGTTTAGAGTTCACCCTGATCTTGCACCACGCTATGCAAAGGGGAAAGGGAAAATTCCGGAACAACGGGTCAAAAGAGAACATTCCCATTTGGAAGGGGAATGAAAAGTGGGGCAAGCCAATACGGAGAGTGCACGGGTTTTAGAAACGGTGGAAACTCAGGTGGACCAAAAGAAAGAGAAAAAAATTCCTCCAACAGGAAAGGGGATAAGGGGAGGGAGACAGAGTGAATTAATGCTCAATCATCCAGGTTTATCTGAAGGAGGGGGGAAAAAAAAGACCCCTATCCATACGAAGGGGGGGGAGCAGAAAGCGCAACATTCTCCGACAGCAAACACAGCGGGAAAAGGAATAGACAAACCACTTCAGATACGGACAAGTCTACATGAAGACCTTCTGCTTCCCGGAAGGGGGTACGAAGACAATTCCCTCAGATCCCTGGGCCAGAAAGACGGAAAAGAGCCTTCATAGTCCGACAAAAGGGAAGTCCTTGTGGGGGATTTTGCGCCTTGATAGTCGAATGAAAAAGGGAAAAAGAAGAACTGATTCGCAAAAAAAAAAAAGGGGGGGGGCGGTGGTGCCAAAAACGTTAACCCAAACAATCTATCTTGATGGCCGAGCGGAAAAAAGACCCGCGCCCGCCGGGGAAAAGAGAGGAAAGCTCAGCCCCTTAAAAGAAAGGACAAAAAAAAGCCAGCCCCTTAAGAGCAGGGGTCAAAGAAAGTCCAAGTCAACCGGCCAAAGAGGAAGGGGAAGCTACTTAGGCTACCTCACCAGAAAGAAAGGGACTTTTATTTCGCGGAAGGGGAAGGGAAAGATCCACTCTCTAAGAACACCAGGAACCGACCTAACGCTTTTAAACCCCGTTTGCCCACCGACTTCTAAAAAAGAGGGGGACACGGCCAAAAAAAAAAGCCACGGGCAAGGGAAGAAACCGTCCTCCACCAAGAAAAAGGGAAGCGGCGGGTGTCAGCCCTGCGGACAGAAACAATTATCACTTCACCCCTCCGGCCCGTTCGCGACGGAAAGAAGAATCTTAAAAAAAAAAAACCAAAGGGGGGGGAAAGAAGAAAGGAGGTACCCGAGCCCGAAGGAGGATGAGCTCACCTGTTTTTCGACGCCACCGCAAAAAAGAAAAAATTTACAAGGTTCCGTGAACGGGAGAAGGGTTATACCTATATGAAAGAAATAAAGGGGGAGGGGAAATGAGAGTTTGGCCGGGTGGTAAGGATGTCGGCAACGTGTGTCACGCCGGAATCGAGGGGGAATAAACGGGTGTTCTACGAAGAAAAGAAAAGAAAAAGGGGCCCGAGGACAAATAGCACGTCGCGCAGGGGGGAACTAGTGATTATGCCTAATGTCCGAGTTTGAA
>Ga0179593_1567893_pt1 | contig 10055 bp, 15 predicted proteins | sample CZODoug2_1_08_16_FD_185931 | JGI IMG/M metagenome (GOLD analysis project Ga0179593, IMG submission 185931) | Vadose zone soil fungal communities from Angelo Coast Range Reserve, California, USA - CZODoug2_1_08_16fungal (PacBio error correction) | ecosystem: Environmental > Terrestrial > Soil >...
AGGAGACGAAAAAAAGTCCATTTATAGGAACAAGGGCAGGAAAGCGTCCTTTCCCTTTACTTTAAAATCCGGAGGGGACACTGTCGCGCCCAAACTTAAAGAAAACTTCGCTAGTTAGCGTCGAAGGGGTCGCCGTGAGGGAAGCGCCCAGATAATAAGCAAGATCGTGGGTTTCAGAAAAAAATCAAGCACAACAACGGGAAGAAGAGAGAGGAAACCCGCCAGAGTGAACTTGCGGGGAATGGGGTTGCTGAGAAAAAATAAAGAACCATAATAAAAGGATTTCCCGACAGGACAAGGCGTGAAAGGGAGTTATCCGAAAATGCCTAAAGAAAGTGGCGTTAATCCTAAGTCCCGTCTAGTTAGAAAGAGGCGCGAGGAACCTGCAGTCTGCTTGGGGAAAATTTCAAAATCGGGGGGGGGGTATAGAGGCAGGAAGCGCAACTTTTGAGAGCGAGTCTGTGTCGGAGGGTTTTTTTTACCGAGTAGCCGAGGAGGCAAAGCGTGATCACTCCAAAAGGGGCGAAATCATGCGAGGGTGAAGAGGGCGCGGGTTCGTTCATGGGGCAAGAGAGTAATAAGGTCAACGAAGACCGCAAAGCGATACAAACTAAGAAGTTCATCTATTTCCGTGTTCCGTGCTTCAGGGGGCGTTCGGTTAGTTAAAACTCAGGGAGGCCCATGACCACATGGAAAGGTGGTCAGGTAAGTTGCGTTTTATAAGGATTGGGAAGTTCTGGAAGGTTACGTAGGAGGGGGGGAAAAAATGGGCTCGTCTGAAGAAAGCACAGAAAACCTCGTGTTCATGAAAAATGTTTTCACTGGGGTCTGCGGGCACCTGATTCCTGGGGCAAATGGTTTGTGAGCCTACGCGAGTCTGTGCACAGGTTGTGGTTAAAGTGATCCCTGGGACCATCATTACCTCGTGGGGTCGGAAGAAAATTAAAAATCGGATCAAAGGGCCCCCGGAACGTGTTGGGGAAAATGCTTTATTGAGGGAGGGAAACACCGGAAGGGGTTTAGCAGTATTACACCAGGGCCTAGGCCATTAAAAGTGCTATTCGGGATTGTTATCGTATCGGAAAAAGTGCAACTGAGACGACAGGAACCAAAGGGAGGGGGTACAAGGAATCTATTGACGGCTTGAATTAAACCAGGGAGAAGGTGGTCTCTTCATTTAATAGGGAGGGAACTTGGGGGAGCTCGTTGGAAGGAATGTGGTGGAAAGACCTCCAAGACAAGTTGGGGGAACCGGGTCGAAGCTAGGGGGGGGGGGAGGTTAAATCGCGGGGGCGAGACTTGATGGGTCAAAGGTTCTTGGGGCTCGTTTTGGTTTCTCCTGGCCAGTCCGACCTTTCTCAAAGGGTGGGCCTGGGTTGGGGGGGTTGGGGAAAAAATATCATTTTCCTGTAGAGCTGGAGGTGTGGACAGAGGGCGGGAAAAGCAAAGTCGGAAATAATTTCCTTGGCGGAAGCGACAATTTAGGGCTATTGACTCTGGAAAGGGAAACCTTTAAAAGATTGAAAAAAAGATCCGCTAGGGGTCTATCATAAAAAAACAGAGAAGGAAATAACCGGAAGCCGATTCCACTTCGCGCGTAAACAAAAGGGAAAAAATGCAAGGAAGAATCGGGGAAGGGGGTCCGCAGGAAAAATGTGGGTGCAATTGAGTCCGGCGTGGACGTGGGGGTGCGGAGTAGTGGAAAAATCTCTCGGGTCCGTTTGTCTGGTTACGGCCCAACTTCAAACAACCGGGAGGGAGGCTCTCAAACTTCAACGAAAAGCGTTGATTGAAAAAACACCGACGCATTGAAATTCACACCCTTGTTGAAGACGCCTGGAACTTAAAGGAGCCTAGGGTGGAAGGGAATAATGGGGGACGGGCTATTTGTCGGATTTAGAAACGACGGGGGTTCAGTGGACCTTTCTGAAAGGCGAAGGGGGCCAGTTTCACTAAAACACAAGTTTGAAGGGGAGTTGGGGGGAGGAGGGGGTTTACCGGCGCATCGGGGGCAGGAAAGAAAGAGCCCTGGAAAAGGGTACTAGATTAGGAAAGAAAAAAACAAAACAACATATTAGGAAAAAGGAGATATAAGAAGAAAAGTCTCCAGGGATCAGGGCGAAGGACTTGCGCAGCCAACTCTTCGTACGGGAAAAGATCTCCAACCCCAGTCCCGTCCCCTGAGGGGGTGGGGCTGGGCTATCTTTTCTAGAGAATAAGAAGAAGCCCACGTGAGGAGGAAAAACCACTAAAAGGGGCGAGGTCCCGTCTTTCCTTAAGAATAACTTACCAAATAAAATTCCACAAAACTACAAGGGGAGGTCAGGCAAAAATATCGGGGTCAATTGGAATCTTTCAATGCTTGTGTGATTCTGGGGCCACATGAAACTCGTCAGGATGCCTGGGGGAGAGAATCTCTACGATGTGCGCTGGGAGGGGGGGACGGAAACAACGGAGAAACGAAAAGGACATTAAAACGGGTACGAGGCCGCCCCAAGGGGCACAAGAACGGCAGCTGCAGGCATGGTTCAGCGACTGCAAGAAAACCGATCAGGAAGCATCAGGTTTATCCAGAAAAGCAAAAGTCGGGCTTCGGGGCCAGGGCAAGGCAGAGAGAGTGTCAGAGGAATGCGGAGGAGGTGGGGCAAAAAAAAGGGAAGACTCCTCAAATCTACAGATAGACTCCGAGAACGGATATGAATAGTGCAACAAATCCAGATCCCTGCAACTGCTACAAAACCCCTCCATACCGATGTATCAGGGAGGGGGAGCAGTGCCCTTACACAAAATCTTCATGATGTACGGGGAAAAACAAGACTGAAATGAAAATCTTCCCCTGCCTGCCTAGAAGGTTAGACGGTGAAATCAAACTTCCTTTCTTTAGGTACTTACATTAACCATGCTTAAAATTGGGCAGGTAACGCGCGCGATGCAACGATCAGCCCCCGTACTCACCTTGGCGAAATCTGCGGACTCCCTTAAGGGGAAGAGAGGGAGACACTTTCTCGTCTATGGGCGAAAGGAAAATCTCCTGCACTCTGGTCCGGGGATTATACTGTGCATTGGAGATAAGAACATCACGATAGAAAGGATCGAGAAAGCTGGGAAAAGGCTCATACAAAGACGCGGCGGGCCGACTCAAGGAAAGCGGGCCAAAAAAGGGGGCGCGGGAGCATAGGGGGGGACACGAGGGGGGAAAAGTTATGAAGCCAACCGAAGGGGTAGTGAGGAAGGGCAGACAACAAGAAAAAAAGGGAAACGACGTTTTGAGTTTTCCACTTCAATTGGACCCAGTGCAGGGGTGAACGGGGGCCTCAACGAAGCGGACAAAAAATGAACAATGGAGTCCGTTCCGAATCGTGTCACATGAGGCCAAGAGCCATTGGTTGAATGAAAAGATAGCAAATCCGATGAAATCCTTCTCCCAGAACTTCGCGGCACAAGAACATTGGAAGTGGCTCTAGATGGGAAAGGGGTTGGCAGAAACACCAAGAAAAAATGAATACACTTTCCCCTACAGCGTCTTCATAGACGAGGATCATGCGGGAGGTGCTCGGGAGAGGACGGATGTAATAGATCTTGACCCAAACATCAAAGACCCGAACATGAGACAAAAACTGGGCCGGGATGGGGGGAAAGTATATCTATCATATCCGGAAGGGGTAAAGAAAAAACGATAGCCACAGAAAAAGGAAGACGACATGGGGAGAAAGGGGACCCAGAAAAAATCCAAAAAAATCGCTTAAGAGTCCCCTTCGGTGTACCCTATAAGCCGGTAATCATTGAAAAAATCGCGAGCAGGTGATTCGACGGAGGATATAGCACAGCCAAGTGCCACTATTTGGTGCACCTTTACTACTGTAAATAAAAGGTTTCCAAATTGATCCCACAAGTGTGCCCGTCAAGAAAGGAAGGGGGGAAAAGACTTTTCTGATTTAGCAGATCGACTGGGAAAAGTTCTAATTGTCCTTTGACTAGTCTCCCAGGGTCAAACAAGAGGGTTTGGAAAAAGGGTGGGAAAGAATCACAAAAAAAAGGAGGAGGAACAGAAGAGGGGACACTTTCAAAAAAAATAAAATAGTGCAACTTGCGGTTTGGTTTGCTGAGAGAAGCACCTGAAATGAGCACTCCGTCCGAACTAAGGATAAGGGGGGGCAAAAGAGGAACATAAAGACATTTCCGTACCGAGGAAGTTTCGCTTGATCCAAAGTGGCACTGTATTGGTTTTACAGTAACTTAAGGTGCCAGAAAAGAGGGAGTGGAGAAATGATAGAGTACAGACGAAAAGGAAACACAGCGATGGGACACTGCTACGTTCGGCTTATAGTACACCGCAGGGAAGGCTGTTACGAGTGTTGGATGTGATGATACGAACCGAAAACGGTGAAAGAGGCATCTTTTTTCTGTGGAGCGTTTTTTCGTTTCTACGCAATCCTGGGGAAAATCAATTAAGGAACAGTCATCAAAAAGGGCTCAAAATAGTTGCGATTTGTCAGAATGTCCAGGGTAAAAGGTTTCTTGGAAAATAATGCTCTACATCGGAAAAAGGGAGAAACGGGAAGAGCGAGGTGGGGGAAAGGGGGCCGTGGTTTTTTATTCAGTGTGCAGGGTTGGGCCTAAACCATCGGAGGGGGCAAGAGCACATGTTTGGGGGTAAGTGGGTTGGGGGGGTGAGAAGTATTGCCATGTGAGTGCCGGTGGCGAGGGGGGGCATTTCACGCAAGGCAGGGGGGGGAGTTATGAAAGACATGGGTCATGTCCACATGTTGCTTTTTCACGCTGCGTTTCATTGCGGGAAGGAAGAGTGGGTAAAGGGGGTACCGAAGAAAAAGAGTTCGCGACCGGGGTTTTTTCAGGTGCCGTTTCTGCCCCGGGCCGCACTCATCTCCATCGGGGGTGGCGAGTTGGAAAAAAAGCCCGGGGCGGCAAAAGAAGAATGTCCGTTTCTTCCACTTTTTTGGCAAAGTTACGTTAAGTCTGGCAAAAAAGGGGGGGCAAAGTGAACCAGAGGCCGGCCTCCATTCTGCTAGCTTTCTTGATCTGGGATCGGGACCGAGGCAGCCAATAAAAAAAAGGATGCGCGCAAACCGAGAAATGGACCGTGTCAAAAGGATGACGGCCGAGATTCATTCAGGAGGGAAGCCAAGGTGACTTGTCTGAAAGGTGACGAGCCCGGGTGGGGGACAATCGGTTGATGCATCTTGCTGGACGTACTCCAGAAGGTGTTGATAAATTTTGCCGGGACCAAAAAGCGGTCCAAGGAGGGAGAAGGTTTCGAAATGGTCAGACTGCTGTTGTTTCCTTCAACTCATGTAGCCATGAGATCTGGAGATCAGGGGGCAGAGGAGTGTGGTGGGGGGGGCGAGAAACAGTGGGGGAGGATGGATTGGTGCCGATTGAGGGACGAAAGCTGCAAAAATTGAGATTGAAAGTGGTCGAGGCGCGAAGCGGCGGGGGGAAAAGGGAACAGATGACCCCCAATTTTAACGAAAAAGCTAGGGGGGTCGGGATGAAGTACTGAAATGCAATTGGAAAGGACATAACCCTATTCCAGGCGCGCGGAAAAAAAATGCTTCTCGATATAGGGCGCTGAAAAAAAAAGAGAATGATGGGGGATCAAAGCCGGGACGGCTGGTGTATCTGAGGCCCGCGAAATGGAATTCTTCCTAAGTAGCGCGGAAGTGGGGGGAAGGTTTTAAGTCCTCTATGAAATCGCAAAGGCTCAAGCTATAACATCACCTCTAAAAAGCTGCCGCGTGAATGGCAAGAAAGAAAATCCATGGAAAGTGAACTAACAAAGGGAAGCCTTGGACGCGGGCGAGTTCGTTCACTTTCATTTTGGGTTGTCAGAAGATTGTAAAGCTTATTGGTCGGGGGGAAGACGGGGGGGGGTGGGGGAAAAAAAAAATGGGTTTGGGAAAAAGTGGGTAAAAAAAAAAAAAAAAAAAGTGGAAACAAGGCGAAGATTTCCAGTTTTCCTCAAAACTCAGTGGACTGTGGTGGGCGAGGGGTGGCGCCGTAGCGCAGAAATGGCGGACAAGCTCGAAGCGATGCCCGGAAATGGGAGAGTCAGACGGGAGGACAAAGTGAGAGAGGAAATCACGAGGAACGACCTCGCCCATTTTTCAGAAACAGGGCTATCGAATTCGAGCGTGCCGCCCGCAGAAGAGCGCGACGGGAACATCGCACCCCAAGGAAAGACCTGAGTGGGAGTTAAAAAAAAACGGGGGTCGCGCGATCCGCCTGAACCCTCCAAACCGTCGGCTGCCACAACACTAACAGGTACGTCGCGCAAACGAATGACGGAGGGGAGGCGCCGCGGAAAAAGGCCGTTTTATAACCAGGTGGGGAAGAATGTAGGGGTCAAGGCTTCGGCTGATGAAATTCAACGCGGAAAAGGGGCCGGGTTGGGTTTCGGGGAGGAGTTGCGATTTTCGGGGTACGTAAAACGCAAGACCTTCCCGAGCTACACTTGGAGGACATTTCACCGAGACGCCATCCAAGCCGGGAGGCCGGCTGGAAGCCGCAACTTTTCATCTGAGGGAATGACGCCGCTCTCTTCGGTCATTTTTCGTTTCCGCGAGGGACTCGGGCGGGAGGGGGGGGTTTCCAGGTGCCACTTGCAAGAGTCTTCAATCGAAATGGCGTATTTCTTCAAAATTGGGGTGAAATGCTCGCGAAAGAGCCCAGCGCCGCATCGTTTAGCGGATCCTGAAAACAATTGAACTAAGCAACTACTAAGTCAAAAAGACACATCCAGCACCGGCAACTTCTCACAAAAACTCAGCGGCAAAAACTGATTTCTAAAGAAAGGCTAAACGGGGGTCACGTACAAACCAGAATTCATCAGAATGCCCGTTTGAAAAGAACGGACTCAAAGGAAATGGAAGGCCGAAAAAGCTGTGGCAAAATTTAAGGGGCAAGGGTACGTCCATCCAAGTGGCTTCAAACTCGAATCTTTCAAAAGGCCAATGAAAAGGAACCACGTCGAAGAGCCTGTCTGAAATCGTCCAGTCATCGCTGGGAAAGGTCAATTGGGCAGTGCGTCCGTCTTGCAAGATGCGGACGGGCGCTGCGGATAAAGACACACGAGCCAATGTAAGCTCTGGTGGAAGTTCTCCAAGCCAAGGACGACGGAAAAGAAAAAATCATTGCCAGGCATCAGGGAAAGCAGATTCTTTTTGAAAACGATTTGTTAAAAAGTTATAAGCCAAACGAGGTAATTATTGCGTCAAAGTGGAGACGGGCAAAAGCGGGCGAACGACCAGCCGGGCGTTTGAAATAAAACCCTGTAAATGGACCCAATTGCACAAGCCGGGGTTTAATGCAAACGAAACACCGTGAAAAAACACCACACGCAAAAGGAATTCGGCCCGGTAGATCGTTTCTATGAGCGAGCGCCAGCAAATTGGTGGCGGGCAAGGAAAAGCAGGAAAATAACAATTGGGGAATACCAACAAAGAAACACCCTGCACCAGAAATGAAATGTGGCTCTTGCAGGAGAAAAAAGTGAAGCCTATGAGTAAGGGGGACAGCCCGCATAAAGTAAAAAGAGCCCATCCTTCAGGTATAATTTCTGAGATCGTTTCTCTGAAATTCATGCAGATGATAAGAGAGGGGCAGAGGAAAATACCCGCGGGAAAGAAAAAATAGTAACCTGTTGGAAGGCTGGAATTCTTTGCCGGTAAGCGGCAGGATCGTAGTATACCCTAAAAAAAGGAGGAAACATAAAAAAGGAAGGCGACGACTCGGCGGGGGAATCAAAAGACAAAAGGAGGCTGGGGTCCCTTCGGTGTAAGACGAACGTAAAGGCAGTGAAACCATCTCTCTCCGGTGCGGAATGAACACGTCGGCGAATATGCAAGGAAAATGCCATAGTTTGCAGAGGAATAATCCTTAGTGACTGTGGAGACACGCGAACTTGCTCTTTCCCAGGGAAATGCTTGGCAGAAGTTGAGGGGGGGGGAAAGTATTAGCACTGAGGAGTTGGGCATCTCAGCACAATGAAAAAAAACCGCAAGTTCAAATGGAGTTTTTCACATCGGCATCTCTCGAAAAAAGGGAAGGAAAGAAAGCTCTTGAAAAACCTCCATAGGTGTAAAAAATGGCGGGGGAGGAGAGCAGAAAGGAAAATTATTCACTCCGCAAAATTCGACTGCATATCCTAAAAGTATGACCATAGCCTGGAAAAAGAGGGCAAGGGAGACACACGGAGGGTATTTCCATTTAAGGTCAATAAAAGGGGGCAGCTTGGCGATTGGGATTCATATCTGTCCAACGTAGAATGAAACACATCGGAGGACGGGGGGGGTCACTGCTTTTAAAAATTAAGGGGAAGAACAAGCTTACTTTTGGATGGGGATTCACGAGGGCGGCACGTGAGAAAAAGCGTCTTCTTGGGGGAGGGTGGCTATCGTTGTTCTGCTACTTCACGGATACGGGCTCGCGAGAAGGAAATACATTCTTTGAAGGGGGCAATCAGTTTGGCGGGTCATCATGTCCGCGGTCTGGGGGCATTTTTGCCCTCTTCGATTACGATGACCGTGAAGAGGAAAGCAAGAAGGCAAGAGTGCAGCCGAGAAGTTTGCGTTTTGAAACTTTTGTCTTCTTTAATTTTTGGACAGTGGCCTCAGAAATTGAATCCGAGCTAGGCCATCATGTTTTCTGGTGCCGGGAGTGTTGGGAGAAATTGCAAATACAGTGCCAAAACCTTCAGGTCCTCGGGGGCAAGGGACCGCTCCGAGACCATCAGCGTTGGGGGTCTCCACATTTTTCTGGGGGGGGGGTCACGCTGGCTGGTCTTGCGGGCAAGGCCTTGGGGAATTTGGGGCAAAAAGACCGTCTTCTTCGTTTCGCGACCTTTTTGGGGTTGTGGAAAATTGCGGCAAAGGGGGAAAAGCATCTAACGGGTGCAATAGCAATCGGGGCTGGTCCAAAGAAGGGTCTGCTTTATGCCGGTTTTCTTCACTGGGGTGGAAGAGGTACTTGGAGGACACACGAGTCGGCACTTGGGGATCCACTTCTCCAAACGCAGCAGAGATCCATGCGGTTCCGCGGGGTTGATCGTTCTCTGAAATCTCCATCTCATACTAGGGGCAATTTCAAAAAAAAAGGGGCGCAAAGGGGGGGGGTAGCGTAAGGGATGGACGGAGATTCATCATTAGGAGCCATAACTACTGTGGCTGATCCGGTATCGAGGGAGAAGTTAAAAATTCGGGGAAAACTGGGGCCTTGGCGTACTCCTCCCAATTGGGATCAATTTGCATCATTCTCTTCCAGAAGGGGAGTGAGGTTCGCCGTAGGGGCAGACTGGGGAAATGCGTGTGGGGCCTGACACCAGGAGGGAGAGATGGAGAAATCAGGAGCTTTATTTTTTGGGAGAGCAGTTAACGGTGATCGCTGGGAAGTGTGCCGAGGGGGGGAGAAGGCTGCGTTATAGGGGAATTGGGATCGGGGAAGAACGATTTGAGGGGGCTGTCTTGGGGTGGAAGCGAGTCTCAAATTTGAATAATCCGAAAGGTTCGGAGGAACGATCTGGAAAAGGCAACTGTGAAAAGACTCGAAGAAAGTCCATGGAGAGGAGGAACCGAAAATGCTCAAAGAGGAAAGGTCTTTCAAGATGAACCATTGCTGAAATTAAGCAGGACGAGCTTTGGAGAGGGGGGACGGAGGGAAAGGATTCCGAAGGGGGGGCAGTTGGCGGGGTCCCGAAGCACACGGAGCAGTCGCGCTAGTCCCCCGTCAGCTTCCTCTTTGAAGGGCTCAGCAGAAAAAGGGAAAAAAAAAATTCTGGCCAAATAACGAGGGCCGTCGAGGCGGAGGGAGTTGAATTTTGAGGGAAAAAAGATGGTAAAATCGGGTTCTTGGGGGAAGACGACTTGGTGGGAGGGACTGCGGAGCGCGAGAAAAGAGTTCAGCTTTTAAAAAAAAAAAGGGGGCGGGACTGGGGGGGGAGAATTTTTTTCCCTAGGGGTCAGGAGCGGATGGGGCGGCAATCGACCGAGGAAAGATCCCGGTGAACGGGGGGAGGGCCGCGGGTCAGAGGGGGGAAAAGG
>Ga0179593_1582749_pt1 | contig 10055 bp, 13 predicted proteins | sample CZODoug2_1_08_16_FD_185931 | JGI IMG/M metagenome (GOLD analysis project Ga0179593, IMG submission 185931) | Vadose zone soil fungal communities from Angelo Coast Range Reserve, California, USA - CZODoug2_1_08_16fungal (PacBio error correction) | ecosystem: Environmental > Terrestrial > Soil >...
TAAAAAGGAGATTTGGGTGTTAGTTAACTGGAATTGGTAACAGCACCATAGGGAAGCCGTGTGCCTTCTTAGGCTTGGTCAGAATGCTGGAGTGCAGTTCAACCACTGCAGGGGGACTTTCGAGACTCTCAGCGCGGGAAACTCATTGGTAAGAAATAATGAGGGCGTGGGAAGGTAGTCTGTTTGCGTAAATTAGTAGGGTACCGGTCAGCGGAAGCTAGTAGGGCCATCAGAAGGATCAGAAGAGGAGGGGGAGAGAGAAAAAAGTAGAGAGAGGACGGGGGGAGAGTAAAGAGAGTGGGCGCAGAAAAGTAAAGGAAGAGAGAGCACGTAAGAGGCGGAGGAGAGAGGGAGCAAAAGAGCGTGTGGGGAAGCGAGGGAATGGGGTAGGAAATGGAATGCGAAATGAGAGGAGGAATGGGATGGTGTGAAGAGGAGAGGGGGGGGAAATGGGAGGAAGTGGACGGGAAGGGGGGCAGGGGAGAGGGAACAAAGGTGAGGTGTGGGGTAATAGAAGGGGGGGGGAACAATTGGGGAGGGGAAGGAACCAATATAGGGAAATCCGGGAGGGTGGATGAAGAGAAGTGAGGAAGAGGAGGGGAAAATATGTGAAGGGACTGCAGAAGCAGTAGGGGGGGAAAGGAAGGAGAGAGGCCGGGAAAAGATTAATAAGAATACCGAGAGGAAGGAGCAGGAAAATAGAGTACAGGTTGAGTTAGGGGAGAATGTTGGAAGGAAGGTGGGACGTTAGGCGGAGCGGGAGGGAAAGAAGGGGGGGATTACATAGGGCCTAAATAGATATAGATGGAGGGGGAATGAAAGGGGGACATGGGAGGTCCATTTAGTTGGTGTACGCAGGCTGGGGTATCTTCAAAGGTTAGCGGCGCGGGAAATCGCTGTACTGGGGGGAACAAGAAACGAAACTGCTGACTGTTTTGCTTCGAGGTTAGGAGGAATGTCTGGCATTCGGAATATGGAAAAAGCGGTTAGGGTCGGTGAAATGCTACTGGGGTGCGATCTGATCAGAGTTCTTTCACTAGTAAATTATTTAGGCAGATTTGGTATGGCTGCCAGTCATAGAGGGTGGAAAGGAAGAAATATAGGCAAAACTTGAAAAGGTCATCCCAGGTAACTCGTTAGCACCTTTTTGCGGGTGGGTGCTAAAAAAAGTCTCGCTGAGAAAAAAAAAAAAAAAAAAAAAAAAAAAAACTTTCTCGCGGGGCTCGGATAAGGGTGGCTAGACGCTTGGGGGGTAACAAATCTGGTTCTAACGGCGGGGTCGTTATGACGGCGGCAGTCAAAAAAACAAAAAATTCAGGGACCGGAGGAAAAGGAAGAGTCATCTGCTACATTCAGATCTCTGTCCTCAACGATTCGCGAAAAACAATTGATGTGGTCCCTGCCGATCAAGACCCAAGTCACTGATAGCAGTTCGGGGGAATCATTTTGCTGCCGGGGGGCTTACAAAATGCTGGATCAACAGGGAGAATCCGGGCCCGAATCTATAAGTAAACGTTTGTGGGAAGTTGAACATGAAAGGCTTAACCAAGAGGGGATCCTGTCAAAAAAGTGGCTCATTCAAATGCACGACGCATTCTCGCGAGCCGCAAACTGATTATTGCGTAGTACATCGATGAAGGGAGGATGAGGGGCTAACGTGTGTACACAGCGATCGTCCACTAACTGGGCCGTAGGGAAGAAGTACGGAAAGAAAATAGCAATGGGGGAAAGATGAGAGGGGGAGGGGGGGAACCGCTCAGGATTTGTAAAAAAGTTCCGATTCGCCATTGGGGGGGGTTAAAAGAGAAAAAAAAAAAACGAACCGCGAAACGTAGATTTTCACTCGAAAAACTATAGAGGGGTCGACTAGATTGAATCGGCAAGGGAGAGACTGGAAACGGGGGACGATCAGAATAAGAATACGATTGAGTACAGCCGCAAAGACTCTGAATACATGAAAGTGCGAAGAGGAGACGAGAAGCCTATATATGGGGGGTCAACTAGGGGAAGGGGCTTGTCATTTCGGGATGAAAGAAAATAAGGAATGCTGAATAGATTACAGAGAAAATTTCCGACAAAACACCTTTGGATTTACGCGATAAGAAAACACAATCCTCCACAAGCTCTGAGGATTCCAGATGGTCAAAAGGGGAGGGAAATGATGTGTGAAAATCAAATCGGTTCGCTGATTTTTCGCCAAGAGAATGAGGGGGGAAAAATTAAGAGAAAAACTCCGGGGCAGAAGTTGTATGACGTTTAATTTAGTATATCATTGCCAAATCCGAGCCAAAATTTTCGTTAGCACCAGTGCCGTCAAGGAGGATTGAGGTTACACGCACGGTCCGTTTCCGACCGCTCACTCTAAAAAATAAAAAAAATTATATGAAAAAAAACAAAGAGAAAAAAAAAAAAAAAAGAAAAAAAAGAAGAAAACAATAAAGGCAGTGTCAAGAAAAATGCACCTCCTTCCAACGATATAACCCCCATGAGAGAGGAAAAACGTGGGCTGATTGAAGGGAGAATGCCAAAGTAAAAAAAGAAAAAAGTGGGGGATCTCAAAATTCAGCTTTGGCGAAAATAAAAAAAGACCCAAAAGAGTCAAGGCAGGCAATAAAATGTTAGCCCGTATACATCCTTAGGGGGAGGGACATTGTTACGAACACGCATGAGATTACCGCATCATCAGGGCTCGTTTCAGGGTCGAGGAAACAGGGAAAGAAAAAGACGTGTAACGGGAGTCCTGAATCGACCCCACCGAGGAAATAAAGAAGGATAAATTCTTCTTCAAGGTAGATAGGGACAAAAGCAAATAACTCAGCCAGACTCTAGCACGTTCCCGCGTCCACCCCCCGAACCACACCCCGGTAGAGGCCTTCCAAGTACCATGGTCCGTTGATCTGATAGTGATGTATCTATATCAAGCAACTAAACTTGAAAAAAAAACAGACTGTAAAATTCGCTAGTTCGAGCACTCAGCATAGTCAGTCGAGGTCAAGGAAAAACGAGAGGACCCGCAGAGCTAGCTGGGTAGGAAAGAGAGGGAAGAACTCCGTATCTGTCTCTCTCACAACAACTTAGATTATTAAAGAGATCGGCGCTCGGAAAGGGGGGGAAGAGTTATAGAGGAATTGGTAAAAAAAGTAAAAGGGTGTCGGGGATGGGTAAAATAGCGTCAACGGGCGGGGGAAAAGAGGGAAGCTCAGGGGAAGAGGGAACAGAACAGTTAAAGGGAAAAACCTCCGGGGTGGAACAGGGATGCTAGAAAACACTAGAGAAAAATGAATAAAGAGGGGGGCGATTGCACCAACGGAACGCGACGGGTGGAAACTTCTTGCTCTCGATCTGGAGAAGGTGGGGGGGGAGGCAAAATAGCATGAAATCATGATTGATGAAAAAAAAAAAAAAAGGTTGTTGAAGAACCTGGGACGAAAGACTGCGTTCCTTATATTTCTGTCGAGCCTTTGTGGTGTCCTCTGGAGAAAGGGGAAGTGGTGTGCGTGGACGCATTCTCTGCCGGGGGCGGGGGGGGGGGAAGAATTGAATTCCTAGGAGGTATAGAACGGGTAGGAATCGAAACACGGGGGTAATTCAGTTGACTGAATACAAATAGGTTCAAATCAGGTGAATCATTTACTGAAAAAAGGGTCTCAAAAACTGCAGTTCTGGGTGCTAAACGGGGCTTTTTGGGGGCGCAGTTAGGTGAAAAAAAGGGGGGGAAAAAGCAGCAACTGTCGGGAGGTAAGGACTGGGAGTCGACTATCTGGCTGACGTCTTTAGTGTCCACGGGATCAGCATGACTGGGGGAGGGGCGGATAGGGTGCCTACGGCGGCAAGAAAAACCGGTTAAGCGTGAGTGTCTTCTCTTGTACAAAACCATCAGGGAGAGGGACCCTTGCTGAGGTGAATCGAGGAGTAATTAATACAAAAGGCCTTGAAAAGTAAGCAAAAAAAAAAAGAAAAAAAAAAAAAAAAAAAAAAAAAAAAAAAAAAAAAAAAAAAAAAAAAAAAAGAAAAAAAAAAAGAAAGAAAAAAAAAAAAAAAAAAGAGAAAAAAAAAAAAAAAGAAAAAAAAAAAAATAAGAAAAAAAAAGAAAAAAAAAAAAAAAAAAGAGAAACGAAAAAAAAAAAAAGGGGCCTGCGGGCTGTTTGTCTTCCGGTTCAGGAATCATCGTTTTTTGGTTCTAACCCATCAGCAAATCGCGTTCTTTCGAGGTAATCCTACGTATTGGGCGGGTCCCCGTCGGTGAAAAGGAAAAAGGACTATGAAGTATTTCCTGACGGATAACTTCTTTCGGGTTTGGTCGCGAAGGGGCATTATCAGAGGGACTGTGCAGCTGATCACCGCAAGGAGGGGGTAGTGGTCTCGCGGTCGGTTCAGAGGCATGTCCCTGTATTGAAAAAAGCGCGGTTGGGGACGCAAGTACTCGAACCTCATATGGAAGAGGGGTGCTGGCGCCAGATGATCTTAGTATGTTGGATGATGGAGGGCAAAAAGACTTCAACGTTTGAGAGACCTGGTGACCGGAAAGACACGGTCGGAGGCATATTGCTCAGGACTGTAGGCCATCTTGGGGAGCATATAGGTACGCTAAATTAGGAATTATTCGGGAACGGGGGGGGGGGCAAAAGGAAAGCCATCGATCTCGCCGTAAGGACCGGTATGACTCTCTAATCCATCTCAGGGACGGGAAAAGCTTGCTCTGGGAACGGGACGTGGGGGGAACAAAATTGGTTGCAATCACAAGGGATTGCGTTAGGCGGGTGGTCAACCCAGGAGCAATATCGCGGAGATTTCAGTGCAGGAAAAGTGGGCGGGCGCGAGCAAAGGATTTGAACCACTCTAATTGTGGACGAAAGGAATTACGCGGACTCTGAGAATTAAAAGGTTAATGGCTGCTTCCATTGAACCGGGTGGGGGAGGGGGGATCGGGGTAGAAGAGAGAGTGAGCTTGTTACTGCAGCATCCTGCGGACTCTGGAGCAGGTTTCCAGTCATAAAGGTGATTCAATTAAAGTCTCGCAAGCACGAGTGCATGTCTCACCAAGGGGGAGTAAACTTATATCTTAGAAGTATCCGGTACTAAGGATCTTTTCTTCGTAGAGTGCCGCAAAAAAAAGTTGGACAGGTTACCGGGACAGGACTAAGGTGCGTTGCTATTTTGTTTCGGGTGATAAACGTCGGTAGTCACCCGCAGACAATCGACAGGGAATAAGAGCCGAGGGTGTAAAAACTCCAGGGAAAAGAAGTCTGCCCAAACGAGGGGGTGACACATCCAGCGTCTGAATCTTGAAAGCAAGTTCCTCTATAAACGGTCTCGTGCATGCAGATCGAGACATCTCTGGACAAAAAATCGGCAGAGGTAGGGGTACGTCGTTCCGGGGTCCGCGGCGTAAAACACTGTGGGCGTAACATGTGTCGGCGGGGGTCCACTTTATGGGAAGAAACATTGGCAGGACTATTTTCGACCCCGGGACAAAATAAAAATACCTGGAAGGGCTTGCGGAAGTGTGCGTTAACCTAGGCACACTTTGCATGCTAATGGACATCTGGGGGGAGGCCACAGAGAAAATCCAGAATCTGCTCCACTCAGAGCATCAGCAATGTCCTAGGATGACCTGTTCCAAATTTAAGGGCAACCAATGAACAACAACGAAGTAGGAAATAGATATTTGATGTGCGGGTTTCTTACGGCTAATTAAAAGGTGAATAGACGGCACTTGGGGTCGGCTTGGCAGGAATCTGTCTGAAGATGAATTCTGCACGCGAATAAAAAAACAGTCACTCCGAGAGGTTGCTGGTCACTCCCTGCAGGAGTGAAAGGTAACAGCGGGACTTATGTTCTGGTGAGCCGGAAGGTTAGAACGAGTGAGGAGGCCCAGGGGGAGCAGCAGTGTAAATGTCTGCGGGGCCGAATCATCGTAGCGTAGGCAGATGTGAAAGAGGAAGACGAAAACATGTGCTGGTGATGAGAGGCAATATGCGGGAAAAGAGAGTTTAGTAGTAAAAAAAGGGGGGGGGGGGCGGGCTGTGGGGCAGACCGAAGTCAAAAATAACTGCGGGAGAGGATCAAAACGATGGGGTTGTGGGGTGGACCTGTCACAGAAATCTAGGCTTTACAAGATTCTCAGGTCCCACTTTAAGAAACGGGGGGGGGTCAGGTCTCGCGAAATCAGTATGAGTCCTTGCTAAATGGACGAGCTAGAAGTGCTACGGGGGGGGGGGAGGTCAGAGGGCAATGAGCGGAACTGTCATGCGTCGGCAAAAAAAAAATGCACTCTGCGCCGGCGCAGAAAAAAGTATCCAGCAAGTCAGGAATCTTGAGTCATACAGACCTCAAAACCGACGCCACCACCGAAAAAAAAGGCCCTGCGCGCGTGCGGTGAAGGGGGCAAATGCGCTTGAAAAGTGGGGGACCGGGTCTCTCGCGTCTGAAATGGAAGCCGCGCGACTCGAGACTAGGTTTTTTGTCCGTTTACGGAAAGGCCTCCTGCCGGGAACTGGGGCAAAACAACGGGAAAGCAGCCAAAATCGCCTGGAAGAAAAAACGCGGGGATGGCGGGTACTCATACTATATACGTCAGGTCCTGGGGGAGAAATTTCGATGAACTGTAAATTATCAGCTTGAGAGTCTCTTAACCGGGTCGGGAAGATACATTGACGGTAGGGACGAAAAAGGGTAATGTAAATAGCCTACGATTTGGCCCTTTCGATGTTGTTCTGTAAAACCAGTGACGGGGGCGTCCTCCAAAAGGCCAAGATCAAAAAAACCTAATGGGGAGGGGTCACCGGCATCCATAATGTGGATGTAGAATCTCGGCAAAAGGCCGGCAACAGAATGGGGGAGTGCGAACAAGGGACACGAAAAAGCGTGCCAGAGCTTTCAAGACCCTGACTCTCGCTCGGTGCCCTCCCCTCTCAGCACAGCCGCAAGCAATAGAGAACCGCGCTGGGACTATGTCGTGCGGCTCAAACAACCGTACTAATCAATAGGAGCAAATATTCTTTCCTGCGCAGACTTCGTAAGACACGTCGGTGGGAATTACCGCAGATCACCCCCACAAATCCTTTGAGGCCTCAGCGGGACCAAAGGGAGGCTGGAGGAATCCACCTCACGGTCTCAAGTCGCCCATGACCGCCTAGGGAAAATATAGAGCGCCTACTGCAAGATTGAGGGTCCGCTCAAAAAAAACTGCTTGAGGGGGGATGGGTAAGATCTGAGAACAATCATTTGGCGAGAAAGAAGTAGGAGGTCGAAATCCTTGGCCGTGCCTTCAAATCAGGATTCCGGTTCATAAGGTCTACTAAATCAGCGCAAACCCGGCAATCTCTCCTGGGAGGGACGCAATATTGCCTGTGCGTAATGACATGGCGATTGAAAAAAAGGAGTGGTATACTCTAGCTGGAAACGTGTCTAAGCACGAGTTTCCACACTGAAGAACTTCCTGGGGGGGGAATAAAGCCCTTAGGCGGAAGTTTACGAAGAACCAACCCTGCTGGAAAAAAAAGGACAAGGGCAAGGCTCGCGCCAAAAGGGGCTTCATCCCCCCAAAAACTGTAAAAAATCAGCTCTGTAAGGCAAAAAGCATAGACCCAGATCAAGGTCGATTTCGTCAATTAGTTGGGCGACACCAAGAGACTAGGAAAGACACATAGAGCAGACGTTCAATTCGTAGGGGGAGAATGGTACACCCAGTGGTTGAGGAGTCGCGGGGAACTCAAGATTGCACCCTAGTCGCGCTAATAGCCTTGGCTCGTTCGGGAACGAGCAGAAACTGAATCTCACTCATATGCGAGAGGAAAAATTAAGCAGCGTCAGCAGAATGTACTAACTCTCACTTAATCTCCAAAATGGGGAGAGGCGATATGCAAACTCTTCCAACAAAAGAAAAACGGTAGAAAGGAGAAGAAGCTAGGTCTTAAAAAAAGTTTGAGGAATTGAATCAGCGGGGTGGTACCAGAGAGAGTCTTTCAGGGCAAAAAATGGCTTTTCGGGAAAAGAGAGAGGAGATCAAAGGGTCGCGAAAACAGAGAAATATGTTTTCTGCCTAGGGTCTGCTGCCGTCATCAAATAGCATTATCAGGGCTAACTGTTTAAAGGCAAGCCTCTAGTTACTTCCAGCCTGGGCCTGTGACGAACTCGTTTAATGTTCGCCAAACGCTAAAAAATCCAACCTCGAAAGTGAGGTGGAGGAAAAGTGTGCAATTAACCGGCTGTGATGGAGGAAGTTAGGCGACTGGTCTAGAAGGTTGCAGACGCCAGGGGCCGTAATCAAGACGGGGTGCAGACTCCTGCTCCGCTAGGTGGGGTTCTTATCCCAGGCTTTATATGCAGTGTACCGAAAAAAGGGTTTGCTTAACGGTCCATGGGGGGAGCACCGGGTTTCAACATGACATCTTTGTCTTCAAGTTCTCTCGAACAGAAAGCTTAGTGTCGTGGTACTCAAACGGCGTTTTGGAGGGGGAGGGTCTGAACTTGGGGGAGTAAAGTCTGCCAGGGCGGGTTATGTCTGGTCGCGTACGTCTATGAAGGCGGACTGTTCCTCTCAGAAGTGGTGATGGGCTTATCTTCCTCCCCGACTATAATCGTCTAATCGGGACAGAGTCAAGCGACGTGGAAAGGGGCGGGAATCTTGAGGACATGGGCGCGACTAGTCTTATGCGTTAAGACCCTTGGACGGGCTGCTCACATTGTGGTTTTGTGCTTTTAAAAGTATAGTGCGAAACCCTTGGCTGGGGCTGCGGATAAGGTTTGGACTGGTGGTGCCAGCCTGCGGGAACGGCTGGCCTGGCGTTCGTCGGCGGTGGCGTCGGAGGAAGAGTATCCGGGGAAACGCCCTAGCGAGTTGGAAATGCAACAGGATAGACCACCGTTTCAACTGCAGCGTTGCCAGCGGCGAGAATTAGCGGTAGGGTCGGTGGGCCAAGCTAGTGAGGGCGGTGGGGGAGCTGGCAAAGTGGCGGCGTGAAGGTTGTTCGAAAGCGTTGAAAGGCAATGATGAGGGAGAACGGAAGGAGCAGAACCCGGATATTATAGATACGCAAGAAGTGGTTAATACGTCATCAGGGGTGAAGAGGGGAGCAAGGGCACTCAAGAGGCGAACGACGGGGGGGGGAAGGCAGCATAACAGGCAGCTCGGGGGGGAAGCTGTTTAGATTGTGCAGGACGGGGTCCACGTTTGGGGGGAAGAACACGAGGGGTCTAAGGCGGATGTAAAACAAAAACGTCGGACTTTCGTGGCGATTTAAAAAGGGTCTAGGAGGGGTTAAGGCCGGGGGACAGGAGGGGAAAACCAAAAGTCTGCAAAATATCCTGGGAACAGATTGCCGGTCGCGACAGGAAAACAGACGTCGTTGGGGCGGGTTTTGGGGATGTCCTCAAAATCGGGGAGGTAGCCGGAGATGAAGACGGTTAAAGTCAGAAAGGACGGGAACGCGCAGCAGTGCAATTCTGGCGGCAAAAAAAAAAAAAATGAATCCGTGGGAAAAATGACTTCTAACCACGGTCGCACTTATCGCCTCGTATCCTTTATTCTCAAATTCTTAGAAGGAAAATAGAGACCCGTGTGAAGGTTCCGGGGCGGGTCAGTGGTCAACCGGCGTTTTCTCTTAGGAATCCTCCTACCAATCGGATTGGAAATAGCGAGAAGAAGTCAGCCGGAGCAGTCTCCCCAGCGGTACTGGACCGTCAACGCGGGTCTAAGCTCTTCATACCGCATCATACCACTGCAGGTGCCTAGGCCAAAACAGCAAGATCAGCTCGCTCGGTACTCGGACAGTTCGAGTCGAGCACCGGACAAGGGCGTCCCACGGGTGAGTTCACAAATTAGCAATGAAATTCTAGTCTAGTCGAGGTCCTCAGTGAACTCCGCCGGTGCTAACAAAAAAAAACTCAGAAAGGGAACGACGGTAGGAAGGTAACCAGCACTGCCGGTAACCGTCGGGCACTTTCCGGGTGCGTCGCGCGCGGTATTGGAACGATAGGATCTTTCCTCAACATCCTAAAAAAACTCGAGGAAACGTTTCACCAGCCTCCAAATCTGCCGAAAATCACATGGC
>Ga0179593_1676273_pt1 | contig 10055 bp, 10 predicted proteins | sample CZODoug2_1_08_16_FD_185931 | JGI IMG/M metagenome (GOLD analysis project Ga0179593, IMG submission 185931) | Vadose zone soil fungal communities from Angelo Coast Range Reserve, California, USA - CZODoug2_1_08_16fungal (PacBio error correction) | ecosystem: Environmental > Terrestrial > Soil >...
TCAGAGGTGAGAAGAAACATGAGTCGAAGAAAAAAGAAGCGTTTGCTCGTATTAAGGGGGGAATAAATTATGGGGGCGCCCCTCTTGAAGGTATCAAAAAAAGAATGCGAAGACAGACCGAGGGAAAAAAGAATGTCATAACTGCAAAAGGCTTGGAAGGCGAAAGCGGGCTGATTGTTGTGGTGGAAATAAAATTATCAACTCTTCGGATGGGCTGTGTCGAGGGGAGCTGGAAAAAAAAATTTGGAAAAAAAAGGATTGAAATTCAAAAAATGGAACTGGAGATAAAAAAAACGCTGGAAAAGACTTCAGGAGGGGTTTTCGAGAAGGGGGAGGCTTTGGATAAAAGCCCAGACACAAAGGAGGTGGTGTCAAGGCATCAAAGATTCTTAAAGCAACGGATGTAGGGCTTCCTGTTCTCTCCAAGGCGAGGGAGCTTGTGTCGCGGGGGGGGGGGGGGTTGGGTTAGAAAAATTGGGGAAGAAGCCTGAAGCACATCGGATGATTGGCTCTGGAGAAAGGCGGACCTACGAAAAGAGGGGGACTCCGCCCCCGAGAAAAAGCTTGGGAAAAGTAAGAAATGCAACGGATAACGAAAAAAGTCAATCACGAAAATAAAAAAGAAAGTCAGGCTCTAGAAGATCTCCTTGTGAAAAGACCGAGGGGGAAAAAGACTAGGCAAAAGAAAAGCCCCAAACCGAGGAGGAAAAGTCCATCCAAGGAAAGCGGCCAGAAAGTCTAAAGAGTAAGTGACGATTCAAAAAAAAGCCGGAGAGTGGAAAAAAGGGAAAAGCTTCCAAGAGCACAAGGAAATCACAGCGTCTCTCAAGAAAGAGAAAGAAAATCAGGAAGAGGGGACTCAGAGATCGCAAAAAAAAGAAAAAAAATTGGAAATGGAAAAATACTCCCTCTCAGGACAAGGGAGTAGAAGGAAAGGGGGAGGACCTGGAAGGTCGCGGAAAAAAAAATAAGAGTAAATAGCAAAAAAACTCCCCGTCGAAGGAATAAGACTTCGCCGCATTAGGAAGGAGGGAAGAAAACAATATCGTAAACGAGACTCTAAAAAAACCAAGAGAGATACCCCAAAGGGGCACGGGACGGGGGGGGAGTCGACCATTCTAAACGAGCTTGCGAAAAAAAAAGTCGCAGGAAAATGCGCAGACAAAAAGTCAAGAAAGGGGGACCACGTCCGAGGAAACCAAAGGAACAAAATCCCAAAAAACCGAGGAATGTCCCACCAGAAGAAAAGGGAACGGTCGCAAAAAAAGGGGAAGCTGAGAGAAAAAAAGTAGGGTAAGCTGGAAAAAATCCGGGGTGAGGGCCTACTAGACACACATATGACCCTTCACTGGCGCCTAGAAAGCGATCCCCGCCTCCCGAGAAGGGGGGGGGGAACCGATCCTCCTCAGAAGAAAAGACTCACAAAAAAAACCTTAGGAGAGAAAGGGCGGCCCGGCCGCGGACCTCTCAGCGATCGGGCACCGCCGCTATCTTCGAAGGAAAACCCATCCTGCGAAAACGAAAAGAACTTAATGGGAAGGTATTCCAACTCCGAAAATGAGGGCATTTCCAGAAATAGAAAAAAAAAGGCCAGTCTGAAAATCCGAAAACAACAATTATTAAAAGAGAGAGATAAGAAAAGGCGGAGAGGATTTCTGGAAGAGGGTTAAAGGAAGGATCTCAGGGGTGGCAGGGGCTCTTACCTTCCAGCCGGGCTATTCAAAGCGGCTCAGATGGTTGGGAGGGAGAACCTATGAAGATTCTATAAACGTATCGAGCCAGGAAAGGCGACAGGGGAGGGCCTTCGGATGTTTGGTGTGGGAGTTGAGGACTGAGGCGGATCTGTTTTTCAAGAAGAGGGTGCTTGTATGCGAAGGGGAGGCTCGGAGGGGGGAAGGGGAATCTGCTGGAGACTAAGGGGAGCGGATTCCGTCAGAGAAAAAAAAAAATAATGCCCAAAGGGAGGAGTCCTTGTATGCTACCCGGGAGGACTGACGGCGTCGGGGTGAAAACGGGGGAAGGGATCTTTGGGGGGGGGGGAAAAAAGGTTGGAAAATCAGAAGGGGGAAAGGTTGGGGGTGGCCCTCGCCGCGATTAGCACGCGTTGGAAAGGAAGAGGTTGCTCAGGGGATTGCTCCCGCAGAAATGGGGAGGGGGGGAAGCGAAATGGTGGTAAAAGAGAAAGCGTATCTCTATCTGTCTGAAAGAAGAGCTTAAGAAAGCTCAGAAGTGCGAGGAGCGTACCGAAGAAAGAAGTTTCCAGCCCAAAATAAAGGCTCGCCCGGTTTTCCGAGACGGGTATAAAAGAGACTTTGAAAAAAGGGAAGTTTGAATGTCCCTCGGAGAAGTGGGTGGAAAATAGGTATTAAGGAAAAAAGCAGCTGTCGATGAGAATAAACTGGTTTCCGAGGGAACGCGCGGGGGGCCGAAGGGAGCGAAGGTTGACGTAAAAAAAGCAGGCGAAAAAGGCTGGCTTTTGGCTAGGGAGAGGTTGGATTGCGAGAAAGGCGGGACTTGGAGGATTTTGCCAAGAAAAAAAAGGCAGATAAACGAGAGGTCCGACTAGGGGGGAGGTGAGGAAAGATTTGCGGGAAGAAGGCATTAGGGGAGGTAGGGAGGGAAAGTGCGTCAAAGAATGGATTTACGGGGTCAGGAGACGATAAAAACAAAAAGGCCTCCGCTTTTACAGAGCCGAGGGGAGAAACACATGGGACGAAGAACCAAAAGAAAACCGCGAACGTCATAAGGAGGGAAGACCCCGGCAGAAGGAAAAAAAGGGAGAGGAAATGACATCGAAAGAAGCCACCGGGAGTGGCGCTCACCTCGTTCCAAAAAGAAGAAAAAAAGTCATGAAAAAAATGGAAGCGAAAGCATATGAAGAGGAAACAAGTGGTTGGAGGAGAAAAGCAAGACACACCAAAAAAGAGTCACCCATCCTGCAAGAGTTGCCTGTGAAATCCAAAAAAAAACCGAGGGGGGGGAGGAAGGGTTGGCATGAACACATCTTCAAGGGCAGGGGGCACGGCGAGTCGGACCCTGTCGTAATCGGAAAAAAGAAGGGGGCCAAAAACAACCGCTATGAAGAGAGGAAAATCAGCCCAGGGGGATACAGTCTTACAAGACAGGCGGGGAGAAAAACCCTCTTGAGGGCGAGCGTAATAGCTAAAGAGAAAAAAGGTTCTTAGAAGGAAAGATCGAAGGGGAAATTACTGAGAGAGGGTACCTGGCGGTGCGAGGGGGTTTACTCTCATGGGCCTTTCTTGGGGAGGGGGAGGGGAATCACGCATTACGAAAGGAAGCATCGTTAACCAGGGGAGGAGAATCCCGGAAAATTTCTCAAAAGGAGAATTGGTTGGGGAAGGGAGTCACAAAATGGATTATGAATCTCCTGCTGGGCGCTGGGAGGAGTCATGTCCTCAAAAACGATCAACAAGAGTCACCGTTGGAGTATCGACACCGACAGGGATTGTGGATTATCGTTGTAAGGGAAGTGAAAAGGGGTAAAGAAAAAAGAGGGGCTTAGGAAAAAGTATCCTCAAAAAGGAAGTCCTTCCTGAGACTCTCCGAAGTGAAAAATCCTGGGTGGGCGCGGTTTTGTTACCGAGGAGAGGGACTGATAACTGGGGAAAAAAAAATTCAGAAGGAACGTTTGGGAGATAAATACGGGAAACGAAATCACTTTATCCTCAACCCCAAACCCGCGGGCAAAAACGGGGATCCTCCGGCCACGAATTCGGAAAAGACACCCAGAAAAAGAGTTCCGAAAAAGAGGGGATCGACCGATCTAACGCAACCGGAAGAACAGATGCAAAACCCGCCCGCCCGCGAGCGTGGGTCAACAAAACCTTCAATCGCAAAGAAAAAGGGGCCTGCCCCAGGAAAAGTAGGAGTAAGGGCATCGACAGCCTGAGAGGGGTAGGAATCAGTGAAAAAAAAAACCCGTCTGCAAAAGGGCATCGCCAGAAAAGAAAAAAGAGGATCTTACAAAAAAAAAGCACCAAAAAAAAGAATCTAAAGGAGATGAGAAGAGCAGGGCAAAACACGGGGGAGAAATCGCTCAGGTAAGAAAAGCTCTCCCTCCTTCTTCAGAGCAGAAGGGGCACAAAAAAAAAAGAAGTTTAAAGAAGAAGTAAGAGCTGAAAAAAAAAAAAATAGAGAGAAGTGCTTCCCACCACTCGCCCGCCTCAATACACACGAATAGAGGAATGGCTCTTCTTTAAAATGGGAGAAGGAAAAAAAGAAGCTCGAGGGCCAGGGAAAAGCGTTTTTTGGGGGGGAGGCTCATCTAGGAACTACCACGGCCTGAGTCCAGACATTCCCAGCCCGAAAAAGAGAGCTGTCACCCCGACGCCTCTAAGGAAGAAGAAACGGAAGCAAAAGAGAGACGAGGAACTTGAAGGGGGAGGAGGATCTCAGAAGAAGTCTTAAAGAGTCAATCACAAACCGGTGTGGCGAAGGAAACTCGCCGCGATCTAGAGGAAAGAACCGAAGAGGGGAAAAAGATGAAAAAAAGAAAGCCCGCAAAAAAAAAGCACCAATGCTTCAAAGAAGTCCGGCTGAAAGAAAAAGGAGAATGCGTCTCCGAAAGGAAAGGCTTTAACCAACCATCCTGGGGAAGGAAAGGAAGGATCCAAAGAAAAAAAACATTTGGGGAAAGAAGGATCTGAAAGGCGGCCCAGAGAGGAGCTCCGAGCCCGAGCTCCGCCCACACAAAGGAGGGGATACGATCTCTCGGGGGGAGGGGGAAAAGGGAGAGGGGTGGGAAGAAAAGGTCTGCGGAAGAAACAACTTGGGTGTGGGAGTCCGGGAAAGACGAAGGAAAAGGATGAAAAGAGATTGGTTGGTTCAGAAAGATCGCGGGGAGAGAATTAGAGAGAAAAGGCCGGAGCCTTAAGGTGTTTGTGGTAGTGAGACGGGCGGAGGCCTGAGAAGGTCAAGCATTCCGCGACGGGAAAAAGAAGGACTATCGAAAACTTAAAGGGAGATTATCTTCTGCACGGGAGGGCTCACTTTTCCAGAAGGTCCTTTCCGCTAAAGCGGAAAAGAAAGAACGAGGAGAGAATCGAGAAGGGGTATAGCTTCATGCCAAAAAGCGACGGAAAGGGGCTGGGGTTCCTCCAAGGCCCGTTGTCTAAGTCGGAGGGGGGGGGGCCCCGCGGAGATTAGGCAAAAAAGAAAAGTGGGGGGGAGAGAAGATCAGGGTCGAATGAGAAAAATATTGAGGAACCGTTAGAACATTCTTTGTGTATGGAGGGAGAGAGGCCAAGCAGGATTCGTGAAAGGTTGAGAAACACGAAGAAGAAGAATCGATCCACTTGCAGTAGGCAAAAGGAAAAAGGGAGGATTCTTCCAGGGACGGGGAGAGCTGTCCAAAAAGGAAAGAACTCCTTAAAAATTGCAAGGAGGGAAAATGAAGGAAGAAGGGAAAATTGGAGGAGGGTTGAGAGAAGGTGCCAATGGGATCAGAGGGGAGGAAGGGTGAAAAGCGACTCTGGGCATGATAAGAAGGATGGATCGAATGCTGAAGACTGAAAGTGCGGCAGAAGGTGTCCTGAAAGGGAGGGGGGGAGAATTGAGATTGCATGGAGGAGGGGGGGGTGGGGGGTTAAGACGCAAAAAATAGAGGAGGCGGGGGAAGCAGAACGCTAAAGGAAAACTTATATGGAGGGGAACTGGGTTCAAAAGCACTGACGGGAATAAAAAATTTGCGGTTAGGGAAAAAAGAAGGACTAGGGGGGGATAGTCTAAGGGGAAGATACAGCGGGGGGGAATTCAATCTTAGTCACAGAAATTACAGAAAAGCATTTTACAGGCGTCAAAGGAAAGTCGAACCCAGCGGAAACCCATAACAACATCGAAAACACTTCTGAGAGAAAATGATAACCCGCAATTAACCGAGTAACGTGCTGATGATCATCATCGTCAGGGGAAGCAAAGAAGAGGGAGTGGTGCGAGGCCATGGAAGAACCAGGCATCGTGTGGGGAAAGGCTAACAAAGGACAAGCATATCAACGTAGAGGATCATTTGAAAAGGGGGGGGACATGAGTCAATCAGAAAGGGAAGCATATCACAGAAAAGGTTAAAAGAAGAAACGATCAAGGGCAAAAAGAGGAAGAACCCGGTTTTCAGAGAGGGAACAAGAGTTCGGCGTGGTGAAAAAAGTTACATCGAAAGAACTATTGGAAGAAATAGTGATCGACACGGTGAAACTCATCCCATGGGTAAGGATTCTGACATCCTCGAGGGGGGCTGGGGAAAAGAAAAGGAAAAACACAAGAAGAAAAAAAACTCAAAAGAGAGAGTTCTCGGAAAAACCCAGACAAAAGAAGGCGCGGATTCATACAGCCTCACACACGTGTCGCTCAAGGGAAAAAAAAAAGAGAAGAGGAGCTGGCAAGAGAAGGGGATCCCGAGAAAACTTCACGGGAAAATTTATCAGGAAAAGGGAAGAGGGAGGGCGCCCCAAGGGGGTCGCGTGGCGAAAGTCAAGTTTAGGATGTCTCTTGCTGAGGGGGGGGGGCCTTGCTTGGAAGAAAAGGGTCCCACGAACGTGAATGAAAGGAAAGCGGAAGAGATAAGGTGTGGGATGAGTCGTGGGTGGCATGGGAGAAAAATGTTGGCCTTGAGAAAGGGGGAGAAGAGTCCTCAAAAAAGGGCTGGAAGAAACCGTAAGAGCTGCGTGGGGCGATGTTCAAAATACGGAATATCAGCTGGGGGGAAAGGACGCCCGGGGAAAGAAGGGTTGCTGACGACCCTACGAATCAGTGAAAGTCACCCCGGGGTTCGCGTCAACGTATCAGGAAACGATGCAAGGAAGAACCCTCAAAAGGATCTTCGAAATCAGAAGGGGGGAGAATGGTGCGGGGCAAAAAAAATGCAGGGCACAAAACCGCGATTCTCTTCGGGAAAGCCAAAAATCAAAAAAAAAGAAAACAGAAACATAGTACGTCAAAATTATAGGTCCCCGGATTACGGGGGAATCAGGCTCGTTCGCTTCCATCACAGAAAGACGCAAAAAAAAAGCGGAGAGAAAAAGAGAAAGAGCAGAGAAGAATCGCGGGGAAAAGTCGTAAACCTCATCATAAACTGAGGAACTCTAAAATTTTCTCCCTCAGCCGCACCAGGTGAAAAGAACTTGGACATTCACTCTCCCCATGCGAAAAAAGAAACCTGAAACCGAAATAAACGGAAATTCCGGCTCGATAGAAGAGAGGAGGGGGAAAAAACAGATAAAAAAATAAAGACGCCCGCGGGAGAGCCAGTTCTCCCGGAGGGGGAAATTTCTTCGAGGCAGGGAAAGGGAGACTAGGCTTTCAAAAACAAGAATCTCGCTTTTTTGAACGGACCGCGCATCGAGGGGCCAAAGAAAAAAAAAAAGGGGGGAAACACGAGAGGAAAAAAAAAAACGCCCCCGACGAGAAAACGCCGTCAAAAGAAGGGAGGAGACAGGAGCCTTAGCACCGAAAGGGGTCGGGGGAACCGATGGAAGAGATTGAAGCACTTCGTGCCTAAAAGAAGAAGAAAAGGGAGTCGCAAAAAAGAAAAGGGAGGAGAGATCCCGCAAGAAGAAACCGACAAACACAACACATCCAAAAACCAATTATAAAAGCACAGAAGAGAGCTCCGCTCGCTATAAAAGAAAAAATCAGCGCCGAAAAAAAAAAGGAAACCACAAGACGGCGCAAGACACACCATTGGGGAAAGATTGCCGCCGAAAGTAGAGAAAAATAAATTTCGACAATAAACGCAGAAGCTCACAACAACACTTACGGGGGGGAGAGAGATACGATCGCGAGAAGAATGCCTGGGAGTAACGAAGTCTGCGGCAAGAGAAAAAAGGGCAGAACTTTGGACGGAGATCGCTGCTTCTCGCGCGAAGGGGGAAAAAGGGGGGGGGGGTTTAAAAACGCGGGAAAGGCCTAGAAAAGACTTCGTATGTGGTGGGGGGGTGGGGTCGGGCAAGGACGGATCGTTTCATCTTGGGGGGGGGGCTGGGAAAAAAAAAAGTGAGGGGAACGGCACGAAGGAAAGCTTAGGAAGACATCATCATGCGAGATTCCGTCCGCTAAACGGTACCCAGAATTACCCGAGAGAGACAGGCTTCCTTTGTATGCGTACCCTAAAGGATGAACGGAGGAGTGTGACAGCGATAAAAAAAAAACTTGGGGAAAAAAGCCGTGAGGAAAAGGTTCCCACTCGGAGAAGCACAAAACGCTAAAGAGGATCGGGAAATAGCAAGGGGGGAAAGCTCAAAAAAAAGATCCGAAGTATGACGCGGAAAGGTGGGAGGCGCGATCTGTCTAACGCCGACGTACTGAAGCGAGGGAAAGGGTTTCTGAGGTCGCAGAGAAAAAAAAAAAGTCGGAAAAAAGATAGGAAGCTCCGATTGAAAAAAAAAATCTCCACGGGGGTTGGAGGGAAAATGGGCACCGGGGATCTGAACGTTGGGGGGTCTATTTTCTTTCCTAGGAAAAAGCGGAAGGGGGGGAGTAAAAACGCTGACGCCGCGGAAAATGGCGTGAAGCGATAACGCCTATTAGGGAAGAATTCGGGTGAAGGGGAGCAACCGGGCTATTGTTTGGGTGAATGGTACGGAAAGGAGACGCATCGCGAAAAAAATGGGGAAAACTGTTACAAAGGTTGCCAGAGAAAGGTGATCTGCAAAGAGGCGGGAACTACTCAAAAAATATGGGGCGGGTGAGGTAATCAATATGGCCGGGAGGAAAAGGGGGCGAGGGAAGGGTCGTTATTGGAAAAGTCATAAGCACGAAACTCATTCAGGAGGTCCAACACATGATCTCAACGAAAAACCCCGGAAAGGAACCGGCAGTCAAAGGGGTCCTAGGAAATAACAAAAGGGGGTTCGGGAGAACGTCGAATGACCGCAAACAACGTCTAGAACGTCCATCCAGATAAAAAGAAAAAAAGGACGGCAGAAAAGGTGTCAGGGAAGGTTAATCAAATCACGAAAAAGCGCGCAAAAACTGGTTGAGCAAAACAAGAAGCCCATAATCCTAGCCCCAAAGAAAAACTCGAAATGAGAAAGAAAAAAAAAATCAGCAGGAAACAAAGTCGAGCCCTGGAGAAGAAAAAATCTCGGCTGTTTCCCGGGAAGGCAGAGAAAAGGAGGGGAAAACTTAGCGGGAATGGGACCGCTCTATCATGTCTAAAATGGGAGCACCGACAGAGAAAAAAGTAGAAGTCATGGTCTCCGAAAACCCGACTCAACACACACAAGATTTATAGAAATAGAAACGAGGGGAGTATACCCAACAAAAACGGATGGTCAGAAAAAAAAAAAAAAAAAATCAGGGAAAAATTTCAAAAAAAGATCGAGGGCTTTGCGGGCCAGAGCGATTAGGCAAACTTAGCGCGGCGCGTCCTTGTGAACCGAAGGGGCTATGTCAGAAGAAAGTGAGAAAAAAATAGAGATGTTGGGGGGATTGCGTTTAGCAGGGGGCTCTAAAAAGGGCAGGGGCTTGCTTGATCAAAAAAGGGGGAACCGAAAAGGGCTTCGTTAAAGTGTAAGCTTAAAAATGCGAAAGGGAGACGTGTATAGGAAGGCAATTGCGCCCATAGGAAAGCGCCCGCGAGGCTGACGAAAAAACGGGGAGGGTGAAAAGGTTTCGAAGGCGGCGTGGAGTCCGAGGGATTCAGCTGGTAAATCGACTAAACAGCGAATTTCTACGGGCTTAATCGGACCAGAAGGGCAGAGGGGGGCCTCAAAAGAAAGGGAAAAGGGAAAAGCCTCCGAGGAGTGAGACAAAAAAGACCGACCTGAAAAAAGACGGAGAGAAAGCACGAACCTAACGTGAACCGGCGATTGACAACAGCAGAAATGAAAAAAAAAAAACTCCCCCGAAAAGGTGTCCGTCAGAAATCTCACCGCCAGCAAAGGGGGGCCCTTCCCGGTCGCATCAAAGAATTCCCCTTCTGAAGAAACGAAACTCCGGGAGGGAAAAAAATCTCTCAGAGAAGCAAGAGGAAAGAAAAAAACCTGAAAAGAGAAAGAGGGCCCGTCGGCCAGAACCAACTCGCATCCTCAATATGAGGG
>Ga0179593_1276559_pt1 | contig 10054 bp, 9 predicted proteins | sample CZODoug2_1_08_16_FD_185931 | JGI IMG/M metagenome (GOLD analysis project Ga0179593, IMG submission 185931) | Vadose zone soil fungal communities from Angelo Coast Range Reserve, California, USA - CZODoug2_1_08_16fungal (PacBio error correction) | ecosystem: Environmental > Terrestrial > Soil >...
ACCCAAGGTGCTGGGGGCCATAAGAACGAGAATACCCAGGAGCTAGTCTGGTGCGTTGTATAAGCGCCTGAAAACTGGGAACCTCTCGAACTGGGGCTGCTACGGCATGATCTGGGCGGAGGGGGGGGTGACAACGAAAAGGGCTAATTCAGTCACGGAAAATTTACGGATGGGGGGTCTAATTCCTAACCCTAGGTTCTGTAACGTTTTCGTTCCAGGTCCATATGGGACAAGTCTCCTATAGGGGAACCCCAGGACCGGCAGGGGAGGGTTTAGAAAAATACTAAAGGCTCGCTCAAGTCTGGAATGCCCAGAAAAAAGGACAGAAAAACCATCGTGCGCCTTCCGGTTCCCTAGGAACAAAAAAACAAAAGGCTTAGGGAAGAAGGGGGAGGTCGAGGGCCGTCTTTGAAGGGGGCTGGGGTCATTGGGGCCTTGGGGAGTGGGCAAGCTGCGATGCCGACCCTTTCGATCCCGAAGGGATCGCCAAAAGTAAGACGGAAGACCTGGCCCATCGTGCGCAGACGAGATTCGCTTTCCCGGCGATGACGAGGCGGTGCCTACCGGGGCCAGATGTCCGCTCGGGGGTCGGGGGGTCTGCAGGGGGAGCGTGGCCATGGTCTAGGAGATGAAAAGCTCGACTGCACGGTTCAGGATTGCAGAGAACAGGGAGCTGTCGTTCGCCTCAGGAAAGTGAGAAGAAAAGAATGCTTTTCGGGTAAAACTCGTTGTTGAAAGAGGCAAACCGCTTGTCCGTTTTTGCAGCCTGGGGAGGCAAAAAGATAGGGGGGCAGGAAAAGGTCAGAGAGACGAACTACGCTATCCGGGCCCTCAGCTCGCAGATCTGCCTGATAGAGAGGGGGGGGGGATTGACGGGGGTGGGGGGTGGAAGGGAATTCAAGGGGGCAGGTTCTTAAATGTATCCCAGAAAAAAGTAATTAATTGTGATGACCCTTCTGTCGTACGGCGGGAGAAAAATCATACTCAGAAGGGGGGAGGCCTCCAAAGGGGAACTTATTACACGGAGACCGAAAGGGATTTTGGGCGTCTCACCGAGGTTAACCGTTGGGTGAGATCTCTGTAGGAGAAAGGGAGGGAGGGGATTGTCCCTACCGAGCGGGAGATTTCTTCGGAGAAGCGTGAATCGGAAAGAGACAGGTCGGCATGGAGATGATACGGGTACGCAAGTGCTCAGAGAATAGTCCGGCGCAACTTCTATAAAAGGGAAAGCCGATCGCTGACTGATCTGTCGAGCTCTGAAAAACGGAAATAGGACTGGAGGACTAGAAATCAGACGCGGAATATAGACGGAACAAGGGCGCGCTGGCGTTAGCAGAAAAAGGGAGGGGGTTTGGCTGTTCATCCGGGCGCAAAAAGGTTGCGGCACCGCCGGACGACGACATAATTGGGGCGACACGGCTAGGTTTGACCGGGAGCCGGCCAAGCTTAGGTAGGGAGGGGAAGAATGATTAAGGGGGGGGGTCTACCATGGTGGAGCTTCATGACTCGCGACGGCAACCTTGCATCATCGATTACTGTTGAAAGCCAAGCACGCGGCTGCGGCGCTCAAATAGGAAAAACCCGGGCAAAGGACTCTCTTAGGGGACGGTTAACGTGCTGACCGTTAAAGGTGCGGTCGGACATCAGAAGAAGGGGGAAATGAGGTAGGCAGTTCACCAGGGGGAGATCGACCTAAGACAAGAGAGTGTCGCGTCAGACCCCCTCTCAATACCGAAAAAGGGGGGAAACAAATCATAGCAAAGAGCCGAGGGGTCGTCAGGGAACACGACCTTCCCCCGACATTCAGTGGAACATGGCGGAACATCAAGATAGCGACGCCAAGTATCTGCGGGAAGAAGTTATGGTCGAGAGGGGCGTCACGCTCGAACAGGCGTTTGAAAATGCAACAACTGTAAAAACTAACAGTGATCGGGGGGTATCTAACGGTTATCTCGAAGATTTCAAGAGGGGGCGATGGTAGCTCTCTCACACACAACGGATTCTTAGGTAAAATATAACTAAGACTCCCTCTCAGGTCAACCTTGGGACGCGCACATGGTCTTTCCCAGCGAAAGAGCGTGTCCCCGCAATAGTGAATCCGTAGTACAACTTGAAAGCAGCTCCTTGGTCTGATGCTGTCGGCTGGAGAGTGCCAAAGCCATTTGGGAGAAAAAAACCGATAAGGAACTGGGAAGAGTGTTTTACCAGCTACCCCTCTGAGCTATTAATGGGAGAGAGGGTGAAACCTTTCCGTTTTTAGAAGGGTGTAAGGGGGTTCGAAGCGATGGAAAAACTCCTACGAGCGAGATCGTTCCGGAATGCCCATCAGTCACTGAGGAGAAGGACCCTCCAAGTCGAAAAAGGGGAGGCATAGCCGCCCCACAACGAGCACTCATCAGGCAGTATTTCTTAAGGGCAATCGTATCTTCCTCCTGGCGGGAAGGGATAAACAGAAAAAGACAGATCCCATTTTTTGCCGGGAGTCAGGCAATGGGAAGTGGTCCCGCAATTAGGAAGTGGAGACATCTGAGCAATCTCCGCAAAAAAAGCACCTCTACCTATTCAGAACTGGAAGCTTAGAAAGGCAAACATGTGTCACGGGCTTTTTTTGAACACTGCGTGGGAAAAGGAGGAAGGGCCCTTCCTTAACATAACCCTATCCGGCTCCGTCGGGGAGGCGCCAACCTTCCGTTCGAAGAAGGCTTAAAAAAACGGGGAGAAGAAAAATATGAAGACCTCGAGCGAATGGCCTTCGAGCTAGAGATAAAGAGGGCACTCGGAGTCATGGTAACCCTCTCCTCAGGGGGACTAGGCAGCATTACTTGGAATTGTCCAACATCGGGGATTGTCCACGGATTCCATCTCATTCCGACAAAGAGCGGTCGCCCAAGCAGCACGGAGGAGCTGCGATTCTTGCGCAGCAGCGAAAGGAAAAGCAGGGTAAAGACGCCCAAAAGGAAAGGACTGATCCTTTCATCAAAAGACCTAAGTAGTAGGTCGAGATCACGCACGAACTTACACGACAAGGTACATCATAGGAGGGATTCCCAAAAGGGGGGTGGGGGGAACTTATGACGAGATGCATGCAACAACGCCACCGGAATTGAAAAGGGAAGTCCACTCTAAAAAAAGAAACTATCTGAGGGAGGCTGGATCGGGCAAAAAGCGGTATTGAATCCTCAAAAAAAGGATTTGGTTCAGAGATTGTTATGCCAATCACGCAGGGTTGGAGGAAGGAACCAAGCACAGGGTGTCACGACAAACCAAGCAAGGGGAGGAGACAATTCATTTGATCCGCCAGCAGAGACGGGGCATTCCGGACTACCTGAAAGGAGGGGGAGTACGGCATGAGGATCCCTGGTCAAGCGAGAAGGGAGAAACCGCAATCTGAAGGGGTCAGGGGGGGTAGGGAGAAATCTCATGGTTATTGCCTCATGATTTCTCACTCAAGAGACAAAGAGGGCGCGCAAGGGTCTTCAAAATATATCTGACCGTGCTGCGAAAAAAGGAGGGAAATCTGAACTGATTCATGCCTCAGATCAAATACGCTAAAAAATGAGCGTCGGACAAGGCGCCTCGAGAAGAAAGAGAGGCGCTCAGCACAAGGGAGGGAATAAAAATGGTGGGGACTGTTTGATGAAGGGGCAGCGGGCCCGACTATACTCTGTCAATTGCGTTCAATGAAAAGTGGGGGATCTAGGGTTCTCTAACAAAAAGCCCCGCCTGGCCAGGGGGGAGGCAAAGGGAGGGGGAAAAGCCTTACGGTGAAATCCCAGGAAAAAATTGGGGAAAGGTAATTCGAAGGTCCAAAAACAAAAAAGCAAAAACACACACAAAAAAAAAAAGAACAACAAAAAAAAAAAAACACCAAGAAAAAAAAAAAAAAAAAACCCCAATTCAATGATATGAAATCGGGAACGATTATAGCCGGCAGTCGACAAAAAGATCAAAGGGCACGGCAGGTCACATTCGATCGCGAAGCAGGAGGGGAGGCAGGGCAAAGGAAAAAGAAAAAGACACTACTTCAAGTCAAAAACCCTTCTCTGAGAGGTTCGAAGCCACAAAAAATTGGGGGGCTACAAACAATTTTGGAGTCAATAAAAAGGTGCTGGCCTTCTCTCCAGGAGAAGGGTAACGGTAAGAGGAGGAGGTCTTTTAGCCACTTCTTAGACAGCCTGCGCCCGTGCTATAACCGGCGCTGCATGCTTTATGGGAAGGGGGGTCGAAGGCCCGGCTAGGCTAAGAGGCAATCCTTCAAGATCAGGGATTTGAAGAGGAAGAAACTCCCAAGGGAAGATACCGTTCGGAACTAATTTTCGCGCCCGCATTCAATTCCCAGCCAATTCCTGGCTTTATCTAAAAATTAAGAGAAGGAAGAGAGTCCAGGGGGCCGCCACAAGGGCAGGGCCCATCGAGACGAAAGGGGAAGAGAGACTTCTCAAAAACCCTCGCTTCCAAAGGAAAGAAAGGGATGAGAGCCTACCGGGTCTTGGTTGAGTCTGGAATCCCCTCACTGAATTGGGGAGGGGGCGTAGGGCGAGGCATGCAGAGTGGCCGCTCGATCCCGCCATTGCAAAAAGGGGACGCCGTGGGAAAATTGAAAAAAAAGGTCAAGGGCGAAGGCGTGATCGGGATAGACGGAAACCTAAAATGCGCTCTTCAGGCCAGAGGGCCTATCGGGTCGTGATAGAAGACGCTGAGCCGGTCGATGGCGAGAATGCCAAGAGGGATTACAACATGTAAAACAAGGTCTTCGAAGAGACGGCATGTACCATGGTCTGAACATTCCCTTGGGGTACTGATTGGGCAAGGTCAAACCGCTTGATGGAGAAGAGGAGAGAGAAAAACTCGGGGAAACTTGTGCAGCCGCCGAAAAATCTTGATCTCCAAAGTTGTCTATATTATTCTACCCCACCAGCAGCCAGATCCCGCGCGAAAGCTCCACAAAAAAGAGAGGGGGGGAGGAAATTCGGTTCCTGTGTAGGGGGACATGCCGGGAAGATAAAGCAATTGGTTGGGGGTCATCTTTATTAAAGGAGGGGAGGAAGGGCTGGGAGCAGAATCTGACGAGGGAGAGTGCCTTATTGAGGAATGACGGCTAAAAAGAAGTTCGCATTCTTCTCTTGTGGAGTGAGGGGACTACTGGCGGCCAAGCCCTCGGCTGGGAGAATACCGTGATGCAGGGGAGGCTAAAGCGGAGACGGTAGCTTTTCATTGAAAACGAGGGGGAGCATCCCGGGCGGCATTGTATTAGTGACATTACGCAAGGGAGGTAATAAAGAGGACGGGGAAGTCGCTGGGGAGGGAACCTACGACTGAAATTAGGAAAACGTACTGCCCCTCTATCAGATCCGTCTCGGTAAAAAACCGAGTGGAGATATCTCCATAAAAAAGTCTTCTCACTACTTGGGGAGGGTGAAAGCAAGCGACATCGTATTTTTCTGTTCTGTTTTAGAGAGGCGTGCCCCTCCGTAGGGACTAATCCCGACATATTTTCACGAGAAGGATGAAAAAAGACGCGAAAGCTGGAGGTTGTCGGGCAGCAAGTCTAGGTAACGCTCTGGGTCAACGTCTTATGAAGTCCGCAAGGGAAAGTACAGACTCTGATGATGGGAAACTAATACCCGAGAGAGTGAGGCGCGACAGGAATTCGGCTAAAAAAATCCTCCTGAATCGTTGGGTCGTAAAAAAAAGGGAATCGGGCATCGAGAAGCGTGAAACTCTTGCATTTCACCCGAGGAAATCGAAAGAGGGAAAAGAAAGGATAGGGTCGATCCCGGAAAAAATGCTCATAAAGTCAGTCCACTCCTCCCGAGCTTCAGGGGCAATCACACTGAACATTCCAACTCATCCAGAGGTTTATCAAAGGAGGGAAAAGAAAAAATCTATCCACTTGCATGGAGGCAGGGAAGTCGTTTTGTCTCTTAAACGAACGGGTAGAGACCGTGGGGGAGGAATAATACTCGCGCTGGGAAGCCAAGTTTAGAGAAAGGGGGAGAGAGAATCTCGGGAGTCTTGAGGAGGTAGAGAACACTTCGGGCAACAACACAACTTATTAAATATATAATGTACCCGATATAGAGGAAAGGCGGGGGGGGCACCTGGTCGCCTCACGTTTTAAATATCGCTGCGAAAAAGGCAGAAATTCTATCGGGGAGGGGAAGTCGTCAAAAAAATCTAGATGCTGCATCTCATTCGCCGGCTTCTTGATCTGCCGAGGGAGTCTTTTAGGGAGCTTGTTGTGATCAACAAAGACTGGCCTACTCGGCGCAGGCGGAGAGGGGGGGGGGAAAAACCTTTAAAAAACTGGGGCCAGGTGGGCGGGATCGAACTAATTTCACTTCATCTTCTGGGAGATTCGTAGTCTAACCCATAGGCACAGACGATGTAAGACCGTTGCTCCCCGTCACATCACGCCAGAAAAAAAGAAAAGAAAAAGATTTGAACCTTTATTCCTCTACAGAAGAATGCTCGCCGGGGGATGTTGAGGACTTAAGCACGTATGTTGCCTTCTCCCGTTAGGGGAAAAGAAAGGGGGGGGCCAAAGCAGGCGGTTCTTCTTCGACATCTGCTATCTGGAAGAAAAGAGAGCTGGGAACTCGCCTTAAAAGGGAAGGAGATAAAATTAGTCTGAGGGGGAGCGGATATAGGATGGGAACGCGAAACTTAAAAACGCCCAGAACAGAACCCTATGCTCGTCGCGGCTCACCCGAACAGTAGGCGACGCGGGCGCGCAGACCGCGGTCGACGAGATATAAGAAAACTCTATCGTTGTCCGGGGTCAGACATCATCTCAGACGCGTCCATGGGAGTAGCCCGAGCATATGCCTCTGCGCACTTCACGGAGTAAGTGGAAGAGAGAATGCCGAAAAACTTTTATGCCAGGCAATGACGGCGCCAGACTAAATTAAACCGCTTCGCCCGCAGGTAAGATCGTCCGAGGATGGATGGAAAGCAGCCGACCTTCACCTCGGTAAGAAGGAAAAAAAAGACGTACCTTTCATCAGGGAAATCAGGTCGTAGCCTTCACGATCTTGCAACCATAAGACTACATACACAATACTAAAAAAGTTGGGGTCGTGAGGCCTGGTCAGGGCAATGCCCCGGAAGGAATACAGGAACGGGCAAGAATCTGTCAAAAATATGCCGAGCGGGGATAGGGGCAGCGTGGGGGCAATAAGATCCTTAGGGACGAGATGGTGCCGGAAAGCTGCACCCGGTAAATCTGGTTGCTTTCGATCTCAACACGAGGTTGACTTGAAAAAAACCCATCGTGGGGGGGAGTAGCCACGGGCATGAGCCCAAAAAGCTCGTGCCGTCCTCGACCAGGGACCTTTGTATTAGCTCATGGAAAAACGCAGAAAAGCTCTCCGGCAGCATAAGAGGCGGTAGGGGGATGACGAAGCGAAAGACACGGGTTAAGAATGCCGAGAGGATCATCGATCAACCAATTCGCCCGGACGCTGGCTGCAATCCAAATGAACCCTCCCTTGAGGGTGGGGGGATGGGAGCGGCGGCACGAGGCCTCTGCTCATACGCCAATAAAAAAGCGGAAAGGAAGAAAAGGGGAAGAAAACCCTCCTCAAATCTATGAGCACAAAGACCTGCGGGTGGAAGCAGTTTTTTGGAGAATCGTTTCTCTCACTATGGGAGGGGAACTGGTGAGGACTTGCACGACTGGAGGCCAGCAGGGTATCCTTCATGGTTCTTCAACAAGGAAGGGAGGGGGAAGGGGTAATTAGCGGCCGGAAAAAAAAAGGAGGGACTTAAACTAATCATTTTGGAGGGAGGTTTCTGATGAGGGGATAATGAAAGCTGACCGCTGGACCTATCCGGGCGTTCTCACCAGAAAAAGGAGGGAAGGGCTCAGTAAAAAAAATTTCTCATCTTCAGGAGAGGGAGGGCTACGACGTGGTCCGAAAACGCCGGCTCACCGCCCTCTCTGTCTGTGTCCAAAACAGGGGGGGGAAGAGAGCAAAAAAACAACGAGAGGTTAAAAATAGATCAGAAAATTCTGGGGCATTAGAAAATCCTATCCGTGACGGGGAGCGAGGCGGTGGCGTTTGTAGGGAAACGGCTTATTTCGCAGGCCGGGAGAAATTCGCTATGCTCGGGCGGCGGGGGTGAACTAAGGCTAGGCCAAGAGGTCGCCGGTAGATAATGGGGGAAAGGGGCGATTCCAAAGCAATCATTTTTCGTATCAGGGTCAGGTGTAAGTCAAAGGGACCTCAGGGACCCAACCTTCCCTCCGTTTTGGTTTAAGTAAGGAAGAGAAGAAGTCAAGCTGAAGGAGTGGGGCCCGCCACAAGGACAAAAGTCAATCGGCTCCTAAGGAATAGTCCGACGGAGAAACACCAAAAGCATCTTCCCAAGGGATGATCGTTGCATGATCGGGCGAACCAAGTTTTGGCTTACGCTTTTTAGGGGGAGGGCTACAAAGGGAAGATGCCGACGAGCAGATCCAAGAGGTCCTAAGCAGCCGGTCCGGAGAGTGGGCCTCCTTGGTCGGCGACCTTGAAGGAAGGCTTGATAGAGGGGGGATCTCGACGCATTCCCTACGAATTCGTGAAGGGGAGGGAAGACCGAAAATAAAGGCGAGGGGGCAGGGGATGCCCGGGTGATAGATTGAGCCAGGTGTCATCGAACCTGCTGAGAAAGGGGTCAAGAGGTGCCGAGCGCGCCGCAAGTCGAAATGGTAGGGAGGAGCAGAAACTACACTCGAAAAGAATGCTGGGTCGTTCGGTCACATCTTGATTGTCCTCCAACCGAGAGGAGAGGGGGGGAATAAGGAGTACACACAAGCAGGAATAACCAGGCTGGGGGTTCGGCTGAGGGATTCTACGACGAACTCACCCTATCAGAAAGATAGGCAGATCGAGAGAGGTCAACTTCATAATCAAGTTGGCACCTGGGGAATAAAAAAAACAACAACCTTTTGTCGACATGTGTATTTACTTCGGAAAGATTTACGTAACGGGAGTTACGCTCTACCGAGGAAGGAGAGAACTATGCCGTATTAAGATCCGATGGCTTTGTCGTCGGGAAACGAGGGACGGGTTGCTTCTGCAAAAAGAGTCAAGACCATCGACGGCGCTGAGAATTAACTTTGTTCTTAACCCTCCCTGCGTGCTCCGGAGAAACACTGAAGAATGTCCTCGCGCATAGCAGAGGGAAGTATGGGGTGACAAGGGGGACCGGACTAACACTGCCGCGTCGAAATCCCAGTGCTCAGAAGGCAGATGAATATCGGGGAATCTTTCAATCTACGGGTTGAACTACTATCTCCGGTCTGACGGATTATATCTCCTCAAAACCTCGGAGCCCACTACGTGGGAATTTTGAGCCGAACGAGCAGGGAAAAGAGGGTTTCAAATTGTCTTCCTTTCTAAGGAGGGAGTCCCGAAGGTCTCCATATATCCCTACATGGTAGAAGCTTCTGTGTCGCGCGGCAAGGCTGTGTTCGAGGTGCTGTCACGAACGATGAAGAAGATGGTACCTAATAAAAACCCTCCTGTCGAGTGGTGGAAAAATTCCAAGGACCATTCCTTGGGAAACCTGCAACATCTGATGAGGTGCTACGCCCAAAATAACGCCCGGGAGGAGGCTGAACCTGAGGGGGAATTAGGGAAAGGACATCCGCTGCATGTGTTCGACTGTAATGTAGGACAATAGGGGAGTGAGCGGCATCGAAATTGCAGGAGTGCACAAAAACCGGGGGAAAAGATACACGGACTAAAGCAGTATCGGGAGAGTCGTCCGACAACACTGCTCATCCCGTCAAGGGGGGGTTTGCACCCAGAGTAACGCCGCTGACGCCGAAGTCGGGCCTGGAAACAAGCTGGAATACCAGACATTTTCCCTCGGATAAAAAACACAGGGAGGTCCAAACCTAATCACCGGGAACGCCGAGCTTCGGGACATTCTAGTGGTGCTAGGAACGACTTCGTCCTCTCGGAAGGGGGGAGGGGACCAGGCAATAGAGAGCGGCATGGGCAAGAAAAAATTTGGTTGCGACCAGGTGCACGATTTGTTCTCCAGGAAGGGGGCGAGGAAA
>Ga0179593_1292285_pt1 | contig 10054 bp, 15 predicted proteins | sample CZODoug2_1_08_16_FD_185931 | JGI IMG/M metagenome (GOLD analysis project Ga0179593, IMG submission 185931) | Vadose zone soil fungal communities from Angelo Coast Range Reserve, California, USA - CZODoug2_1_08_16fungal (PacBio error correction) | ecosystem: Environmental > Terrestrial > Soil >...
TGGGACGGAGAGGAATCCTACCCCTGGGACACAAATTTGGGAAGGGGCTACGTAAAAGGGGGGAGGATATACTACACCTAGTTGGTGATAATTCAGCGTTAGCTAAAGGTCGGTTCCGGCAACACTGAGTAGCATTTCTTGGTGTAAGTAAAAAAAATAAAAAACGACTACTGAAAAATTATTTTACGGGGGACAATCCGTAACTTAGGGAAAGTGAGTCTAGGTGGTCACGGATAAAGTAATGCTAAGATTTTTTCGATAAGGGGGGAGACCGATTGGGCTCCTTAATTGGATGTAGGGGAGACCGCAAGTAGCTTCTGGATCCCTTCACTTGGTCTCTGAAAATCAAGGATCTGCGCCGTGGATCAGGTACACTCCTTTCCGTCTCCCACTAATGAAACAAAAACCTAATAGTCCGCCTAATTAGATGGTGGCTCTATATTTCGATTAACACAAACGCGGTAGAGGGACTCCAAGAGCGTGAACTGCAAAGGCTGGGGTTGCTATCCTGAGATGCCTCAACTCAGCGTATTACGGTTAAAAAGGGATGGCGCACTAACGTCGATCCCTGGCGACAGGGAAGGAAAGAGAACAGCAAAGTATCAAACGTGACTGTAGCCTGAAGGAAGAGGACTGTGAGTGCCTGAAAATCCGTCGGAGTCTAACCCACTCTACAATTTTGGAGAAGGTCCAACTCGCTGTTAAGGTTCGGGAAGGGAGGGGGGGGTGTGGATGGCGACAGGGCAAACTTCTGTACGATCATTTACAATCTTATTGGGGGAGGTGGCAGGAGACAGAGCCTGAGATATAAAGATTTTGCTGAGAAGAAAAAAGGAAAGAGTTAGCCTCGAGGGAAGACTGGGAATTCTGTCTCTGCACTATAGCGGAGTTAGAGGGGGGGATTTGTTCGTAGGGGGAATTACGCCAGAATTGTCCCGAGGTACGTTATTCATTCAGGCGGTAGGCATCAAGGGGGGGGGGGTCCTACAAAAAAATAAAAAAAATGGAAAACCCCTGAAAAACTACGAAACAGTGGCCTTTGTAAAAAGTCGATCCACGGCCTACAAAAAATTATGCAGCAACTGAAGAAAAGGACTCGCTGGCTCCGGGGGAGGTTGTTCTTTTATTGAAAAGGGGTGGACGATCAAAAAAAATGAGCGAAGAACAATACTCATTATGGTCGGAGAACTTGAAATAGCCGTCTGGCAGGGGAAAATTCATATAAGCATGCACCGGCCGAGCAAAAACTCGTGAAGAAAAGGGGGGGCGACCTTTACAAGGGCTAGGGGAGCAGTTTGCTGGCAGGGGATGGTGATGGGGGGCACTTCAAGAAGGTCCCAACGCATTGTCTAGACAGAGTAAAGGGTATCGATACAAGTCCGTACGGAAAAGCGTGATGAGTGTGGATGTGCAAGGGGGGGGGAAATGTGAACCGCGTGGACCGCATACATGACGGTGGCACGGGGGAGAATTCTGCAAAGTTGCCTATGCCTAGGGAAGCTCGATCATAGCATTGACGTGGTTCGCGGTATTCTTGATCAAACCCTCAGGAAAAAAATGGTGATAACCCCTGGTCCTTGAGCACGCTTTTTGGCCGGGGGGATCTAAGGGTAGTCGCTATTATATAAACTAGAGTATCGCAGGTTATTAGAGACCATCGCCACGGAAAAGAGCAGGAAAAAAAAAAAACCAGGAGTAAGCGTAGGGGCGCGCGGCGCGTCAGAAGAGAGGGGAGGAACTCTAGGGAAAATGAGGGCATCTCTTGGCTACCAATAATCCACTTAATTCAAAGGTTTTAGAATAAAAGAGGAGAATGCGGACCAGAAGGGTCCTCTCCCCACGGGGGTCTAGGCCACTGACCTGGCGTGAACTGTTAGAAGGGGGTATGAAAGAAAAAGCTTAATGTCAATCCTGGGGGGTAACGGACTAAACAAAAAGTAAAAGCTGCGCAGGAAAGAAGGGTAAAATAGAGGGGGGGGGGAAGGGATTTTAGCACTCATTGACAATAAGAGATGTGCCGCAGAGCTGTCATGCTTGAGGATATGAGACAAGAAGCCAAGCTTCGTTACGTCTTTTCACAGGAGTAAGCAGGATTGCTTGGGGGAACCAGCGTCATGATGCTGCGGCGCGTCCTGAGGAGGGCAGGTCCAGTTTTGTTATGGTTTTGTGATTTTTGGCTCACGGGATCTGGAGGGGGATTCTAGAAAGGAAGGCAAAGTCCAGATAGATATTCTACTATGAATCTGCTGTCACGCCGTTGGAGCAGAAATTGTTCTGCGGTAAACTATGAAGGTCGAGAGGAGGGTATGAAGTTCTCCCGCTTATTGTTATCATGTTACGAAGTCCGGACATTATGGGGTGTTTGGGGGGGGTCGGTCTATGGGGGGGGGGGGAGGGTTTGAGTCTCCCGTGGTGGCTCTGTGCGAGGGGCTCAGGTGTCTCCCTCTTCAGGATCAGGCATCCTGACTATTCATAGGCATTCCACGCGGGGCTGTGCAGATCTCGTTTCAAGGACCTCCCCTTTGCCGGGCGTTCTTTCTGTCCTTGAGGACGATTCGCGATCTGAACCAGGGCCTGTCAGGGGGTTGGTGCCTGGGGGGCTGCTAGTGGAACGAACGACTATCTCGGGGTTTCAAAGCTGGCACGCGTCTTTTCCGACGGGTCACTCGGTAAATGCTCACGGTGTCAGAACGGGGAGATCAATCGCTCAATCTCGCTATGGCATTTACTCGAAAATAGCGTGCTCTTTGCTTCGAGGGGTGTCGTTCGACAAGATAAGGGGGGGAAAAGTAAGCATCCATTCTATTCGGGTCGCGACAAAAAACTGCAAAACCCCAAAAAACCAAAAAAAAAAAAAAAAAAATAAATAAGAATCACAAAAAAACGAAAAAACAAAAAAAAAAAATAAAAAAAAAAAAAAAAAAAAAAAAACAAAAAAAAAAACAAAAACAAAAACAAAATACAAATAAACCACAAAAAAAAAAAAAAAAAAAACAAAAAAAAAAAAAAAACCCCCAAAAAATGAAAGAAAAAAAACCAACAATGTTTCCCACAAACCACACCGAAACACCCGAAAAAACGACAAAAATACAAAAATCAATAAAATCAAAAAACAAAAACAAAACAAAAGCAAAAAGGGAACTTTTTTCTATCGGGTCAGCTCTCAAGTGATGGAGAAAAGTCATGGGCTATTAGGGGGAGCTTAATGGGTCGCGGGGCTTGTCGGCTTCACGAACGTATGGTTGGGGGGATGGGGTCCAACTTTTTCTTCAGGTTGGGCGATCATTAAATCTGAAGGGGGGAAAAAAAAAACATGGAAACGGGTAGCAGGGAATAGGGTTGTGCAGAAAACATATTGCGTGGGGACCCTGGGGTTATGCGAGCTCGCAGGTGGTCAACTGTCGCGGTAAAATCGTCTGAGGATTCAGTCCGGGAGTACTGGGCGGGGCGTGACTTTCCTAAAGAGGAGGAACAACGAAAAATATCACGTCTGAGGGTGGTAATTCAATTGCAGCGCGGACATGTCTCTGGAGAGAGGAGGGTGGTATTGAAGAACGGGGGAAGGGTTTGCGAAGGACGAAGGCGTTCAGGTGCAGTCCGGGGACCTAAATTTATCTAATGGGGAGAGACGGGATTTGGGGGACGCGCTTAATACTCGACGGTGAGCTTAAAAATTGAGCGGGGGAAGGAAGTTCAAGGGTAGACATTTGATCATATATTGGAGGGGATGAAACAAATCGAAAGGCACGACGATGCCTCGAACTGGGAAAAACTCGGAAAAAGGTCGCAGCGTTATCTAAGGCGATAGATCTGTCCAATTGAGTCTCGTCACCTGGTGTAAAACAGTGTATATCCGTTGATGAGGTCGAAAAGAAAAAAGGAGGGCACAAGTCAAAGAAGAAGGAATTCAACTTGGAGGGAGAAACTTTTTTGTAAGGGATAGAGGTTCTGCAGCTGTAATCACATTTTTCATGTAAATGGGGAATTGGAGGGAAAATCTGCGAAAAAATATCAGAGGAAAGAACCATCAGGGCTGTCGACTCTATCGTCTCTCGGAGTCACGCTTAAAAAAGCGCTATCAACCTGGTTCACACGGCATCGGGGGGTAATCGCAAATTTTTCCAGTAAGGGACCTTACTAAGTGCGTCTAGTGCAATTCGTCGTCTAAATATGGGGATGGTCTTAAGGGGGGAAGGGCTGACCTGAAAAAGACAAAGATACGGCATGTCTTAGCGGGGGGAAAAAACCTTGGTTGGGTTGGGGGTCGAAGAATCGTGGGGCAAAACAGCCGTGAGGAGAAAAAAGTGCATAGGGGTAAAAGTTCGCTCGTTTCACTTTACGGAAAGCTTCGTAGTGCGTTTGGGGCCTGCGTCGCCAATCGGCTCTTCAGTGGACACTAGAGGTATCCTTTAAAAGCTCTCACCGGACGGCACTTGCGTTCGATTAAAAGCTTCATTGTGGAGAAAGGTCTCTACTGAAACTCCTCCCCCGCACAACGTCAGAACTACGCGCCAGCGGGTGCTAGGGGGGCTGTTCATCCTGGGGAAGGAAGTGACATCAGAAAGGACTGCGTAGTTTGGGGGGTGACTGTCTTTCGGGTCTTCGAGTATCAGGCAAGAGAAGAAAAGAAACCGTCTCAGGAACGTGCGGGCGTCTTGACTTCTTTCCCAGACGCAGCACGATGAAGAAAAGGGAGCTCGATACTCGGCAAGATCGAAGAATCTTATTCAGTAGAACGGAGAGAAATTGACGTATGAGCCTAGGCTCGAATCATGGTGCGACTGTCCTACATGGGAAGATTGAAAGAAGGAAGGGTGCTTTAGATCTCATCAGAGCAGTCAAAAAAAAACGAAAAACTGGTAGGGAGGAGATGACAGAGTATGCGTGGGCTAAAAAATGAAGTCGCTGGGGAAGGGTTGACTCAGACAATATTCGATCAAAAAGCGGTGGGGAAAGTCCTGCTATAGAGGAGGTTGGAACAAAAGAGGTTTCAGAAGATAGGAGTCGAAGATAAGCCCTCGGGTTGAACGAACTTCTGGAGACTGGACAAACAAGTGGGTCTCAGGGCGTATCAACAGCACTCTGGTCATCCAGCGCAGCCCGATTGTATATTGGATGAGGGTTGCAGGGGCGAGGCTCTATGACTGGTAGGCAGGGGATGAAACTATGCAGGAAAGTGCGGGTGGGGAACGAAAAGGGTTTTTTCATAGGTGAAGCTTGGGGGAGAAAAGGAACGGGGGTTGGCAACTACGCAGACAGGAGGCCATGTGTTAGGTTTGCCCACTTCCAAAGGGGGATTAAGGCCGCTAGACGAAAGTGAAGAATGGACAGTCAAAAAAATTGGGGGGGCATAGGGCGCCTGCTGCGGCCTGGGGGTCGTAGCGCGATGAGCGAGATGGTCTGCAGGGGAGTATGGACCAAATGTTGTGGGGGCACAGGGAAGGGGGCCAGAAAGCACTGCTCAGCCTTGTGGGGTCAAGGAGAAATAAGCAGAAAAAACGGAGCCCAGTGGGGTCAAACTTAGAGCGGAATGAAGGACCCAGGGGCTCGGGGGGTAAAATTACGATATTTGTATGACGATGCGAGTCAGCACGGGTCTATGGCGAGGCAAATCTTTGAACAGGGCCCCAAAGTCGATGTCGTTCTTTTAAGCTCCTTGCGAGAAAAAAGCACACGTGAACAGTCAAACTCGAAGAAAAAAGCTCAAAGACATAACCGCGTCCGGGGAGAAGTCGCTCAATCGAGTCATGTAAAAATAGTAAGGGGGAGATTTCTTGGGTAGTCAGCCGATCAACCTCTCACAACGATAAGAAGGCTGATATCAACAAACTATGGAGGTCTATATAAATCGGGGGAATATTCGATTGAGACCACATGCGAAAGGACCGAGCAAGGAATCGATCGGGTTGGAGGGGGGGGGGGGGACATGTTGCCTTTCAACTCGCGTAGCGTATCTTGCGAAAAAACACGTGGGGAGTCCGACTGATGTGGGGGTGCGTAGACTTGATAGTTTCGGGTGTCTCGAGAGAAGCTATAGGTGAAGGGGTTCGAACTGATCTTATGAGGCGACAGAGAGTACAGCAGTAACGAGCAGGGAACCGCAACCAGGGGCGGGTCGTTTCTTGGGGCGTCAGATGATCAGTGCTCAAAAGGCTTTCGCGGTGATTCGTACATAATGGGGGGGGGGGGGGAGGTTTGAAGCCCTTGGCACGCGTACCCATATCTAGATAGCGTGAACGCAGGCGGAGCTTCAGCGAATGGGGTATCAAGAGAGGGACAAGTGCACATTAATCGCTACAAAAAAAAAAAAGTCATAGTTCTAAAACAGGTATCTTCATCATCAGGGTGCCGCTCTACCCTCGGGAAAAAAAAAAACCAAAAAGGAGTAAATCTAGGGGGGGGCTTCCTACGGAGGAACACGCGGAATTACCGAATCGCGGGGGGGTAGATTAAAGAAAAGTCTGGAAAGACTATCATGAATCGCGTTGTCGTCGGGGAAAGAAACAGGGGAAAAGGTAGCGATATATTTGAAACGCGACAGAAGGGGAAAAAGGGGAAAAGGACTGAGACAGGTAGCGGAGTGGAGGGAGGTCATTTGGAAAGGGGCGATTAAATAGCAGGGCCTCTGCATAGGCACGGGGGGCGTGAACAAGGGCTACTTGATCCGTCAGGGTACCAGGGAAGATGATAAAGTTCAGAAACATTTCAAAAACGGTGGACGGATAGACTTCGTATCTCCAAAACGAAGGAAGCGAGCGGAAAGAACGAGTGCCAGGGGTGGTGGGGGGGGGGGTACCCTTGGATGGGAGGGGTCTCGTCTGTTTCCAGGAGAGATGGAAAACACTTTAGACGCAGAAGATCTGGCGGGAAATAGGAAGGGGTCAAAAGGGGGGGGGATGATCAGGGTTGCCGGCATCCAACTTAGTAAATTGGGCGGGACAACCGGAAGATTATGGGAGTATCAGGACAGGAGGGGAAAAAAAATGGCTTGACTGGGTCATTGGGGGCTGAGGACTTCCAGGCACGGCTTTAATTTCTAGTAGAGGTGGAAGTTCAAAGGGGGGGGGCGGGCGGGCTGTGTCAGGCAGGAATTATCTTAGGGAAAATTGTATGGTCTGATGGTTCTTTTGTGGAGAAATTCCGTCAATTAAAGGGATTGGGGGAGGGTGTAGTCGTCAGCAATCAAGGGGTTCTAGGGGAATCCAAGGATGAGGTGTATTGAGGTCGCGCGCATGAGACGAGGGGCCTAAGAATAGTTATATTCACTGTTACGACAAAAAAGAATCCGTTGTAAACGGGTAAGGGATCCAAAATGGCAGGAAATGTGGGTGAAAAGTCTCGTCACTGGAGTCGGGGTTCGTGAAACTCTAGCGGGCTGAAGAGAAGGGGTATCAATACAGAGTCATCTCGAGCACTCGAAATAAAGACGGGAGAGAAAGAATGAGGGGGAGAAGGGGGGGGCGGTGAGGTCGTAAAAGGGGAGGACAAGTGTAAACCATTTTACTAGTCTAAACTGGCTGGACGCTTGATCAGGAAGAGCCTCGGAGCTTTTTCTTGGTTAAAACGGACGGAAACTAGGTCAAGCGACGGCGCGCGGACAGTGCTTTGGAACTAATATTAGCACTTAGGCGCAAATGATGAATGGGAACGCAACAAAACCCCCGCACCCTTGAAAAGCCTTTGGGAAAGGGATCAAAAAAAAAAAAAAAGCAACGTCGCGAACGTTGTAGCAAAGCCGGGGTAGGAAAGCTGTATGAGATATTCGCTGAAAACGGAGGAGTCGAGTGGTGCGTCCTGCGTGGGATCTTCATGGAAGGAAAAAAAGGACAGACGCCATTTCTATCATTTCAGGCAAAAATACCTGTGGGGTAAGAGGGGGCAAGGGCGCAGGGGCAACGGGTGAGAGGACTGTCTTTAATGCAAATTACCCCAACAGGATTAAAAAGCCGAGACTCAAAGGGGAAAGTTCTGGTTACTCTAGAAAAAATCATGGTTTTGACTGGAAAGCGATGGGGAGGGGCGGAGCTGTGTACTAAAAAAGCAGGGGGACTGGCCTGGTCTGAGAGGGAGGGGGGAAGATCTCACGCCTGCATTGGGTGAATTTATTGAATGGCGGGAGCAAGGCGGGACGCCCAGTTAAAGGGTAAAGAGACAGAGGGGGATGGATTTACATTTGTGGCGTTTCTCGGAATCAATAGGACGCCAGGGCTTACGAGGAGCAGACAGAGAAAAGAACGGACCCACGGCTCTCTTCCTCTCGTCATAGGGGGGGGGACGGGGCAAATCGCTAGATTCGGGGAAGGTAAGAAATCACAACCGGCGTCAGGGGAGGGAGCCTATTTGTACGCGGTTATGCCAAACACCCACAAAAAAAAAAAAAACACCAAAAAAACCCAAAACAACCAGAAAAAAAACCACACCCACAACAGACCACAAACGGGGTGGGGGGTACAGAGATGAAGGCTATCACAGAGGGGGGCTTTGTGGAGGCAATCACCTAGGGGTACGTGAGGTGGCGACGAGAGGATTGAGGCGGTAATCATGTCAGGGACACGGGGGAAAAAAAAGGTAAGGTGTGGGTTTGAAAAATGTTTCTGGAGAGGCTTAAGGGGACCGGCCGGTTAGAAGGCGCTGAGTGGAAGTGGTGTTTAACCTCAGGGGGGGGGGGGTAAAATCTGCCGGTCGCAAATACGCGTTGACGCGGCGAATCTAGCTCAAGGCGCCAAAAAATCGACGGGGTCGAGTTGAAAATCTTTTGGTCCATCGGCTGGGCACCAAATTCGAGTGCCAGGTTGCCGGGGGGTGATTGGTGTAAACGGTGGGACCTTAGGGTGATAAGAAAGCCTCGTGTCTAAGGTCTTGTGATCTCGCGAAACGGCCGGTAGACTAGGCGCGCTTATGTGGGGCTTGACGGAACCAACTTATCAATTGCTATATGCGGTAAGTCTTCAGAGGGGGGAAGGACTTCCGAATAGACCAGGGGGGGTTGAGGAGCGTGAGGGGGGCTATGCGGGGCACAAATCATTTTCAGAGGGGAGCAGGGAGGGCAATATTGCAAAGGTTTGTGCGTTCTCGGGCTTCAGGGAGGCCGACTTTGGCCCAATTTAATAACTGCACTGACAAAGGGGGTTGCAGGTGTCTAGGGTTAGTAAGAAGACTAGATAGTAAGCAGTCCGAAACTCTGGGATCGAGTAAAGCATGGATCTGAGAGCATAAAGGAGATCTTCTTACTTAAAGATAAGGGTACTCGATATACTGGAGAGCAATCGGCAGTATGCGGCAGGCGCTGAAGTAGGGGAAGAGGGGGAAATAATACGGTGTCTCCGAGCATAGTTCCTCCAAAGTACCTTAGGAAAGGGTGACAGTTCGCGCTGTGAAAAACTAACAAAACTGGGTGTCGGCTTCAAGGGTACACATGAGTTGGGCGAAATTCCGGGCCATCGGGGTTTGGTTGGGGGATTTTTCAAAGGCTGTTCGAGTCTTCATGAGAGTTGATGATGTTCTAAGGCATTCGACCGAGCAAATCAAGAACCAGGGGGGGCAATGTACCAAGTGCTGCAGAAAGAGGTCAATGGAAGGGAGGGGAAATCAGTCATGAGAAAAGCTGTCATTTTATTCCGGGGCATGTCCCATCTTCTCGCTCGCTAGACAAGGAGTAATCCTGTACGAAGGAACCTCCATGACGAGGGGGGCGTGCGTTAAAAAAAGGTCAATTTTTGCATTCTAGGAGTCGCATCACGGGAACCGCTAGAGCGATAGACACAAGGGGAAAAGAGGGGGGCGGTAGATGAAGGAATATTGGAGGTCTAATGAGAAGCGGTCGTTCTATCCGGGGAGAAAAACAAGGCATCGCATATCCAGGAGCGGGGGGGCGGGGCGTGCCAGGGAGGAGCTTAAACTAAACAAAATCGATGGAAGACCTCGAGCTGGCGAAAGCTATTTTTCTAAGAGGATGACCTAGAAGTCGACGGGTCTTGGGAAACCGGCGATTACAAGGACCTTTGCTCAGAATCACATGGGTTCTGGAAGTCCGAAACAAGGGACGTATAGAGCC
>Ga0179593_1337466_pt1 | contig 10054 bp, 16 predicted proteins | sample CZODoug2_1_08_16_FD_185931 | JGI IMG/M metagenome (GOLD analysis project Ga0179593, IMG submission 185931) | Vadose zone soil fungal communities from Angelo Coast Range Reserve, California, USA - CZODoug2_1_08_16fungal (PacBio error correction) | ecosystem: Environmental > Terrestrial > Soil >...
TGTCCTCAAAGAGGAGACAAACCATTATGTTCGGGTGGAAACGGAGGTTTAGAAAGGATGAGACTCCTCAAGGTGGAAAACGTGGAAAGAGAGGGGCTAAGAAAGGAGTCGGTTTCGCAACTAAAACGACTCCCTGAAGCATTAGCAAAAAAACAACGGAACAGTTTGAAATGGATCGCAAAGGACAGGGGGAAAGAAAATTCAGAGGTATGACGGGGAGGAAGGAATATGATCAATAAGCCCATCAAGAAAAATCAAGTGGTGCGAGAAAGAGGAATGTATTTACCGCGAAAACGGCAGAGGAGCGCAGGCGAGGCGTCATCGGCAATTTGGAGCGAAGTAACCACAGGACAGGGAGGGGGGGGGGGGGAAAACCGAGGGACGGGAACTTGGAGCTGCGGGGAAGTAAAAAATGGTTCCCGATCCACTTCGATTGGGTGGGGAGAGTGACACTGAATGAATACAAATCACGCTTGTGATGGAGGTGGATGCTGACAAACCAGAGGAAGAAAGCACAGGCACGGGAAAAAAAGGGTCAAAGGGTGTACTGCTCAAGAAAATTCCCCGTGAAAAGTGCCTACGTCTCTGGGCACAGGAGGTCCACCTCGGCGTGACTAGGAAAGGTCCTGGTATTAAAAAGTTTCTGGGAAGGGAAGGGGAAGTGCTGACAACAAATGACAAGAAGTAACCCTGACGGGAAGTGTGAACCCCCTGCTCGCAAACAAGGAATGTATGGGTGTAAAGGGTCCCTCCAGAAAAAAAGAAAGGTCCTAGAAAAATGTACGACAAAAGGGAGAGGTACTTCCTAAGATCTTGTGGGAGAAAGGCAAGAACCCATCCTTCACACCTAGGGGATGTCCCCCCTGCTATAAAGAGTGAGGTCACATAAAAGAAAAACAGACGGCCTAAGGAGGGGCTGGAGGAAAGAGCCTTTCCATTGTACCGGCAAAAGGGGGATACAGGCAAGCAGAAAGGAAAAACCTGGGAAAAAGGGGAACAGGCTGCTGCCCAAGAATACCTGACGGACAGCTGAAAAGTGGGTCCTCCGTTACGAACCCGGGGGCTCACCGCAAATTCTGCACGGACATTGAAGGGGCCACGCAAAACACCACGGACAGGGGGATGGGGTCACTGAGGGCTGCATTCAAAAGAAGCTCACCGCCGTCGAGGTGGGGAGAAAGGAGCGCCTGGAACAGAAAATGGGGAAAGTGACGACGCGCCCGTTGGCTTGATGAGGGAAAACCGAAGTGAAGGGAAGCTGGGGGACTTCGGTAGTTAGGGCCAAAAACGCGGTGAGGCGCCTAAGAAGTAAAAAAGGGAATCAGCCGATTGAAAAGGAAACACCAAAGGAAAGGGAGGATAGGGCACAGCAGAAAGGGGCGAGAAACCTCGTATTAAAACATTGGCGCCCGGTTGAGGGCAATCGCATTCTACAAGTTGGAGAACGTACGGGCCTACTAAAGCCGCACCGGGTTGGGACAGCTGACAACACCATGTTTTCAGCCCGCCTACAATAGAGGGACGAAATCCAAAAAATACTCGGGGGGTTGGGGCTTAACAAAACTGATGGGGAACGGGGACGGCGAGAAGCACATGGAGGCCCTAGTCGTCGAGGGAAACTGCGGACAAACAAAAAGCACCCGCCACTCCGGTCGTGACCAAAAGGGGCATTGCATGGAGTGAATCACTAGCACTCGGGGTCAAAACAAAAAAAAAAGGGCACGGGGGCAAAGGAATCGCTCGTACACGGCCGAGGGAAGGGGGCCAGTGGGGGGAGGATGCACGCGAGGGGGTAGAGGAGCTGCGAGAGAAAAGGGCTTGTACTCCCATAAAAACCAGGGGAGGCCCAGGGCGGTCAGCCTAATTGAATACTTCACGGGGGGTGCCTAAAGGGTTAGGGAAGCTCCACGGGTATAACATTAAAACCCTTAAAAGAGGAGGGAAAAAGGGGGCACGGGAAGTTTTAACAAAAAGGCACCCTAGTTTTCACACTAACACTGGTGGTCGTATGGACAAAACTAGTAGGGGAACCATGAACAGAAAAAAAAAACAACCCACAAACATAAATCCGGGGGAGCTGACAAGTTAAGAAAAGCACAACTGGGCGCCGATGAACCTCATTAACAAACTGGGAAAGACGAACGGTTAAACGGCACAAAAACTTTACGTTAACTTGTAACGAAGAACATAGTGGAGTGGAAAAGTAACAGTGGACTGGATGGAAATACGCGAAACAGAATCCTTGGGGCCCGGAGAAAAGGGGGTAAAACTTGCTTGGCAAAATGCGATCCAAAACACCAACTGAATAGACTAATCCCAACCGGGGGGGAGGCTGGGTTAAATGCCGCAAAGGAACAGAGAACTGTCGGGGACACCAGCAATGGTGGAACTCACAAAAATCCTGACAGGGGAAACAAGTGGCCTGCAATGGTTTGGAGGGGGTGACGAAAAAGAAAAAAAACTCCCGTAAACACAACGCAGAAGCGGGCTGGGGCCATCTTTCCAGGCCACTACGTCCTGGGGGGGAGAAAGGAAAAGTGGGCGATAAACAACAATTCGGCGAAAGAGTGGAGTCATGAGCAAGAAAAAAGCTGTGGGGCGAACTTCGATGTTAAGCAAGGCCTAAGGGGAAAAGAAAGGAGCGGTTCGGCCCAACTCACCAGGATCCCGAAAAAACACGAATCAGACACGGCCCGGCAAAAAGACGCACTACAAAGAGACACACAAACACTGGGGAAGGGCTCAGAAAGGGGTGCTAAAAATTCTCGCCGGCACCAGGGAAAAAGTTCGTGGATCAAGAAAACGGTGTGGATAAGGGGGGGAGGTCATCACCCGGTGTGTGTTTTGGGAAAAAGTCCCGACGGACAAAAGCCAAAAACGGCACTCAGAGGATTTGTGTCGGCCAAAACACGAAAAAACCAACTGGGGGGGAGGTCTCTTCAAAATTCTTTGAAGTTATCCGCCCAAGAAAATCCAAAAAAAAAGGTGGGAAAGGCAGAGCTCCTCAGGGTCACCAGCGGGAACACATAAGGGGCAAGGGGAGAGAAAAGTCAGGGGGGGACAGGGGGAAAATAACCAGACATGCTTTCCAAATAGGGCCACGGGGATGGTCACCACGGAATGGGGAATGGGTTCCCTCAGGGGGAAAAAAAAAAAAATTACAGGTCAACAAAAAAACAGCTCTGAGGAAAAAAGAAGAAACACTAGATTTGAAGTCGGGGAGGGGGGGGTTGACTCAGGATTTTCAAACTCAGGGGGGGGGGTACACCTTCAAAAGAACTTGTAACAAGGTAATACATAAGCGGGGTGGTAATGAAACGAACGTAATACCCAATGGTGCCAATGGGAAAAAGGGGAAATAACGAGAATTGTTGTTCCTCCTACACCCAAACTGCAGAGACAACAAGCGGCCTCAAAGAAAAAAATTGTCCAGGGGGGAAACTGTCACAAGGGGACCAGATACCTGGCTCACGCAACAAAAAAAAACTTGTCCGGGGGAAAGAGGGGGGGGGACGCGGGGAACCACAGGACCCCTCGCGAAAACAGGGGGACCGTAAGCAAAGGGTCAAGAGGTGCTGCCATGTAAAGAAACAAAACGTCCTCGATGGAGGAAAAATACAGAGAAGCATGCCTCCCGAAAAAAAAAAACGAGGGAGAAATCCTAAGGCGGGGAAACCAACAGGTAGAACTCAGGGGAGGGATTACCCAGTGGCGGCAAATCCACAAAATAAAAACACTAGGGAATGACGTGGGGCAGCACACGCGAGTGGCAAAAGTGTTATATAACACAAAAGTCCCTGAAAGGGGGGGGGGGACAGGGGCACTTCAACATGACTCAAAGTACTAGGGTCCTCTGCGGAACTGGGCACGGTCGGAGAAGGGGGAATTGGCCGAAGCCAAAAAAGGTGGATCTAAACCTAACTAGGTAATGGGGGAGAAGAGGGGGTTCGAAAAGGGGGGGGACACCCCCTTACCAAAAACCGTAAGGGTCCAAACGGGGGCAGGAGGGCGGAACCGTACCAGAGAGGAAACGGGGAAAAAACTAAGGGGCTTTGTTGAAAAATTGGCAAGGAAAAAATCACTGCAGAAAGCGAAGGGAAAACCACACCAAGGGCATTATCCTCCATCGGGGAAGGGGGGAAAAGATCCAGACAACCTTGGGCCAAAAACGGCACCTGTGGGAAGAGGGGGAAGAATCAGGCACGAAAGGGGGTACTAAACGGGGGGAGGACCCTAACCGCCCCTTGAAAGAGGGACGGCACCCACAGTGAGCTGGTATTGCAGCAGGCAAAAATGAGGGGGGGGGGGGGCAGTGGGGGTACGTACGCAAGTGAAAGTCCGGGATTCTGGGGGAAAAGAGGGTTAACGCGGGCAGAAAGAAGAAAAGGGAGGGGGTCAGAACCTCCGGACCGCGCCACGGGCCAAGAACCGGAAAAGGGGGGGAAGGAAAGAATTGCCTCCAGGGGGGGGGGAAGGGACAAATTCAACTGAAACTCTCAACGGTCCGCCCCACCGAGACAAGGGACCTGCACCCGTTGTGAGCCCATGTTAGGGGAGTTACAGAAACACGGCCGTCGGAAAAAGACAATTCCGGGTTCAAGAAGATTCAAAAAAAAAAAGGTACCTGGGGGGTTGGAGAGGAGGTGCTCAGAAGCTTCTTCAAAAGGAAAAAAAAACGATCACCACTGGTGAAAAAAAAAAGAAGAAAAAGGGTGGGTGGGGGGGGGGGTCAAAACAACATCCCTGGACACAAAAAAAATCCTACTATAGAAAAGATCCCGGTGGGGGACTTACTTAGGAGTTGAAAACGCTTTCTGGGGCTGTGAAAAGCACAAAAAGTCGACAACTCCCCCCGGGAAACAGGGGGGAAAGGGGCCCCCTCGATCTTTCAAAAAAACAAAAAAAAAGGAAAAAAAAAGTCGAGAAAAAAAAAAAAGGGAATGGGCACCACCCCTGGATGACATCACAATGTGACTCCGACGTGGAAAAAGCAAAAAGCACGGAAAAGGACAAAAACAGGACGAGAAAAAAGTGAAGGCCAAAATATCATAACCCACAATAAAAAAAAACACTCTGAAGAGAAAAGCAGGACGCCGCAGAGAAGGGGTCCTCCAAAAAAGTGGGGGGAAGGGGGGAAGGTCCAAGGGGTTAAGGTTATTTGTGGATTAGTACGCAACAAACCGAAGCGGCGGCAAAAAAGGCCCGGAACGACTGAACCTTAGTGACTAGTTGGGGGGGGGGGGGGGGGGGGAAACAGGCCACAGAAGACATCTCTCTCAAAAAAAAAAAAAAACTTATGAGAGGGGGGGGAAAAGAAAAGATAGATACGTCCACAAAGCCCCCAAAATCCGTAACCACAAAGGGGGTCTCGGGGGAAACGGCCTTTGGGCCAGCCGAGAGGGGGGGTTTAGGCACCGTAACAGAGAACAAACAAATAAACGGGAAAGGGACAAAAGATCATTAGGACCTGGCAAGGGGAAAAGGGCGGGGACGGGGAAAGGGGGAGATATTCGGCCTAAAGGGGGGAACGAAGTGTTTCTTGAGGACAAAAGGGAAAAGGGGTAAAACACTTGAGAATTACCGGGGGAAAAAAAGAGTAAAGCAGGTGCATCTGGGATAAGAAGGAGTTGTTCTGGTCTGTTGTATGGTGGGGGGTTGGGGGGGGGTTTCAAAACACGACACCTCAAAGGAAAAGAAGGAAGCTAAAAAACGGGAAAGACGGAAAAACACTGCAACTGAAGTGGGGAGGGCCAAAGAAAAATGGCTCAAAGCAAAACCGAAAAGAAAAAACTACAGGAAGGAAAAAGGGAAACTCCACATCCATTGGAAGTGAGATGCAGGGGGAAGGGTCACGCACGGGGGTGGTCACAAAAACAAAGGAGAGTTCACACAAGTGGACGAAAAAAAAAATTAGTAAGAAAGAATTAAAAACAAGGAACGTCTGGAACCCGGCATTGGGGGGGGCAAGAAAGGCGGGTGGGAACCCACCTGGCCAGCACGGAAAAAAAAAGGGGGGGAAAGACGGGGCCAAAGGGACGGTCGCGGAGGAAAAGGGAAGAAAATCCTTAAGGGAACGTGAAGCCAAGAGGTGCTGAGTTCGGAGAGGGAACCAATCAAAAAAAGGCAAAGGGAAGCCAGAAACATCATGGTCAATAAAGAAGAACAGCTTCAACAAAGCGCGGTGAAAAAAAGTAACACAAAAAAAAATCAAAATCCCACACGATGGGGGAAGAAAAGGGAGGGGAAAAGTCCGGTAGAAGCGCGTTTCAACCCAGGGCGGAAAAAGAAAAAAACGGGCAAAAAAAGATTCCACAAGTAGGAAGAAAAAAAGGCCTCAGAGGGGACGGAGAAAAGAGCTTGGTGGTTCCTTTAATCAAAAAAAAAAGATAAGAGTGGAACCAAAACGGGAAAAAAAAAAAAAAAAAAAAAAAACAAGAAAAAAACTTAGTGTTCTTCTTCGCTCACAGAGGAGGGGGGGAAAAGACAACACGGTACGCCATCTTAACCTGAAAGGGGTGACGGGGGTTTGTCACAAAGGGGATACAGAAACCAAACTGAAGGGGGCAAAAACATAGAAAAACCGGGCCCGCACGGCCGCCCCAGAAAAAAGAAAAAGGAAGAAAACAGCGGACGCGGTCAGAGTGTTGCCTAGGGGGGAAGGACTTGCACCAGACGGAAATCCTGGGTAGACCTCCTCACAAATGTCACTCGACGTAGGGTACAAACCGTATTAGGAGGTTGTTGTGGGTCTGGGGGGGGGGGGCCCACATGAAGAGACGTTGTTTATAAAAAATAACAGGGAGGAAGAAGTCACGTGTGTCGGTATTCGATGATCCACTTAAGGCAAGGGGTGAGGCAAGAGAAGTCTCCCTGAGACTCCCTCCGCTGGGGGTAAGACGGGTTGACTTGGCAGGGGGAAAGCTGAAACTACCCTTCCTGGAACGGAAAAGTCCCGCTAAAAAAACAAAGGAAAACACCAGGAAAAAGGGGTTTTGGGAAAAGAGGCAAGATGAAGGGGTGGGGAAAAATTCAAAAAACAGAAAAAAAATGGGCAGCGTAAGCAAATTTTTTCCTGGGCGGGGAGAGTGGACCCAACCGGATCGGAGGTTTCCCGGAACATGGTAGAAACCGGGTATGTCAAAATCAGTAATTCTCCAGAGGCTGCTCCACCCGGGAAAGCTGAAAAACTTGAGGATTAAAATCGGACGAAAAAAAATACAAAAAAAGAGCCCGCACCAAAAATACTAAAAGAATCCACGTAGCGGGAAGAACGTGGGAATGGGAGGGAAAAGATACAGCGGGTAAAAAAAAAAACGCGCGGCCAGGGACCAATTCCGCACTGGAAATTAGACCGAAAGGGGGGGGAAGCTGGTGAAAAAAAACGTAAAAAGTTCGTCCAGGGAACGAGGAGCGGGGGGGGGGGAAGAGGGGGGGACGCGCAGGCCTAAAACACAGGTGTTGTATCCGACAGTTGGCAAGAGAAAACCGGGGGGGGGGGAAAGGGGGGGGGGGGTGAAGGGACAGAAAGCCGCAGTAATGACTTCGAGAACCGAAAACATAATGGACCACAAAAGGCCGACGGAAAAACCCATCCAAAGGAAACAGGTTTTTAGAAAAACAACGAGGGGGCGTACTCAATGCTTAGCACCCCAGGTAGTAGACGGTAAAGGAGGGGGAGGGGGTGTATCGCAATTGACTGGTGCCTTCCTGGGGTTCGGAGGCACCGAATGGGGTCCGTTTTGAGTCGTGGAGATTCGCAGAAGTCATTCAAAACTATCCAAAAATCGCCTTGTCCGAAAGGAAAAAAAAAAAAGGGAGAAAAAAGAAGGGACATCTCGCCCTGCTTCTGCTTCCCTACGGAGAAGAGGAGGGGGGGAGGTCTCATGAGAGTCTCCCCCAGCACTATAGACCCAGGGAACCTAGAAAACCAAAAAAAGAAAACAAAACGAAAGTGGAAGGGGAGCTTCCGGTTGCGGAACCTCCAAACCATGGGGGGAAGAAACAAGAAGAAAAATGGGGACTTAGCTTGGGCCAAGGAATCCAACTAATAAAGTACAAAAAAGTCAAAAAGGGATGAACCCGGGGAAAAAAGAATCATCCACCCTCTGCGGGGAAAGGACAAAAAACACGGGGAAACTTCAATCAATGACGTGAACGCTCCACGACCAAAGCAAGGCCACAATGCGGCAGCAAGCACGCACGGGGGGGTATCCCCGGCCCCTTCCCTTACAGGGGGGGGGAGTCTTACCGCGGGAAGCCTGTCGGTCAAGAGGGTAAACCATCGGAGCACGACGGTGTGTACAGGGGGAAGAAAAGGAGGGGTTTTAGGAGCAACCGGGAACCATTAAAGAAGAATTTTTCCAAAACGAAGGAGAAAACTAGACAAAAGGGGTGGGGGGGGGGAAAAGGGTCCTGATCCGGAAGAAGAAGGGGGAAAAAAGGGGGTCATGTAGACTCAAAAGACGTCTCCACCACTCGTGTACCAGAAAACCGGGCCCAGGCACCAGGGACCCGCCTCTAACTGTACCACGACTCGTGGGAGGGAACCAGGTAAAAAGCTGCTACGGGGAGGGGAAGGGGAAGCGGTAGCGGGACGGGGCCAGGGCGTCAGTCACACTGCAGTCATAGGGCAGGCCCCGACAGGGAGGGGAGGGGCCACGGCTCCACGAAGGGAAATTGAGACACAGTGGGGACTCTCGGGGGAAGCAACGAAGGGTCCAGAAAAAGGTCCAAGTAAAAAGAGGGGGGGGAAGAAGAAAAATTAGTGAAGGCGGCCGTGAAGGGCCGGGGGGGGGCAACCGGAGGACATATAAAATCGAAGCTATAAACAAGGTCCCTGCTTAAAAAAAAAGGGAGGGTTAAAGAGAGGACCCAAATCTATTTTGCCGGGGGCCCTCCTCTAAAAAAATGTATCCGTCAGTCGGGAAGACCACCAACCTGGGGGTTTGGACGCCTGCGTCAGAAGTGGATAAGGAACGTCCCAGGTGGGGGCTGAATTCTTGGAGGCGTGTTCCGTTAGTCCACACCCTTATGGAGAGGGGAGGGTGGGTTTTTTCGTCCCCCGGGGAAGAGCTTAGTGGGTATAAGGAGAAACAGAGAAGATGAACTGGGGACCGGAGGAGTTCAGGGAAAAGGGGGGCCAACAGTTACAATGGAAATGTGAGGGAATAAAAGAGGGGCAGAATGGGGGGGGGAGAATAGTTTAGAAAGCCCCAGGGAGGACACAGTTTGGTGGACGATGTGACCACCCCGGGCAGACCAGGATAGGCGGGGGGAAGCGGAAATCAACCCAAGACTGGGTGGAAAAAAAAAAAGCGGGGACTCGAAGTGGGAGAAACATCCTCGTAGGCGACAGAAATGAGGGGGAAGAAGGACAACAACATGTGCCTATAAAAAAGAGGGCTAAGAAAGTCAAGGTTTTCTATCAGCCACTGCAGGGGTAATCAACCTTGCAAATTGCTTGAAATGCGCGAGCCCACCGGAGAACTAGGGGGAAGTGTGTAGCGGGGAATCAGTAATGGCCGACTCTCCAAACGCTGCATGCCGGGGAGTTGTGTCCAAACGAATGCAGGTGGTCAGCATGCGTGGGTGGAAAACGGTTAGGAATTCTTCCCACGTCCTGACTGGATAGGTAAAGGTGTCCACTGAAAAAAGAATGCAAAACAGTGGTCCCCGGGTACTTTAGGGACACTGGTCCTTACTGGAGACCAGAGCACCCGTTTTTGCAGGGGAAGGTCTGAAAACTGTAATATGAATTGGGGGTCCAGACCCAAGAAAGAACAGGACAGACGAATGGGGCAAGAAGATGCCAACGAAAAAGAAGGGCATTTGTGTCAAGGCGGGGAGAGAGAAACCCTAAAAAAACCAGGGGACTTAAGAGCAGCCGGGAATGAAGGGGACGGGGAGGTCGTTCGGGCGGGGAGAAGTCAAGGAACCTAACGAATAGAAAGACATCAATGGCGGGGCAGGGCCTCAAAGCAATAACATTTGGGGGGTTAACATAGGTTGCCACTTTTGCTCCAGCATGCAAACTCCATAAAAAGCCGGGCAAACA
>Ga0179593_1349063_pt1 | contig 10054 bp, 6 predicted proteins | sample CZODoug2_1_08_16_FD_185931 | JGI IMG/M metagenome (GOLD analysis project Ga0179593, IMG submission 185931) | Vadose zone soil fungal communities from Angelo Coast Range Reserve, California, USA - CZODoug2_1_08_16fungal (PacBio error correction) | ecosystem: Environmental > Terrestrial > Soil >...
TCAACAGCACGCCAAGGACTACGGGGAGGAAAGTCCCCGGTCTCTTTCACTGGCGGCATAAGGGTAAGCACCGTCCGTCGCAGAGCGGAAGGCATCGTCCTGCGGTCATACAATGGGGATATGCCATATAAGACCAAGGAGATCAGGATTGGGAAAATTCGCACTACCATTCCACCCCCCTGACTTTAAGAGGAAAGAGTCAAGGCGTAAAAGAAAAATCTCTGCTACCTTTTACTGAACAAAATCCAAAAACGATTCACTCACCATGGCCTATAGACCTCCGCCCTGCCGGATCAGCAAGAGTCAACAAGGGTACTGGCAAATAGGGTATTCTCAGACAAGCATCGGCCAAGTGAGAAACGGACTGTAGAGCTAATTTAGGAAAATCATGGGGGAAGCCCAAGACATCACTCCGCTCAAGACGTGGTCGGAGGGGAGGGACACGGGACCGTTACGCGATAATCCGAGCCGCGAGCACCCCGAAAAATAGTGCCACGGTTCGAGGGGAAAAGCCGAGGCGGTAAAGGGGAAAGGTGTCCCCAGGGTCAGGGGGAAAGACGAGAACCGCGAAAACAAGCAACACTAACTGAGAGCATTACCGGTCGGGGCGTAATGGACTAAGATCGGCTCACACCTCACAACCGTGAAGAAAGGGGAGTGGCCTGAATCCTCAAGGTATTGGACGGTCAGATGGATTCCCCTTCTTAATCTGACTAAGCCGGAGCCGAGTCAGCGGTCAAGGTAAAAGGTGGGGACACCGAGATTAGTTTTAGGAACGCACGGTACTCTCACGTGCAGGTGGTTAAAATAGCATTCACCAATCCTGATCGGGGGTTGTCTTGTTCGCGTCCTAACCCTGAATCATCGTGTCGGGTCGGGGTGCCTGAGCCGGTACGACGACGGCGTAGCGGAGGCTTGAAAAGTCAGTTGGGCCATCCGGAAAGGCACTTAAAAAAACCGTCCGCCAAAACTTGAAAAAAAAAACACAAGGACACCAGAAATGTACCTGTCCCTCCACCCACTAACAGCGATTGTTTTGTATACATCAGCTGGAGTTCACCCAAATGAGGGGGGGAGTGAAACGTTGAGGTGAGTTCTTCCATAAATCCTTTCTTTATCGGCTATTTTGGTAACAGAATCACTTGATTGGGAAATCACACACCCGGTGTGACCTCCTTCTCAGCAATTTTCAAGAAATCTTGAGTGGCGCCGTCCAGTTCGGTACAAATGAAAAAGTGAAAAAAAGACGGCATAATTGACGTAAAAGGCGAGGATGAGGCCGATGAGCATGAAGGGAGGGCCGAAAGGAGAGGGTAATTGAATAAGAAAGGACTCGCTCGTAGGGGGTCACTGGTGCGCATTGGCAAGACAATTACCGTATGCGGGAGTAGACACACGCACTTCAAAGCTGGGTCCTATTATGGTGGGGGGGGGGACAGTGTAGTCGTTGGCTGGCACTTCAAGGCGCCAAAGCACCGGCAAGGCGGCCGACCAAATGAATGGTCTTGCTAGAGGGGACAAGACTAAAAGAAAAACTTATGGGTCCAAAAGATGATTGGGTGAAGCACGGTGGGAGGGGGGTAAAAAAAAAGCCGCCTGAATCCATCGTTCATCAAAATGCGCGCTCGTGTCAAACATTAGTGGCGCACGAAGGGAGAGAATGAAAAAGACAGTCCTGTTGACGCTGCAAACTGCCCTTGATTGGCCTTTGCACAAAGGGCCAGGAGGGTTTTGTGTGGGAACAAAGGAGAGGAAGAAGCTCGGACCGTTTTAACATGCGGCGCAAAAAAAAAAGTAGGCGGCGGATTCTTGACCGTTCACTCCATTGGTCTTCCACTTGCTCGTGGGACTCAACCTGGAGGGTGAGAGTCAAAAGGAGTTCCGTTACGCACGGTGGACCGTCTAAAGAAACGACATGACTAAACTTTACCAAGATATTATTCATCCTCACGGCCCATGCATAAACGCAATGTTGGCAGGGGAAGGGTGGCAAGAAATGACCCGGGTGTGGAGAATATTCGGATGATCAAAAAAGGGCTCCCGTCGATTTGCAAATGTTTTGTGCCTTCTGACCAGCTGGGTACCAATAAAAGGTGGTGGGAACTAAGAAGGAGGAAGATTGGAAAAAAAGCGACAGAATCCTCGGAAAAGTCAAAAACTGGGGAGCCCTAACTTATCGCGACGCTCGCAAGGAACGGGGGCTGTCATGAAAATTCAAGAAAACAGGTACGAAAAGGGGAAAACGGAAATCGCAGAAAGGGAAGGAGGAAGGGGGAAAAAAAGTTTAAAAAGGGGGGAAAGGAAACGGGGGGGCTCTTCTGGCAGAGTAGAACCATGACGTGGTCACGAGTCAGGGGGAAGGGGTAAGGAAAACTGTGGCGATCTGCGGACCGAGTAGAGGAGACGCAATGCAGAAAAGGGATTTCTAGAAAAATCTGCGAACCTCAAGAGCGGATTCATTCCATCTGTGAAGTCTGGGAGAGGGCGGAGTTGAAACAAGAATCAGCGTACAAACTTGGGTTTGGGAAAAGGACAGTGAGATTGAGCGCAGAGGTCTTTATAAGACGGATAGCATGGGGCAGTAGAGGAGAAACGAGTGGTGTAAGAGAAGAACTGCCTACGTAATATGGTCGGGTTCAAAGTGCCAAAGGATGAGTCCCTCTGTCTCAGTTCAACTGACAGCGTTGCGAGCTGTTTCAGGACAAAAATGAAGACACCAGAGGGGGTCTTTCCATCCTCGAAACTGTGGGAGGAATCGTTGCAATGCGGCACGCGTGTGCTCGGGATGAAGCTCGAACAAGCACAGTGTCGGTTAATTCGAGATTCGATGGACCCATGAGATGAGAAAGACGAAAGGGGGGAGGCAATTTTCGACGGGGAGGAAGGGGAGGCGCTTCAAAAACGCCAGCAGGGCAGCAAGAAGGGGTGTGAGCTGGTTGTGGACGTCTCCGTTCTGTTCTGGCTTTAGGGTCTCGCTGTCGGGCGTGTTCAGGGGGGGGTGGGGGAAATCTCGGTGGGAAGAGGAAGGGGGGGGGGGTGGGGGGCTTCTTGAGAGCGCCATTACCTGTTGTGTGTGGATGGGAAAATGAAAATGTTGTGAAGCGGGGGTGAGAGGAAAAACATAGAAAAGGGGGGGGTGGCGGAAGCGAACTCCGCGCCTAAAAGGCCGCACAGCCCGTGGGCAGAGCTTTCATGGATTAGAGCACCACGCGGGCGAGAACGCAAAGAAGGAAGGGGAAGGGAGGGAATAGAAGAAGGGGGTGGTGGAAGGTTGACGACCCTTACTTAATATCGACGAACATGGAGGAATCCAGAGAACGAGGGAACCCTCACTAGGGGGGGGACTACGGAAAAGAGGATGAAAGGAAAAGTGCGGCAAGCAGGTCAACAAAAACAAGAGCCTTAAGCATAGGCCATTCCGAAAAAAGGGGGGAAAAAGGAGAAACAATCTGAAAGGCGGAAGAGAGATCTTTCTTTAGTCAAACTTGACTGGAAAAATTGTTGAACAACAGAAGGGAGCAGCAAGAGTTAAAGGGGAGAAGGAAGATCTTGGGTAAAGGAGCATGCCATCAATCAGAATTGCCAGCAGGGAGAAGAAAGAGAGTAACAAGGAAAGGAAAGAGCCAACGTGCCTGTTTCCGCCTAAACCTGATCGTGATAACGGCCAACAGAGATGGCCCCTGTTATGGAAGGGAAGTGGAGGAACTCAGACAAAAGGGGACGACAAACAAAAAATAATAAAAAAACTTAAGTCATGTAACCTAAGCGAGTGTGATTGAAAAAAGAAAAAAATGACAGGGGAGGTAGAAGCAGCATTGAAGTGGGATGAGTCACTGGTGTCGGGCCCTACGGTGCAGAAAAATGAGAATTTGGAAAAAGAAGAAGTCGACTGCAGAAGAGGGGGAGGGTGGGAGAAAAGGAAGGACTGTCTGCAGAGAATCACCAAACTTCTTAGCTGTATTGAGCAATGTACGGAGAAAAACTAAAGGGAAGCGCAATGATCAGAAACCTTGGGACGAAGGATGGGCTTGCGAGGGCGGTAAAGAGACTAATCGTCTCGACTCTGCGAAATTGACAGGGTCCACGAACGGATCCTACAGGGTTAAGAAAAAAGGAGCAAAAAAGACCGGGGAGGGCGGAAAAACAAAAAAACTAGTATTACCGGATGGATCAGCCCGCAGAGCAGTGGAAATCAAGGGACGATAAGAGTTAAGGAGAGGAAAAGGAGGGGACTTTCGCCTAGACTGGCGTGCCTACAGGGCCCAGTAGGGACAGGAAAACATTCAAGGAGGGGAGAAAATCGTAAGAAAAAGGACCGATGCTTTCGTTCATGAAGGAGGGGCAGAATCATGGTACTCTGGAAGGGGTTCGTGGAATACTTGAAAGGGAAAAAAATGGACAAAGGAGTTCGTATACAACGTTGCTCTGGGGGTTGGGAAGAAAAGGTTTCTTTCATTTGGCGGAAGTCTTCCATGTCTGGGTTCCATGGGCTCTCCATGCAAGGGGAAAGAGAAGAGGGTGGGACCATCTTGTTCTCACTTAAGCAAAGCTGGATAAACACGCACTGTAAACCAAACAGAGAAGGAAACAAGAAGGTCACATGGTGGAAAACTGACGATCACGCACGCAGCGGAGCTAAATGGCCTTCGGACCGATGTGCAAAGTCTCATGCTCGTCGACTTCATGCGAAAGGCAAGCAGAGAAGAGAGGCGACATTACAGGAGCGTAAACTTGAGAAGGCGTGCCGAAGTTTTTGAAAAATGGCTCAGGTGACTGTTGCGGGGGGCAGAAAGAAAACGGGAGGGTCGACAAATGGCACGACAGATTTGTTACGCGAAAACCATGGGCCACGGTTGAAAGGCCGAAGGGTTGGAACGCTGCTGGGGGAACCCCAAGACTGCTTGTCGTGGACGAATGCCACGGGGAACGAGAAAGAAAGTCGGGAATGGCTCGAATGTTCTCCATGTAACTCAGCTCTAAAATGGAAGCTCATAAAGCAAGACTGCTGAGACAAAAAAGAAGGGAACGGGGATTGGGACCGTTTTAAAAAGTTGGACCCTTTTCCTGGGAAAAATTAACTCTCGTCCCGTAGGAAAGCATGATAGGGAGAAGGCTACAGAGGAAAGATCCGCTCAATCCTGAAATCAACCAAGACACACCTCTGTCGTAAAGAGAGGGGAGTCAGTGATAGAGTATCCGTTAACCGCCTACCGGTACTGACGGGAAAAGAGGAAAGTCTGCGCTTTAATCAAACTAGAAACCCTTGGTGAAAAAAACCGAAACAGACAGAAATGACCTGGAAAGGAAATTAGAACTGAATATCTTAGGCTGCTCTCATTCACCTTCATGAGTTTACTAAAACTTACTAGGGAAAAAAAAGCGTTTACCAATCTCGATGATAAATCAAGAAGGGGGGAACTTCGCCAGAGTGTAAAGACATGACTGTCCGTTGAAATTGTCTCTGAAAACTGGTACACAGGGCCCATAGGTGAGCTGATCGGACAGCCGAGGGGAGGTCCGTTCTTAGAGTTAAATTCATTTCCTAAAGGGGGAAAAATCTACATCACTTACTCCCGAGCTGTAAAGATGTGGAATAAATGGAATAGGAAACATTCAAGTCTTTTACTGGGGGGGGCTAGGGTCGGAAAAAGACCGCCTGAAGAGAAATTTGTCTGAAGTAGGGAGCGGAAAGATAGTCAAGAAAAGGGGGGGGCAGAGAATCTCCGATCTGACTACCCAGAGAGCAGCCCCCAAGAACGCGTGCCGGGTTGGGAGACCCGTCCGCCGAGGGCAGCTGGTGAAACGCGGTCTCAATTCGGGAGGGGCTTTAAGGGACCCCACTCTGATACAAGACGGTCGCGGGGGTTGGGAAAAAACGGTCGAAAGGAATTTAATACCTTCTACTAGTCTTCTTCTAGGGTCTCCAGTAGAATATCAAGAACTTCCGCACCGTACAAAGGAAAAATAGTAGCGCGGAACCAGGTGAAAGGATCGAAGTCGCGCGAACGAACAGTGAAAAAAGAGAGGCTCTACTTTCGAAAAAATTACAAATTAAGGGACTGGATCTAGGAAGTGCAAACACGTGCTGGAAAAAAAAACGCGCGACAAAGTCCCAATCCAAAGACTGAAAAAGGAATGAGAGAAAAACGCCATCTAAAAACCAGCGCGCACGAAGAGCCCCATGAAAATATCGCATGTTACTGACGTCAAGCAAAAACAAGGTAGGTTTAAAAAAAGGTCTTTGAAAATTAAAGGAGGCTCAGGGGAAGACGCGCTGCGCTGTGCGCGGAAAACTAGGACGGCGTCTCGACGATGGGGGACTTCTAGGGACTAAGAGGGGTACCGGTCATTCCTGCTGCTTTATCAGGGAAAAAAAAAGGTCGAGAACGAGCTTGGTCGGTGAACCCGGAAACCGAAAAAATCTAAACTGGAAACCCGACCGCAGGGGGTGTGGAAAAAAAAAGTCTGGACCCTCGTCAAGCGGACCACACACAAGGAGAGGGGGAACTTGAAACGACCTGTTCCGGTGACAGAGAGCAAGGGAAAGAGGGGGGGGCGAACGCATCAGCTGTGCAGAGGGGGGGCGACTCGCAAGTCTACTGCGTAGCGCGCACTAAATCGATTTAAGGGAGTTCTTAAAAACGATAAAAAAGGCGCACACAGGTGTCGTCTTCAGGCAAATGGCTGCGAGGTTGAGGACCAGGCTGTTCCTTGGAGCCTACGACCTCGCGAAAACAAAAGAGAGAGGAGCGCCAAATTGTCGCAATGCCCAAACGCAGGTGCTTCTGACTCGGAGAGGAGTGGTAAGGATTCTTCGGCCTCCATCATAGGAGTTGGACGAAGTTATGGAAACCCTCGTTCGCTTAAGATTAAAAAAATAAAAGGGGGATTGAAAGAGGCGTTTCCCAGCCAGACTCTTTGCCGGCGACAAAAATACCCTGGTGGTAGGGGGGAGAACATAAGAGGCAACGACTCTACAAAAAAAATTTACAAGGGGAAAAAAAAAACCGTAAAAGACGCCGCCGTCCCGCAAAACTGGGCCACGCAACCGATGCTGGCCCGGAAGATACGTCGCGTAAGGGGATAAAAATAAAAAAAAAGCCAGAAAATTCGGGAAGAAAACTGAGAAAAAACTGCAACGGCTTCCCGGCCAAAGGCCTGTTACTCGGGGCCATTAAGCGGTCACCGTACCCAAAGCCATGCAAAGGGGAAGAACCAAAGGTGAACAATACGGCGACCCCTACATCAACGGAACCAAAAGCCCTAGGAAAGAGCCCTTCCGGAGAGTTGCCGTTCCGCGACAGGGGCCACCAGCAAACTTGCCCTCGGGGGAGCCGCTCCTGGGGCAAGTCGGCATGGAGGTACCACCGGAAAAGAGAAATACCTGACTCCTCGCAAAAACACAGAGCTAACCAGCGGAGTATGAGGAAGCAAAAATCAAACGGCGACTGTAAAGACTGCCAAAGCATCCAGCTGCCTTGAGAAAAGCCTGATGCCTCCGACTGTGAGGAAAAATCTTAAGGGGAGATGAAAAGAACAAGCAACTGAGTCCAATTCACACTACTCGATGCAAGAAAACGGCCACTTGCCACAAGGGGAGAAGTGAACCTCCATCCTATTTCCACCAAAAAAAAATAAAATACTGAAAGAAAAAAAACAGACCCGCAAACACCAACTCAAAAAGACCCAAACGCTCGAACTAAAAAGCAGACTCGCATGGGGTTCAGGGGGCTTTGGATTCTCTATCTGGAGAAGAGGAGTTATCGGTGGAGTTGCAGATTCTTGCAGTTGGGCCCGTCTCAGGTGTTTTGGGGGGCGAAGCGCAGGGAGGCAGGGGAAGACGTTGGGTTTGGTGGCCGTGGCCGGGCATCGTTATGTAAGAAGGAAATTCTTCGAGTGTCGACAAGCATCCCAAGTCTTGTTACTAAATTCGGAGGGGGTATCTACTTTAGAAGTATCCCATAAAAGCGATGCGGCAAAGAACGGTCAGTCCTCGAATTGGGTTGGGTTCTTCCGCAGACGACACGGGCCGCAGGTTTGGTGGCGGGCGAGCGAAGGCGTTCGACATGAAGAAAAAAAAAAAACCAGAGAAAAGTGGGGGAAATCTGGGGGTAGGGAGAAGAGGGTTCCAAAAGAAAGTTATTGGCTGGAGAAAGGAAAGGGTTCTTGGCTTGGGCGATTTCACCGTACAAGCGTCGTGAATTTGGCTGTTTGCATTTAAATTTGGGCGTGGAACAATCTTTGCTGACCAGAGGAGTGCACCGACATGTGGGAAGCACAAACTTCTTGGATTATGTTCTGTGGAGTAGAGAAAAGTAACCTGGCTGGAAACTGTTGGAGTAAAAATAAAAAGGATCTTAAATCTTCGAAGCAGGGGATTCACACATGACGGAAAAAAGGATACATTACGGGATGGGGTAAAACCGGTGTTATTTGCAAAGAGACAAAAAGTCTAAAAAAAAAATCTATAAAGTCGCTGGATTAAAAGCATAAGAAATAAACGACTCGATCTTTAACCCGCCGCGATCAGGGAAGCGCGCATCCGGGTCCCCGCTCAGACGAAGTAGATACTAGAAGGGGTAAGATGCCCACTCGCAGCTAAAGCCGGTGTGAAAGAAAAAACAGGGTTGTCTCAGGGGGCTTCATGCAGCTTAGAAAAGGCCGTTCTCTGGCGGCCAATACGGTCTACCCTCCGGGAAAATACAGGACCGAATCCGGGGTGGGGAGAACAGCGAGCAAACGGCAAAAGTCATGAGTAGTGCGCGCCGTCCCTGAAAGACGCAACCACCTCAGGAAAATCTGTCGAGAATCTTCGGTCAAGCCTAATTCAAAGAACAGGAAAGTAAAAATGCGTGTTCGCGGCGTTCCAAAAAAGCCCAAAAGATTGTTCATTAAGAGCTTTCGGTTGTCAAAGGGGGAAAAGCGGAGGAAAAGGAAGTTAAAAACAAGAGCGAAAGCATGTACGCCCCAGCTACTAAAAAGGAAAGAGTCTAGAAGGCCAGATCCTCCCATCAGCAGGAGAGTAGAAAGAAAAAACAGTCTGAGTAGGACACTACTGGTTGCAAACCTACTACCAGTCGTTGACTTGACCTTTGGATTCTAAAAGGGGGAGGAGGTTTAAAGGGGTGGGGGATCGAGGCCTTCAAGAGGATGTATGGGTAAATGATTCGTCTCAGCCCGTGGGAATTTTCCTGAGATCGGGGGCAGGGAAAGCGTCCTTGACCTTAAAGTCGCGCCTCCACGTGGGCAAAAAAAATTTTTGTCTCAAAGCTGTTCTGAAAGGACGGGGGAAAAGGGAGGAAGCGACCTCAGCGTGACGGGGGTGCGAATTCAGATAACGAGTGGTGAAATCCGGAAAGACGCAGAAACCAGGAGGTGTCGGAAGGCGGTCAGCAAAAAAGTCGTAAATCAGTCCTAACCTGGGACAGAACGGAGGGGGGATTACGAGCACGGGGGAAAAGTACAAAAAAGTGAACCGCCCGCTACGACCAAAAGTCGAAGGGCAGGAATCTTTCTCGTTGAATGTTAGGAAGAGGAAAGAGGACGCATCGGAGGATAATCGGCCATGCGGTTCTACAGAGAATTCCGGCCGACCACTAGAGCTCTGGAAAAGGTGAGCCACGAAAAAAAAGCAATTTGTAGACAGGTAGTCAAGAACTAGCGAGGAGATTGAAATTACCCAGGGTATCCCGACCCGCCCGGAGGAAAGTCAGAGCAAAGAGCGGACACAAAAGTTGGCCCACGAAAAAAATCTAGGAAAGATAAACGACGTTGCCGGGTCAGGTGCACAGGGTAGAAACTTAAAAGATCTGCTCCTCGGGGGAAAAGATGGGGGGGGAGGGGGTGTGGATGAACGCTTCCGGCGCAGGGCACCATAGAATACTGCGGGGAATTTCAAAAAGGAGAAGATCGTAGAACATGAAGTGGAAATGGGTCGGAAACAGGTTTAGGGACCCAGGGCCGAGAAGAGAAAAAGTCTACCGAACCGAAGGAAGGAGAAGACATTGTGACGCAGAGATGATCGAGAATCAGAACCAGGACCAAACAAACACCG
>Ga0179593_1547059_pt1 | contig 10054 bp, 15 predicted proteins | sample CZODoug2_1_08_16_FD_185931 | JGI IMG/M metagenome (GOLD analysis project Ga0179593, IMG submission 185931) | Vadose zone soil fungal communities from Angelo Coast Range Reserve, California, USA - CZODoug2_1_08_16fungal (PacBio error correction) | ecosystem: Environmental > Terrestrial > Soil >...
AAAAATGGCTCTATAGATTTGGAAGCTTGGGGGTGCCACTCTGAAAATACTTTATCCTAAACCTAGAAAAGGAACGCATCGGAAGGGAGGGGGAATGGGAAGTCCTCAAAAAAATAAGAAATTCAGAACAAGAAAAGAGGTACCACTGTTATAAAGGCCAATATTTGACCCGCAGATCAACATATACTGGGGGAGGGGGTTATCATCACTGGAAGGTGTTTGAGGGAAAGGAAAGGAAACAGTGGAGAAGATGGGGATTTTGTAAAAAGGTAAGTTCTGAGGGAAGCCTTATGCAATAAGAGATCATAGGAATAGTTGGAAAGGGGGGTAAGGAGAGGCCACAAAGGCTCTTGGGCTATCCAGAAACGATCACAAAACGTGACGGCCACCGCGAGACATGGTAAAGAAGCCGGAGAAAAGGCCGCAATGCTGAAGGAAGTCTCATAGCACGGAGCCGCCGAACGCAAGGTGCCTGCTCATACTAGCCGAAGGGAACGCCGCCCAAGCAAAACTCTTTGTACCTCAACATATCCTGGAGGACATGGAGAAGCGGTACAGGCGGGGGAGCGGTTGGTGTTAAATACCTTTATCGTTCGAGTAAAAAGACTCTGCCAAGAGGGGCGGTCGGCAAGAAGGGGCCTTCAACTGACTGAACCCGAACCTTCGGGCTTCATCAGCTCGCCGGTGGCCACAATGGATCATCAACAAACAAGGGATAGGGAAAAATTGGGGAACGCCGAGATTGGAGAAGCACGCGAAGGGTCGTCGTCCGGCTTGAAGTAGTAAGGGGGGGAAGGAAAACGCCGACAGACGTTGGCAAAGAATATTCAGTTATCAGTAAAAAGGGGGGGAAAAAAGACCAAAGAACACGGCGAGTACGTAAGACGTATCGAGGGATGGAGTCCAAAAAGAGGATGCGGTCTTGTTCAGACCCGCCAGCAGAAGGGGGGAGACTCAGGGCTAGAGTGAGGGGAGATAGCGAGCGGTCAGGCATTGGCCGGGTTCCTCAACTGCTTCGCTTACAGAGGGGGGGGGGAAGTGCCGGGGCTAGAAAAGAGGGGGAAATGTGCCCACATAGGAAGTTCCCTTTTTTTTCCGGGGTAAGAAAGAAATGTAAGGGGTAAACATGAAAATCTCTATGTGTAAAGTCTTCAGACAGAAAGCGGCATATATATCGGATTATTTTAAGAGTCCAATGAAGGACTGAAAATAGGATCCAAAGGGAGGAAAATAATACTGGATGCAGGTATGACGCTGCGGTCAAATATGGGGGGACACCTAATAAGTTCGAAAAAGGTGGGGACAAGATGTTGTTGCTCTTGTTGTACGGGAGATTATGAAAAGGGAGGCGACTCAAAATATAAAAGAAAAACGGCGAACTCGACTGAAAAAACTTAATGTGGGTTTGAGAAGGGGAAAAATTAAACGTATTTAAGAGGGGCCCCCACACTACTATTCCACAACGGGGGAAAGAAAGGTTGTAAAGGGGTTGGGAAAATGGGGGGGAAAGGCAGGGGGGGGGCGGTTTCGGCAACTAAAGGGAATGACGTAGCTTTGGGAACTCATCTGCGTGGGTCATGCTGGACTTCATTACTGGCCAAAATGAGGCGAAGAAGGATATACCAGGCCAGGAAGGAGGTTAAAAAGAAAAGCGAAATCGATAATGCTGGAGATGGCAAACCACGATCATAAAGTCGTAGCTGCAGCCAGCACCAATGGCAAAACATGTGCGTTTCACTTTTTAAGGGGAAGGCTCTGATCATGGGAAAAAAAGTGAATTGCATTTATGGAAGGATTTCAAAAGAGGCAGCGTTTTCCACTGAGACTTGCCGCACGTGTAAGCAAGAAGGGTCTAACGGGTCCGTGAAGACGCTCAAGGGAAGAAAGGAGGAGAGAGAGGGGCGTCTCAACCAGACTCCATCAAAACGAAAAGAGATTCTAGATGTACACGTGGAGAGAAAGGGCGAAGTGAAGGGCAACTGTTAGAAATCTGAGGGGGAAGGTAGGCTTAAAAAAGGGGGGCTGGCAAATGTTTCTGGAAAAAACCCCTGTCGGAAAACAGATGGAAGAAAAAAGATGTACTCTCAACCATTGGTATGAAAAGGGGGTCGGACGCCGCGACCCACCGCGGCAAGGACACTTCGGTAATGACCGGGACCGCCTTAGGATATTACTGGAGGGGAAAGAAAAGCGGGAAACCTTGGGGGGGGGGCACAAGGCGAGGGACGGTGTTGAGAGAAACGGGAGTAGACAGAGTTCTCGGGCGGGCACTCTCCAGCTGGCCGATAGGGGTTTGGAGAGTTTTAAGGAAAAAAGAGAGCTTAGGGAGCAGACATCAAGGGGCAGGCAGGGCGGCGGAGACGGGGGGGCTCGGACGAAAAAAAACGCAAATCAAAAACCTCCCTGGATATCAAAAGGGGGTCTTCTTAGATCGGACTGTCGTTTCTGGTTTCTAGCAATCGGAAAAAGAAAACAAAAAAGCAAAAGGAAAGTGGGTGTGAGGGGTGGGGGGGAGGGGGGGGAAGAGGCGGGGGAGAAGGGTGGGGAGGACGGAGGGAATCAAATGGGACTCAGACGAGGGGAGTTTAGGGGGAAGGGGTGGGGAGGAAATTGGGTGTAGAAGGGGATTGGGGTAGAGTGGGCGAAAGGGAATAAGGGAGGGGTGCAGAGAGGTATGTAAGGATCGTGAAGGGGAAGGGACAAAAGCCGAGGGATAGATGGGGAAGGCGAGGGTGGAGGGGGAAGGGAGGAGTATTGAGTTATGGAGAACGGACTGGGAGGAGGAGAGTGAGGGGGACGGTGAGACGAACAAAGAAAGTAAAATAGGACAGAGGGAAGGGGTGAGAGAGGAATGGGGGCACTGTAAGAGAAGCACGGAAGAGTCGCGCTTGGGGAACAAAGAAGCGGCACGGTTCAGGGAGGCACCCTTCTCCGGGGGAGTCAAGAAGGCCAGTTCAGCAAGGACCGGGTACTTTTTAACAAAGCCCGGTCATCGGTCGTTAGACACGATAGCACCCCAGCCCGAGAAAAAAATCGTGCGGCGGGGAATTGCAGCTAAGGTGTTTGTCCTAGAAAAACTTAATGGAGGGTAATCTGTATCAATGTCCAAGAAGGGGGGGTCGCACTAGGTGATAAAAGAGACAGCTCATTAAGGGGTTTTAAACCTGCGGTCTTAAAGGGAAATATACTAAACACAGATGTGTCCACAGGGTTTGGAAGTTGAGAGAGTGAGGAGGGACCGAGAAAGAGGGCGGGACACATCTGGCGACTTTGATCAGTTAGGAAAAAAAAAACACGAGAGAAGATTGCATAACTGAGGAACAAAGTGAATTGGGAAAAAAAGGGAATCCCTATTTAAAGAACCAGGTTTCAAACTATGCCATGACCCGGAATATAAGAAAGGGAAAGGGGGAAAGAAAAAAAAAAAAAAGATGAAAAGGAAGCCCCTAGCTTGGGCGCAACCTTACGTGATTTAGGACCGCATAGGAAAACGTTATGTGAAAAAACCTGAAAAGGGGAGGGACAACATTAGGACCGGACAAGAAGACACGAGGCAAGAAAGTCGATATGTTGTGAAGCGTCCTAAAGAGACAGAGGACAGGGAAAGGAAAGTACAAAAAAGAATATCAGGGAGAAGGGGAAGGGGAAGGCGGATCGAAGGAGATCAACAGTGGACATAGACTGGGGACGTTTTGCTCAATAAATTCAGGAACTAAAGCTTGGGAGATAGAATAAGCACGGGAAAGGTTGGGGAGGGAAAAATAAGAGGCCACTTAAAACGCCGAAAGGTGGGGGGACATTCTATGGATGGAGGGAAGGTACTCGAACGTTGGTCTAAAAATCGGGACCTCGGAAAAAGTAAACTAGGACGGCTAGCTGGGGCACACCTTGGCCCTTCAGCACAAGAAACTGATTGTAGAGATTGGGGCATCGAAAGGTCCTCAGGTCATGGACCGGGGGAAGTTGAATGCAGGCCTGCGGGCCACTGTTGCTAAGGGTAAAGGGAAGGGGAGAGATGTTTCAACAAGGGGGAACCTTGGGGCAATCGCGGAGAGGTAGTCGGCGATATCTGTGCAGTGGGCGCAAGGCCGAAAACGGTTGACCTTAATAAAAAGGGTTAGCTAATGCCTAAGTGCAGGAACAAGAAAAAGAGTGCTACGGAGGTGCACTATGAGGGCAAGAGACCAATTGGAAAACTAGGGAGGTGGGAACGTCGGTATTAGTCTTGGAGAGAAACTCTAACGGTCTCCTCCTTGCAACACTTCTGTGAGGAAACCAGTGCGAGGGAAAAGGACAAAGAGAGGGGGGAATAATGAAAAAAGAGGGAAAAGAAAAACGCGGACCTTGAGGATACATATTCAAAGGGAGGGAAAGTGCACCTGTGGGTCAAAAAAAAGCCCCTGACACTTCTCAATTGTATGGACCGACATTATGGGGGGGGTGATACAAAAACGCCATAGGGGGGGGGGGGGGGGGGGGGGGGGGGGGGGGGGGGGGTGGCCTATCTAAAGACTAAATATCAGGGAAAACCGGAAGGGGCAGAGGGAAACGGGGGGGACTAGAGATGGTATATCCTCTTCTTAGTCAGAATTTAGTGGCAGTAATTGAAGGATAAAAAAAAGGGGGAAAAAGGGATTGGAAATAAGAGACTGGCCCGTGAAAGGAGAAAAAAAAGAGGGATAGAAAACACTTAGACTCTGGTGAAAATATTGTACTAGAGAGTGATAATTTGAGGGGGAAGGTGTGCACTCGGAAGTAGAGAAATTTGCATACGGGGACGCGGAACTGTGGCAGGAGCCTCCTAAAAGGAGAACTTTCCTTCAAGGCGCCACCACACAAGCTTGGAAACTGTTAAAAAAAAAAGGAAAGAAGGGCCAAATGGGGGTCCTAACAGAGGGAGAAGCCTTAAAGGGTGAGGGAAAGATAAAATAGGGGAATGTGTACAATACTGCAGGCTATATATGCAAGAGTTCTGATTGGAAAAAAAAAAGAAGGGGAAAATAAGAAAAGGTTTGAAGGGGCAGGAGGCACGGCAAAACAGGAAAAAAGGGGGGAGAAAATCCCAGGAAGAACATCAAGAGGACACAAAAAAAAAAGAAGGGAAAGGCATACAGAAGAAAAAAAAAAACACCAGAGCTGAGAAGAAACACTGATCAGGGGGGGACGCGCCGGGAAGTATTTCAGCAGTTAGGATTCATCCCCTCTTCCCAAAAAAAAACGCATCCTCAGGTGGGGGACGCTCAATGAGGAAGGAAAAGAAAGCTTACGAGATCTGGGAAAAAAAAGGGCTTGGTAAGAGGTGCAAAGCGATAAGGGGAGAAATATTTTTGGTCAAGTTCAGCGAAGGGGAGCGTCACCGCTGTCCTCAGGAACTACTGTCCTCAGCCTTGACTGAAGGGAAACACTTCCCGAGGGGAAGGAGAAATAGATGGAAGGAAACAACAAAAAAAAAAAAAAAATAGAGAGGTGGGGGCATTGGGCACTCGCTAAGAGAAAGCGGAAGGGGGTGGAGGGCAGTCAGAAGAAAGGGGGGAATTAGGTACCGTGACCGAAAAGAGCCGGACTCCGGGGCTATAGAAGGGTAATGAGATAGACACACGGCGAAGGGTACCTGTCGATCTCGTAGAGTATCTTAAAGTCGGGGGTAGGGGAAAGAGTAAAGGAGAGAATGAAGACGCCGATAAAGTTAAGCTTAGGAAAAGACGGTCAGAACAGTCGGCAAGTGGTCAGTATAGCGAGGAAGGTGCGGAAGGGGGGAGGAAAATGCGGGAGAAGGTAGAGGGGGCCGGGAATGGAACAATCGATCGCTGTGCTACTGGGTAGACGAGCAAAGCTTGCAGCGAAAACAACGAGGGACATTACAAGGTGGGGGCGATGCTCTCTTATGTGGGGCAGGTCAGAGGATATATAGCGCGAGCAAGGTGACAAGTAGCAAAATAAGAGGGACGTAGAAGGAATCAATAGTACCACAAGATTCTTTCGGGGGAGGTAAGAGGGGATCTGTCGGGTCAAAGATTCAGAATACAGGGTACATCTGGGGGGGGGGGGCTCTGTGAAAAAGGAAGTCTAAGGCAAAATTGATGAGAAAAGGAGAGATCAAAATAGATCGGGAAAAGGAAAAAAGGGGAAAATTTGAAGGGTAAATATTAGGGGGACCACTTAACACTACTTACAATCGATAGAAGAGTAGAAAACGTTGGAGGTGGTAAAAAAGTAAAAATATGGATCGGGCAAACGTGGCGGGTAATACTCCTTGGTGTGGGGGGGGGGGGGGGGGGGGAGGAGTTAGCGTTGTGAACTGCGGGGCGGGCACAAGGGAAAGTTTAATGCCAAAAGGCGAAGGATACCGCTCCTAGTAGCTCACAGTGTTCCCGAGGGCTGAAAAGAAGGAAAAAAGCTACGGGGAGGGATGCAGAAAGGCTAGAGAGGGAGGAGAAAGGAGAGAAACATATGTCAATCACTGTTGGATAGGGGGGTCCTGGCGGAGAGAGGGGAAAAAAGTTGGGGGGGTGAATAGGGGTAAGGAAGGAAGGGGGGGGACAACTGAAGAAATATGGAAGTGGAATCAATCTATTTATATGGTCAAATGAATAAATAAGGAGGGGAGGGGAAATTTCGGGGAGGGAAGGGAGGGGAGGTATACAGAAGGGGGGGGTCCTTGAAAAGACGTCAAATGTTAATCACAGCTGGGCCTCCATTCTATAAGGAGTGTCTCTCAAGCAGTCAAAAACTCAAAAAAAAAAAAAGGGAAATACGGGAGGAGGCTAGAGTTGGAGGGGGACAAGGGATGAAAAAGAAAGAGTGACTGTTAGTAGAAAAGTAAAAAAGAGAGATTCTATTTCCTGTTGCCAACATCTAGCGTAAGTGGGGAGTGAAGGTCAAGGAAAGGGGGAAATCCAAAGAAAGAAATGTCAAAACATATATCAGAAGAGAAGTACTTCGACCGGGGGGTAAACAAAAGGGACGGAATGTCTCCTATGAAAAAGATAGAAAAGAAGGGAGAACTGCAGAACGAACCTTTCCACAGGAGGAAAAGGAAGAACCAAAGTGAGGTAATGAAAGGGGATCCAGGGGAGGAAAATGGCGACGGAAGAGCGCAAATAAACATTTGTTTGTCCTCTATACTGAATTGGCAAGGGGAAGAAAACGGGGGGGACCAAGGAGAGGAATGTTTTTTCATAGTACTGAGATGGATTGAAGCATGGGGCGCAAAAAGGGTTGAGTTGGTCAAAACGAGAAGAGGGCAAAGATTGAGAGGGAATTAAGGAAGATCGGCTGGAAGAAAAACCCTCCCAACCCTCTACCACTGGATCGAGGACAATTGGGGGAGTAGGGGTCGGTAGGAGAGGCAGAAAGAATGAAAAAAAGGGAAAGATCGGTCAAAAGTGAAAACGTGGTCCTCTCTCCCTTCGTCCCGGTCTAAGATAAGGAAATAAGACATTCCAAAAGAGTAATCTTGGGGTAGAAAAGGATCGGACTGTTGGAAAGCCTATCCACAAAATAGAATTTTCTTAGGATATAAATGGGGTTCAAGGGGGAGAGGGAAGATGGGACAGAAAAGAGATGAGACGTAAGGACCACAAGGTGATAAGGTAGGGGAGAGGGGGGGACGAAGGGGGGGAGGGAGGGAAGGGCTAGAGGTGCGGGGAGAAGGAGGGGAGAAACTCTTTCTGGAAAAACTTTTCTTTTACCTCTCCCCTGGTGTGTTGGGGCAAAAAAACTTGCGGGGGTTTAAAGGCAAACAGACCGTGTCGGGCATAGGTCCTCAAGATTCTAAGAGTGAGTGAGCCAGGAAAGGGGAAATGGGGGGAAGATTACAATTACCTCTGACAGGAGGGTGGGTATTTTAAAACCTTTGACACTTTCAAAGATACGACAGAGGGGGAAAAGCAGGGATAGGAAGGATGTTCCGCAGGGAGTGTCTGTCCAAAATCGAGGTTTGAATTACGATTCAGCTCGCAAAAAAAAGGATCGGACAGATTTCATAACTGAATTGAAAAAAGTATTGCAACCCTAGACTTTGGGGGGGAAACGAACTCTTGAAACCGACTGGGGGACCAAACTATCAGAGCACAGGAGGCTAGTATATGCACCGCCATGAATAAATGTAAAATGGTGGAGAAAAGTAAAAATGTGAAAAGAAGGCGAAAATTGTGCTCGGAACCCCTACTTCCAACCATTAGTGGAAAAAAAAGAAAAATGACCAAGTATGGATAAACTCTTCCCCACCGAAAAACTAGGGGAAGAACCTGTAGGCAAAAAAAATTCACAAAATCCTCAAAGGCGGAACGTTATGGTGCGATCGGCTTCCGCCGTGAGTCCGATGACAAAGCAGATGAGTTACACATCTGAAAGAAGTCAGGAAACGGGCAAGGAGACGGATAAAACCAAAGGGACTGGCATATCGGGGTCGCCCGATTTTCTAAGCACCGATAAAAAGAGTCACAAGGGTCAGAGGAAGGGGGGGGTTCTGGGGAACCGCGCGAACTTAATTCCCCGAAACTTGGCCGATTAGAGGAAAGAGGTAAAGCAACGTTTTGACCTTAACCATCGAACTATCGCTTCTGTCACTCTCACAACGACCGCGGACAGAGCAAAAAAAAAACCAACTGTTCATATTTGTAGCAGGATTTGGAGTCAATTACAGAAGATCCTCCGAGAAAGGAAGTGAAAAAAAGAAAGAGGGAGGGGTTCGCGGCTCTCGATTATATCGAGGAAACCTTCGAAGCCTTTCTAGTACGTGGAGCAGACATCCGGAGATATCTTTTTTGATGCGGACGTGGAGGGGAACTATAACCTGGTGTAAATGGGAAGGCAGGCCCAGGGCCCTAGCATGAAAAATGGGGAAAAAATACTATTGTCTACGGGTGGGAACTATCGATTAGGCCCTGTCTCTCACACTTGATCTCTAGTGAAACGAGGGTCTTGAGCTGGAAATACACATACTTCTCCCCAGTTGAGGCCAGATTGGGGGGGGAAAAGGCGAGAGAGACGGGGAGAGATTTTCATGATACCTCAGGTTCAAGGGGGCCAGGGGGGAAAGAAGAGAACATAGCATGGGATGACAACTTGGGACCTGATGAAGCACTTGACAAGGGCCTTGGGGGGGAACGAGTTGGGGGTAGAATCGCCTGCTCTGTGCCAAATCTAAAACATACGCCGGGAGAGAGGGGGGAATTTAGTTACGTAGACAAGGCGTAGAATGGTCTCTTCAGGGCTGAAAACTCGTCTGGTAGAACCGGGGGGAAAAAAACGGGGACCGAGTTAAGAAAAGCTAAAATCCCTGCTTAAGGAGAAACCCGCCGTGGTCCGAGAAAAACACGCTGTCGCTGAAACCCCCGGAGAGTGTGGAAAAATGGAAAAAAGGGGGAGAAGGGGGGGTGGCCACGATTAAATCCGTTTTATCTTGAATCGAGATACTTTCGCCTCTGAAAAAAAAAAAACTATTGGGGGAAGAAAAGCCTCCTTTCATCGAAGGACTTCCGTCAAAACACAGAACACAACAGGGAAAATGTTATAAACTTATAGTAAAGTATGAACACCTCATAGTCCTGCATCAATACTTTGGTCATTTATCAGCCTTGTGGATAAAGAGGTTTCGAAAAAATGGAGAACTAAGGTAGGAAAATGAGAAAAGGGGGGACCTTTCTTATGGAGGCACACAGAAAAGAGAAGGAACGCAGTAAGGGGAGGGGGGGAAGATGTGTTAAATGAAAAACCAGAGTCTATCAAGCCACGATCGAAGGCACAACCACGAACGTAAGGGGAGGAACCAGGGGGAACGAAAAACCAAGGCCGCAAGAGTTCGCTATCTCCATAGACACTGCTAAGAACGGCAAAAGGGCTGGCCGTAATTTGGGGAAGGACTTCACCCAGCAACCGCAGTCTGTGTGAAAACTCAAGGCATATACGAGGCGCGGAGTCCGGGGGTAGTTGAACGAAAGAATATTCTCTGCCAAGAGAAGCTGTCCGTCTAGTACACCCTCCTTCCCTAAGAATTATCCTGACTGAACGCAAAACGCGTGGAAGAAACAAGAAGGTCCAGGGAAAAAGG
>Ga0179593_1680917_pt1 | contig 10054 bp, 11 predicted proteins | sample CZODoug2_1_08_16_FD_185931 | JGI IMG/M metagenome (GOLD analysis project Ga0179593, IMG submission 185931) | Vadose zone soil fungal communities from Angelo Coast Range Reserve, California, USA - CZODoug2_1_08_16fungal (PacBio error correction) | ecosystem: Environmental > Terrestrial > Soil >...
CTTCTTCGCTACCAACACGAGGTCGAAGGATGGGTCGAGAAACTCCTCCTACTCCGAACTTGAGAAAATCGTCGTCGCCGGCATCCGCCGCGAAGAAAGGAGGAAGAAGAGACATTCTCCCCGACCCCGAACGAAGCCAGGGGGGCGGGGGCTTTCTTCTTAACGAAAAAAAAAAAAAAAGGGGAAGCGCACCAGATCGTTTCCCTTCGCGCGAGGTAGGGAGAAGGAGGAGTTTTCTCCACTCCATCTAGCATCGAGCACAACAACAAAAGGGGAAAGGAGAAAAAATGGCTACAACGACTCCTGTCCCGGATCCGGGCACAAAAAACAGGGAAAATCTGGGGCTCTTCAGGGGGGAAGCGGTGGACGAAAAAGGAAGAAGGAACTCCTATATCTCGCAGGCGCTCAATGGAGAAGGGATCCTCTCTCGGCGGAAAAAAAAAAAGGCGCTGACAGACACGCAAAAAGGGGAGAGGAAGCCTTCATATCTTCTACCGAGAGAAAAGTGTGGGAAGAAAGGTTCTTCCGAAAGCAGGGGGGAGAAAGAAGAGACAACGCTATAGAGATGTGGAGGAACAGACTCCTTCTACGTGACTAGCTGAGGGGAGTCGGGGAAGCTGCTTCTTTCATATCGGAGAAAAAAAGAGCGGAGTGGGGGGAAAGGGAGACTTCATTTCTCTTATAACCGCCCGGAGGGGGGAGGACTTTTTTCGAAGGAAGCGGCGGCGGTTCTGGTGGCCTGCGAAAAATGTAGGTAGGTGCAAAGGGGGGAAAAGGAATGGCGCGTTACATACATGTCCGGAGGAAAAGGAAATGAAGGGAATTTACGTGAAGCGAGGAAAAAGGGGGCTTAGTCTAAAGAGGAAAAGCGCGCGGAGAAGAAGAGAGAAAGTATTCGTCTAAAAAAAAGGAAAAAGTCCTGAAGCCTGGGGGAAGGTAGGCTTGGAGCCCGAGCTGGGTGGTGAGAAAGAGAGGAGTACGGCAACAAAAAGGAGGAGACGCTGTCCGATGAGAGCGAAGAAGTGCTACCTCGTTCTAATGAAGGAAGGGGAAAGGATTCACTTGGTGCTCCTGACCGGGGGGGGAGGAGAAAAAGGTCCTTATCACAAGAAAGGAGTCTGTATTGAGGGGTGCGAAGAAGGGGGATCTTCCTCTTCTTTTCGCTTTGCATGGAAGGCAAAGCCGTTTCGACTTCTTATGGGAGAGGGTTTCGCGGGGTGGGGGGCTTCCTCTTCACTTCGAAGGAGAACGATGACTTCTCCGTTAGGCGGGGAGAGCGCAATCGACGGAGAGGGGAAAATCCCGGTGTAAAGTTCGAGAAGAAGCCAAATCTCCTCGTCAGGGGAGGGAAATGTCCGCGCGAGGAAGGAGTCGCCTGGACGCAGAGGTGCTCGGGGATAAGGGCGAGCACGGCTTGTGGAAGGGGAGAGACATATCTCGAAGGAGGACCTTAACGTTCTACAAAGGGGGGCTGAGAAAGTCGGAAAAAGGGAAAAACGAGTGAGCTCTCCAAGCTCGAAGGGGTCCATTCGCGTCCGGGATAGAGGAGAAAAAAGAGGAGGGGGCGACGCCACAGGGAGTAACTCGTTCAAACGTCCTACGACAGAGGCGAAGGGGCGGGCTGTAAAGCTTGCCGGGGAAAAAAAACGTCCTCGCCCGCTACGGAGCGGTCAGAAGATACGTCGCCGCCGCCGGTAAGAAGGGAGAAAAAGGAGGCGCCTTCTGCGACGGAGAAGAAGGGCCTCCTACGCCAGAACATCAAGAGGACGAAAAGGGACTCATCAAGAAAGAGGGGGGGGGGAGGCCTGCGGCAGGAGGCGAGGCAAGAAGGACTCTTTGGCGAAGGAAAGGGGTAAAGGAGGATCAGCCGATCCGTGTTGGGGGGAGAGGGAACAAAAGGGGTCGACGGCTACTGGCGTCACTCAAAACTGAGACTACAGGGTTCGCGACCCTCATCCAGGGGGGGGGAAAAAAGAGAAAGAGTCTCTCTCCTGCCTAGAAAAAAAAGAGCAAAGGGGGTCAGCTCGTTCTGCGTAAAGAAGGGGGGGAGAAGAATTCCACCGGCTTATCTCTTTTTTCGAGTCAGGTGAAGATAGAAAGTCGACATCCTCTACGAGGGGGGGAAAAGGCGGTTTTTGCACAAGGGGAAAGATGTTTTTCTCCTTCGTCTCAGGAAAAAAGTGTCGTTGAAGAAGAGGGGGGAGTCTCTCTCAAAAAAGAGCTTCTTTTAAAAGAAGGAATCGAACGAGAAAAAACCCCGACACTCTCTTTATTCTGCCGCCGGAAGAAATCGTCATCCATCACGTGGAAAGGAGAACAAAACTCTCCGGAAACGGTTCTTCTCGCAGCTAAGAGGGAAAACGCGCGAGAAAAAAACCGTGTCATTCAGAAAAGGAAAGGAAGGGGTCCTCCTCCTATCTGAACACGCGTGGGACGCGAGCGGGGGGAGGAGAGCGCTCTCCCCCGAGAAGAAGGGAAACACCGGCTGAGGGTCGCGAAAAAAAACAGTATTCGCTCATCGTAATGATGAAAAGGAAGTAAGCCGCGCCGGAGGAAAGGAAAACAAAGAGAAGGTCTATAAGTACGGGAAGCCCGGCACTTCGAAAAGGGAAAAATCGGCCGAGCGCCTCTAACGGAAAAAGAAAAGAAGAGGCGCTTTAATTATCGGCTGGAACGTGATCGTGCTGGCGTCGCGCCCGAGGTCAGGGAAGGTCTCAGAAAGAAAAGAGGTCTCGTAGCAAAGAGAAAAAGTCGTCGAAAAGATACTACGTCTCCGGGCGAGACGGATAGGGGGGGAAAGCGCGCCGAAAAGGAAGGAGGGGCCAGTAGAGGACCGTTGAAAGGCGTTGCGGTAAGCAACAATGCGCAGGATCTTGAACGGGAAGGGAGCTAATGGAACATCCGACGGAGAGCTGGGGCGTCATCCGTGGAGATGTTGTGGGAAAAAAAAAAAAAAAGAAAATCCCCCTCGGCCTAAACAGGAAAGGGGTCCTTCGACGTAATCTCGCTCCCCACAAGTGCTAGAGAAAAGGGAGAACTCGAGTCCTCAGATGCGTAAGAAAGGGGAGTCTCCCTCTCCTCTAGTACCGACCACCTCCGCGTGGGCTGTGGGAGGAGGGAAGAAAAGGGCGGCAATCGCGGAGAGGCGAAGAAAAGAGGAAAGCCCTTATCCGTCATGTCGAAGACGGCTTCATATCGATGCCACGGGACCGAACAGGGGGAGGAAAGGGACTAATCGAAAGGTGCCGGCTCGGACCAGAGCCAAAGCCGGCGCTGCGAGAGAAAAAAGAAATCCCGCGAACCCTTTGCGAAGGGGGATCAGAAAAGAAAAAAGCTCACTAAACGCCCCACCGCACAGGGGGGGAAAGACGGCCCCGAATTCTCCACTTGCAGAAGTCGCCCGGCTGCGGGAGAGGGGAAAAAAGCGGCAGCTTCGAAGACAGGGGGGGAAGGGGACTCCTCGATTGCATCCCACCAAATTCCAATCCGAGCGCCTAACGTCCGAGGAAAGGTAGCCTTGTGGGAAGAAAGAGGAAGAGCTTCTAGTCCGACAGGAAGGAGAGGGTCGAAGAGGGACCACCTCCGCGAGGGAAGAAATTTCCTTGCATTGAGGGGGGCGCTCTCTGCCTGAAATGATTTGGACGCGCCAGAGCAGAAAGAACTCACGGGCCCTATCCGTCCCGAAGAAACATCACCGCCCGTCCGCTAACCAGGCCGCGGTTCAAGAGGGGGGTAAAAAGTGCCGCGACATGAAGTCGCCCCGACGACCAAAAGAGAGGGAGGCCTTCAACTCCTATACCGATCTCTCTTCTCTAGTACAAGGTGCACGCTGCGCAGGGAAGGGAAAAGGGGAAAACCAGCGCCGATCGCGTGGGGAAAAAGAGAGGGAGGGTCTTCATCACCTCGGCTCTCCAACCGGGTGGACTCGGTAGGAAAGAAAGGAGCGCTCCAGCTCTCCGACGCGGAGAGAAAAGGTCCCTCTACTCTTCGTAAGAAAAAGACGTATCCCTTTTCGCCTCTCAGATCACAGGCGTACCAAGAAAAGGAGAACGAGATCTCGGCGTTTCCTACTTACAGTGGGGGAAAGAAAATTCCACTCCGCTCCCAAGGGTCTCGGCGCTGTTCGTTGCCGGGGGGATAAAGGGTCGTTGGAAACGAAAAAAGAGAAAAAACACGGAGGGATAACCTATTAGAGATGCCGAAGAAAAACTCCGCCGTTCAAAAAAGCCCTCGACCAAAACGGAAAAAAACGATCTGGGAGCAAGGAAGGTTGGCGTCGCCTGCCCCTCCCGGTCATTCGGCAAAAGAAGGAGGCTGGCTCTCGTTTCGGGGAAGAAACCGGTATCCTCTCTCTGCGCTCCAACTACTAGTAGAGGGAAGAAAGGCACCGTTCGGCGTCTTATTCTCGGGCGTAAGAGGGGAGGAAAGACTTCTACCTCGGAAGACCGCCGACGATTTGCGCAAAGAAGCTCCGAGGAAAAAAGAGAGAGGCTCTTTCGAGACGGAGAAGAGGAAGCTTTCACCGTGTTTCTTAGGAGCGGTCATATCGTAGTGGGAGGGGCGCGCGGAGAGGGGGGGGGGTCGTCCTGGTTCGACGTCATAAAAGGCCCGTTTACCAGCGTGACCTGGTCGCGCCGGAGAAGAAAAGGAGGTGCGGGGTGGCCCGGAGCGAAAAAAACCGTGTGCTCGCTCCGAGGAGAAAGACATTCCTGCGATAGACCGCGAAAAAAGAAAAGGGCCCATGATCCGTGAAGCGAAAGAAAAAAAGTTTTCCGGAGTCGACCAGCGAAAAGGGCCGCGCGGCGGACTCGAAGAAAAAAGAAAGGGCGTCTACAACCAGGCGAAAAGAAGAGAAGGGTGTCGTCCTTCTGCTATCGTCTCGGAAAGGGTGTCTTCATAGGGCGGATGAAGAGAATAGGAGGCGACTCGACGCTTGCGCGAAAGAAAAGCAGCCTTGCGACCGATGGGCTCATTCTGTCAGTATTGATGGGGCTGCGAAGGGAAAAGGGGGGGCGGTCTTTATCGTCATGAGGGGGGAAGAAAGGTTCTTCGGTATGGAGGGCTCGAGCGCACGAATCGTGCCGAGGAAGGGGGAGGGGGGGGTCCGCGCCGGCACCTACTCCTTCTCCAAGAAAGGGGGGTTTCTCAAAATGTTCTGTGCGCCGTGGGAAGGCCGCGTCGAGCTTTCGCCGGGAACCTGAGAAGGGATTCTGTCTCTCGGTGCCGTCCCGTGTCGCTAGCATCAACAAAGGAAAAAGGGGGGAGGTGTCTTTCACGGGAAAGCTCGAGATGCTCGGAGAAGAGGGATGCTCGAGTTTCTAGATAGGCGTGCGATCACGAGGGGGTGAAATATCTCGACGGCGTAAACTGCCGGTTTCTGGGGGGGATGTCGACGGCGGCAGGGGGGGAGATGAGCGCTCCAAGCAAGGCGGAAAAGGGGGGAGTGACCGTTCACTATCATCACAGACCGAGCATAGGAGGGGGGGAAGAAAACTCTCTGGAACGTACGCGGAGGAAAAGGGGCTCTCTTTCTCGAAAAAGCCCTTCATGACGTCCGAAAAGAGAAGTCTTAATCGCGACGAAAAACTTTTCAAGACCGCTCCGCAGCCTGAGGGGCAGGTGAAGGACACGACCGCTTTCTCCGACGCAAGGGGATCTAAAAAACAAAATCCATCCTGGACTCAATTCTCACGAAAGGGGTATGTCCGAAAGGAGGAAAAGAAAAGATCTTTTTCTAATGGGGGGCTTACTTGCCCTGTCTCTACGCGGAGCAGGGGGGGAAAGAGGGACTCCCTTTCGCGGCTAATGAGGAGTTTCCTCATCTTCACGAGGGCGAGTATACTACCTTTACCTTCAGAGATCTCTCCCGAAAAGGGGGAAAGAACGATTCTCTTTTCGAGGGAAAAAGAAGAGACACTCCACTTCTCTCAAGTCCGGTGAGCTCTGAGGAGGGGGAGAAGGGGGGGGCTCTCCCGCAGGCCTTCGCTCGTTGTTCGCTCGTGGAAGATCAAGAAAAACCGGGGTAGACATCCTCGAGAGGGAGGGGGTTTGTGCCCCTTCTAAGGAGGCGTCATCATCCCTCTCTGGGGGAATAGCTCGTAGAGAGAAAAAAAAAAAAGAAAGGAGAGAGATCTACTACTCGGGGGAAAAAAAGCGTGATTCTGCCCCGGCGACCAAACATAAAAAAGCCAGCACGTGTGAAAAAAGAAGAAAAAGAGCTCTCGCTGTCGACAAGCTTATCTTCACAAGAGACCGCGAAGCCGTGGGCGGACGGGAGAAGGAGGGAATCCTCCGACTGAACCACGCAGAAAGGAGTGTATGCTAGCGAGAGCCGCCCACCGCGCTATCGGGAAAAGAGGGCCCCACCGGCTGGGGTGGGGGAAGTTCCATGTCGTCGCGAAAATGATGCCCAAAGTAGCCTCGAAAGGAGGGGGAAAAAAAAGGATCCGTCGAGAAGTACGGGAAAAGGCTACCTTCATACCACAGAAAGGACGAGCCGATCGCCGAGACCCACGCAAGGCGAGAACAACCGGGAAAAAAAAAAGGGGAGGAGGGCGTCTTCGGCGATCGCATGGAAAGAAAAAAAGCGCCCGCGGCGAAAAACGAGCATCCGGTAACCAAAGGGAGGGAACATCTCTTACACGCGTCGGAGAGGGAGACTTCTACTTGTCGCGGAAAAAGGCGTTTAACATCCCCGGAGAAACGCGCGCAGCGGAAAGGAAAAAAAAAAGGAGGAAGAGTAATTTCCCGCCTCCTGTGAAGATTTCTCGTGAGAGGGAATCCCTTTCAGAATGGACAAAGGAGACGCCTCGAGATGTGGTGTTTTGAAAACGGCCGACTCGAATCTCGCAAACCGGAATAGGGAGAGGAGGAAAATACGCCGGCTATCTCTGGCCGTAGGAACCCTTGCTCGCACAGGGGAAAGAGCATCCGCTGCTGACAAGCGACGTTGAAGAAAAAAAAGAGAGCGGCAAGCTTTACCGACACCGACGCGAGGATCGAGAAGGGAAGGAAAGCGCGTAGCGGCGAATGACGATAGCCGAATAAAGGAAGGGGATAAGAGAACTCGTCGAACGCGGACAAGAATCCCTTCACCGACAGGGAAAGGGCGAACAGCGTCTTGAAAGAGTTCTTGGCCGAGAGGGGGGAAAAAAAAACGAGCCTATCGCTGCGTCAAAAAACCTCCATCCCTACTAACCCTGGAGAAGGTGCAAGCATCACGAAACGCACCCAAACCAGGGGGGGGGGGGGGGGGGGGGGGGGGGGGGGGGGGGGGGGGGGGGGGGGCTTGAAAAAAAGAATGCGCCCATATCACGTCAACCAGGGTCGTATAAGGCGAGAGAAGAAAGGAGGGAGAAGCCGTATTGGGCCCTTCCCTAAACACGCTCGGGTCTCCAAGCTATCTCCTACGTCCGACCGGAGAAGAAGGGAAAAATGGTGGTATACTCATATGTCTAGAAGGGAGTCCTACTCTCTCTGAACGAAGAGATTTTCGCCCTAAAAGGAGCGTCACCGAAAGTCTCATGGACCTGCAGGCCAGCGGTCTCTCTCAGAAGAAAAGGGGAAATAGCGAAAGAGCCTTCGGAAGCCGAGCAAAATCCTTCCTCGTCGCGGGGAGCTTCCTCACAGGACGGGAGGAAAAAAAAAGGAGGAAAGAGTTCACCGTTATCGGTCCTCTACAGTGGGGGGGGGGGGGGGGGGGGTGGGGGGGGGGGGTGGTTAATTCTACCCGAAAAGCCCTCTCTCTGCTGAATCTTACTCATCAGGAGAGGGAAAAAAGAAAGAAAAATTTCACTCTTCGCCGACGAAGGGCACATCTCCTATCTCTTTTCTACGCAGAGAAGAGGCTGCTTTCTTCTCTCGGAAACACTATGTCGAAAAGGGGAGAAAGGCGATCCGGCGCCTCCAAGAGTGCTTCTTTCTCTGAGGTCGCGCCGTCGAAACGAAAAGCGAGCGTCTCCCGGGGGAAGAAGGGGGAAGAGGAAAAGAAAACGATCTCCGCCGATATCTAGAAAGGTACTTTCTGGCATGCGAAAGCCGCGCCCATTTCCCGGTCGCGGAGAGGGGAGTGGGAAAAGGGATAGTTGTCGCCACGCCAGCGAGCATCTCTCTCAAGTAAAATATATATATTCTCGCCAAAAGGGGGTCCGGTCACTCTACCAGTCGCAGAACTGTGAAACGATAGGGGAGAGGAAAGAAGAGGGGTGGAGTCATCCTTCCCTCAAGGTCCGGAGGGGCTTCTCTCAGAGAAGAGGCGCACCGTGAATCCGAATCGCGGTCGGATCGAAAAAAGGAGATGACATATCCCGAAAAGGTCTTCTTCTTATTGCTAGGGGGGAGACGGACCGACTCGAACTCGTGGGGTGGGTCGCGACGAAAAGAAAATCCTCCGATGTGGGGACGCTCCTCTCCGCTGGGTCGAGGAGAGTGCGGCGCCGGTCTCCCTTCACAGACGCAGCGTCACCGGTGGAGAAAAAGGAAAGAAGAGGAGGAACTTTCATATAGAGTGCCAAAAAGAAGCGTGGTTGGTCTTCGGGGTCAAGGACCGGTTACCGCGACGCGGGAACGGGGGGAAGAGAGGCCGGCTTCTGTGCTGGTGGCAAACGGATCGTTCCGCGTTGGGGAAAGGGCGCGTATCACATACATGTCGCGAGAACCGGAAAGAAAGGAAGGGAAATGATACGTTCCGCAGGGGGTGTCTATTTCCTTATTCAAAAGGGCGCCTTAGCCGCGCGAGGAGAAAAAAGGAGAGCAGAACTATTCTTCCTACCCACAGAAGAGGATCCCTTTCGAAAAAGGAAGCGTGCGCTTTTGAGCAAAGAAGGGGGGGGAAGGCATCTCGGAGTACGGCAACAAAAAAATCGCTTGCGATGGCCCTTAGCCACATTCTCCTGACCCGCACCGGGCGAAAAAAAGGGAAGAATTCGGGGCCGGATTAAGAGGGGGGGCGGGTGTGGGGGTTCAGAGCTCGGCACTGAGGGAAGAAAAAAAAAAGAAAAGGGGGGGGAGTTCTGGATGGAGGAAATCGAGACGCAGCGATCCGAGGGGAACGAGCCGCACAGACGGAAAAAAGAGAGGCTCTAGGCGTAGGAGCGGTGGCTGCGTGCGGAGGAAGCGGAGACGGGCCGCCGGAGACCTGACGGAAAAAGGGAAAAGGAGGAGCGCGCAAAGAAAGGCCGCCGCTGTTCTGCCTCGAAGGAAGGTGTTCGTTTTTTGTGTTCACCTGCAGGGGAAGGGGAGGAGAAGCAAACTCGCGGACAAAGCGGATCTCGAGGGAAAACGGCGGGTTTTATCAGATACGAAAGAGAGGGAAAGTCGACTTTCGCCGGAAAGAACTTTTTCTTGCTAGTGGGGGGGAGAAGGGGTTCAACAAAACGTATGAGGCTCCAAGCTCGAGGAGGGAGGGAAAAAAAGAAATTCGCGGGGAAAAGGGCCACTATCATGCTCCCTGGGCGACCGCAGCGATGGCCGTAAAGGAGGGAAAGAAGAGACTGGACGATCGCGCGTAAAAAGCTCTTCTGTTCTGGAAACTCCGCGACCGTCGATCGTATAGGGGAGGAAAAAAAAGACGCCGACTCCTCTCAAGAAGCCGTCTTCTCTAATATTTCCACCATGAAGGCGCTACTCCAGCACTATCAAGGAGAGAACTCCAGCCGATACTGCAAAAGGGTTGTTCTTCCGCCGGCGTTGGACGCTCGCTCTGAGCGGAGACGAGGGGGGGAGGAAGGAAGTACTTTCCCGTACTGAGGGACTACTCTACCAAGGGGGGGGAATACAGCGTCACGCTGATGCGTAAAAGGGACCGGCTACTCGATTGCGAAAAGAAAGGAAGCGAAACGATCTCTCTGGTCGAGGAGAGGTCCATCCTCTCCCGCTAGAAGGGGTTACAGCTCGGCAGGAAGGGGACGGGGGCATCTAGCAGAGGGAAAAAGGGAGCTGTCTCGTTGTCACCGAGTTGAAGGAAACGTACTGTAAAGTAGTCGACGTTGGGGGCACACGTAGGGGAAGAGGAAGGGAAAAACGGCATCATCCACTCGGGAAAACGAGCTCGTCT
>Ga0179593_1240514_pt1 | contig 10053 bp, 16 predicted proteins | sample CZODoug2_1_08_16_FD_185931 | JGI IMG/M metagenome (GOLD analysis project Ga0179593, IMG submission 185931) | Vadose zone soil fungal communities from Angelo Coast Range Reserve, California, USA - CZODoug2_1_08_16fungal (PacBio error correction) | ecosystem: Environmental > Terrestrial > Soil >...
GGCAAAAAGACAGAGTGATCATTGGGTGAAAGGGATTTACTCCGGAGGCCACGGTTAAGTCTTTTTAAGGAAAAACCGAGCGGTAAGAAGTGAAAAGTCAACTTAACTTGCGGGAGGAGCACAAAAAGGGGGTGGGGTGGGAGCTACTCGCGAAGAAAAAAGTCTGGTCAAAGAATGGACTTCCGGGGGAGTCAAGTCAGACAGGGGGGGGGGGGAGACGGGACAGAGAGGGGAGGAACTGCCTAAGAAACAATCGAGGTTTCATGACGGGAAAAAGGGAGGGGAATTAATGGCCTCACTTTAAACGGACGGGCGGTTCAAGCAAGGAGTTGGTGCAGGGAAAAGGGGGTGAAAAGGAAAAGAGTTCTCCAAAGATCAGAGAAACTGCGCATGGGGTCGACAAAAGGGGCAGAAGGTAACCTAAACGGAAATAAGTAAGTTCAGATTTCTTCCATAGGGGGCAAAAAGAAGAAGGCCAATAAGAATCACGAAAGCAACGATGCGCTTACAGACCAGGGAGGGGCATGAGGAGTCGGTCTCGTCGTAAACAACCAACTGCCGTGTTTGACACGGGACAATTCAACACCAATGATTGTCGGACACAGACGATTACATGAAGGGGAAAAATGGAGACGACACCTTGGGGGATCCAGCTTTGACGTAGGTTGAGATTCGAAAGAAGAAAGGGGGAATAAACGGTTAGGGGGAAACAAAAAAATCGTTGGTTTCGGGGGCGGCAGAGGACCGGACTGTGGGCAACGGGAGAGGGACCCTTCATCGTAGGTACGGGGCGATAAAATCAACGGTGGCCCGAGAACTAATGGAAAAGGGGGGGGGGGAAGCATTGGATACGGTGGGATTATCGAGTTCTTCATCTTCAGGGAAAGAAGGTGGGGGGGGGTACAAGGAAATTTAAGAGAAGTCTATCGCGGGTTGCGGGGGGGGGTGAAAAAGAGGAGATCAAAGTAGAAATATAGAGACATCATCGGCAGCGCCGGCAATGATGGTTAAACTTACTACGTCTTAATAAAGGTGGGAAAAGGGGGATCAGGGATTGGCGGGGGTCTCCGATTGCAAACTGCGATGGGCGAATGGAAAACGGGGGAAAAATTCGAGTTCGGCGGGAAGGTGTCCACTTAATATTGGGGGGGGGGAGGCAATCAAAGGTGCTGATATCGATAGGTAGGAGCTCGACCACCAAACAGGAACCATATTTGACAAAGAAAATCGAAGAAAAGAAAAATCATCGAAGCTGCCGGAAAACGAGGACTACCGCAAAAATAGGGGGAAATAACACCATGGACATTTTGGGGGCTCAGGCAATTACAAGAATAGAGGGGTAGGCGTCGCGATGGTGCTTCTACTAAAAGGTGCGAAGGGGGGATAAACCGCTTTTGGCAAGAGGGCTACTGTCAGGGCAAAGGGGGAATTGCTTGCTCTGTGAAGAGGAGTTGAAACCAAGGAAAAAGAATTTGAGCACAAAAGGAGTAAAAAGGAACTGGGGAGTAGGATTGAAAGATGAACGCTATCTGACCGAGAGTCACGAAAAAAAAAAGGGTGGGGACAAACGGTTGCTCTCTCGACCGGTGGAGGGGTAACGACAGTAGAATGGGATTGGAGGAATCGGGGGGGGATACGGTGGATTATTAAGGTCGTGCCAAGAGAGGGTGAAACTCGCACGGTTGGGGTACAGATGGAGTAAGAAACTCGATCGGCAGCGTGGGCGGTTGCTTAAGGAAGAAGAGAAGTATCCAAGAAAGAGAAAAAAACAGCATCTTGAAGCGGGCCGCAAGGATGTGGGAGAAAGGTAAAATAATGGGGGGGGGATAATTGCTCGAAGGGCGTTGCGGGGATAAGACTGGAAGTACAAGGGGCATTTGGGGGGGGAAGTGGAGACGGGGGACTATGTCATGAGGGCGAGTGGTTTCCTTTAATATTTGAGGAAAGGGGCAGAGAAATAGGAGTAGGGAGGGGTCAGTCGCGGCGAAGAAAAGGGCGACAATATTCAATAGCGAAAACATCATCTCATAAGGCAGATGGTCTAACCTGAAACAAGAGGGAAAAGAATTACATTTTGGGGGGGAAAGCAATGACAATACGCGGTGGAAAGGAAAACAAAATGTGCTCTACGGGGGCGAAGAGAGAAACACCGTATGGGCAGTACTAGGCGGCCTTCTTTGAAAGACCGCGTGATCGGTGAAGAGTGAGTAAAACACTATTCACAGAAAACGGGGAAAGGGGGGGAAAAAATGAGGGGAAGAAAGGTATCAGTAGGGCGAGTAACCGGGGGCTACGAAACGATCACGGTTAAAGGTGGGGGAAAATGGCTCTCCTCCGGGGGGAGGTGCCGTGCATGATGAAGAAAGGGTTCGGGGCGGGGAAGAGGGGAAGACTGTGGATGATTCAGGGGTTTCGGAAAGCTCTTTCCGCTAACTTTGGTTACCGGGGGAGAGAGCATCGAGCTGATGTTGGCTGTGGGGGCCCGAATGGGAGATAGGAAAGTCGATAAATCAAGGAGAGCAGCAATGATGGGCTGACCCGTCAATAGGTGGAGAGGGGGGAGCGCGGGATTGTCGTGTAGGAAGACGTGATCAACGGAGACTGGGAAAGAGGAAATGTTTGGGGGTACCCCTTCCAAGGAAAAGTTCGTTGTTGTGGCAAGAACATTGAGAATCTCTCAACACAAAAACAACTGGAGTAGCTAAAAGATATATACAATCGTGGGAAAACGACTCGGGGTAGGGCAGGGCCAACCCAGAACAGGTAGTATTTTTCCAGTGTTAAAGTTGAGAAGGTCGGCGCAAAAGCACCTCCAAAGAGGGGAAAAAGAGAAAATTGATGGAAGGGGCAAGAAGTCAGGGGGGTGAGGCGCTGCCGAGGTTTCAAGGATATTGGGTGGGAGAAATCAGGGGAAAGCTTCGGCAGAAAATCCAAAGAAGGAGAAGAAAAATCGGTGAAAAAAGGAATTACATCGACTGGCCGAACCCGATAATCACAAAAGGTGCCGAAAGAACAGGGGGAAAAAGTGTCGGCAACGGCAGAAATCTCAGAAATGGGAAAACGTTGACCATGGAATCGAGGCGAATGGATGTGTAAGAGGGAATAAGATAACGTGCGAAAGTGTGGGGAAGACCCTACCTTTGGAGAAGAGGGGGGGGCCAAAGAACTTGCACAAGCAGAGATGGTCCTAAAGAAAGAAGGGGGCGAAGAAAAGGAGGGAGAACCTCACCAACCGGGAGGAGAACCGACGGATGCGCCAAAGGGGGCTATCGTGTAATTCCCGCAAAAAAAAAAAAAATGGGGAAAGTGGATTGTTTCCGTGAGAACATAGGTGAAACGGGCACTGGCAGAGGATTTTCTCATGAAACTGGTAGACAAAGGAAAAAAGCTCGAGGGAGCCGAGGATAGCTCACATTGGAAGGCAAATATTAAAGGGAACCACTCTCCGAACTCAAGAATGACCGTGGTCATGGAAGGGGGGCCACGGCCTTTTATCAAACGGCGCCCTAAAAGGGGAAAAGAACTTAGAACAAAAGGATTGACTGTACATCACTCATGCCTTAGATGAAGTCGTTATTGGCGAGGTGTTGAATATCTGATAGGCAGGGGAACAAGGCATCAAAGGGGGGCCCAAGACTATCTGAGAGCTCGACAACAAAGGTACACAAAGGGAGGGGCTGGTACAGCTACGGGGCAAAGGAAAAAATAGCCAAGGAGAGGGCGCCAAGACCATTTAAAAAGAAGGGGGGAGGGGCCAACCGGGAAAAGGGAAGCAGAAATTGTTTCAAAGGACCATTGATTAGAATAGAAGGATCGAAAGAAGGAACGTTCTCGAATGGGGTGGAGATCACACTACCAGGGAAATGGAAATAGTGTGGGGGGAAAATACCCTAGGCACCCGGCATGGAAGAGCACAGACTAGACGACGTGCAAAATGAGGGTAAATATCCCTGTCTCCACCGAAAGCACATCGCCGAAGGAATACACATCGAGAGGGTAATTGGGGACAGGGAGGACACCAAAAAAATTGGGTAATTGCGACGATGTTGCCGGTGAGGGACATCGGGGGAAAGGAAGCGTCCGGGGAGGGGACGATAGTGGAAATCTGGGGGAGGAAAACTTGTCTTCTTCAGAATGAAAAAGAAGAGGGGGAGAGCGCAAAAAGTTGAAGAAAAGAGTAAAGGACACAACTAGCCAGACCAAAAAAGATAGTAAAACCGTTCATGAAGCCAAGTCCTTGGGAGAGGTAGGGCGCCATCACCTGAAAGGAGATCAAAATTAATAAAATAAAGGGGTTAGGTCAAACAGCATGGGCTGCTAGTACCTATGAATGGGGCTCTATATTGAATAGAAATGAAGAAGTCGGCATAAGACCAAAAGGGCTAGAGCGTGCGCCCGGAAAATACCCCAAAAAGGGGAGGGAAAGAGGAGGGACAGAATCGGAATAAAAAGAGAACCTGATAAAAGTAAGGTCTCCCACCTCAAATATTTTACGGCAACCCGGCGCACCGGATCAGTCTAGCCATACCCCGACTATGAAGCAAGGGGGTCAGCGGCCTTTGCCACCAGATATCAGGTGCGTGGACCCAGCAACAAACGCTTGTCAGTGTGCATCAATACCGGTCGCGGAAAAAAATCTTTGAGGGGAGAAAAAGGCAGACCGCTGGCATCTAAAAAAAAGGGGCGGGTAGCCAAGGGGAAGGGTAGGTGATCAAAGTACTGTTCAAGCCAAGAACGGGGTGGAAACAACAGGTATCACGGGCAAAACGGTAATGGGGGGGGAAAAAGAGTTCTCGACCAAAGCACACGTAGTTTAGAGCGGAGGGAAAGGAGGGGAAAGGGTGTTGATGTCGAGAGGAAAAGTTTCAGGGAGAAGTTTGGCATCCTGACGGAATAAGGGAAACGTACTGATGGGGTAACGGGGGGGGGGATGGTAATCGGCAAGTGTATCGTACACCAAGGGCAGAAGAGGGAGGACGGGGGGGCGAAGACGAAGGGGAAGGACCAAAAAGGGGAAGTGAACTTCTGGCTTGCAAACACCAGGGGGGAAGCAATGTGAGGACATTACCAGGCATCGGGGAAAACGTGGGGAGGACAATAATAGATTGTGGAGGGAGTGCTGTAAGGGCGAGCTGACGATCAGCCCTTTTTCGGAAAGAAGGGACTCAGCAAAAAAAAAACATACAAAAAAAAAAAAAAAGAAACCGAAAAAAAAAAAAAAAAAAAAGAGACAAAAATGTGTGCAAGAAAGCCGGGGGGGGGAAAAGACAGGTCGACGAAGAGTCCCAAGCCTTTTCGGAAGACGGGGGGAGGGGGAGGGTTCACGTTTCACTGCCAGGAAGGAGAAGACGGTGGTCAAGGTAAAACACTTTCCGAAAACGAAAAAGGGAGAAAAGGACACAGACACGGGTCAGGACTCAATCCTGTACTGGGTCTGAACGAAGGGGGGAAGCAAATGAAAGACGAGTGGTTGGTGGGTTTCACTTGATGGGTAGACGCTGGGGAGATCCTGAATGTCACTGAACAACTCCCCAACTTAATAATAGAAAGTGAAGACTGGTCCGAGGTGAAAGTCAAATGTGATCGTTATATTGGTCTTAAGACGCCCAACCTCAGGGAGGGTCGTTCGAGACCTTAACTAAGGCCAAGCTAGTCGAGGGAAAGAGGTACCACGTAAAACCAGTTCACCTGTAGATTGCTGAAGTTTTCGGATAACATCAAGCCAAGAGGCAAGGGAGGGATAAAGCATGTGCCATTTTTTGCCCATTTGGAAGGGAGAGGAGGAGGGAAAATAAGAGGGACAAAAGTGGGAAAAAAAATGGAACGGGCAAAAGATACGAAGACGGAAAAGTCGGAGGCAATTGCGCGCACAAGGTTTTTCATTTGAAAAATAAAGGAAAATAGACGAAGGGGGGAGGGGGTACGGTAAAAAGGAGGAGGAGGGACGCAGGTAGTTTTCGTCAAAAAACACGGATCGGCAGGTACCTGTGCAGGGTCGTGAGGGAAAGGGACTAATCTGCGTCAATTATTAAAGGGGGCCGAAGGTTATCTCTCTAAAAAAAAAAAAAAAGGACAAAAGGAGGAAGATTAACGGGACGTAAAAAATGAGAAGATTGATAAGGGGATAGGAGAAGACCTCAACACCAAGGGGAGAAGAAGAAAAAAAGGGTATGAGGGAAGGGGAAGATGAAACTAGCCTGCATGGAAGACGGGAAAGTAACGTCACGTCACTTAGGACAGAAGAGGAGTCAGGCGAAGGTCGGGAGGACAATTACCTGGGCGGAGCTAAGACGGCTTATTAAGGAGACGACGGCTGTCAAAAAGAGGGGAAAGAGGGTTTATTGCAGCGTGAGGGAAAAGCAATTACAATTTGGAAATACAACTGTCAAGGAGTACGAAGGACGTTGTGCAAAAGGGGGACGGATAAAAGGAGGAAAGCGACGCAGACGGGGCGCCCCCTTGATCTAAGTAAATCTTATGAGCGGCTCTAGCGGTAAAAGGAACGTCAACATGAAAGCATTTGGAGACGGGACTTGACCCCTGGAGCGATACCTGTTACTACTCGATCAAGCGGATTTAATTGTTGCAGGTTAAAAGGGGGGGAGTGTGGGTGGACTAGTTCAAAGAGAAATTCCAAGAAGCGCACCGAAAAAAAAATCAAATAAAAGGAACAACAACATGGTATCTGTGAAGGTTGGGGGGAGAAGTCGTCAGTACGTTCAGTAAAGGGGGGAAGTGAGGGGGGAAATCCAGGGGGGAAGTGAACCAGGTTCATCAAATCGTTTACAGGAAAAACAGCTAGGAGGGCAGGCAGTAAGCGCAACGGGGAAAGTTCAGATTTGCAAACAGGGGGTTGTGGAATAAGGCTCTCAGGGGAGACAAGTGGAGAGTGGGAAAAAAAAAAGGGAAAAGGCGGGAATAGGGCAAGTCGTCACATACAGGTTGAAGATGGAACAGATAGAGGATGGATACGCAGAGTCCAAGACGAACTCTCCACAATCTATTTCGGGACACTTTAGAAACTTATGGGACAAAGATGAAAAAAGGCAATTTGAACCCGCTCCTCAGAATTAAGGGGGCGAGGAATTGTGAGGAAACGTCAAAATTTCGCTGGTCGAATTGTGGGGGGGAAGCAATGAGTTTCAGACACGAGAATATGAGGCAAAAGGGGGGTGAGGAGAACACTTGACGTTTAAAACTCCAGACGACGGAAACTCACAGCGTCAATGAAAAGGGCGGCACACGTATGGCCTAACGCGGATACAACCCTGCAAAAAAAGAGCATGGGGACGCTAAAAAATCAAACAACGAGGTCGCTTAAAAGGAAAGGAACGGTTTTCCGCGGCTAACGAGGAACTCGTGCGGAAAACAAAAAAACCAACAGGGAAAAATGGTGAAAACTGAGACGACTGGCGCACAACAGCTATGGGGGTACGCAGCGGAGGCGGAAAAAAAAGGACGAGCTAACGAAAAACTGAGAAAATGGGGATGGAAAAAACCTGACAGGGGGAGGCGATTGATGACTTCGACAGAAGACTATTCTCGAAACGGGACAACACTGGACAACAAAGAAGAGGGGGGGGGGCGGGTCGGGCAACGACGCTTAGTAAGGGGGGTGGCAAAAAAGGAGAAGGACATTCATCCACAACGGCGGGGCTGGAATCAAGAAAACAACGCGGGGGAGGAAGACACGGAAAACGATTGACGGGGCGTTGTTGGACGGCTATTGATAAGGGTGGATCTATTAAATGGAGGAAAAACGGGTTTAGGGGCAGCGCTCACGCAATAAATTGGTAGCTCTCGGGAGGGGAATCTCATTATTCGGCGTGGGCAAAGTGATTTGATGCCGAACGGAGGGGAAGATCATACATAGCGAGAGATTCCGCATCGCCTGCGCCGCAAACCCCTACAGAAGCTGAGGGAGGGATCCTGGCAAGAAAGGCTTTGACTCCTTTTTCTTCAAGCTGTGGCGGGGTGCTGGGCGCTTGTTGCGAGGGGTTCCTTGAGCCACTTTCCTGGGAAGCACTTGACAAGGGGGTGACAAATAAGGGTACGGCGAGTGGTGGGGGGGCACTTCATATTTTCGCTAAAGGGAGCAGGGAGAAGCGAATTTGCGGGGGGGTTCAGGAGGCGCAAAAGGACCTGGACGACCGAGATTGTCATATAAGACTGAAGAATCTCCCCATAATGCGGGAGAACGACGCGAAAGGGTGGTAGAATTAAGGGCTAAAGTATACTCGGGTATTCCCGTACATTTTGGGGGGGGGCAAAGGGGGAAAGATACAAACGGACGCGGTGGAGGTGCGGGAAGGGCGATGTGGCTCCGGAAAAGGGGGGAGGGAAGGGAAGAAACCCGGTTTGGTTTGTATGTTGGCGTAATGGACAAAATGGAAGTGAGTCATGGAAGAGGTGCTCGGTGCATAGGGAGTGTAAACACGATCTCCAAAACTGGGAGAGGGGAAAAAACTGAGGGGAAAAACGGAAGAGGTTGGGTGAGAGGACGCAGTATCTGACTAAAGGAAAAACTGGTACAGTTTGGGTAAAGGAGAACAAGGGAAGGGGGGAGGGGGGAAGGCATTATCAATGTTCTTGTTTAGGGCACGAGGGAGACTGGGAGTATTAGGGGGCGGGGTCCAGGCGAAGGGGGAAAAGCTCAATGGGGGGGGTTTCACTTGTATTGTCGGCGCTATATGCTGGATATGGGAGTGGGAGGTTTAAGACGGCGAGGGGGACAAGTATCAATATCGAGACAGCAGAGGGGGGGGGCAGAGCGACTCAAGGGAGGGGCTGACGGGGTCTAATTAATTTGATAATGTTTCGTCGATTGTGGCTTGCGGGAAAAATAGGATAAAAAGGAGAGGGGGGATAATTTAAACGGTTGAAAGAAGGCGAGGTGAGGGCGAGTGGGGTGACGACAAACGAATAGACTGGAAGATTGCTGTGCTTACATGGTGAAAAAGATCGTATCGGAGAAAGGAGTTAGAAGCAACGATGAGAAAGAGAGTTCCAAATCAGGAAAAAGAACGGGGAAACGCGGGCGATGTTCTGAGAAAGGACAACACTCTAGTAGTTAAATAGGAAAGGGGGTGGGAAAGTGGAAGTGACAACTAAAGAGACGCGGGAGGGGGGACTTAGGGGGGAAGGGTGGCCCGAAGGTGGGGGAAGGGGGGCAAAGGGATAGACAATGAAATTTGGGACGAGAATCGCGAACGCGCTGTGAGCAGAATGCCCTAATCGTGCTAAGGTGAAGATGGGTGGAAAAACGAAAGGAGCCAAGCAAAAGGGGGGGGGAGACCAACAGGAGGGGGGGGAAAGGGCGGAGATAGATTCCTTGCGAGGAAAGACCAATTAGAGGAACTGTCATAAGCACTGGTAGATCAAGTTGGGACTAGTGCTGCTGGGGCCTCCAGGGGGGAGGTGCCAATAGGAAAAGCAATGAAGGGGAGGAAGAGGGGAACGTTGGGAGGAGGCGTGTTCTGCAATCAGTCACGCTACACTTTGGTAAAGGGGAGTGCGCTCTAGAAGACGTCGTGGTCGGTGAATGAAAACAGAGGCTATATTAGAAAGGAGAAGGAAGAAGGGGGGAGACACTCTGAATCAGCATTCAATTATTTTGAGGACTCGAAATAATTTGGGGGGAAGGGGGGACTGTCTTGGAGAGGGGGGAGGTGCCGCCGGAGTTATCAATACTTGGAGGAAAAATAGAGGGGAAAACAGAGATACTGGCTGGGGGGGGTGGGGAAATGTAAAAAGGGGCGATTCGTTGGTTGGGGGGGGAAAAAAAACTATTGATAGAGATCAAACAACATAAAACGGTAGGCAGAAAAGAGAGATATCCATCGTGGTAAAACAAAAGAGAAAAAAAAAAGGGGGGGGAAAAAAAAAAAAAAAGGGTCAGTCAGAGGGTACCAACCGATAAGGAATATCGTTTCCAGGGAAGAAGTTGAGGAAAAGGGCAGGGAAGCCATTGGCACCGAAGAGTAGCAAAGAGAGCGTCCATGATTCCTATTTTCAGAAAAAAAGGGAAAAACCTAGGGGGCGAGGAAAATTATA
>Ga0179593_1299783_pt1 | contig 10053 bp, 12 predicted proteins | sample CZODoug2_1_08_16_FD_185931 | JGI IMG/M metagenome (GOLD analysis project Ga0179593, IMG submission 185931) | Vadose zone soil fungal communities from Angelo Coast Range Reserve, California, USA - CZODoug2_1_08_16fungal (PacBio error correction) | ecosystem: Environmental > Terrestrial > Soil >...
CGTTAACGTCCCATCAAGCCGCAGAGTTGGAAGCACGCTCCTAGATGGGGGGGTGTTCGCGCCTCCAGAACGGGCAGGAAGGGAGGGGTCTGGAGGCTTTAGCAAGGCAAGGAGGGAGCGGTGCAGGAAGCGCTTGCAAAACGCCGCCGGCGCACGAAGTCGGGGCAAAACCTCCGGAGTCCTCTCCACGCAGAGGCCTCACAGACTAGGGGGGGGAGGAACGCGTTGTCATCACGGACCCGGTGGGTCGGGGGGGTGGGAAGCGCCCGTGGGGAAAAATAAAGTGATCCCGGAGGAAGCTGGGTTGGCCGGCAAGGAGCAAAAACATGCCCGGCAGAAAAGCGTGGGCCAAAAAAAAGTGTAGAGGAAGGAGAGTGGACAAAGGCGGAAAAACAGGAGGGGGGGGTTCGGAAAAGGGCTGTTTGAACAAAATCCCGGAAAACGCTTTAGAAGGGATACAATAGGGACGAGGGGTGCGCTGCTAACAACCAGGGGGGAGGGAACCCCCTGAAAAAAAAAAAAGTGGGTTGAGGTCCGGGCCCAATGTTCACAGATACTTCACGCATGAGAGCCTCGGAAAATCTCCAAAGCATGACCAGCCGGGAATCCGAGCAAAGCAGCATGCGCCCCCAGAAAAAGGGGGGGACACCACAGATCCAGGGCCTGGGCCGAGACCAAAAGTCCACAGAGCAAACAGCAAGGTCAAATCAAAAAAAGAAGTCAACGGGTCGTAACCGTTCTCGTTAAAACCAAAAGTGGTCCGCCAGGATGCAGAGGCCTGAAGGCGTCACAAAAAGAGGACCAGGAGGGGGAGCCGGGGGTGACACTCCGCGCGAAGAAGGGAAGTTGTCCCCCTGTGGGCCCACAGAGAAAAAGTGGCTGATTCCGTGAAAAAAAGAAAGCTAACCTGTTGTTCTCTGTCTATACAAAAAAGGCGAACAAAAGGTGACTATTCGCTCCAAGAAACAAAACCAAGAACGGCGGCAAGGACGAAGACGGGACGTCTTCCCAAAAATCATGCGAAACCAGGGCCCCCCGTAAAGAAGGAGTACTAACGACAGTAATGCGTAGATGAAAAAAAATGGAGGGGGAATCACAGGACAAAAACACGGAAACGCCTAGGCGCGTCCACCGGACTGACAAAAAAAAGCGGCCTTCGTCCGTCCGACGAAACGGGGACAAACTTCTCAAAAGGCACGAGGCGGAGTCAGGAAGGAACCGACGCCCCCGTCAAAACGAAGAAACAAAAACGGAGGAAAAGAAAGGAAAGGAATCCCGGGGACTTACAAAACGAATTAGGGACTTGGTAGTCTGGGAAAGGAACGGAACTACATACATCCAGGGCGGGAAGGACCCAGCTCACCGATGGAGGGGGGGGATGGCACTTTGGTCAGTTAAGGGGGGAACTCAAACAATTGCACAAACAAAAACAGTCGCGGTAACGGACAGAGTAAGACGGGGGCCCGGACTAGATCTGGGCCAGACCTCAGCTTGGCAACGTTGGGGAAGCTAGGAAGAAAGTCATCTAAAAGAGGAATAGCAACTGTGGGAAGTCCCTTTTGCTGTCGGGTGCCTGAGAAACATACGCCATGAGAGAAGCCGATACAGAAAACGAAATAAAAAAGCAACCACGAAACCTTTTTAAGGCGTCGTGTTTCAAACAAGGGAAAACTCAGAAGGGAAGGTCCGCGAAAGAAAGGTGGAAACTGAAGTACACGGAACATGTCCAGTCGTAAAATGGAGCCAAAGCCGAAAGACCGTTGTTCAGTCGGCTGAAACAAAAAAAGCGATGGTCGTCAGAACACGGGAACCTGACGCTTGGAAGGGCCGAGTTCCCCTCTCAAGGGGAGAGCGTGTACTTGCCACGCCCGGATGGTCTTGGATAAACAAACTCACGAGGGGGCGCAAAGGAATAGAGAGGACTCGAGTAAGGATTCGAGGCGGGGAAACGGCACAGGTATATCGGGGTAAAAAGAAAAAAAGGCGAGAAACGTGGTCAGAAGATTAACCATGGGGGCATGACGCACATACACATTTTAAAAAGGGTCGCGTTTTTTGTCAAAAAATACTACCACTAGCAAACGATAAAAAAGAGATTTAAGGACTAGTTCACTACCTAGAACATTTCAACAAAGGACACTCTTGTGTTGTTGGTGGTAACAAAGAAATTACCAGCCTGGGGACAAAGATAATTTGCCAAGACTGGGTAAAACGTTGTGGGCCTGGAAAAAGCATGGGTTTTTCGCACGGGACCGGCCGTAAACAGATAAGTCGAAAGACAAGCAAAAAAGCAGGGAGAAAGACGCTCCCTAAAGCAAAACCCGGAGCTGGAAATGAACGGGGAGCCCTCTCCCACTTCGGGGTGAACGAGCTGCGACTAAAATAAACGCGGAACGATAAGGGCCTTCGGCAAACCAAGTTCAGGGGCTCTATCAAAAGTCTACCCTTCGCCACCGAAAAAAAAATAACTGCAAACGTGGGCTACCAGTCAGCTCAAGGAGAAAAACAAAAACTAGTCCTCTCAGGATCAAGAGCGGCGAACAGGCAATGCGCACAATAAGAACTTGAAGAAATCCAAGTCACATGGGCGCTGTGAAGAGAGGGGGAAAAAAAAAAAAAAGGCTGAACAAGGCAGGAAAGCGTCCCGGACTCGGATAAAGGCGACGGAGCGAACCAGAGAAAAAAAAAACGCAAGGGGAAGATAAATCGGAAGCCAAATCCTGTACATCAGAACCGAAGTGTCCCGGGGGGGAGGGGGGGGAAGAGAGAAAAATAAAGGACAACCCGGGGGGGGGGGCTCAGGGAACCCAATCGAAAAAAGAACAAAAACAAGCAAAAAAAAAAATCCAATCCACGGCTGGGAAAACGTTCGCAGCAAAACCAGGTTACACGGTACCTATAGTACATAACAAAAAAGGAGGGAAAAGAGGAAAACTCAGAAAGAAGCAACAAAGGAAGAAAAAACACCAAAAAAAACAAAGGGGGGGGTGTTCCATGAATAAGCATCAGTCACAGCAGAAAAAAATCACCAAGTCACTGAACGATCGGCGGAAAAGGAAAAAAAAAAAAAAAAAAGAAAAGACTCAGAATAGACCGGGCGCGTCTTAACTCTGGGGGAAAAAAAAAAATCAAGGAACGTAGCACAAGGGAAGGAACCGGCGAGAAGTACCGGAGAAAAAAAGACGACCTTGCTTCAAGCAACGACTATAAACAAAAACGGAGAGGAAATCAGACTTAAGGAGGGGTTGCGGGTCGAGGGCGCAAAACGAGAAAGGCGGCGGGCACGCCTAGGTCAAAGCTAAAGTCTTTTTTGCGACGAATCAGTTACACTCAGTAATCGGTGAGGTAAAAAAAAAAAAAGGGACTAGAGAGGAAGACCGGATGCAAAGAGAGCCCATGTGGGCCAGAGGGGGCACGCCCGGAAGGAGGGACGGCACTAAAAAAAAAAATTCGTCTTTTCGCTACTGCGGATAAGGGAGCGAGCGGGACGGGATGCGTTCAAACCAAAGGAAAGGAGGGTTCCCAAAAAGAATGCTTGATAAAAGATTGGGGGAAAGCTACGGCATGCCATCAGCCATGGGCCTGTGCACGGTTGGGGATAAGAAATAGGCCGACACGCAACAATTGGCGACGACACTTACATCAGGACAAGGCGACCGCCAGCGAAAAAGAAGTAAAAAGGGGGGAGGAAGGCAGAAAAAGTAACGGCAAGTTACCAAAGCCCACCTTGTCACTTTCGGACCAAAAGAGAGAATAAACTACGCCACTAAGGGGGGGTCATGCAGAGAGTCGCAGTATGTAGCGCGAGGGAGAACCGTTAGACATTACCCATTCAAAGTGGGCGCAGGTGCGTGTAAGAAAAAGACAAAACAGCCGCCAGAACACCAATCCCTGCAACTGGTTGAGAGGTCCGAAGGGGAAAGGTACGAGGGAGGGGAAATAATAGTGCCCCCTGGGCACTTCAAATAAGCCTCTTTTAGCTCACCCACGATAAGGGAAGAAAATCGAGGGGAAACGGGGAGCGTACTGTTAACATCGGATGGCTTGTGATGGCCCGCGAAAAGAGGGGGGGCCATAAGCCAACAGCCAGTCTCTTAAAGAAGGGAAGGACGCCCAAGAAAAAAAAAGGGGACGCCGAGCCAAAAGAAACCACGAGTATTCGAGAACGGATGAAGCATCACTCACACGGGACAGCAAGCCAAAAACAAAGCAAGACCGCCGACTTGGGCACACCCAAACGGAAGGAGGTTGGGTTGGTGCCAAAAGTCGGGGAGTGTCTTGCCTTTACTGGGTGCAGGGGCGGAGACTCGAATCTTTTGCACCTCGCGTAATTCAGTCTTAAGTCTTGTGAGGGTACGGAAGGATAACGACTACACGAACAACACAAGAAACACTGGTGACTGCCGAAACAGCCGATGAGGGGCCGTCGGCCGTCAGGGCGGGTGAAACTCTTGCGTCGATCAAAAAGGGGGGAAAAAAAAAAACAAGCCAGAGAAAAAAGGGAAAGAAAAGGAGAAAATGACGGGAAGACACTATTGGTGCCCATGTCTGCAGTTTTCCGACAATCACTTCCTTATGCGGCAAGGCGACACAGGGACCGAGGGAAAAAAAAAAGAGGTCGTTTGGAGTACGAACTGGGACAAGGAGGAGGGAGCTCATCGCTCCAAAACGGGGGACAAAGTGCAAGTGTTGCCTGTGGAAACGCATAAGCGTTTTTGGGGCTTCTGGACTCGGGGGGGAGACCGAGCCGTTCAAACAAGAAAAAAGCACAAAAATCTTGCACTGCTGAATCCTGCCCCGTGGGGGAAAGGAGGTGTGATCGGTCCTTGGTGTGAGGGGGGCGGGGGGGGGGGGGGGTCGTCGGGGAAAGGGTGGCGGCGAGGTTGGGCGCGGGTGGAAACGTCTTCGGCATACAGTGCAGGCATCAACTGTGTTGTCAAGCACTGGAAATATTCACTGGGGGGGAGGGCCGGCAAAAAGGGTGGGAAAAAAACGGTGCCGCGGGCACCTCAGATGGGACCACAGCGTGTGGGCAAAATATGGCCGGGTCAGCAGCAGGGACATGAAAAAAAAGACAATAAAAAAACACCTGCGAAGGATGGCAACTTTTGGGCCACCGCACAAAAAAACGACAAAGGTTGCCAACAACCATGGACAAGAAGAAACCAAAAGACACCAGAAAAAAACCAAACAGTAAAAAAACCCAGGCCCGGCCAAAAACACATGGAAACGAAAAATACCAAGGATACTAAACTCACATAGAAAGGCTCCAAATCACTGTTCTTAAAACAATGTTCAGAATGGATTGAACTAGAAAAGGAGTGCGGTAGGCTCGGAAAAATTGACAAAAAGGGTGAAACAGGTTGGCGATAAGGCCAACGATACAGGGGGGGCAGACGGTCTGCAATGGGCAGGAAAAAAATCGGACTTTGGAGGGCGTGAGATGAGAATAGGGCTGGGGGGGGTGACAAGGAAAATACCGGCATGGGAAAACGACTGGAATTCGGGGTTCGTAGAGGGGAAGGCGGGCCCAAGTGGTACGTCGGGGGGAAAAGGCTTGGATCGTAAGGAAGGAGTGTAGGAAAACGGGAATGAGAAGGGGGGAAGTGGGAAAACGCTCGTGTTGACAGGGAAACACTTGTGCACACACGAAATCGAATTAAAACGCCTTTGGGGAAACCTAATTTTGCGGGGCGTGCAAGATGCACACAAAAACAAAAAACGGGGGGAAAAGAGAAAGAAGATGAAGACCATTCAACAAAGGCATCAAGGCCAGATGGCGGGACCACGGGTCCATAGTAAAAAGATTTGTCGCGTCGTCCACTGTCACAAAAAAAAAAAAAAAAAAAACACGTCCGTTACAATGCACTACAGGGGGTCAGATGGACAAAGGAAAAGGTTACAAGAACACTGAACCAGGTGACGGGAAGATATCGACAATTGAAAAAGTCCTTTTTACGGGCGAAGGTTACCCAGCGAGAACCCAAAGGGACAAAGGGCAGGGAAGGAGATGAAAATGAAAAAAAAGCAGGAAAACTGGAAAACATCCACTGTCCCTTGAGGTCCCTTGGGTATGCTCCAAAGTGGAAGACTTTTTGTCACGGCCTCGAGCGTCCACAAACTGTTGAAACAACAGTGCAGTAGAAAAGCTGACGGCAACGAAGGGGGGCATTGGGGGGAACAATGGGAAAACCTAGAGGGCAGGTTAGGCTGGGTTGGGCAGGGGGGGGTGGTTGTTTTGGGCAAGTGGGGTTTAGGGTTTGGGGATGCAAGGGGGGGGGGGGATAGGCGGGCGGAAAGATGGGCCAGGTGTCCGGGGGCAAGTTCCCGTCCTTGCCAAGGCGTTTTCTTTCCCTGTGGGGGGAAAAAAACAAAGGGAAAAGGGAAAAAAACGCCAACTGTGGCAAACCGTAGGGGAAGGGAGTGGGTCCCATACTCTAGTGCAAGAGCCACCGCCCAAAATGTGGACACTGCCGAAGCAAACCCTGGAGAATGCTACATGAAAAAAGTAAAGTTGAAGGGGGAAAGGTGACGTTCGCGGTCACCTACCACACAGAGGCCAGAAAGGAAAAAAAAAAGAAAAAAAGAAAAACACCCAACGCAAGCGCAAACCGGGCTGATACTACAAGTCTAGTGTAATCTCGGTGGCTCGTTGTGGAACGGCTCGCGGTCAGATAAGGAGAAACAAGAAAAAACTGAAAGGGCGGAAACTGGAAGTAAAGGAAAAACGATTGCAAAAGGGTTTGAGGGAGATCGCAAGACCTGCGACGAAAAGCATTTTGACAAGGGGGAGGACCACTAGAAAAAGAAGCAACTGGGGACGGGAACGAGAAAAAGTTGCGGGGACAGGAAAGACAAGAAGTGAAAAAAAGGTCAAGAATAAGTCTGGGGGGCAGGGACAAACAAGGAGGGTCAATCCCGGTTTTGTTGCCGTCACTCAAAAAATGCCTGCCGCGCCCAAAACACTCGCTTGTAGCATAAGCCAGGTCGGTGTGGGTGACGGTGTCTCGAACACGGAGCAGCCCTGGCCTGGATACGCAATCCCGGGTAAGCCTGGCTATGGAGGGGCGCCACCAGGGAAGAAGGGGAAAAAGAACAGCATCACTCCACCTAACAAAACCATGACGTTCAACGGGGGGGGCAATGCGGAGGGCGTTTGGCGTCTTGACGTAAGTTCTGAGGCCTTTCCTTCAGGGCTACGAGGATAAGGGACCAAGGGGGGGAGGCCAATATGGATCTTATCGTCCGGGTCGTCGTCCGGCTAGCAGCGTGCAGAAGCGCAAGGCGTGGGGGGAGAGGAAACGGCAGCCCTCATCTGTTCTATTGGAACCTCGCATCACGACCTGCAAATAAGCAAGGGCGCGGGACAGAAAACGCCCCAGGAGGAGGGGCGGAGGGGCCGGGGGATATCGAAAACAATCGTCACCTTAAGACTCACAAGGAGAGAGACACGGGAGGGGCGAAACAGGGACACAGGAAGTTAATGACTTAGTGGGGGGCTACACGCATTAAAGTTATATTGCTCAATGTCGAGGGGTAGGGACGGGAAAGTTTGGGGGAAGGAAAAGGTGGCAGACGACACTGAAAGTGGCTGTTGTGCCGAGAAGAAGGAAGGGTCGTCAAGAAAGTCGGGGTCCAGCCACGTAAGGGGCACACAAAATCGACACCTGGACTAGGCCAGATTAAAATCGCAAGCTGGTCAACCACGAACGGGGGGGGAAAAGAGCTCGGAAGAAATAAGGTAATTGGGGAAACTCAAAAGGGCTTCGTGATCTTTTGGGAAAAGACTTGGCCTTTTTTCGAAACCATCCCGACGAGAAGGGGAGAGAAATTGACAACGTCACGGAAGACTCAAGAGGGTGTGGCGTCGACGCTTCCCCCGCTCGGCCATCCTCAAACATCTTCCTCGGCCAAACAAACCAGCCTCGCCTGCACGCACCCTCCGTGGGGGGGACGGCAGTAGTAATGGGAAAAAAGGGGCAACAGTCACAGATCCTAGACTAAGCATAGTTTATACGTGCCTGACGAGACCAGGTCAGCGGGGGATAAAGAAAAAGGAAGACGACCAGTAATACAACGTAAGAAAACTTGAGAAAGGCAGCGTTGTCATGGGAATGGGTTTCGCACCAAAAGTCTTTACTTGGGAATTTGGAGCGGGAGTGGGAAAAAAAGACATACAAAAACTAGGAGAAGGGGACTGCTGAGGGGCAGCCAGGGAAGGGGTGGTTTGGTGGGTTTTTTGTCGTTACCTTTGTTGTTGGCGTTTGGCCACGAGGTGGTGGGGGGGGGTTGGGGGGAGGGGTGAAAGTTGTAGGGTTTTCCACCAGCGGCTATCAATCGGGGATTACGTTCAACTATGATACTGAGGAAAAAAAAAACGGGGGTGGGGGAGGTAACCGTGCGAACTGGGGAGGTCTTGAGGGTCTCGCCTTGGGGGTCGTCCTCAGAAAGCATTGGGGGGTAGCCTGGTTGGTGCAGACAAAAAAAAAAGAAGGGGAAAGAAAGCGACGGGGGGGGTCGGGGTGATTTGGCCGCCAAATTGGCTTATGGTTCGATCTAAAAAAAAAGCAAATGGAAAGGGCAGACTCCCCTAAAGCCGTGGGAGCCACAAGAGGACGACGAAAAATAACGGTTAACGGGCGGGGGTCCCTTACTGATGCGACCTCAACGTGTCTCAAAGCAGGGCGCCGCCCTTGAAGGATGGGGGGGGAAACCGTGGGGAGGGAGGTTAACGTACAAAAGACCAGAGAAAAACTTGACCGCCATGCCCTCTCTTGAGATCAAATGTTCTCCACCTCATTCCGGCGGGAGCAAGGAGGGGGGGGTCTGGGGGAAAGAAGGGGAGAAGTGAACAAGGCGCAAATGGGCAAAAACACCTCCCGCAGGCGCAGCGAATTCGCAGAGGGGGTCCCTTACACTGGTTCAGCGCAAGGAAGGGCAGTCACAGAAAGGAAGAGGGGGCGAGGGGGCGAGTGTAGCAGAAAAAAAACAATTGGTCCAAACGGGTGGAGGGGGTTGGTCACGCGTCCTCTTGGCAACCCTCGTCGTTGAGGGCCGGCAGGGCGACAAAAGGGGGTAAAAACGGAGAAAAAAAGAAAGAAGGGCCAAAGTGGAAGGGGCAATTAGAGGGAGGCTGAAAAACAGATTTTTCGTGAAAGATGTTGGAAAGTCTCGGTCCCTGATCGTTTAAAACTAGGTGAGTGAACATGGGCGTAGTGGGAAAAGGAAAACAAAAACTCAGGCAACCGGGAAAACGGGGCGCGCCCGGTAAAACAAATGGGACATCAAACTGGCACTTCCTCCTCAGGCGAAAATCATCCAAAAAGCATAATAACCCTGCCCTCGAAGGTGGTAAACACTGAACTTTTGGGAGCCGCCGTCGAAGCCCTCAAAAGCCGGTTGGGTTTTCCGACGCACCAGAGACGGCCTGTTGGCCAGCGCAACACGGGAAATCACGATAAGGAAAGACCAGGAGAACCCTCAAAGGAAAAAGAGGTCAGTCCATCGTTAGGGGCTCACCGCCCGCGGGGTCCTCCTATAAAAATTCTCTTGGGGACGGACTCCAGGGGGGCGCGTCAAAGGAAAAGTCGGGTAGAGAGGCGAAGGGGACGAAAAAAAAAAAGATAAGGCGCCGCTGAGTTGTGCCCCGGTTTTCCAAAAGCACAAAGACTAGTGGCTTTGGGTCAAGGCGGGAAGGGCGAAAAAGATGACTTAGTTATATACCAACGGAAAAAAAAAGGCACCATGGGAGACCAAAGAACAGCTTAAAGGAGACGACTGCGCCAGGGTCGAAAAAAGAGGCCTTCACAAAAGGATCAAATGGGCGAAAGCCCCCGTCATAACTTCGTCCGAGAAGCGGAAGGTGTGAAAAAGGTGGGGGGGAAGTCAACACAAGAAAAGTGATCAAAAACAACGCAACCGCCCGTCGAACGTAAAACCCCGCCTTTTGTGCCAAAGGCCCTGGGCTGTCCGTAACTCAAAACGAACCGGACCACTTCTCAACAAGGGAAAAGGGAGGAATCAAGTAAAGTAAAAAAAAAAAGAGTAGAAGGC
>Ga0179593_1303135_pt1 | contig 10053 bp, 11 predicted proteins | sample CZODoug2_1_08_16_FD_185931 | JGI IMG/M metagenome (GOLD analysis project Ga0179593, IMG submission 185931) | Vadose zone soil fungal communities from Angelo Coast Range Reserve, California, USA - CZODoug2_1_08_16fungal (PacBio error correction) | ecosystem: Environmental > Terrestrial > Soil >...
GCAAGGGAGAGGTGGGAATGAAAGGAGAGTGAGGGTAAGGGGCAGCGGGAAGCAGAAAGTGGGCGTCGTAAAGGGACGGTATCCCGACGCATCCCTCACCATAGGTGGGAAAAACGGGAAGAGATTGAACATGGTAAGATGATAAGGGAGATTTTAAATGGAAAAAAACTGGGGGAGGGAAAAAAGCAGGAGATGAAGTTGCGGATGCAAAAAAAAGGGGCTTGTAGTGGTTTCAAAAAGGACTAGAAATAGGACCTTACCTATAATCTCCTTCCAAACGGAACTTGAGGCTATGTGGGTAAAAAAAAACTCGCGGAGAAGGAAAAGGGGTTTGGGGTAAGGCGAAATGGGGGAAAAAAATCCTCTTCCGTGGGATTGTTAGGCAGGCGTAAAGTGAGCTACTTGTATTTACGATCGGGGGGCCGGGGAGCCGGAGTCGTGGTCGGTACCAAAGGTAAAGGCACAGGGTGACCCATGTGCGAAGGACTTTAAATTATCTTACCTTTTGGAAAGCATTGGCCGGAAGGGGTAAAAGGTGAAGGGGGAGGGGAGGGGCCACTTCAAACCTATTCCGGAATGAGAGGAGAAGGACGGAAGCGTTTGCCAGAGACCCAAGGAAAAATGGTTCACTTCTCGAAAATACCGTCAGAAATGTGGAGGTGGCCGCAAAAAAAGGTAGAAAAAAGAGTGAATAATTTGCGAAGGATAGGAAAGTCAGGGGGGTCGGGGGTGGTCAACTCAGGCAAAGGTTGTCGAAGAAGAAGAAAGACTTGGTCCATGGCCCATAGCTGGTCTACACGAGGAGTTAAGCGTTACTGTCAGGGAAACATATAAAAACAAGAGATTACAATGTGCATACGAAAAAGCAAAAAGGGGGAAAATAACAAGTATAAAAACGGAGAGAGGAAGGAGACGACTAGACAGGGGCAGGAGTCGTTATTGTGGGTTGGGTCATAGAGCAAGAGGCGGGGAGGTTGTGTGGTAGGGTGAAAAAAAAGGAAGATAAGAGGGTGTGAGGGGGTGGATGGTGCTGCGGTGCTCGCCGGGAGCATTCGGAGGGGAAAGGTGAAAGGGTGGCACTGAGGCGTAGCCTCCTATCAAAACGACGGAGAGGATAGTGAGGGGACTTATACCGGGGCCGGAGTGTGGCAGCGTCGGGTCTGTCCTCTGAGGGCTGCATCAATGTCAACGTTGCGTCGTGGGGTACGACACGAGACAGGGAAAAGAGAGGCACCCAACCAACTCAAACCATCGAGTGGAAAGGGGCACAAGTCAGTAAGAGATGCGGGGAACGAAGGCGACGTGTTGTATGACTGTTTACCGTAAGACAGCGGGGCGTTAGTGACGGGAAGGGGGAAGGAGGAAGAAGAAGGGAGAGGAGAGAATGACCGCGTGCGAAGGAAAACGACTAGGATTGACTTGCGTTTGTCAAACCGGCCGCTTCCGGGTGCTAGTTTGGCTTCCCTCTGGAAAAAGAAAGGGAGGAGGTCAGTTGGGAGGGGGGAGAGGGGATATCTCCCAAGGAACGCGTTGGAGCACCGAACGGCCTGAGAGGGGAAGAAAGGGGTAGTGTTCAGTGTAAGTTTTGCCCATAGTGGACCAGCGGTGAGAAAGAAGCGCGTCAGAAGAGCATGTAGGAAGGAAGGAGAGCAAGAGGAAGGGCCTGGAGATTAGCACCGGGCGGGGTGGAAGAGTTTGGAGTGTTAGAACCAAATCCCTCGGGAACGACATTTTCTAAGGAGTGACATAGCCGCTCCCGCGCCGTGCCAGAAAGGACTCAGGGAAAGAGGGGGAGTGACTGAGAAAGGAAGGAGAATGAGATAGGGACGTTGGGTAAAAATGGGAAGTCAATTTGCGGCCGGGAAAAACTGCACAGAGTGACCAATAGGAAAAATATAGGGGGCTGCAAAAGAGAGGGGACGCAAGAGACAAGTTGTGCAGAAACCAGTGGCGGTGGGTGAGGGGATGAGGGCTTAGGAATCGCGCTGACAGCTTCTAAGCAGGGTTCGAGTTTCGTTCTATGACCAACAAAGCGGTCACCGATGGGGTCCGAAGAGGATCCCGGGGGGGATAGGGAAGAAAGGAGGGGGGGGAAAAGAACTGTCATAGGGTGCCAACGACGGAGTAATGAAAAGTTTTTGTTCCGACTCCTGGAGGCAAAACAAATACCAAAAGAAAAAGGGTTGACAAGGGACAGAAAAATAACCGGGATCAGCAAAAACACCGAAGTGGAAGTGGGAGAGGTTACGGAAGAAAAAAGGGTTTGGGGGTAAGGCCGGAGCAAAAAGGGAGAGAGTGAAGAAGAGCGGGGTGCCGAAGTGCTCGGCATCGCGTGAAAATCCTGAAAAGGGCCGCCAAGGAACGCCCTTACTCAGTGCTGAACTTGGGGCACGACTACAAAAGAAAGGCACAACAGGGAAAAAGTGAGGGAAGGGGCAACGTGGGTGAGGATGCTTGGGCAAGAAGTGATCAGATCCACAACAAAACAAAAATTGTGAAAGAGAGAGATTCACTTCAGGGGAAAAATGGGGGCGGCGGGCCCTGAAACTGGGGGGGGGAAGTTGATGAAGTCCTTGTAGTCGGCAGGGGAAACAGGGGAGGGGGTACGTCGGTAAAAGGGTCGTGTCAAAATGGTAAATTTCGTCCACGTGGAGAGAGGAAGTCTGCGCAGCATCTCTGGTAGCGCAAGGTTGAGTCCGGGAGAGGGAGAAAAACAAACATGAATTTTTGGATCATAATGAGGAGGGAAAAACCAAACGGCACAGAAGGGGTGTGGAGATAGCATTGCAATGTTTTACTGTGTTTTTTTGGCATCCTTGTGGTATGTTTTGGGTGGGACGGAGAAAGGAAAAAACTCGATGAGGAAGAAGGTGAAGGGGGGGGCAATAAAATGTCATCCATAAAAAGAATATCAAACCGTGGGGAGAATCGAGTAACCGGAACAACCGGCCGCAGAAGCTTGGAAACTTAATTCTTTGGGAGGGCCTAAAGGAAGAACAGGAGGGGACGAGTGAAAGCCGGCAAGATACCCAGCCGACACCGCACTGGTCGTTCAAACTAAGGGAGAAAATAGACTTGCAAGTCCTATAGTCTAAATTTTGCGTTCAAGAGGCGTTTGGCAAAGGAACGACAAGATTGGGGATGGAAAAAAGGAACCAAAGGAGGTTGCACTAATCAGAAGAAAGATAAAAGAGACTTGAAAGGGGCTGTTGGGAACTCTGGTCACCCAAGACGGAAATTGCGTGGTCTGTTCCTATTATGGGGGGGATGGAAACCGAAAAGGAAAGAGGGGGGGAAGTCTCATAAAATGAAGGGAATAAAATCGGGGCTCTCCGTCTCCGGAAATGCTATGTAAGGCAAATAGGCAGACAAATGTTCGACACGGGGGGCAAAAAGGAAAACGGAAAACAAATGAAGAGAGGGCGAATCAAAAGGGGTATTCAGGGGGATACCTATGACGGTGGAGAGATGAAAGAGTCAGCACAATTAAGAACACCTTCCGTTAGTCTTCTAAGGAGAGGTGGGGCACAAATCTTTAACCACAGGACTCCCAAAACTCAAGGTCAAAGGGGTAGGACGAAGGATGGAAAAAGATCATCGGAGAGGGGGGGAAGAGGAGACCAGCGAACTCAACCGAAAAAGGTCTGACCCGCTGTCGAAGGTGAATGTAATAACACGAGCTCGGTAAAAAACCAAGCTCTAGCTGAAATAAAGGCTCATAGGAGGGAGATCAAGAGTTTGGTTAGGGAAACAATTCGAACAGAGGAATCGACCAATTCGTTATGAGGCACAGGGGTGGAGCGACGTCATAAACGTCTTCCAAATGCTTTTATAGGCGATCAAAACTGGAAAGGTAGGATATTCCGCATAGAACGCAAAAGCGGGGTATTAAAAAAATCATAGAGGGATGCAAAAAACCCGTAAAATCTGTCAGACGAAATTCGAGGGAAAAACAAGAAAGAAACTAGAAAGAAGGGAGTTCAGAGCAAAAAAGCGGATAGTTGGCAGCAGTAGGTAACATTGGGGGGTTGAAATTGGGGGTGAAAGCAAAGAAAGGGGAGCCCGGGGGGGGTGGGGAAGTGGTCAATTAGGGAGTAAGGACTATACTGTTGCGAAAAATGTTGAAATGAGCGCGTTGAGATTCTGAGAAAGGGGCCGAGGGGGAAGGGGGGAGAGGTGAAAGAAAAGAAGAGGGATCGCAGTAGGAAATCAGGGGGAGTTAAATTGTCCAGTATAGAACGGGAGGTGAAAATGGCGAAACAAAGTTCGGGGCGGGGGGGTAGCCGATAACAAAAAGGCGGAGAGAACAATGAAAATGGGGGAGGGGGATCGTCTCGTGAATTCAGTTCGAAATTAATATTGGGCAGCGAAAAGACACAGAACACTCCAATCGCGGCAGGGAGAAAAATATGTAAGAAAAGGAACATTTCAACCGAGCAAGTTTACGATCAATTAACTGAACCTCGACATGGGCACAGAATGGATTTGGAACGAAAGGAACGACACAGTGGAGAAAATCAAGAAAGCAAAGGTCAAAGGCGTCCGAGCCCGAGAACTACCGCAAACGACATTGGGTTCAAGGGGCATCAGAGTCATTTCCAAAAAACGTCCAAGTGTTGAAAAAAGAGGTTGAAAAAAGAGAGGGGGAAGAAAGTGGATGAGCAGGAGGCGTTCAGGAAGGCTCTAAAGACGATTGCCCAACAAGGGAGCATTTCGTGGGGCTAAAAGAAGAGTGACACAAAAAGGTTTTCTACGGAGAAACAGAAGGGGGAAAAGAAGGATCTATTACAAGGCCAATCATAGCTGCGAATCGAGCGTCGGGTCCCGAAATTACGTCAAGCACCGCAAAACTTATTGAGAGTCCAAGCGTCGTAGCGGCAACAATCAGCAAAATAGGGGGGTAAAGTAAAAAAATTTATAGACCTTTCCTGCTCCTCGACAGACAAAAAGGATGAAGTAGTCAACATGCCGCAAGGGGGGGGGTGGGGGGGGGGGGGGTTTGGGGGGGGGGGGGGGGGGGGGGGGGGGGTGGGTGGGGGGGTATCGGAGGGGGGGGGGGGGGGGGGGGGGGGGTGGGGGTTCACTAACTTTCCTCGGCCCCTACCAATTATTATGACGGGGAAAAAAGCTCGCATGTGCGGTGCGGAAAGTCGTAGGAGAAAACACCCGGGAAAAGAGGGGTCCGCAAACGCGACCGATTGGACCGTTGAGAGAGCTAGGTTGACGATTTCTAATGAGCCCCAATGGGCGGTACGCAGGCTCTTTATTGTTCTTTCACCCCTCATGGAAGAAAAGGGAAGGATTGCAAGTGGAAGCTCTCAGTCAAAAGAGCAACAGTAGAAGAAGAATGGCCAAAAAATGTGGGCCGAGCTGGGTGAACTCACGTTAAAATTAACTTTTTGGAAATAAGGCAGGGAAAAGGCAATCACGAGTCCGGTGAGTTTTCAAAGGAAGAATTTAACGAGAGGGAGAGGTGGCCACCGGGTAGACAGGCGGCTGTCTGTGAAAAATGCATTAAAGGCTTTGCCCTGGAGAAAATTAAGTTAATTCTTCTAAAATGATCGGGGGTGGAAGGGGTAGGGGGGGAAGGAGGGGGGAGACCTGTACGCGATGAAGGTGGGCTTTGAAGATCTATTCAATATTCTGAATGAATTCTCACGAGCAAGGTTGAAAAGAAACGAACAAATGCGTTACTTCACTTTCGTGAGCAAAACAAAAAGTGCTGGACATAACAAGGTGTGTGTGTGTGTGGGGTGCTTTGGCGACACACTCTATTTTACAGTAAGGGAGGGGGTGTGTTGTATAATGCGAAATACGAGAAGCAGAAGGTACAACGATGCGGGTGGCGGCAGAGAAGAAAAAAGAACTTTTCACAAAGGGAAATTACGGAGGAAAAGGTGAAAGGAGTACGAAAACACGAATTTACAAGGAATTGCTCACTACCAGGAACATTTAGACCGGATGAAACAACTAGTAGCTGCCCCGGAATAAATTGGAAGAGAAGAGGATCGTAGGGGGGGGGAATAGGCGAGACCGATAAAGGTTTTGTTGCACTATTCGAGGAGGTCTTTACATACATCCAATGCAAGGGAAGAGGTAGCGTATCCTCACTAGAAGAACCTCCGGTTCTGATAAAGGTAACAATTATGGAGGGAACTGAATTCATCATCCGAAAATTAAGAACACTACAAAGGGTGCGATTATCGAGTCAGGAGGGGGAATCGGCCATCAGACTGTATCTCCGCGGCATGGCGGACCGTGGTTTAACGCGTCCCTCGTGTGGGTTAGGAAAAGGGAAGTAAATAGAGGCCACGCAGCGGTCGTGATTACGGGGGAGCGGCAGGAGTAGAGGTGGCGTAAAAATCACTCGTCCAAAAAAAACGCGCGAGGAAAAAGCCTTCTTAGGGGCACGTTAATTTGCGTTTGTCCGACTCGGCAAAAAAAGGAAAAGGGTTGCCTTTGGGCCTTCAAGAGGGAAGGAGAAACGAGGGGGAAGGAAAGTGTATGTAGCGTTCTCTCCACCGTCCGCCGGCCGATACAGTGCGCAAGAGCTGAGGAGGTTCCGTCGTCAGGTGAAAACTATTTGCAAGTTTACCTTGAGGAGCGAAAAAAAAGTCCCGAGAAGGGAGAAGGCACGGAGCAGCGTATCACCTGGAAGCTTCACCTTCACTTAAACTCGTTTAAATGGGGACAAGAAATCGGAAAAAAGCAAAGTTTCTAAGAAAATGGGGGGAACCAGGAAGAGAAAGATATAGGAAAAAATCTCATTGGGATCTGGGGGGGCTTGGTCGCTTAGATGCCTTTAGAGTTGTAGATCGGACGGGTGGCCAGGTTACAAACATCTTGGGCATTCCAGTGAATAAAAAAACCTGCTGAACGAAACAGGAGAAGGGTAACTAAGGCAATCAAAGCGCGCTCTGGGCCCGCCTCCCAGATGGCACCGGTGGATCATGGAAGGAGGGAAATAGTTACTCATTTCTCACTCCTGTTCGGCTGGCGGGGAGATTAAAAAAAGAGGAGTCAAGAGGGGGGGAAAAAGTCGGAAGTTGAAAAGAGCCTATTATCCCGTTGCCAGGTGTCATACCGAACGTCTCTTTCCAAAAAGCACGGACCTGAAACGCGAGTTGGGGGGTGTGGGTGTCAGCTACTTGCGCCACCAAAACCGACCAAAAAAAAGAAAGCCAAAAAAAAGAGAGATCCACTAATCAACAACAATCTGGTGCCTTGTGTGGTGAATATCTGAAAAATTAAAGAAAATGTATTTGTGTTGGGGGAGCAAAGGTTCTACAAAAGGGAAAACGAGTGGGAGAAAAGCGTAATGTTTGGAAAAAAACCCAAAAGAAAGTGTAGCGATCGAAAAAGAAACGAGTCTACAAGAGGGACTCCACGACATTGCCTCAAAACCCTTCGAACTTTCTCCGAAAAAATCTTGAACTGGATTCAAAGGACACTGGCGAAAAAGACGACAGAGGTGAAAAAAAAAAAGGCAGGCACTTTGAAGAGGGAAAGAGAGAAAGAAAAAAAAAGAGAGAGACTGGACTCAGTACGCATCCTTCACCACTGGCTGCAACCAGGGTAAGAGGGAGTTTATCTGGGCGAGTTTTTTTAGGAGTCGTAAGTTTCATCCAGCGGGTTAATAGGCAGTTTAAATGTATGCGCACGATGGGAAGACGTCAGAACGGTGCGTACGAAGGAGAATCGCTCATCACGCTTTTAAAAATACAATTCTAGTCTCTCTCAACCCAGACATTTGGGATCAGTAATTAATATAATGGACACCACCCAAGGCACCAGAAGGCGGTTGGGAGGAAAGGCTAAGGGGGTTCGGTGAAAGTTGGCAGCCGCCGTGTTTGTTGTTAAGGGTTTGGTCGCATGTAATGGAAAAAACTCGAGGTTCAGGAGCCGTCTTTGGGCTAAAAAGAAGGGAAAATCCACATACGGGACAATACTCAACCGGGATCCTCAAAGTGTCCGGGGAAGGAAAAGCGAAGAGGAGCTACGGAATTCTTTTTATCTGACGAAGCGAACAGTGAAAGTCAGCTATTCAACAATCCAATCCTCCCACACAACCGCAACTGTCGTGATGCAAAAAGGGGGGGTCGGCCACAGAGCGAACGATGGGGGCATGCCGAAGGTCGACGAAGGGGGAGGCAACAGGGCAGAAAAATTGGTTGGAGTTGGTCCGCCGGTTCAAACCAAGTTTTTCACTCCAATTTCAACTTCACGATCTCAACTCTGACGTTGAACTAAACTCTCATGATACACTTGGGGCGGCACGAGAGGGCGGGAGAGGAATAGGAAAAATAAGGCCTTAGAATGCGTTTTAATCCGAGGGCTTTGTTAAAAAAGAAACGACGCCAGACAAACCCTGTAATCCATCTCTCTCAAAAAAGGACTGAATGAAAGCCGGTGCCTAACAATTCGGAAGCGCTTAAGGGAGAGGAAACAGCAAGGAAGGGAACAAGGGGGGCAAAAAGGACTACGGAACACGCTCTCTACGATCAAAGTTAGTTCGGGCGCAAACGGCAGGGGAAGGGGGAAGGAAGATCAGCTCCAAGTGAGCATCAACCTGCACGTTAGGATGAGACGACAGAGGGGAAACAAAAAGGAATCAAATAGGGACCGACTACAAACTCCACTTCCACATTCATGAAATAAGGTCGGCGCGGGGCTCCATCGAAGCTTTGTGGCCGCGATTCATCAACGACGAAACAGCGCACTACCGAATAAGAAACAGAAAAATTACGGTCAAAAAAATTCATACACCACTCGACGCGCGTTACCATCTAAGGGAAGCGGCGAAAAACTCGAGTGGAATCAAGATTGGGAACTAGGGCAATGCGACGAAAGTAAGAGAAAGGGGGCAGTGGGAGGAATGGGCCGGCTTGAGAATCGAATTCACCGTCGTACCAACTGGTATATCAATTTATCCCTGTATAATCGAGTAGACAAATCAAAAGGGGGCACTGTTTGTATTATAAAACAGACATCAAGACGATGAGGGCAAAAAAAAAAAAGCCAATCGGTCTCGCCTAGTCTCTCCCCAAATAACACAAAACCCAAGAATCTTAAAATGGACAGGGCGGAATAGTTTGGGTTCAGACCAGGTTAGGGGAAGGTGGGGTGCACTGGTAGTGAAAATCCAGCATGGTAACGCAGGTGTGGGAATGTCGTAAATGGAGTGGCGTTTAACTTCAACTCAATTTCGCAGCAAAAGGAGATATCTCGGGAGGGAGGACATGCCGCGAAGATCGAGTTTTAACATGAGGGCAATTAAGCCGTCTTCGAAAATGATTGAACGAGGGAGGGGGAAAGCACAGAGAGGCCGACGTGAAGGCCAAAATTCTTATCGGTTGGGACTACTTCGGCGAGAAAAGGAAAAAAAGTTAGTGGGGTTAGGTTTGAGGCAACGAGCGAATCGCAGGCTTCCTAGAATCGGAGTGGTCCAGGGAAAAAAAGCCATCCAAGTTCATCCTAAGTCTACAAAAGGGAATAAATTACTTTTAAAAACAGGAAAGGGAGAAAGGAAACGGAACGTCCGACTAGCCAAATGGGCAGAAGGAGTCAAGTTGTAACAGCATCCAACTGATAAAAGGCGATGAGAAATCCCTTTCGCGAAAGGCGGCCGCCGGACGGAGGGAAAGACGACGCGGATTGTTCCTTTTAAAAAAAAAAAATGGACCGCATCCTTTAAACTTTGTGTAGAAAAAGTATTGATATTCCACAAATATCTTCCCAGTTCGGTGGCCAGGAAGGGATGGTATCGGGATGGCTCTTTGACGGAAGAGACTTGGGGGGAAATCAATCAAGGAGCTGCGTCTCTGACAGAAACAAGACAGCCCAAGTGGGGGTTAGAATCCTAACATAGGCCACTGGATCTAGTGAGTACAAAGGGACAAAGAGGAGGTCTGCGGAATCCCTCATTGTGAAAATTCTTCGTCTGGGTGGTCACTCCTAGGAAGTTGACCGAAAAGGGCAAGGAGGAGCGGAACGCTGTCGGACTCAGGAAAGAAAGAAGCTCGGGTAATTATGAAATTTTATAGATGCTGTAAA
>Ga0179593_1396647_pt1 | contig 10053 bp, 7 predicted proteins | sample CZODoug2_1_08_16_FD_185931 | JGI IMG/M metagenome (GOLD analysis project Ga0179593, IMG submission 185931) | Vadose zone soil fungal communities from Angelo Coast Range Reserve, California, USA - CZODoug2_1_08_16fungal (PacBio error correction) | ecosystem: Environmental > Terrestrial > Soil >...
AGCGAACAAGCAAAAAAAAGCCGTTGTCATGAAGTCCGGGAGCGGAAAACTGACGCACAGTTATAGGGGGACTAGAGGCACGAATTGCTCTTCCTCACGGTGGCACACATGGGGGGGGAAAAAAACGGGCGCACGAGCGAGAGGGGTAAGCTTCGACATCATGTAAAACGGAAAGCGCCTAGGGCGTCAATTAAAGTTCTGATCTTTTTTCGAGCCGAGGAATGGGCGTATAAACTTATTACATCGAGAGAGTCAGGGATTGAAAAGTCCGGAAGAGGACGGCCCTGATATAACAAAAAAGGGAGGTCAGAAGGCGTCCAAAGCATAATCTATCATGGTTCTAGATTGAAGAAGGGAGGAAAAAGGTTCAAGGAAAAAGAAGAGTCGAAGGGTGTTCATCACGAAGGGTGTAGCGTCAAATGCAGGGACAATTGACTGAAAAAAAAAAGAGGGCGAGTGCTGACAAAAGTCAAACGGGGTGTCGGGCTGGGGAGAGAGGGGGAGGGCCTCTCGCTACTCCTCAAGAATGGATGGTAAACGAAGAAGAGCCTTACGCGTCTACGGAATGCAGGGGGGGGGAGGGGAGATTGAGGCGGTGCGTAAAAGGTAAAGAGGGACTCATCGGCCTTGACAATACTCTACCCTCAAGACGGGGGCGGAGTGGGGGACGCTCTGGATGTCAAAGCTATGCTCAATTGCTATATGTGCGCAAATCGTAATCCGCTGGATACAAAGCTACGTGGCATCGCGCTCTAATTTTGGAGCGAGGAGGGAATCTGTTAAAGAACAATCCGCGCATCGAGAATAGGGGGGGTGATCCTGAAGGGAGGACCACTGGAACGGTGTGAATGTGTTGAGCGAAACACGGTTCAGAAACGAGACGAAAAGGGACTGAAGAATCAGGGGAGACTTCTTCCCATCGACGGAAAATGACGCACGCCACCTCCAAAAGGGAACAAGAGGAAAGTAGTGTGAGGGAAAAACGGGGGGTCGTATTGTTCGAGGCTTCGAATACAATTGCGCAGTCAGGGGAAGGAGAAAGGAGACTTGATCTGAAGGGATAGCCGAGCCATCGTTTGGTAAAAATCGTGGAATGCTAACTCGGGAAGAAAGACAACCCGAAAGGAGTGTCTGTCCCTCGAGGGTCGTCGAAACGGAGAGAAAAGAAAAAGGTGGTAAACAGCCGCCCGATGTCTCCAGGATCAGGGAGAGTCGTAAAAAAGGAAGGTCCTGGGACAAGAAGCGAGCGATCGTCGAGGTCGAAAAAGTCTGAAAAGAAGTGGAAGGCCGAGGTGCTGAAAAATGGGCGAGATTTGCAAGGTAAGGAGTAGTCTTCCCACGAGTATCGGCATAAGGGAAAGGGGGAAGGAGTAAAATCTCAGGAAAAGGGGGAGGAAGAAGTCTAACGAGGCGAAAGCAGGGGGTCAGGAGGAGACGGTCGGGGGGCAATTTTTGGGGTCAAAAAAAAACGCTCGCACGTGGCCGCTTCGCGGGATACGAAAAAGTGCTGGGGAAGATTGAAAAGGGGAAAAAGGGCCGATGGGCGAGCAGAACGAAAGCTGAATTGCGCTTTTACTCCTGGACAGCTTCAGAGCTGGGAGGACGGGCGCCAGGTGGGGGGGGGGGAGGGGGGGATCCTCACTTCAAAAAAAACGCGGGATCATAAGCACGAAAAAAAAGTTGATCTGGAGTAAATACTGACGTGCAATAAAAGACGTGAAGGAAGGGGGCTAAGTACGGTTTGGCTAAAATCGTGTCGAAGAGGGCAAAGGAAGTCGAGGCGGGGGGTGAGATCTAATTCATGCTGCTGAGTGGAGAAAGGGAAAAAGTTGCACTTTAGGAGGGAGGGAACTGATTGAGACCAGAGAAGATTGTGCAAAGAAGAAATCGCCCCCGGAAGCATATGGGTAGCGAGGGGGGTCTGAAAAGGCAACCCATAAATCCTTAGAATTGCGGAGTGGGGAAGCAGTAACCGATAGGCGGTGTGAGGGAGAAAAAAAGGGAAGGGCTTGCCTTGATCGCAGGCGGAATTGAGGAAAACGAGGGGGAGCAACACACCCAACATAGGAAGAGAGAGATTGCTGATGCTGAAAAAAATAAGGAAGAGCAAAAAGAAAAGAAAAGGGGAGGGAACACATCAACTGCCTCTGGCCGCGACTCCGGGACGAACTGACAGCAGGATGATTACTGGGGGGAGTCAGCCTTTCTTATCGAGCTCAAAAAAGCAAAGGGTGGAGGGTCCCTAAAGAAGGAAAGGACGTAGCTCGGCAACCGGCTCGTTCAATAGAAAAAACTTCGAAATGGAGAGAACTTCGGGGTTTCAAGGAAGGGAAAAAAAAATTCGTCTGCAACTACGCGAAACGGAAAGGAAAGGAAGCTCATAGGACAAGTTCAATCGACATCTGGGGAAAAGTCGAGATGTACCATTCTGCGCGCGGGGGAAGAGGGGCCAAGCGCAAAAGATGTGATTCGAATTGAAAGAACGCGGGACGAGAAGGCTCCCCCGAGTAAAAAAATACCAATTCAGCTCACACGCCTGGCATGCAGAAACAAAAAAGGAAAACTATCGGGAAGGAAAGGACAAGAAATGGAAAAGGCAAATGGAAACGCTCAACTCGCGTGTGGAGTTGAAAAAATCTCAGCGGAAAAAATTCGCGCGTTATTGAGGGGGAGAAGACTGGGGACGCAGGGGGCTGTTCAACGAAAGGACGCCTACGCCCATCGAAATCCATCGACTTGAAACCCAATGGGTTAATGACGAGAGGAAGAAGAGATAGCTAGCGCGTATGTGAAACACTTAATGAAAGACGGTTCCCCGGGGGAGAAACTAGCATCAGGGGGGGGCCGCCTAAACAGGGACCTCAGCGGAATAGATCAAAGGATGACTACGTCTACAAGGATTACTCTGGGCTCGCAAGGACAGCTTTTCGGGTCCACCATTCCGAAGAGGGGCTAGCAGCACATCTTCCTTCTTACTACCAAGCACCGCAATACGACGGTTGTGCTGACCGTGCGAATTCTGACATGTGTTGGCCACTCAGAGGAAGAAGAACCGTTGCCAACGACAAAAGAGGACAAAACAATTGAAAAAAGACACCGAGCGTACGAAAGAAGAGCGGGGACAAGAATCTTGGTGGGAGGGTTTCGAAGAAGGCACAGAGGAAAAAATCGGGGCAACACTAAGGGGGAAATTAATCCCTGTGGTTGAAGGGGGGAGGTGGTCGAGCTCAAGTTCAGGGGGGCGGTATGCTCCGAGATCGCTTCGCTAGGCTGGAGGGAAGAAGACTGACGAAAGAGGAAGGACACACTTGAACCCCCGTGAACGGGGGGAAAAGGCCGAGCTACCTTCCCTTCTAGACTAAAGATAAAAGGATGAACCAGATCCTCGACGGCCAAATCGAAAATAGGAAAAATTATAGTTGGGGAAAAGAAGCAAACTTAGCATAGATGGAAAGTGGGTCATATCAAGTTGACAAAGCTGCCGATGGGGGAGAAGGGGGGGGGAGATCTTTTCCCAAAAAAGAACGGGCGATAGTCAAAAAAAGTGGTACGACACAAAAAAGAAAAAATCAAATCCGTGAAAAAGGCTTCGCGACTTCGTTTGGCCCTTCCCTTCACCCCATAAAAAAAGAAATGACTGGGAGGGGAAGAAAGAAAAAATACAGGAAGGTGTCGCCGGCGCCAGCAAAGATCATAGGGGCGGAAGGTCAGATGGTGTGTGGCAGCAGGAAGGAAAGGACAATCCACCTATCTTATAAAACAGGGCGCCAGCGTGGAGGAGACTGAAAAATAGGCAAAGGCGCACACAGAGAAGCAAAATGAGGGAATTAAATGATCTCCGAGGACTCCTCAAAATAGCCCCTTGGTAGCCGCTCAGGGACCGTCAGCGAGGGTTAAAGAAGCAAAAAACTGCGCAGCTCGCCGAAGCATCGCCGTGCGAAATAAGACGGGGGAAAGGAGGTAAAATCCGTAAGAAAGAAAAAAAGGAGAGATGGACTCCCCTAGGAGAGGGGTTCCCTTAGATTTCGAAAGGACGGACCTCATCGCCGGGTAACGTGGGAAATTGGAACCAAGAATAATCGCGGAAATCGTTCAATCCTGCTACAAAGCACCATATAACACGGCGCTGAACCAGACACAACCGTCAAGAAATCAACGACATTAAAATGAGGTGAAGGCGCAATCTCTCAACGGGGGGAAGAAAAGAGGAGGAAAGATCAATCCGGCCGGCCGCGGCATCGGGTTGAAAAATAGAAAAAAATAAGGCCTTAACATTTCTAGGTGCGGATGGAAAAAGAGTGACAGATACTTCTGACGTTGCGCTGTCCACGTGCGGAAAACGAAATGAAGCAAAAACGCTGAGGGAAAAGACAATTCTTTCGGGGAGCCGGAAAACCGCGCGTGGGGAGGGAGAAAGAGCTTCTTCAGGTGAGCAGACAAGGGTCGGGAGAAGGAAAAAACGTTTCGTGATCCGGACACGATTTATCAGGGGTGAGGAGGGGAGGCAATTGCCCAATTCTTCGCAATGGCATGAGCGCGAGAACCAAAAAATGGATGCGTGGGAAAAAAGAAAGGGTCTTACGCCATCATAGGGGAAAAATCATTGTGCTCAACGAATTGGAGCAGAAAAGAAGGGGTCGCTCAGCCCAGCGCCGGGGTAAAAGAAGCTACTAAATGAGATGAGTAGGGAAGGTTTACTAAACATACATTTTCGCAGGCGAAGGGAAGAATGTGGAGAAGGTGCAAGAGCGTTGGTGGCTCAGCCTAATAAAGGCAATAAGGGTTGGGGAAAAAGCCCGCCTCGGGTGAAAGGGGTAGTAACTTCATAATGGCGGGAGGGAGGAAAAAAAGGACTTCTCTTCAAGCGAAGTGCCATGAAAGAATCAGAACCACCGCCGCCAAACAGCGAATTTAATGAATCATTTCCAACTGTATCCAATAGGAGGTACAAATCTACGTGTCTCTACGATCGAGTGTGGGAACCTATCTGGGGAAAAAGGATAACGGTACGGGGGAAAAAGGTATCTCCGTCGGACCGTTCAGGGGGAAGGGAGAAGAAAAAAGCGGGGTAAGACTATCTCAGAAATAGAGAAAGAAGCAATCAGGCGCGGAGCTCTTAAGGTCACACTCATGCGCTCGAAAAAAAGTCCCTAAAAAAAAAGGAAAATATTGGGGAACAAAAGGGGAAGGAGGCAGTCGAAAAAAGGGAAATTCCGCAGCTCCTGACTATTGTAACAGGAGGGCCGTCGCAACAGAGTTTGTTCGGCCGGGGGGGGTCGGGAAAAGGCCGAAATTCACCGCTTAGTTGAAAAAAATGCGGCTCATAATGCACGGCGGAAACACAAACGATAGGCGGGGGGTACTGTGAAGAACCGGCGTCGCGATGAAAGGGGATGGGGTGGCCACTTGACAGACACTAATTCCATATGCTGATCGTCGACTTTGATCATCTGATAGGAATTGTAGCATAAAGAAAAATGGAAAAACGTTGCAAAGGAACTGGATTCACATAAAGCCTCGAAGTTTCGCTAGCCGGACGGCATCTCATCGGAAGTTTTATTCCTTGGGATGCGCGTCCGGACGGCTGCTGGGCTTAGAAACAGGAATCGCCGCCTGTTTGCCAAGTGGCTCAAATAACTCTATACCCAAACCCCTCCTTACCAAGCGCGTGCGGATTCGAAAGGAAGGGGGCCTTGCTTACGACCGGATTTCAAGAATTGAATGAATGACAGGGAGAAGAAGGTGGCAGGAAATTGAATTGGTATGGTAACTAGGCCATAAGTCCCCGCGGGCGTGCCAATTAGATAAAAAATTTTGTAATCGCTAAATAGGGATAAAACTCGCGCGATAAGTGGCAAGTGCACGAGGGCCTGAAACAGTATCTTTTTGCAAGCGAACAATCGGGGTCGAGAGGTCGGAAAACGGCGGTACTTCGAGCAGTGAAAATCGGGGGCATAATTGAACGAACGAGGGCAGCAGGCACTGGGAAAATCGATCCTTAAGAGAGTTCAAGTGATCGACTGACCGCCAGGATCGAAAGGTGTTTGAGGCTACGTTTCTCGGGGGAAGCCCCAGAAGAGAAATATGCTGGAGTTAACGTCTTCGGCCCCGAAGGCGGTTGTGAGGAGAACATGGAAGATGGGGGGACCTCTTTGGGCTCAAAAAGGGAAGGGGGAATGTTGCAGACTTCAACAAAAAGTGAAAAATAAAAGATAAAGGGGGAGGACAACTCATCCGACTCGCAAGCCAATGAATTTCCAGGCCCATAACACTCCTATCGTTTGCAGACCGACTGTGAAGCAATTCTAGGTGAGTTTCTGGGGGAATCACTTTCAATACAAACCGAGCTCCAACAGTAAGACCGGGAGCTAGAGGCGTAGCACAGGGAAGGCTCGCGAAATCTGGGAGCGGGCTTCGAAGTGCCAAGGCCGGAGTTTACCGCCCTCTGAGGAAACACGCGGAAGTCGTAAAGACGCCAAACGATTTTTCGCAATTGAAGAGGAAGACATCGAAACCCCTCGGACAAAAAGTCTTCGAGACGTTTTCCTCGAAGAAACGAGGGAAAAGACAGAGGCCGAATTGTCATCTCGGGAAAAAGAAAAGAAAGCAAACTGCGCGGCAACGCAAGCTAGCATGAGGGCCTTTAAGCACGTGCAATGGAGGATTGTCTACTCCGCAGGGTAAGGCGCCGGACCCCGTTGCGCGAAGGTCTGGTATATAGGAAAAGTCGAAGTTATAGACGCCGAAGCTACAATAGAAAAAGGGGGGTATCGACCTTAATCCCAATGCCAGAGATGCGGAAACGCCTTCCCTCTAAGGAAAAGGACGCTTTTGTGATTTCCGCGAGGTCCGGAAGGAAGCGAGCATGTGTTTGCAAGAACAGGCCGGAGGGAGAGCGAGAAGGGAGCGAGGTGCACTCGGCGCGCCAATGCGAGATCGGACGCATCAGTCCGGCAACAGCAAGACACACGAAAGAGGGGGAAAAATACGACATGTGCGCGTGTGCACAATTGTCCTTTTACGCGGCCATCGGGCCAAACACAGCACGGGACAATAGAGGGCGGGCGCTCGGAAAGCCTCGTAGAAAGAGAAGACTTGAGGGGTCTTGTCGAAGACAAGTCGACCAAATAACGAAATCCACTAAACATGAACCCCTTTTTTAAGGTTTCCGGGAGGCAGGTGCGGGAAGGAGGGGAAGTAAATCCGAGACGCTCATCGCTAGGTAGTGAGGTGAGATCTGGGAAGCTTTGCGTCAACAGACAAAATGAGTAATAATGAGACACTCTTACTTAAAGCTCGAGATTATAACCATCGCGAGAAAAAAAAAAAAAAAATACTATACTCCTCACAAGACCGCCAGGATTTCACGGGATATAGCTGTGCGAGGTGAGTCTGCTATTTGCTAGGGGTACGAAGAAGAGCTCAACTAAATGTGAAATCCAATACAACAAACTATTCCGGAACGAAAGTGTGGAGCTAAAAAATCGTTTGGTCCCCAAAAAAAAAAAAAAAACCTTGTTATGATAGAAGCCAAAAGACGAGAAGTTCGGACTGACCGAAAAAAACGCAACGTTTGGGGCGCCGACAGCAATGAGTGGTTTTTCAGAATTGGAAGAAGGGACTATCTCCGCCGCTGATGAACACCGGGCGCCTAGCGCCATGTGCGCGCCGAACAGAGGAAGTGGCTTGAAATTAAGAGCAATAGGGAAAAGCCTGTCGCTAAACTCCAGATCACTGGTCACACTACAGGAAAGGGAAAGCGACGTGTGGATCAAGGGAAAGGAGCGGGATAGGAAAAAACATGTAACATAGGAAGTGCGGAGGGATGTCAAACGCTTCGGGTGGCGGTCGGTGAAAAATCGTAGAGCGTCACGATGGCTCTCCGTCGGTTTTCAGTGAAGGGAATTGCGCCTAATCTAAGCATCTAGGGAGTGCGCAGGGTTTAATTGCCAAGCAGAGGAAGCTTCGGGACCTCATGAAAGAGAGGATAAAGGGCGCTAGAGTGGAGGGGGGGACCCGCTAAAGAAGTCATTAGGACGGCAGGAATTCTTGCGGAGGGAGGGGGAGCGGGGATGACAAGGTATTAGTAAAAAAAAAGATCAATCCAGGATGGAACGTTCAAGGTGATTATGAACGCGCCTGGCCAGACGGAAACATTTTTCTGGTGTTGAGATGAAAAAAGACTCTGGTCCGGACGTTGAATGGCCATTCACAAAGGGGAGAAAGGACTTCTAGAAAGGAGGACGTCGTAGCATTAGGAGTGCGTAAAACCGGAAGTTCGGAGTTAAGACTTGCAGAGGTTGAGGGGAAAGGGGAAACCAACGGCCTTGTAGGATCCCTCTACCACTTACAGAGGGAAAGTATAGCCTCGGCTGGGAGAAGAAAAATTCGTCGCGAACTGAGCGCGATACCAGTCCCAGGGGTCTTTAAGACGAGGCTTCAGAAGACAAATTCACGATCAGGGTAGAAGGGGAGGGTGGTGTGAGGAACATGAGGGTCGTAATCGCACCCCGCTTGCACGGTGGGGGTCATTCTACTGTGCTGAGGGCAATGTCGGCGGGGAACGAATAATTTGCTGAAGGAAAGAACAATAGGAAAGGGAAATCCATCCTTGCAGACTGGGGTTTGACTCGCTCCTCCCTGAAGGACGGGGGGATGGGTAAAAGTGCCTCGGGTAACTTCGAACGGGGGTCTTCGGGGTACACATTACATGTAGAGACTCATACGGGAATGGGGGAAAAAAACGAAGCGAATCACAAAGTTATGTGAAAGATGCCTCACTTGCGGGTGTCTTGTCTGAGACAAAAGATACTTTTCGCTAACGAAGGATAAAGGGTTTCTGGCGGAGGGTATGGTTGACATCCATGATCACAAGAGAGAAGGGGACGCCCCGTTTGAAAAACCGTGAAGGGGGGTGGGAAGCAACAGCGGTTTATACAATAAGCATCGAAAAGAAAAGAAAAAAAGGAGGAACTTTACTTTCACCCTCCGAATTCCTCCCACTCAACGTAAACACGGGGAAGGGGGCGTTTAGTGCCGGGGACCGTTGTCGGCGTTCTTGAGAAAGAACAATTCTCAGAGAACGGACGATGACGACTCTAGTAACTCAAGTCCTTCTCAAGGGTGTTGGCGGTTTTTAGTGGGGAAACGCATGGGAAAGGAAGGGGGGGGCATGAGTTGAGGCCCTCAATTGCGACAGGAAAGAAAGCCGCTCGAACTCGGTCTGGTCACTGGAATTCTGGCAGGACGTCCGAGGTCAACAAAGGTTGGGTGGCAAAGGGCTCCGCTCTGCTAAGATCGTCGGGGGTCGAGCGTATAGAGAGCGGCCGGGTAAACAAGGAGCTGGAAAATGGACTCTACTGGCCAATGGTCGTTCGTCGGCATAAATGCTCTAGGGGAGAAAAAGAGCCGGGCCTGAGGGATATCTCTAAACGGACTTTGGCGAACTACGGGTGCCTGATGGGAGAAAGGCTGCAGCGAATAGGAGTCCCTGGGGGGGTTGTCATGCGGTTACAATAATACGAAGGAAACGGGGGGGGAGCTGTCGGCAGTGGAAACGAGGGAGGACAGAATAATTTTCAAAAGAACAACATTGCCTGAATTGGGAAAAACGCGAGCTCAAACGCCTGCGCGTCGCCTCCTTCAGGAAGAGAGATGAGCGGGCTCCCATGGGAGGGTGGTGATCGGGGGAGTCCCGAAATTCCGGTCACTGAGTGGGTAAAGTCTATAAAAAAAGGGGGTGGGGGGAGGGAAATAGATCGTGCATGTAAGAGATGCCGGTGAATGTAGGCGGGGGAGAACATCGGGGGTCGAGATCTTCTTATCAAAGGCGGCAATGTGAAGAGACTGCGTTTGAAACACCGTAATGGGAAGGGGAAGTCACAAAGAAAAACGAACGAGGAAAAGAAGATGAACAACGGCGCGCCGGTGAGTAGAGGGTTTTCGCTCGTGTCGCAGAAAGACCCAGAAATCCTAAGAGCAGATCTTCCGCTCGTCAGAAAGAGGGGGGGAAGGGGAAGGAGGACAACTCTGGTTTCGTCATGTCGGTTTGGC
>Ga0179593_1404430_pt1 | contig 10053 bp, 7 predicted proteins | sample CZODoug2_1_08_16_FD_185931 | JGI IMG/M metagenome (GOLD analysis project Ga0179593, IMG submission 185931) | Vadose zone soil fungal communities from Angelo Coast Range Reserve, California, USA - CZODoug2_1_08_16fungal (PacBio error correction) | ecosystem: Environmental > Terrestrial > Soil >...
CGTACCACAATTAAAATTATAAGAGGAAACTACTAAGTGTAATGGCGGCGTGGGGTGGGTCTGACAGCACAGGGTTTTCCGCAGGTACAAGTTGCACCTTCGAGGATTTCAACGGTTGTGCCTCTGACACCACTGGGGTGGGCCTCGACACATCTTTTCACTACACTGGGTGAAAGACCAGTTGGAGGATTACCCTATGGTGCTCAACTCGAACGCTAAAGTGCGCAAGAGACCCGGGGTCTGACCCTATTCTTTTCTTGGTTTTCGGGGTGGGTGGGGAGGGGGTAGGGGTGATGAGGAATTTTTTTTCCGGTGTTCTGGCATCGACTTATCTCCCCCCGGATGGAAAAGAAAGAGAGGTCGTTAGAAAAAAAGGTTAAGACTACATCTTGATAGGTGGAGAATCCGGGGATTGATCGTGTGGGTTTGACGAATGAGTTCAAGGGGAGTGTACTGGGGTACTGGAGAAAGGGCCAAGTTTTGGCTTTAGACGAGAGCTGAACGAGGAAAGAAATGGTTGACTGGTGGTGGCAACGGGTTTGGGAAAAGGAACTGAAAGGTCATGAGCTCAGAGGCCTCGAAGGGGAAACGAGCGCTTAAGACCTGTCAAGGAATGAAAAACCGAGCAGCCAGTCAACTGGAATATCTACGCAACCTAAGACACCCGGGCACAGGCGGGGGGGAAGCAATGGAAAACTTAGCTGGTGTGTTTTGCCTCGGGAACAACAGTCCGAAGAGAGCGGGAAGAGAGGAAATTTAACATGCGTTAATAATTTTCTTGAATATCGCTCAACAAACAGGGAAAAACCTATATAATTCACCTGCCAGGAAAGGGACCTGGAACCATTTCCTGAGAGTTTGAGGAAGAATTCGGAAAACCCCAAAAGAGACCGCCTCAGCCCAATAAAACCACCAGACTGTGAAAAGCTTGGGTGTTCCACGGCCAGCGGTACGTGAAAGGGGAGGATGCAGATGGGTTCACAGCTCTTGGAATGGTTGGCGTGGCGAAGCGCGGACAAAAAGTGGCCATCACATGACGTCAAGAAGAAAAATGTAAAGCGAACGCATTTACCACTTTGAGAGGGACCATCATAAGAGGGCATCGATGCCGACGGAACAAGAGGGGGGGCCGCCCGCCAACGGCCGCCGTCTCACCGCGAGGTTGAACGCAGAACTAACCACCTTAATTAAAGGGGCGGATAAAAAGAGAAAGGGAAGATCCGTAGAGAATGGAGAGGTGCCCGACGTAAGAAAAGCGAGTGAAGTGGGCCCAAAGAAACGCTCCGAAGAGTCTAGGAAGAAACGGCCACCGCAAAGAAGACCATCATCGGGTTTCACAGACCCGGGAGGCCGTGCGAAAATTGCCGGGGGGCGGGGGACCAAAGAAAAAGAAAGGGAGAGAGTGTAACGGCCTAGGGGAAGGTGCTCCCTGGGTGTGTAACCGGCAACCCGACTCCTCGGGAAACTGCCAAAATGAAAGTACTAAAAGGCTGATAGAAATGAGAAAAAAAAGCGCCCCGTCTCCGGCGCCTCGACTCCGCAGTTCCTGTTTGACCGCTATTCTGAATCCAGGGAGAGAAGGACGCGGGGACAAGGAGTGAGGCAAGTGATTCTCAAGATGCGGGAATCTTCAGTCAGAAAGCGATCACCTCTCTTCGAGTAGGTGGAGCTTCTGCTGGAGTCAAGGTGGGGGGAGGACATTTCGAACGGGTCCGTTTTTTGATTTGCGTTATACCCTACATGCAAGAACGGGCAGGGCTTCGAACCTGCTAAATCCGCGCAAAGACCGGGGCGCGCAAGAAGGCAGGGGACTGGCGTCGTGGGAAGAGGTTAGAACAATACGGGGGCAAGCTCTAATGTGGAAGCGCTGGAGGCTGAAGGTTAAAGCACCATCGCTAATGGGGAACGCCAGTGCGAGGAGGACGCTTCTCTCTCGTGATGAAATGTTCACGGGGGAAAGTGGCCTCGCAACCAGCGTTCACTCTAATGAGAACGCTGGCGGGGCATTTCGTCCAACCGCAGGACACATGCTTAAGCGCCAAAAGCTAGGGTGAACAGAGTGGCCGAGGAAATTTTAAAAAACCGGAACAGACTGAAAGGAAAGTATAACTAGGGAGTCGGAAGCAACACCGCAAACGGAAAGGTTAAAACTGGCACTCCGGTGGGAGTCGAAAAGACAGGGATGGGTGAGCTCCAGGAGGACGCATAGGGGTGACCAAAGGCAGGGAAGGAGAGACTACAAAATCCATTCCTGGGAAAGGAGAGCGGAGAAACACCTCTTGGATGAGCACGGGAGGTAGGACTCCCCTTTACGGGAAACCGGAGGGGAAGGGAAATAAAAGAAACATCCAATACGCGAAGTTGCGGCAGGGCGAGTGCTGAAGGGACAAAGCCGGAGAGTTGACCATCTCGGACTTAGTGATTTCGAGACTCCAAGAAAAATAGACTAACGGTTGCCTAAGAGGCCGCCGAGATGAAGGTGACTACTGTAAAAGATCCACCTCAATCACATACATTTAGGGGGGGGAAGAGAAAGGGGGTGATAAGGAAGGAGGAGTCATGAAACTTGTAGTGGTGCTGATGATGTAGACACATGGGACTCTGGGCGATTTCTAGTTTCAAAAACGGGGTACAGGGGAAAATCTGGAAGCAACGGGTTAGGAACTCGAGAACAGGAGATGTATTAAACCAGGAACCCAAAACAAATCGAATGATAAGCGACATTTTGAGGGAAAAAAATACGACGGCGTGACCCCAACGAGGGCTTCGTCAGCAGAAGAGAGATGCTGCGGGGGAATGAATTCCTCAAACTTCAAGAGGGGGTGAAACTGCTCGACGTAAAAGGGGGCTCAGAACGCTGGGGACGCCGAAAGACCAGGAGGAGATATAAAGTTCAGGAAACGCGAGAGGGGGCGAAGCGCTGTTTAGGTGTGTACCCGCCCGGGGAAAGCAGCTTGAGCTGAAGGATGAAACCAAAAACCTCTAGCTCAAAAGGAAGAAAGAATAGAATTAGATGCCAAGGAGCCTGTTAACGGAGGGGCCTTTGTAGTAGGCTTCTTGAACATGACAAGGAGTGATAAGAATAGGTTGAGAGACTCTATCCGGAAAAATGAAACCGTAAAGGTCAAGAAAAACATTAAAACGAAACTCTAAGAGGGGGAAGACCATACTGACGGCGCAGGCACATCCATGGCGAACAAGGGACTGATGGAAAAACGAAAATCAGGGATGGGGATCTCATAACATCACGGAGGAAGAGCAGGCCATCCGCAGAAGCCTCAGAAAGTCCTGGCAAGAGGTGGAACTCCCCGGGATACAGGGAAAACTCGGGGCGAGAAAACGACTTCAGTGAGGGGGAAGAAGGACTAAGGAAAAGGGGAACTGAAATCAGGGCGTCAAAAACACCACAGTATTATATGAGGGATGGGAGATCTCTGAAGGAAAAAGAATCTGATCCCCCTCAGAAAAAGGGACACAGGAGAGGGAAAAAATTAAGAGGCTCGAGGTACATTCCGGGGGGAAATGAACATCGGACCCGATATTGATTCTATCGAGGTGGGCCGACTCAAGTACTTCATAAAAAATGAGAAGAGACAAAACCTCAGTGTTGCCCTAAGGCCGGAGGAGAAAAGGGAGTGGGGGGGGCGTGAAGTGTAAAGAAAAGCGCAGTGGGGCAGCTTGGGAAGGACTACGCCTGCTAGAAAATAATACTGAGAATCTTGAAAGGGAAAATAACTGTGGGGGGGGGGTGAAGAAGGGATAGAGATACGTACTTATCAAAGGCAGTGGGTCTCTTGTAGACGACCACACGGGAAAAAAAAAGGCCCGCATCGGGTCAAAAAAGGTAGGAGAAAACGGAAAAGAGGTCTGAAAAAGCACGGACCGTTGTAATAAAGGGGAGAATGACGAGGAGAGTTACCCTACAGAGGGTGAAGCGTGAGCGCACGGAAGGAGGGACGAAAGAACCGGCGAGTTAAAAAGAAAAATCCACGAAAAAAAATAGGGGAGGAATAAAGCAACTCGGTCTGATGCGTTGTCTAAACCGAACAAGAGCCTGTTTGCAAGTCCTTAAGGAGATGGGGCAGGACTAACACAAGCAGTCCGTTATTCACGAAAGGGGAGAGGAAGCCGGGAGCGTTAAGAGGATAGTTCGTGAAACGAAATCGCGAACGGGGGCATTGAAGCGATCTGCTGGGTTATCGGCGGGGAGTGAGAAAAGAGACTTCTTGGGACGGGGGACTAAAACGAATAGAGAGGGGGGGCTTCTAAATAAGGTTATGAAAAAGCTTCCCGGGGACCCGGAAAGAACGGCTAACTCCCTAAGGCCAGGGTGCGAAGGAACGAAAGAACGAACTCGAAAAAGAGGGGGTGGCGGGAACGGAGTCCTGTCAAAATTACAAAACATGGCGAGGACAAAGACGTGTACGAATGTCTTTCATGCGAGTATCGGTCAGGTTCAACAAGATCATCCTCGGTACGCAGGGAAACCGGGTTTGAGGGCGTTGGAAACTAAGCCCAGTACACGTATCCTCCAGACGGCTGATGACGGGCGTCCCGCCAACAAAGAAGAATGAAAACAAGCTAGAAGGGGGGGGGGGGAGGGCAGGGGGCAACCCTAACCTTTTCCTTGAACGTACATCGGGATTGAACAAGGCGTGTCTGAGGAAGAAAGTAGAAAAAAAAGAAGAGGAGCCGGAGAAACGGAATTTAATGTCTTCGGGGGGCAGTATGCCGAGAAAAAGGGAAGGGGTCAAACAACAACGTATCCGAATCAAAGAAGCGCCGCGCGCAACAGCAAAATCCGGAGTAAGTAAAAAGGGGGAAGATGTCTTATGTGAATCGGTTCCATAGGCATTGGGCCTTTTCCGTAAACAGGTGACCTCATAGAAAAGAAGCACCCGCAGGGTTTTGGAGCCGTACGCAGTCGGGTGCGAAAACACACGGGATTACGCCATTTCGAGTGAACGGTTGCAGACTAGGGGATCGGCAAACGTTTAATGGAAAAAAGAGAGAGGTGACGGCAGCTAACCTCACCGGAGGAACTGGGGTAGCATATGGGGTGACAATCTTGGTTACGAAAATAACACTAAGGAATTGGAAAAGAGGGAGGAAACGGCTACAATGGCCAACAGGAATTAAATTCACAAGGTGAAGACACTTGGTTTCCGAGTGGCTTCAGTAGTTACGGAAACCCTTAAGGGGTATTCAAAATAAAGAAGACTAGGCAGAAATCGGAATGGGAAATCCGTCCAGCAAGGGGGATCCCTTCAAAAAGAGCAAAAGAGCGTTGTAATCAAAAATGAAGAGGCAGCCCGCACTTATGCGTGGTGAGGGACGAACGAAGGATGCCGTGAAAACCTAAGTGCAAAAGTCAAATCAGGGAAGTATACATGAAAACAACACATGTATGAGTAAGAGCTGGGGGGGCGGGGACAATAGGTCTGGGTTTAGTAGAGTATCAAGGAAATCAAATGGTATGGGGTACGATACGGTCAAAAAGGAATTTGAAAAAAATTGAGGGGAATTTCGAGCTGGGTTTTGAAGGAGCAAGAGCGGACAATCACAACATATGCGACTCAAGGTTTGATAGACACCGTGCTGTTCTTAGGAAGATCGCAAAACCAATACTTCAAATGGAACGCCAAATCCGTGTCGTTTTTAAACAAATTCATTGTCGGCTCTTACGGGGAGTTCGATTATCTTAGCGAGGAATAATGGACTGAGGTGTCGGGGTTGGCCAGGGACTCTGCACCACCGCCTGCGAGACTGTCTGACCAGAGGAGGCTCTAACTATGATATAGAGGATGTTGAACCCCCAATTAGGGGGTAGGTGTTTTTGCCTCTAGGAATATAAAGAGGGATATTGTCTACGTTTAGAAGGGTCGGTCGTGGTCCAACAGGGGGTACGTGGGGATTCAGTAAAGGAGCGGCTGAGAATGAAGATGTGCAAGCGGGCGGGCACTGGTCGAGAACTTCATTGGGCTAGTGATAAGCTGGAGACCAATGGAAGGCGATGGCCGAAGATGCCGCAAGGAGGTTAGTAACAACGCCAATCCATCGAAACTATCCCCACTTGCAAGGGTTACAAAGCACCCTGTCACAAGTTCGAGTTTTTGGTTCGTTCGGGCTACGAGGCGGTTCGTGGTGGAGGGCTGTAGCGGGAGGACACCTCCTCAACCGAGGGCGGCCCCTTGACGCCCGGGTTTTTCACCGGGGTCCTTGGCATGACTAAACAACACTGAAAGTAAAAGAGAAGGGCCAACCGGACCCCAAAGGCGGACCTTCAGAGTGAAAGAGGGAACAGTTACGGAGGCATGCGGAACCCACCCCGAAAATCTACTAAGGGACAATCACTAAAACATCCCCAGAGTGCCGGTAAAGGTTCTCGTTCCAGAGTTCTTACGAGGTTTAAACCTGGTAGCCGTCTGGGAAGAAACTCTCTTCTCAGGAAAAAGGGCATGGCAATGATCCACTCACAAAAGGGAATAACCGATTCACCGTGACGCCAATATTTAGGCTCTTGGATCCGGTACAAACAATGGAAAACCTTGGGGACACCGGGGAAGCCGTGCTATTTGGGGACTAAGACTGTCGGTAACAAAAAGATCCCGCGGCTGCTCCCACGCTCCCGCGTCAACTTCTATAAGGGGGAATAGCGTTTCCCCAGGCTGAACTAGGTGCATAGTGGACACAGATCACAGTCAGATCAATCCTAAAAAGAGCAAAACACGACAGATACCAGCAGACTTTCACAGGACCGTGATGGAAGGTAGAAGTCGCAACTCTCGGGGAAATACCTCTGCCAAGAGCTGGGGGGGGGTGGGAAAAAATTAGGGCGGCAGTGAATAGGCGCCCAGTTTGGTGTAAGATGGGACCCCAGAGGACCCCACAAGAGAAACTGGAAAGTGCGCGAGGGAAATAGGCCAAAAGGTCGGAATCGACGTCTAAAACGAGGGACCAAGCCTCGAAGAGATCATTGAGAACGATATGGGCATGGGATCGGATTCGAGAGGAGTAGGAGGGGGGAGGATGCGAGGGGGCTGTTGCTGTCCTCCCCCTTGGACCCAGCTACCAAAGGCGAGTATGATGTGAGTGGCAAGGGGTCGTAAAAGAAAGATTTGGTGTGACTTCAGTCAGGGGGACCGAGGAGGAGTCCATCGGAGCGGAAGGTGTAAGGGTACAGGCAGGATGTGATACTAAACACCCATCCGTTCCGAGAAATCCTTGAAGTTAGGGAAGGCGAGGAGCGGATCAGTCGCCGGATGCCGGCTTCCTAGGAGGGGAGGAGAAGGTCCTTTTAGTTATACGGGTGAGTGGGGATTCATCCTTACATTCGGTTCGGAGGAATCCTCGTAGAATGAAGTGTAGGTGAGTTCCGTGGTGGCCCATGCTGGAACTCAAAACCATCGGTAAGATACTAAAGGAGGTAACGCGGGGGGTATTTCTCAACGCAATCCACGTTCCAAAAGAGAAGGGGGAGAGATGTTCATAAAGAGGTAAGGGAATACTGGGGGAAATCCTGTGGAGGAGAGAAAGCTGAAGTACCGAAATCCACAAATCTTCGACAGGGAGGGAGTCTGAAGCGTATAAGGAGAGAAAGATCCAAGACGGCAAATGTGGGGGGGACTGGACTAAATCGAAAGACATCGTCAGGGGAAAAGTTCGAAGCGGCTAAAAAAGAAAAAAACGCAGAGTTGAAGAAGGAGGGGGAGTGGGAGGAGGCAGAAATGGGGGGACCGCATCAAGCTTTAAGAAACCGCGGTGTGCAGGGGAGAAATGAGCTCTGCTTAGGGAACTAGGGGGCCGGGGTTTTCTGCGTACAGAGAAGGAGGGAGCGGAGGAACGAGGTCGGAAGCAGGTCGAGAGTCGGAGGAAGAGAAGAACGTCGAAAATTTTCCAAGAAAAGGAGACTCTGTAGGGGGAACTGAAAAACGACACGTCAAAACCTCATCGGAAAATGAGGGTGGAAGGGGAAATTTGATCCGCCGGACGGAAGAAGAGACCAGGAGGAGTAGCCAAATGTCTTATGTATTCAGGTCTCGGGGATTTAGAGGTTCGCAGGGGGGTGTCGAGTTGTGGTGGGGCATCTCCGATTTACCTCTTCGCTCTGGGGGTCGTTGACCGAAAACGCCTAGAGAGGGCCTAACATCCACATCAATATGCAAAGGGCTACAAAGACGTTCCTCTAGTACGTAATATACTGGAGGGCCAACAGAGATGAGCTTCGGGGAGGGGGGCGCATACCGCCACGGGATTGTGGTTGAGCATGAGGAAAAAGGAGCGTACGTCTGACTCATTCGCGGGTGGATGGAGTTCTACCAGAAGACGAAGGGGAGTAGGGATATCGGGAGTTTCAAGTGTGAAAAGAGGGGCGTCAAAGCGAGGGTTTTTCGCGGGGACGGTCTTCAGAATATGTAGCTGGACTAGTCAGGAACATCAAACAGAAGAACAGCTAGATATAAGGGGAGATACTTCAGCACATTGGGGGAAGGGGGCGCAGTCTTACGGTGGAGGAAACCTGGACAAGGATTATAGAGAAAGGATTCTCTGCGAGAAAGCAGGAACCTCAGGTCATGGTCGTTGCCTCTCAGAGAAGTATCGTTCGGAGAAGAGGAAACAACGAGGAAAACGTGTGCTGCTGAAGGCGAGCGACCCGAAGGGTCGCAACCCTTTACTGCAAGCACCGAAGATCGAAAAGAGGGGGCTGGACTACTTGTTCGCGTGGGAAAAAAATATCGAAAAAGGCACAAAAAGGAAAAGCCAGCGATGGAGGGAATGGGTCCTTCTCCCAGGAAAAGAAAGGGGGACTCCGCCTGGTCTGACCTTAAGGAAGAATAAATAAGGCCTTCACTGGAGTCACATAGCTAAAGGGCCCTGAAAACAGATAGGAAAGAGAAGAGAACTAGCGCGCTGACAGACAGGAGCGTTACAGGGAGGCTTCCGGAAGAACCTGAGGAGTGAACCAGGATCTCTGATCCCATACACTGAAAGGAAGCAGACTCGAGGATTCGGGCTCTTGTGGAACGGTTTGAGTAAAACCCCTGGGGGGAGAAATCAAAGCAGAACGAGCCCACCCCAGCGTGAGAGGCCGAATTTTGCGCTAAAGAGTTAGTGATCTATCTCCGCGCTTGCCAAGCGAAGTGTTTTACTTCTGTACTCTACAAAAGGGCGGAAAAAGGTTCACTTTGGAAGGAAATTAGTGTTTTTCTGTCTCGGGCTAAAAACCCCCGGAGAAGTCAGATCTTAAAGTCTGACGTGAGCAGATCACGACATAGTAATCCACTAGAAAAAGGGACACGCAAGCCGACGTCCTACTTGTCCTCGGGAGTGAAAGATAGTGGGACTCGAAGGCAGTGTGGCCTACGAAATTGATGAAAACCAGGCGGCGGGGAAACAGCCCCTTTGCTGAGGGGACCACCGCGCTCGCGGGAAACGCGAATCCTCTTAGAGGACGGGTACGTAAAGGAAAGACACGCCGTTATGCGGGGGGAAAAAGCCGAACGCGCACTCGGCAAGAGACACCGGGGCCGCGGAAAAAGCGTACGACACCGAATACATCTCGCCGGCGGATTGACGGTAGCGGGGTGGAAATGGGAAAGGGGACGAAACAGAGGGATTTTTCAAAGAAAAGGCTGGGTGATCGTTAAAGGTAGTCATCCAGCACAGTTAGTCTGAAACTGCAGCCGAGGGGTGCCTACGGTCGAGAGGAAGGAACCGGATCTCTTCCCGTTTAAGAGACTCTCAAAAGACGCAAAAATCAGGTGGCGACCCATACCTCCCTCCTTGTAGAGGGGGAGCGCGTCCGGAGTCAGGATCAAAAAGTGGCCAAGCAACAACACGGACTTGAGGATTTGGGGAGTGGTAGTTTAGGACCCCAAGCGGACAACGTCTGGTTGAAAGCTTGAATAGGCAGAAAAAAAGGGGGGGGTGAGAAAGTGGGAATAAAGAAGAAGAAGCAACGACAGTGCCGCGAGAGGGGAAAGAACGCTAAACCTTGGGACCGCCCGCAACATCGCCAAAAAACATGTCGCGGACCACAATACCTGATTCGCA
>Ga0179593_1607558_pt1 | contig 10053 bp, 9 predicted proteins | sample CZODoug2_1_08_16_FD_185931 | JGI IMG/M metagenome (GOLD analysis project Ga0179593, IMG submission 185931) | Vadose zone soil fungal communities from Angelo Coast Range Reserve, California, USA - CZODoug2_1_08_16fungal (PacBio error correction) | ecosystem: Environmental > Terrestrial > Soil >...
CAAAAAAACTCGGCCGGAAGCATAGGAAACCCGGCCCGCCGTCAGATCGACGCTCCCAGAAGCCCCCCCCCAAATGGCCCTCCTTCCATGAGAAAGGGGTTTAACCTTTCCGGGACCGCCCTAATACGACGGAAGAGACATGGTTTCCACAAACCTTTGCACGAAAAAAGGGGTCGTAATCTATTGAACCCGCTCCGAGGGGGAGGAAGAAGGGCAGCGGCTAAATGTGCTGGGAACGGACACAGCTCGAGGCTTTCGCCTACGGGGCGAAGTGTATCACCACCTATAAAAAAACGCGGGCCTAAAACAGGTAGGAACTCATGAGGACTCTCGGTGATTTCTACACGACCGCCAGTGTCTGCCCAGGTGGCGCACAAAAGCTTAGTTTGGCTACTACTAAGCGTCATCACGTGCGCGGGGGTCTGGTGGGCGATAAGGTATATATCAAGGGAGGATGGGACTGATAAGCAAAAAGCCTCGTTGCAGTCAAAGGGGACCACCCTCTGTACGCGCACTCGCCTTGTGGAGCCGTAAAAGAAATACGAAAGACGATTCCCGACAGCGTGTGAATCAGTGGAAACTTTGGAAAGGACAACTGGGGGGAAGCGGAACAACGATGATAAAGGCACCCTAGGGAGTAAAAAGATGGGCAGGGCGCGACCAACTTCCTGGAGAGAAGGTTGGGTCCTTGCTGCGAGCCCCGGGATAGGTCCCGACTTGGCTAGCCGTACACACTAGAGGGACGTCCACGTGAATGCTGTGTCCAGTGTGGAGGGGGGATACGTAACAACCAGAAAAGGTCCCGCCCCCTAAAAACAGAACCATGCAGCGGGTAAGCCTAATTTCAATGACACGGGAAGATCGGGGGGATCGTTGCGACGGGATTGGTAGGACACGACGGAGCAAGGGACCACGGTTATTGTCCGAAAGGGAAGCAAAGGGAGATGAAGCCTGGGTCATCACAATATCATTCCTAAGGAATAAATCATAGAGGCGTCGGGTTTCCATGGGAAGGGTTGACAGTCGAGTTGCGGGAGTATCCGCGACTCCAAACGATGCAGGGCGGGTCAGGGAAAAAAGCTAATATGTCCTGAACGCAGACCAGAACTTGGGCTGACGCAGTGTATTTGGCGCTCGTGAACTGTCGTTACACGCCGTTCGAGACTACTGGGGGGAGGAAAGGGGGTTGGAACCGCATTATCCACTACGAACTGTTGGCTCGCGTAAAAAGAACACGCAAATGAATTAGGACAAGGTTGAGAAGGGCCGCAAAAACAATCTTGGGTGGAGATAGGGCATCCTTTGGAGGATGTTCACAAGAAAGGCGACCCAAAAAAGGTCAGCATTGATAGAGCGGTGTTAAGGATCGCAGGTTCCAAAACGAGGGAATTGGATGCAGTGTTGGTCGCCGAGGCCGGGGGCACCTCACATGGTAAGAGACATTAATAAATTTTACCCTTGAAGCAAGAAAAAAAAAACCTAGCAAAGTGGGGGGTGATTAGAAGACCTCCGGGGAGAATTACAAAGGTGTGCTAAGAAGCGACAGGGGGCTCGACCTGCCAGATGGACTACACAATACATTTTACGAGATTGAGAGGTAAGAGGTGATAGAAAAGGTCACCAGGAAACTTCATACAAAAACGGAAAAAAGGGGGACGGTAGAAAGAGACCGGGGGCTAAAGGGACTTAACGAACATCTAGGGCTTCGGGGGTCGTTCTGATAAAAAACCTGGGGGGAGGTCAGTTGCAATCAAACGCACTGAGGAGGGAGATGCGGGCGGTAAACCGATAGCTGAGCTGAGTCGGGGTAAATTTTTGGGTGCTTCAGCACTTCCCTCCATAGACGTGATATCCGCCGAGAGAGGATCAGGACCGATCTGGGAGATGTCCTAACGCAAAACACTACGGGAAGGCAAGTCCCCCGTGCGAGAAAGGTCCTTCCCCGGCTGTGCAGAAAATCGCCGGTCGAGAACTGGCCCTCGAACCGACTTGAACCTGCCGAGCATCTAAAGAGCCGGGCCGACCCAAGGAGTGGTAAAATGCCCTAAAAAGAAGGGAAAGGAGACGCAAATGTAAAGTGATATTTCCCTGACACACTTTCGAAGGCCGAGACAGAAAAATTGGCGCAAGCGAGGCAGATCTGAGTAGGAAAGCCGCAGTGCAAGCGCGGGAAGGAGATTTTCCTCTCCGAAAACGCCAAGAGAAAAGAGGTACCGGCGGGCTCTGGGCGCAAAGTTACAAAAGGGGCAGAGTCCAGTACTCGAGCGGTTTACGGGAAAAGGGGGGGACAAAAAGGGCTGAATGGCTGAAGGGCCAGATCGCGTCCGCCCGAAAAGGGCGCTCATTGTCTAGGACCATCGTAAAGTCGGCCTCCTTCCAACTCGACCGAGACCAGATCGGATTTAAAGGAGGAGGGCGGGCAAAAAACCTGATAACCACATGGGCAAGAGAAGAAAATGCAATACGCCACAGTAGAATCTCGCGGCCGACACAGGGGATGCTGGGGGGTGCTCCTTTTCCTCAGAAGGCGAGGGAAGAACCATGCTTGAAGGGAGTGAGGGCGAGAAAACTCTCGCCAATGGGGGAAGGTGAAAGGCTATCCTCTCTCAACAACCACGATTAGAGAATACGCATTTTTACCCTCGCAGGTCGAGCCTACCAGCTGTAAAACGGGTGCAAAGTCTTGTCCAAAAAAAGTCATCACCCCGGCGCATCCGCTTCGTGAGACGTGGGCCCGAGGAGGTCATGCCGACGGAAACCATAGAACTGGAGAAGGGATAGTCTAGGAGCGAGGAGCCACGCCTGCTGCCAGGACGCGCAGTGCAGTCGCAGGTATAATCTTCGGGAGCTGCGGAGTACGGGACGGAGGGAAACCCTGCATGAGACGCCAGAAAAAGCAAACCGCATCAAAATCCAGAGGCGTCCAAACAGCGTTTCAAGGCGATCTGTAAAACAAAAAAAGCCCGACGGTAAAGGGAGCCAGGCCAGCAGACTTAATGAATCCAGCCCACAACTCGGCTCTGCGAAGACGTGCTGGTTAAAATAAAAAGGGCCTACCGTACAATGGGGAGCGGGTGCGAAACCGTGCGTCACCTTGTAGAGTACGGCGATGGCTAAACAAGCGTCCTGGACGTCCAGGTTGTTTCAACACGGCAGACAAGCTGGGATCGCCGAAAAACTCGGTGCCGAGGAAAATCGACCCTTGATTCAAAAGAGATCACGAATCGACGCAGGATGATGTGATTCGCGCGGATGCCACTCAGCAAAGTGGGGAAACCCGGATCGTAATCTCATAGAAGAGCGTCACAGTAAGAAAGGGGTCCGGGGATCTAGGAACGGCGGAGAACTAAGGTCTCCCACGGGAAAAGGAACATCCTTTTTTCCTCGAGTCTCGGCATCAAGTGTGAAAGGTGGAAAGGCAGGAAGAAGTTGTAAGACGTGGGTAGTGCACCCCGTTATTTCTGGCTAACGCCAAAGGGAGAAACGCATGCCGGTCCCCCATCAGTCGACACGAAGGGTTGTAAGGGGCGGCTTGAAGAGAACCTAACTCCAGGAAGGAACCCGAGGGGGAAAGATACGATGCAAGGGGAGGGGAAGGTAAAAGGCTGCGGGGGTCACTAGCCAGACATGCGGTGTTCTAATAACGAAAAAATGTGTCATGGGGCCGCTGCGGGGGAGGGAGATGGAGAAAAACCCGTAGAGGCAAGGCGCGGTCAGCTGGGTAAGGATCGTCATAAAGAAGTCGGTTACACGGGAGGCTGGAAGCGTTGGAACGGGGGGACACAAAAGAAATATCACCTACTACTATGCGTGGAGGACGTCAAAAACGGGGCCAAGGAAAGAACAATGAACTCTGGCAAACCCGGAAGAAGAACAGTCGTGGGAGAAGCCAATAACTGTGAAGGTGGACCCAGAAAAGGCACAGGGGCTGCTACACTGGGACAGCGCACGGCCTAAAAGTGCCATGGCTGCATGTCACTTCTGTGGTAACGCTAGACACAAGCGGAGGCGTTAGCTTATGAAGCTCCTGAAGGGCGGCACTGTAGGGAGGACGGGAGAAGGGAGGGGGTCAGTTAACGACTCAGCGCAAATTGTCGAGAGGGGAAAAACTCATCGCACTCAAAAGGCACATTGTCTTCGGGGGGGAGGGGTCCTGTAGAAAACCGAAACTCCCCAATTCACCAAAATCAACGGCGGCCTCAAGTAGGAAAGTCTTGGGCAAATAAAAATCCTTGCAAGGGGATCCCTTTTGGTAGGCGGAAGAACAGACTGTGGAAACACTCCAGATGGGGGCCGCCGCCGGCAACAGAAAATCTGTTGGTACAAAAATTTTATCACTCACATGAGGGCCACAAAAAAACACAGGTCGAGTAAGCTGGGAGAACGTCCAACTAATCTTTTTTAGAGCATTGCGGGCGAGGAAGGAGGGGTCTGGCAGAACGGTGGAACGATAATAAGGCCGCTACGAAGCACCTGCGCGAGGAACCTGGCGGTGGGGGAGGCTTGAGCAGAATTCTCGCTAGGCATAAGGCAAAGTGTCACTACAATAAGGAGATGGCGACCCGCTGAGGGAGATCCGATTGGTGGGGACACGGGTAAGTCGGAGTAAGGAAGGGGCAAAAGTCTTGTACGAACGGTTGGTCCAATCCTCCCGATAGAAAAGCGAGCGCATAGAAGAATGTGTACAGGGTGCGTGATTGAAGAGTAGCTCGAACCCTCACTGATGCACTGCTTAGCCTGCAGACTTCAAAAAAAGCCTAAGCTTTTCCGTGCGGATATGAAAAAGCAGCTGAGAAAGTAACACAAAGTGCGCGTTTCAGGAAGTGACGCGTCTGAAGCGAGGAAAAAGATTTTGGGGGGATCGTCATCAACGAACAGACCAGCGCGTAAGGTTCTTAGGGAAGGGGCCACGCATTTCGTAAGGGGCCGAGACGCTCTAGTAAGGGGGTAGAAAATTTGATGGGAAAGGAAGGAAGTGGGGTGGTATAAATAAAGAAGTAAATGCACCATCCGTACAATCGTGTCGGGCATGGGTCTTCGATCACTCTTAGCTTTGCTCGAGCTAACTAATCGTGGTGCAGGTCATCCCTTTCCTCAGTTCTTCTCAATACAGACGGAGGTTCCCATCGGGGGGGCCCACCTTCTGTTCCACAGAATTGAGATACATGTACGTCAGAAGCGGTGGGGTAGCGCACTGTAAGGTTCCAGAAATCAATTTCCTTGGGGCTGAATCCACCCTGCCGGGGGGGCACTCTTGGGATTCAGAGAGAGGGTTCCCTTTTGGCCCTAATGATGGAGGTCACGGTCTCCAACGTCTGGCCCTCATCTTCCCTCGCCTGGGGTTTTTTTCTCAGGGGGGAAACCCTTCTCCTTGAAAATTGCCCTGGTACTTCTCTGGGGTTCGTGCTGTTCTCTTACATGTCTAATCTTGAGCTGTCTGTGGCGAGCGTTCTCCTTTCGGAACAGATCACCATCTCTAGTTATTGGAGGCCGGATGGCATAGAAAATAATTCGGGTATCCCCGATATCTAGCGGAGGGAGGAATTAGATCCTCGGGGGGGGGAAGATTGAATAGAAAGCAACAACAACAGCGGTAAACAAATGAGATACTCGACTCTCTTCCACCACAGCGGAGAAAAAAAATAGTCCCTCCAAAAACGGGCATCGTCTCCCCCAAAAGGATGGACTTGACTGAAAATGATTCACTACGGGGGTCGTTACGGGAAGGAGTAACTTCCTACACACGTAGAGGCCGCCGGGAGGGGGGGTCACGAGGGGGAGACCGAGGTCGGGCGAGATGACGGTATCCAACGCGTCGACGAAGAAAGGGCACTTGGGAACGGGGTGAGGGGGAAACCCAGAAGAAAGGCTGGTCAGAATAAGGGCTGCTGACAAAAGTACCAAATCTAAAAAAAAGCTAAACATGTAAAATCAGGAGACAACGTTTCCCGCTCATTCATAACTAGGGAGGGGGCGGGACCGGTGAAACGTCGTTCGCTTAAGAACGAAAGCAGGGGAAAATGGAGTCGTAAGTTCATCACGCAAATGGGGGGTTATCTTACTAAGAAAAGTGGGAGAAAGTGCAGGGTGAGGGGAAGGAATTGCAGAGGGGGGCAGCGGGGTCACGGCGTGGTGTGGTGGGCTTGACACAGCCCCGAGCAGGACCTTAAGGGTCTGAGTAACCCCTCGGAGAAAGAGGGTGCTGAGGGAAGCTTCGAGAGGGACAAAAAACTGGAAGAGGGGCGACGATACGTCTCTTCTGCGCACAAGGATCTAAAAAAACGAGGACCACCCTCAGCTTCAAGAAGAAGGGAGACGGGGGACGCACGTGAGCGCGAAAAAAGGCACCCCCCCAGCGCATTCCAAAAACTAACAGAAGGGGACAACTTCCCCCGACAAAACAAAGCATCAGCCGAGGAAGAGAGGAAGCATCCGAGGGGCGATTCGCGGAAGAGGGGATCTTACTCCAACATTGAGCAACTTGAAAGAAGAGCGCTCTCTTGGGGGCGAGTTGAAGGGGAAAAATCGAGCGGGGCTGTAAAGGCGGGATGTTGAGCCGCCGGTAAGGATCAGCGCAGGTCTTGAGGGGAAAAGCCACCCATTAAAGGCCAATGGAACTTTGGCATTGAACTACAGCAGTTTTCCACGTCTGGGGAGGCCTTAAATTATGTAAGGAGCAATCGGAAGTTCGGAACCGCTCTCATTAGCTGAATGACCGACCGTGTTCTATAGGTTTCGTAGTGCACTAGCAAAATGCAAAGGCAAATTTGTCCAAGGTTTCACAGGGGAAGGACATGAAAAAAGGGGGGCGGAAACACAAATCTGGTGGGCCGAAAAAGAATAAGGGCGTTCCAGGCCAGAAAGGGATGGAACAGGGGGGTAAAGCACAGGGAACAGTTAATGCCTGAGCCACCGGGACTGCACCGCTATGGAAACAAGACAGTAGAGTAAGGATGGGGTTACAAGAAAAAGATAACACACTAGCGAATGGATTAGAGAAGAGAAAACGGCGCTTGCAGAAAGCAGTGAGACTCTAGTAGGAACCAATGGCACTAGGCATGAAAAAAAGGGAGTCGTCATGGGGATGTCCTATATAAAGTCAAACGAAAAGATTTGAAGGAAGGGAAGGGGGTACGGTGTCGCGCGAATTTGGGGGAAGGAAAAAAGGAAAGCTTGACTTGAAGAAATCTAAAAAGGGGTAGGGAAAAAAAAGCCATAACGATGTAAGAGGTGGCCAATCGAGCAAAACGGCGAGCCGGTGTCCGGAACAAAACCGTAAGTCAAGTCGTATGGAACGCAAACAACTTACAAGGCAACAAATGTTCATCCGTCAAAAAAGGGTTTGGACGAAGGAGGGGGGGGGGGGGATTAGTCTCATCACGACTTTCCGAAGAGAATCGACAGGCCGAATTTTATTTGCAGACGCCGGCAACCTGTATGGAGGCGGTTCGGGTGACAATAACCAAGACTCATGGACGAGCCACAGACGCGCGGCGGCGGACTGAAGAAAGATACCATGCAAACATTATATTGAGTCTGAAAACATGTGGAGAAAAAAAAGACCGGTCGAAAACGAGATGTACAGAACTGGACTCACACCGTGTGTGGGAAAAGTGCGAAAAGGGGGAGGCACAAAGGGACCCAGAAAAAAAAAGGCAGTTCTCAGGGAGGCGGGAAGCACAAGGGGGAGTTTCCGGGGGGCTTGCTTCTTCCTAGATCCCAGAAGGGAACGCAAAGCTGCCAGGGGAAAAGGAGGGAGTACGGGAAAAGAGGAACTCATGCATCCTCGCAAACAGAAGAAATGACCTCGTCGGCGCGTGAAAATCTCGTATCTTAGTGCACGCGTACCTATCCCCGGTGGATTAGGGGAAAACCGGCGCGACAGCAAGCGTAGACACCCGGGAACCACATCTCGGATTGCTCTCTTGGAATAGCCTGGTCCATCTTCTATTTTTAGTTCCTTGGTCAGGGTCCAAAAAGGAGATCACAAAGAGAACGGTGCGCAAGACAGGAGATATGATGAATCGGGTGAAAGGCCTGTGTCACGGCGACTCCCACGGCAAAAGGCCACGGGTCGAATGGGATGGACCTGTGCTAAGTCCAAAGGAACGAAGACAAACCCTATCATCAATAGGAGAGAGACTGAGCGAGAGAAGTCTTTGCGACCCAAGGAGCGATTACGCCTCCGCCACTGAAAAACGCGCTATAGGACGGACAACGTTGAAAGAGAAAGGGCACTAATGAAATTCTTGACATGTAAGAAAGGAGTGTGCACGACTCTGCTCTGAAAGAGGGAGGCCATGTGGGGGGGGAGCTAGGGAGGTAATCCGCTCTGAGCACACATCGAGGGCCTGGGCGGTTACGGATGAAAAGGCGTCTCTGTACTTTCAGGGAATAAACCGTTCAGGGGAAAAAAAAAAAAGCAGCCGGAAAGGACGTTACCCGAAGGAAGAAGAACCTTTTGTAAGGAGGACTATAGAAAAAGGAATAAACTCCGTCGCACGCAGGTTGTTTTGAAGAAAGCAAAGCAAAGTCATCGTGGCAAGATCCGCGCGGCCGAGAAACTGAGTCCCGGTAGACACACAGAGTCTCCTCATTGTGGGGGGCGACGGCGTAAGTAGAAAACGTTGCCGCAGTGGAAATACGCCGAACGGGATTACGGATTCTCTGCCTAAAAATATGAAGGCGCATACCCATTAGAGCGAAACTCCATTACTCAGAGCCGAACAAGCAGGTACGCGCACATCGGTGTCATTAAATGCCGTGGTGAACGGGAAGGGGTCGGACCCAACTCGAAAGGGGGGGGAAGCGTATGCTGCTCTCACTCAGGGGCAGTCTGTACGAAGAAAGGAATCATGTCATGGCCAGAGGCCCGAATACCGAATACAGTGGAGAAACGCTGGCAAGAAAGAAAGGGGGGGACCCTGGGTATGATGAATGGGTAGGGTGGGAGCGACAGGGAATTAAACCATGAAGCGGGTGGAGCTGCTTATTACTGGGGGACTTTATTACTGTAATGCTCATCTAAAGGCGGTGCCGTAAAAAAGGGACTGGAAAAAGGACTGGAAAAGGGACTCTTTTGAAAATACCGTTTCCGCCCCATATTTGACGGTCGGCCACGTGAAAATAAAAGTCAGGGGGAGTGCCTGACTCTAAAAAAAAAGCGTTAGCTGGCTACTCACCCAGTCGCCCTCCGAAAAAGGGGTCATCCTCCCGGAAAAAATAGAAAAAACCAAAAATCACGAAAGTCGCCATAGATCATCAGCGCATATCCCTTGCTCCAGGGGGGAGGCCGAAAAAAAGGCTAAGGGAAAAACAAACGAAGAGAAAGCAATCCGCCAAAAAAGACTCGCTAAGAAGATGGCCAGGTGGGGGGAGGGTATTCCCAAGGAAAGGCGCATGATGAAAAAAAAAAAAGGTGAGGTGCTTGCGGGGGGGGGAAGGTCTGGGCGTGGCATAAGGGGTGGCAGCTCGCTGAGGGAAGGAACTCACGGCAAAGGGGTAAGGCTGTGGGAAGTTCCGCGCAAACAGCGAAGGGTGCCGCTTCCAAGGAAGCTACAAAGTTAGCGGCAACACAGAAGGGGAATCTCCGAGTTGTAAAAAAAGGCGACGCCAGGCGTGACAATCGGTTAAGCAAGAACCTTATCCAAAAGGCGAGAAAAACGGCGTGCTGAAGCTTATTAGCAAAAGAAAAAGACAAGAAGACGGAGGAGCCATCAAACAGGGAAACCGGAGACAGAAAAAAAGATTCATGTCACCTTTTCCCGGGAAAAAGCTGGTCCTTAATCGGTGGAACCTCGGTAAAAAAAAAAAAGGCGGCGACCACCTCGAGAGAGGGGGGGACCACAAGCGGCCAGAGGGAGCTGGTGGAAGCTCTCCCGATTTTGTGGTTGTCAAAGGTGAAAAAAAAAAAAAAGGGCAGTCTACTTTTTCAGGCGGGGCGCACTGGCGGCAGGAACCTTAGGCATCGACGGAAAAAAGAGATTCGGGAGATTCATGGGAAGCAGACTGATCCGAAAAAAGCGACGGTGGTCTTACTATCTTAAGGAAAGA
>Ga0179593_1259800_pt1 | contig 10052 bp, 12 predicted proteins | sample CZODoug2_1_08_16_FD_185931 | JGI IMG/M metagenome (GOLD analysis project Ga0179593, IMG submission 185931) | Vadose zone soil fungal communities from Angelo Coast Range Reserve, California, USA - CZODoug2_1_08_16fungal (PacBio error correction) | ecosystem: Environmental > Terrestrial > Soil >...
GGGCGAAAAAGTTGGTATTCGGCCGGATAACGCACCCCCGCCAGAGGGAAGAAAGGTCAAATCAAAACCAACGAAGGAAGGGCCAGAGAAATTTCTAACCCGGGGCCAGGTCGGACGATGGGCGGAAAGAAAGGGGGGCCTTTTCCTCCGGAGACCACCAATTGGCGGCAGCTGAACCGGAGAAGACGTCGCGCGGTCAAACAAATCTCACCCGGACGTGTCAACCCTCGCACGGGAGACCACACTGGCGGCAACGAAACCAGGGGAGGGGGCGGTAATTTTTTGCCGGGCAGTGCGATCACGAAGGGATTAAGACGAGCAAGGTCACAAAACTGGTGCGGCCAGGCGACGGACGGGGTGCTCTCAAATGTTACCCTTACGGGATAAGGTATTTAGTGAGGAGAGTTTATCAAGGGAGAAGCAGCCATACAAGGCGAACTCTGGTATGGAAATTCTCGAATGTGTTGAAAAAAAAACGGCGATTAGGGGTAAGAGCCATGTACCCGAAGAAGGGAACGGCGAAAGGGAATCACTCAACGGAATGCCAAAAATGGGGCTGACTGTACGAGGGCTGGGAAGGCAAAAAACATAATGGGCAAGGTCAGGCAACCTGTTGAGCGCGGGGAGCGCGCAAAAAAGGATTTATTAACGTAGTAATGAAACTTGGGATCATGAAGGACCGCCAGAAGCCGGGGGAGGGCAAAAAAGCCAAAAAGGCGGGGAAAAAGGTCCCATGGAAAGTGACGGGACTTGGCAATTGGAAGAGAACTAAAAAAAAGAGTAGCAAAGTATGCAAGCCCTCCCATCCCGGATTCAAGCAGTGTGGTTTGAGTGGCCAAATTACAACTTGAAAAAAGGAGGGGCCTCTAAAAAAAATACTCCTACCGATTAGGGGGATGAGGAAAAAAAACATCGCAATCTGCACGAGAAGATTTTCAAGGGTATAAGCGCGGTGATAACCCACAGCGGGGACAAGAGAGAAAAGGAATTTGGGGAGAAGGAACGGTGTACAAGACCCCACACGGGAATTAATGACGAGCCTTCAACTCGACTTCGCAAAATAGCACAGACGTGAGGATGGATGTAGGTCCGAAAGAACGTCGACCGTCACAGGCGGGCCAGAAAAAAAACAGATCGCCGGATCATCAGTCTCATTCCAAGCTAATAGGAATCCAAAGGGGGGCCAGAAGATATTATACGACGTTAAAAAGAGGGGGGGAGGGGTGGGTTAGAGAAAGTCATCAACGGCAATCGCGTGAACGAAGAGCAAAAATCCTTGAAATTGCCATTTAACGAACGCGTGGAGGCGAAGAAAACACCGCAATCTTTGGATCACAGTAAGCAGCCCAAAAAATCTCAGTCGCGAAGATACAGGCCATAAACGCCGGGGGAGCAAAGAGAAAACGGCAGCCTTCGGTGATGGTGACAAGATTAAGTGGTGAGAAAAAAATTCCGCTAGATCGCGCGGTGAAAAATTTACCTTCGTGGGAAGTTGAAAAAGCGCCGTGATGTCAATGTCCGGCGGACAAAGGAAGAAAAAGAGCGTAAACAAGTCTCGAAGAAGAGAGAAAAAACAACAGAGGTAAGGAAAAAAAAAGAGAGGAGAGATGGGACGGTCAGGCCGGATTAGGGACTACGATCGCGGACCAGAAAAGAGACCGAAGGGATAACTTGAAAACGGATGGTGAAGGGACGAATCTAAAAGCGTGATTGGTAACAATTCTGACACAACGCCACCTGGAACAGAGGCTCGTGGGAGGATGCGTCCTCTCAAGCGTTGCACTGACGGTAAGAAGGAGAGAGAAGCGGGAAAAATCGACAAGAAGGGGGCCGGTACGGGCAGGTAAACCCAGATTGCGGAGCGCGCCGCAGAAACACAAGCGGAGGTAGGGGGAAAGGGGCCTGATGGAGTAAGTCCACGCGGGGTCACATTATGCAATCGCACAAATTAAGAAAGCAATGGCTGAGAGATTGAGGCCAAACCTGATGATATGCCGCGGCATGAAAAGGCGAAAAGGAGTGTTCGGGACTGAAGCATGAAAAACGGTGGCCGGGCGGAGGGAGTGTTGGGAATACTGTCGATGGCGCGGAAAGTTTGCAATAAAAGTTCGCGGCCGACAGTCAAAAGATAATTAACGCGGAGGGCGCACAGGACACCCAGGCGAGGAAGGAGACGCGCATCATCTACCTCTTGCAAACGGGGGGGCGCACACAGAGGACGCAGATGGCTTAGACGGAAAAGGTGGCTTCGAGTCGATCCAGAAGGATGTCGGTTGCCGCATAGGAATCAGGGGGGGAGGGGAGTATGGCGGTGTATTATCAAGGCGGCAAGATGTTACGGGGGCAGGTGGCAAAATCACCGCGTAAGACTGAGAACGGGGCGGGAAGAAAAAACGGGGGAGAAGTAACGTATCCAATTTAAAGACACCTTCCGAACTCCAAAGTTTACAAGGGAAAATTTCTGAAATCGAGTTCGATTGGCGGCGAAAACACTCCGCGAAGGGAAAGGTGAAAGTAACATTAAAGAAGAACAGAATAAGAGAAGGGCAGGTCAAAGACCGCGCTCTATCAAGTTACATGAACATTCTCGTATTTTTCCTGAACACCCGTTACAAGCCCAGCCCCGCAGCAGGCATTAGGGAAAGCCAGAAAGTATTTCGGCAATATTGATGCGGAGAAATAGCCCCTCATGAAAAAAAGGGACAAGTAAGAGAACTCGCCTTCGGGAGGCACAGACACAATAAGACACGTAAACGACGACTGCCTCACCGGCAAAAAAATAGGAAAACGTCCACGATGGTCACAACGGGAGAGGACCCGAAGAGCACAGGCTGACGTTGCAAGCCATGAGAGTCAGCAGGAGGGAGAGAGAGAACTACCTCGGCAAAAATTAAAGCCCAGTGGAAAAGTTGTAGCCGCAGTGTAGAAGTCACTTGTGTTTAAACCACGACGAATCGGGGGGGGGGGATAGGGGGGGAACTGCGATCTGTGAACGTTCATCGGCAAAAAATTGGGGGAAGAAAAAAAAGTCCACGCATCAAGGGTTTCAAAAAGCAAGGGGGAACTAGAGCGTAAGAAATTTAGATTCGCTCGTAAGGGGGAAACTTGCTGATCGAGGTGGAGCTGAAAAGTAACAAGGAAGGAAAACCAAGTGGACGAACGATCTCAGAGAAAACAACCAGGAGGAGAAGGGGTCGTGACAATGTTTAAAGCCCACTTAAACGAGCAAACAACCATTGAAGAAGGTCGAAAAATCAAACACGAGCCGAAAATTTAACAAGATCGGGGGAAAAAGTACGGACGATTGGGCGTCTACTGTTCGAGAATGGTTCCTCGGAGAACCCAAATTTGCGCCGCGACCGGGGAAAGAAGAGGGTAGAAGGCGTCACACAAATTCTCCACCAACTGTAAAACGACGTCACGGAGACCACACTGCTGAAACCTTAAAGTGGTCGGGGTTTGCAAGGAGGGAGGGTGAAAACACGCTTATGAATCCCCTAAAAGGGAAATAAAGACTCCTGCTAACCTTCAGGCCCCGTGTTGAGGAGACTCGTGACATTTCATATGGAACGGTATGATAGGGTTGATCCCGAGTCAGCACCGGACGGCGACACTCTGATGGGAAAGAGGAGGAAGGTTGAGATGGCGTTGTCCAAGGAAGAAAAGAATGGGGGAGGGGAGTCAATGGCGCTCACTCAAGGGCTTGATTAAAAGTAAAGCTGGATGGAAAAGAGAAAAGAATAAAAGGGGGTCATTGCCCCAGGGGTGATAAGAGCGGGGGGGGGGGGGGAGGAGCAGTATTCTTTTCCGGAGGAAAAATGGGGCCAGAAAGGAAAAAGCAGGGGCAAGGAGAAGAATATGGGCGGCTACAATCACATTTCGAATTCCCATTGTGACGGGGGAGGTCAAGGACCGGTTGGCGGAAGGGGGGAAAGAAAAGGAAAATAAGACTCGAATTAAACCGGGATGCCAGGAAGCGCCTCCATTAGCCATCTTCACCTGGGTTTGAGTGTGTGGTCCAAAAGGACAGAACCGATGATCCCGGACTAAAACCAAGCCAAGAAAAAAGAGGCAGCAATACCTATCGCAGGAGCGATCCGGATCAAATCAAGCGAGTCTTAAAGAATGCCTCTTGTTGAGAAAGACCAACACTATGAAAAAAAAAGAAAAAAAGAGCCTGCACAAAGGGGGGGGGGGAAAAAAAACGGGAACTCGGACGGTGGAAAGGGGCCGCCGAAGATCGTTAGTGAAAGGCCGCGTACCCGCTGGACCGAAATCGCCACAGACGTGGAGTAGAAAGATTCACCCACAATCACCGAGAAGGCAAGAGCAGACGCGGGGGAAAAAAAAACAAGACGAGCATCGCGTCAGTGCCTAGAGAAATCAAGAAAATCGTTGGCCAGACAATAGAGAGACCATTGCTGTAAAAGATCTGGATGGTTGTGAGACAGTCCATAACACTGAAAAGGAGGCGTGGACTAAACGCAAAAGAATTAGAGTCGGCAAGAAAGCGAGGTGGGAAGGGGGAGAGATCCCTCCAAATCGGGTAGCATCAAAGAAATGCAATCTCGAACACCAAAAACCAGCTGTTGAAGAGAAGGAGAAAGAAAGAAACCGGTCAAAAAATAAGACCTAGATCCGCGACAGTTCACCGCTGGAACGTTTTCGACGCAGGACCTCGTACGCGCTGCAAACCCGTTCCGGAGTGAAAGTGTCAGCGGGAGCACTGATTTTCAATGTAAAAATATGAAATAGGAGCCAGAAAAAAGAAGGCCGGACAACGGTCAAGCTCGAATCGAAAAAAAAAAACAACAACAAAGGGAGGAGGAGTAAAAAGGATATTGGAAAAGCCGCGATGAGGAAAAGGTTCCGGAGACAAACCGAGCGTGCGAGGAAAAAGGGAAAAACGAAGGGGGAGACGGCGCGATCTAGGCGAATTGGCCATTAAATTGGGAAAACACCCCACTTTCCGCAGATCGACGGGGTATGCGTCGGGTAGGTGCTGGAATGGTAGCAGGAAGGGAAAAGGACGGTCAAGGTGGCTTATCACGACGGGCAATTTGAGAAAGGATTCACTCAAAGAAATTGGGCGGAGGAGCAACAGCGCGTCTAAAGGCCCTTAGAAAGGTTGGGGTTTACGCCAAGAGTGGTTCAAGGGGAGGAAGGTCGCAAACATCCAGAAGGTTAAACAGGGAGGGGAGAGATGGGAACAACGATCTGGAGATACCTGCGATTGCGATGCTCAAATCTGGACTTTGGAGGGGTTCTGAAAAAAGCAGTGCCGGGACGTGATTGTGGGTGAAAGAAGAAGAACCCGGATTGGAGAGCGCGAACGGTCGCAGACTCGACACTCAAGAGATGCCCCGCGACGCACTTTGGTGGAAAAGAAGTGCTTCGCCGCTCTTGACGACAGAGTTGCCAATGGGGCTACAAACGAAGGACGACGATAGCTTAAATCTCTCCGTAGGGAGAGAAGCCGAGAGGGCGAAAAATTCGTTGCATCATTGGCGAGGGCGGTTTGGGAAAGGACCCAAGGGCTTCATATGTATGTCAAGTGGGGACACAGAAGAAAAACACGAGCCTGTGGTACGGGGAGACGGGGGGAAAGACGTTGCACTTCAAAGGATGCGTTCACGGCTGAACAATTGCACTAAAAGGACGGGAACTCCGTTACCTGGACTGGGGCATCGAAAATCGGGATGGCGAGGAAGAAGAAAGATTAAGACGGTGAAATAGGATTAAAATCAACAGAAAGAAGAAGCCTCTTACTCCGAATATGCCTGAGGAGGATCACCGCCGCTCTAAGAAAGGTTGTCAAAGGGATCTCGTATTGGCCAGCCCCGCCCAGCCCCTAGCAATAAAAGGTGATAGCAAAAGGGGGAAGGAGGTCAAATGGGCCTACGGGGAAGAAATGCCAGGAAGAAAAAAAATGAGACAAGGGAAAAATTACAAAGTGGTCGCCGAGGGGTATGGTTATCGATCACTCCGAGGGGGCCCCACCTGTCCATATGAATGGAACCAAGCCAATTCAAAGTGGAGGCAAACAGAAAGAAGAGAAAAAGGAGGGGAGGCGCATTATTAAGACGCGCGAGAATAGCGGAAAAAAAGGACAGACAGTTTCCCAATGTGGGGGTGCATTGGTCCCTTTAACGTGCGGTGACCAAGAATCGATCGGTTGTGGGGGATTTTTGACTTCGAAAAATAGGTACGTTCATCGCGCAAAATTGGGGAGACGAAAACTCACGCTACACCAATCGGGCCGCCACGGGAAAATCAGAGCGTGTAGACGATCTGCCTCGGTGGGGTGGACGAAAAAAGGTTGGGATGAAGAGAACGGGCCGACATAACAAACATTTTGGAAAAAAGAGAAATCGGGGGGTGCTCAGGCGGGGGGGGGGGGGGGAGGGGGGGGGGGGGGGGGGGGGGTGGCGGGGGCGGGTGTGAGGAGTGGAGGTCCAAAAGGTGTCCTGGGGGGGTGGGGGGGGCCAAAAGTTTTATTATGTGGGGACGGACGCCGGGGGGGAAACGCGGGGGCGGGGGCGCGGGGGGGGGAGCGGGTGGGGGGGTGAGGATCAAAGGTGGGGACTGAGCTGGCGACCAAAGACGACAAGGGGCGGTGGGTCGTATCAGGGGCCTCTCGATTGGGGTCGCGGGGAGGTATTCGGTGGGCGGCGGAGGGAAGTGTGGCGGTCGGGGGGGGAGGGGGGGGGGGGGGGGGGGGGTGCGGGTGGGTGGGGGGGGGTTGGCAAAGATGTAACTGGATGGGGGGTTAGGAAAAACTGGGCTGAGGAGCCGGGGGGGGTGGGGGGGGGGGGGGGGGGCCGGGGGGGGGGCGGTGGGGTCAGGCTGGACGTAAAGGGCGAGGCGGGGGCTCTTCTCGGCGGGTGCTTGGTGCAACCAGAATGTGCTCGGGGGACGCCGGGGGGGGGGGGGGGGGGGGGGGACAGGGGGGAGGGCCTAGTGGGAGGGGGGGGGGGGGTGTACGTTTTTCGGGGGGGGGGGGGGGGGGAGGCACGACGTTTGGCACGGCGGTGGAAGGCAAGGGTGGAGGGGTGCGGCAGGACTAACCGTGAAAAAATGGAATTGTGCCCGCGAAGAGTTACACATGATGAAACCTGCTCCTAGCAACGCACGCACGGGCCTAAGGGAAAATGTCCTCCCGTTGTGACCTAAGGGAAGCGTGAAAGGGAGAGGGAGGGGAAGGAAGCGGAGGTCCCCCGGAAGGAAAAAAGAGGGAGAGGGACCACGGCCGCGGATGTGGTTGGGGTTCTTAAAAAACATAGGTTACCGAATATTTGAACCAAAGCGTCAATGGCCGCAAAAAGGATTGAGGTCTTGAATACGGAAGAGGAGGAGGGGAAAGAAAAATAGACGGGAATGGACAAAAGGGGATAGAATGTGATCGCGCACAGTATGAAATTCTCCTTTATTGGGTGGAAAAACTTGGCAAGAAAAAAAAGTCGCCGAATAGGGCTAAAAGCCGAAAAAGAAAAGGGGACGGGGGAAAGTCATTGGGTAAACTTGGAGGGGTCGGGAAAGGGGTGCGTCTGGTCAATTTTGGCCTAACGGAAGAAGAACCGTAATCGGAAAATCCAAAGGAAATAGCCGGCTTGAAGCCTTTGGTTGTGGCAATGACAGGACACCAGGAAAAAGATACGAAAGCATACTCCGCAACTAGCATGAGAAGGCGGAAAAAGACATCGCATCGTCGGATCATATCACTCGTTTCAACTAAGAACGGCTGCCTCTGGTGGGGAGTGGAAATCAAGAGGAAGATGCGAAGCGAGGGAGAAGGGAGAGACGGTGAATGAACAATGAGGAGAGGAAGTGGAGGCAGCGAACCGCTTCGTGGCAATGCAAAAAGAGCCAAAAAGAAAAACTTGGCGATCAAAGGAACACCCACACCAAAGCGGGAAAAGGAAAGCGCACGAGGGCAAAAAAAAAAGAATCAAAGGAGAAGGCTCTCTCATGCCGCACGAAGGAAAAGAAATCGGGGGACAAAAAATATCTCAGCCAGTGTAAAAACTCACGCTGTTGCGAAAAGTCGAAATGACCAAACGCGAACTGAAAACCTGAAGGGGGAACTTTAGAACGAGAGTGCGCGCTACATCATCTTGAAAAAGGAAGACACTCGACCATCGGGACGATCAGAAGAAAAAAGCTCATAAAAAGGATACAATAGAACGCCGGAAAAGCGACGATACTAGACCTGAACAGGGGAGGATGGGGGAAAGGGACAGTGTCGACCAATTCCGAAAATCGGGTGCTCACAATTCAAAAAAGGTCGTGAAAGTTGAAAACTCACGCTCGGATTTTCCAGTCCGCGGCAATATCGAAGAATCGAGGGGTGCAGTCTCACAACACACGGAGGAGAAAGAGAGGATGCGGCTAATATTTAAAGCCGCGAGTCGACTACAGGACATCGGAGCATGGAAAGAAGGAAAGTAGAGGGAACTTTACGAAGGAGAAAGTGTGGGAGGAGTACTATACGAAGGGGGTCGAACCATACAATCAAAGTCTCAGGCGAAAGATGGGGATGGAGGCAACGCTCATCTGGCGGGGACTGTATCATGCGCGGGAGAAGGGAGCTTATCTCAACGACCGAAGGGGGAACGGAAGGAAGGCGACCCAATATTTTGGCATCGCGCCACGGTTAAAAGGACTTAAAGGAATGGTTGAGTGGGGGACAGGCCACGCGATTTTCAGGTGTACTTCGCCACAAACCAGAAAAGGAGGGAATAAGGCGAAAGGGGCTGGAGCCGCGGAAGGCGAGTAGAAGGCACGCTTACTTGCTTTGTTGGTTAATGTTCGCTGCGCGTGCCGTCTGCGGTTGGTGGTTGAATAAGAGACTCCAACTGTGGCATGAATACGAAGTTGCAAAAAGACGGTGAGGCAGGAAAAGAAGGCGGCAATGACAGGAGAAGGGCCCGAAAGACGGCTTACGCGCTCTTGAGCATGCAACGCGTGGTTCTCACAAGATGCACAGGCTTAGCCGGAAATCGGAGATGTGATCGATGCCGCAGGGGCCGATGTCGGGAAGAAGAGGGGAGGGGGGGAGGGGACTTGCGGTGTTGGAACGGGCCTTCACGATGGGGGAATGGAAGGGCACACAACTCAAAAACTTATATAAGGGCGCTGGGAAAGAGGGGGAGAATTCAAAAGTAGTTCGGACGAAACAATGGCCCGACGAACCGGAACCGATAAAGGAGGGGGGAAATGGGGAGACTAGATGCGCAGCAATCAGGGGACCCGGGCTGGGGGCACATGAGAAAGGACCAAAAAAATCATACGCAATCCCGCCGCTCATCAAAAGGGGGAAGGAAAAAAGTAAATTGTCCCTTCCAGAAAGATGAAGAAGGCAAAAGACCAACCAAGCAGGAAGTTGAAAATTCCGGCTAGGGACGGGGGAACCTATGGGCGGAATATGGAAAAAACATAAAAAGTCCGCCAAGGGGAAATATACCAGAGGTGACGGCGGAGGGGACAAAGAAGCTGGAAGGAACCGCCCTCACCTTCCGAAAAAAGAAAAAAAGTCAAGGGAAAACAAAAGAAGGCAAAGGGGAGCGGCCAGCAACATGAGGGTTGTGCAACATGATCAGAAGACTTGGAGCAATCCTCGGGCAAAGACCGCAAACGTGAAAGGGGGGTTAGGTTGTGGTCTCCGGGAGGAGGGGTGGGAACACGAATCGAATCGGGTGGGGTTTGTGGTGGGACCGCTGCGACGAGATTACCTGAAAAAATTGGGGTGGGAAGATCCGGCAGGAACAGAGAGGAAAGAAAACGGGGAAGAAACCTCGGCGTGTACAATTAGACGGCATCTTAAAGGTGGGGGGGGGTTCGAAGGGAGGAAGCGGCGGGGTTTGCGACGTGTCACCGCCTAACGCGATCACGAGGAATCTCTCACAAAAAAGAGAGGGATTAAAATAAAAAAAACCAAACTGGGGGGGGTATGGCGAAACGACGCGAAACCAAAACGGAAAGAAAGCAAACTATATTAGACAAGAGCGAGGGGCCGGCGTAACTATTGCTATTAACGTTGAATCGTCGAAAAA
>Ga0179593_1288216_pt1 | contig 10052 bp, 11 predicted proteins | sample CZODoug2_1_08_16_FD_185931 | JGI IMG/M metagenome (GOLD analysis project Ga0179593, IMG submission 185931) | Vadose zone soil fungal communities from Angelo Coast Range Reserve, California, USA - CZODoug2_1_08_16fungal (PacBio error correction) | ecosystem: Environmental > Terrestrial > Soil >...
TAGTAGTTGGAAAAAAAAAAGAACCCGGCAAAAGAAGCCGGCAAGAAAAAAAAGAGAGGGGGAAGGCCATCACGGAAGACGCAGTATCAAGGAAAGGGAAAGCATGTCAAGAGGTTCAGGAAAAAAACCGTACGGTTTTTTTGAAAAAGAAAACCGTTGGGGGGGGTGAAGACACGACGAATCACATGAGTATCTGATGGGTCTGATATGGCGGGGTACAGGCAAATACGGAAGACCAGCGGGAAGGCGAAGTTAGAGAGAAAAACACTCGGGCGGGGGTCTAATCCATCAAATCGGGGCGGAGGAGGGAAAGGTGGGGAAATTCCGGGTAGAACGAAAGATCTCGGGGGGAGAGTGTAATCAAACGCACCGAATTAATGTTGGAGGAATAGAAACGTAAAAAAAAGAAAGTGTGCGTAGGGGGGATAAGTAAAGGACGCACACAAGACAAATTTGGGATGATGACAGTTCGGTGGTCCAAAGGGGGGGACCGACCCCACCTGAGTCACCACTGAGGAAGAGAAGGAACGGAAAAAGAACCTCCTTTGGTGGGGGGGGCGGCCGGATCAGGCGGTGGAACCCCAACCCCGGGTTGGAGCCTGAGAGCCTCTAGAGTAACCGGTGTCGGGGGAATGCGGGAAGGGACGCGGAACCCAAATTCAGTACCACTCAAACTTCTACAAGGCCCTGCCACATCCTCCGCTCAGGGTATGGACAATTACCAAGGGACCCTCGAGACGCACGCCCCGGAAAGAAATTGTCACGAAATTCGGGTCTCAAATACGCGATTGGGCCACGCTGAAAAATCGAACAGATTGGCCCAATCAAATACAAAAATGAGCGGAGCGGGGTAACGGGACAGTTTCAAGTCAGGCCCGTCATGGTGGCTCGGTCCAAAGAGTAAACTGACCCGAAGATCCAGATTGGGGGCCGTGGCAGACGAAGGGAGGGAGGGGGCCTGCCGTGGCCCTCAGGTTTGGGAGCGGACCGGTTTGCGATCCGTGCCAGGGGCAAAGAATGCAGACAGGGGTGGAAGGGAGGAGGATCTAAGTGAAAAAGAATGCCAACAAGATTACATACGCATTGTAGAAGACGTAAAAAAAAGTCCCCCCCTTCGACCCCCAGACCGAAAAATGACAGGCCAGGCCCAAGAAACAAGTGGTGTCAAAACGAGAAGAGTACGCTGTATTCAAGTGATTCCGACAACAGCACCTGCACTCAAGAGGAATAGGTGGGCGGCAAGAAATTCCGCCAAAAGCAAAGGAGTTTCAAAGCAGCAGGCGCCTTTTCAAAAAACAGACGTGGGTCAAGTAACACAAGGGGGAGTTGTGTACGGGGAACCAGCAAAGAGAGGGAGACGAACAAAACCGGAGAATACAAAGGGGGTAACCCGACTTCAGTGAGTTCTTCATCCACAACCTGGGCGCGTATGAAGACCGAGCTCCAAAGTTCTGGATCACCCAGACGGGGGAAAACAAGCACTTCCAGAAGGTTGGGTCAAGAAGGGGGAACGCCAAAGAGGACAGGAATCATCACGTTTTATCTGCAAAGCACAGAAACAGGTCGGATCTTGTGGAAAAAGGGTGTGGGGTGACTCATGTGGGGTAACCCAACAGACAACTGGGAACTGGAACAGTACACCGTAACATCCAGGCTGCGACCAGAAAAGGGGGGGGTCAGGATTCGGGACGGTGAGCAGAGCGGGGGGGATCCGGGTATACATTGTAACTTAAGAAAAGAATTCCGGAACTGCGCCGGGAAAAAACGTCGTTCCAGAAAAAAGTTTCTTCGGCAGGCGCCTTTCCCTCCAAAATCATAATACCCCTGGGATAAAGGAAGAGGGCGCCGAACTTCGCGTAGCGTCAAGCGGATCGTTTCAAAACAATGAAAAAGGCCTGAAAGACTAATTTGACCCTCTTTGACAGAGTGTGCGGAGGGTGGAAACGCTGCTCTTTCATTGGGGGGGGTCAAGATCCTAGTTGGTAACAGGGAGAAATGATCAAAGACCGATGGGGTTCGAAAAGACAACAAAACGACCTGGTGTAGATCGCTCCATCGGGGAGATCCGTAGGGTGAATCAGAAGGGTACAAACTGGAAAAAGGGGAATCAATCTTACCACTGGAAGTGGGGGGACTTCGCCTGAAGAAAAAAGTGAAGTAGGGCTTCGTCTTCTGTGAAAGGTAAGGCTCACCTTTGTACTGGTCTGAGTTTCGCAGACTTGAAACAAACAAAAAAGAAGCACCGGGTGAATATGAAAGGGCAACGGGAGCTGCAAAAGACCGTAAGAGAAAAGGACCTAATGGTCACACCCGTGCACAACAAACCTTTTAAAAAACGGTTTGAAGGCGGGAAATTTGGAAAACGTGGGTGTTTAAATGTAAAAAAAACACATTGAGCGAGTATGGGTTTCAGTGAAAGGCGAACCTTAGGAAGGGCGTGGAAAGAGGTGGGGAACAGGAACCGCAAGTTTTTGTTAGGTTTGGTAGCGCTCCAAAATCCTCGCGCCGCCGGTCAAGGGTTAAGATCAATGGCAATTTCGCTTTGGGAAAGAAAGGTGGGGAACAGGGGGGGGGACAGAGTATTAGTCGATTGGTTGGTGGTCAATAGAAAAGAAAGAAAATAAAAAGTTAGCTTTACTCAACCAAAGAAAGTGACGATGTGGTGGACGGCCGCCGGATGGTTTCTCCCTAAAAGAAAAAGAATCAAGTGACTGAGTGAGATAATTAGAGAAGGCGAAAAAGAAAAATCAAATGTTTGTGAATGTTTTTTAATGTGGAGGGGGTCAGGACAACCCTCGAAAGATGGTTTGAGAAGGTCCAAGGATGAGTTGTGGGGGGGGGTGTTGGGAGAACATTCGCAGTCACATGTGGTGGGGTTTGCACAGGAAAAAGGGTAGGAAAAAGAGAAAAGGTGGAAGGGGTAGGTGGTTCTTACTCGCGGGAAGGGGTGCCCATCTCGGGGGGGGGGGGCAGTTTAATGTAAATGGAAAGAATTGGGGAAGAAAAGCCCCTGGATTGTTCCCCTGTGGGGGGGCGGCAAGAAAACGTAAACACCTTAAAACTAGACTCTTTCTATGAATAGGCGAAGGGGGTCCGCCGAAATACTTGTTGAGGGTGATCAAAATGCCGGGGGACATAAAGATCCAAAAGGAGGGGGAGTCGAGACGCAAACAACAAACAAAAGGGAAGTGGAAAAAGGGAGAGGGATTTGTCAATCAATGAGAAGGGGATGAAAGAGCGAAAAACAAGGAAGGAAGGAGGAAAAACTCCCAGTCAACTCTCGCCCTAGTAGGAAGGGTCGAGGAGGGGGGGAGTGGGAAGAGGGAAAAACCCACCTCAGAAAGGCCAGTGAAAAACTATGTACTTAATAACTCACCGAGGGGGGACTGGGAAGGAAAGAGAGAAAGAAGGGAAAGCCCAGTTAGGGGGGGGAGAAGGCTGAAAAAAACATTGAGGAGAAAAAATCATCCTTCAATTTCAAAAAAATCGGGGGGAGGGACGAAGAAAGAAGGACAGGAAAAACGGTCTGATGGCGGGGTAAGAGCCAAGGTGGGGAGGAGATCGAAGAGGGAAAAGCAACTGCTCTCCCTGGCAGACATGCGAGACCGACGGGATCTTCAGAAGAGCATGAAACAATATGCTTAACTATCACAACATCACTCCTAGGGAGATTAGAAGGTGGGAACATCGAAAGGCAGTGACCACTTCTCAATGTATTTGGAAGAGGTTAAGGAGGGGGGGACGAAATCCGGGAATGGGCATCTCAGAATGGAGGGGACTTAATCACAGCCAGTTGACCGGGAAACTATTTGTGGGGTTGGGTAGCCTTTAAGGAAAAGTCAGGCCAGAGAAAGGGAAAAAAAAGAAGGTTCCACCAAGGGTGAACAAGGGCGATCAACCTGAAGAAGCGGAAAAAGGTCACATCTTTCTGCGGGGGCTGGAAGAATCAGATCTTAAAAAGGTGGTGGGGTACTTCAGAATCAGAAAGGGGACTCAATCACTCCAAAGGGAAACGATAAACTGGAATGCTACAACAAAAAAAGACATGTGGAAGGGAAGGAAAAGCAGGACAGGTGAAAAGGGCTATCGGGCAAAAATGTAAGGCCAAAGTCAGAATGGGATCGAACCCTCAGGTTCGTCAGGAGAAGCAAGGGGAAAGAGGGAATGGGAAAAGACGATTGAGGAAAATCAGCGCTAGGGGGGGGTCAAGCCGAAAGAAGGGGTTAAGATCAGCGTCATGAAAAAGGTAGGGGGAAACCATGATCCTCTCCGGCTAGACCCAAAAGGGGATGCTGGAGAGGGGAAATCGATGGGGAGAGGAAAGCGCTTCAGAAATCTGGCAGTTGGGGGAGAAAAAAGGTCTGGAGCGGGTCGAGGAATGAGAGTCTCACTACTAACTAAACAGGATTGAAAAAAGCGCGAATCATCGGGGGACTTGGAGGCCAAGAGGAAGGGGTGAAAAAGGTGGTACGAATCCTGGTGTTACGTACGAGTTCTTTGAAGGGTGACAAGGAAAAAAGAAAACAGAAAAGAAGGGAAGGGATGACACTACAAAAACGTTGGCTGGCATTTCCATTGGCATTTTTCTAAAGTGGAATGGAACTGTCATATCCAAAACCTCAAGAAAAAAAAAGAAATGAAAGAAAGAAGAATCTAATAAAGGTGTGTAGACTGGGGTGGGGGGACGTTTTGGTCCCTACTCGGCCATAAAAGAGGGGCCAATCAAAAAGGACAAGCATGGAGGGGGAAAACGAGGAAAATAGGGGGAGGGCGAAAGATTTTCTCCTCTAGATGACGGGGGGCCGGTGTTCCTTCCAAGGGTAAGCCCAAAAATCTAAACCGAACGTATCTTTAAAATGGTGGAGACGAAACTTTTTGGGTTGAGGGTCAGGACGGAACGGTGGAAGGAGAAAGGGGGGGGAGGTAGGGATAAGATGGCATCTCATGAAGAAGGGGACAGCGAACAGAAGAGTGAAAAGGAGGAGAGACAAAAAGTGCAGGAGGGATCCACGGATGGGGGGAAACTGACTCACAGGGATACGTTCCCGAATCGGGGGGGGGGGGGGTCGGGGAAAAGCAAAACATGAAGGAACGAACTTCCAAAAATTAAAACGGGAAATCAAACGGCCCAACGAGGAATTCAAAAAAAGCTTTTTCTTAGAAAAGATGGGTGGGGAAGAGCGGAGAGGGAGAAAGAGACACCTCTGACCCGAAAGGCCTGCGCGGGGGGCGGGGAAACTAAGATTTTAGCATAGGGCAGGGGGGGGCAGGTGAAAAACGAATTGGGGGAAAAAAAAAAAAAAAAAAAAAAAAGGGGCCGGGATCAAGGCTGCGCAGACCCCCTCCAAAACTGATAGCCGCCTCAGGTGTCAAAAGGGGGTCCGAAAAAAGGGGGGGGGCGATAGGGAACGGGAACTAAAAAAGAAAGGAGCTGCAAGCGACGAAATTTTACTTTGGGAGTGGGGACCGAACCTTATCATCATCAGGGGGAGGAAGCCTCGAATCGCAACAGTTCTCGGGGGGGTCTGATTATCACAAGAAACTCACTCTTCCGACCATGATCTTGACAGGGCGACATAACAGTAACCAAAACACACAAATCCCGCACCCGCCCTGTTGCGTAAAAGAGATCACGGCAGAGTGTTTGGGTTTTTTGGGGGTTCGAGGGGGAGGAAGGAAAAGAAAAGGGGGCAAAGAAGGAGGGGGGGTGGGAACTCTAAAACGATGGAAGACAAAAGGCCGCATCAATCAGCGGCTAGCCGAGCGGCAAAAACGATCAGAGAGATGACTAAAATAGCGCAGGCGAAGGAGAGGATACCGGAGTAGAGGGGGGACCGAAGGAGAGGGGAGGAGGGACAGCCAGTAGGGGAGGAGGGGGGATCAACGCAGAAAATCTCGTAGCAACAAAAAATGGTAAGTCTTCAAAAAAAAAGAAAAAAAGGTGCAGGTAGTGGGGGAAAAGACGAAAAAGGAAAGCGCGGAAGCCGACCCCTCGATGTCGGCAACCTGAAAAAAGAACGGAATGTAGATCGGGGTAATTCTAATAGGGGAGGGGGTAAGAGAAGCTCTAAGGGGGGGGTGGACAAGGGGTGGGTCTCAGGCCCTAGCAGGTTAACTTTACAAGCAGGGGGGGTCGGGACGGGGGAAATTCTAGACCGCTCTGAGAGCAGCATAAAGGGCGGGGAAAGGAGGGAAAAAAAAACACAAAAAACGAAACCAGGAAAAACTGCGAATCCATTCCATCGGGGGAGTGGGGGGAGTGGGGTCAAGTTTCGCCATGTAAAAGAGACTCTACTTAAGCGCCCTTATACGCGTAAAATGGGAAGGGGGGGGTGAGGGGAGGGAAAGGGGGGGACGAAGGCAAAAGAAAAGGGACTTTGCCAACTAACAAAAGACAAGTTGGGGGGGGAGTGAGGACAGTTCGTTTCACGCCCCAAAACCCGGGGGGGGGGGTGATCGAAAGCTCAACAGAAAGACCGAAAGGTGGGGGGTTTACGGGGAAGGAGAGCAATGGGGAGGGGAACAGAAAGAATGAGGAAAAAAAAACCAGGGAATCGCCCTGAAGTCATCTTATCGAGGAATGTAAAGGGTGGTATTGCGTAAGCACTTAAATTGACAGGCCTCTTCCAACTGGGACGGAACGATCAACAAAAAAAAAAAACGTAGGATAGAACATATTAACAGCCAAACGCCCTGGCCAGAACCTGGGACGTGCTGGACAAAATATATGAAAAACGAGGGGGAACGATCAACGCAATTGGGGTGGTGGACCCAGAAGAAGCGCAAAAAAAAAACAATAGATGGAATTGGTACGTAAGTGGCAGATCGGACGCTTTCCCTCCTTCGGGCAAAAAACGGGGGGAGGGAGGGGGGGGACACACAAGACCAACAGATTTTCGGGGGGGTCCTGGGGGAAGGGAAAAGAAGGGGCACCTTCAACGGAACGACGATCAACAACTTGTGGCAGTATCCTGACCCCAGAGATCTGTTGTAGGATGGAAGGCGGTGAGGTAACAGAAGAAATTGAAGAAACCCCGGGTTCACCACCAGTGGAGCACGACACAGGCAAGGCCGGGACCCGCAAAGCGAGAAAAGGTTTAATTCCGTAAAGAGGGTTTGCAAAAGCTTAAAACGGGGAAACCGAAAGGCCCGGGAGATAGATTCCTAAAATATGATACAACGGATGGCCACCAAGGTGCAGGATACTTGAAAAAAAAAAACGAATGCAAGGGGAGGCCCCTTTGGTACAGAAGAAAGGGGTCGGGAAAACAAGAAACAATCCAGAGGGATGCAACCCCAAACTCTGGGAATTAGGGCGAAATATCCTTTTTTGGGGGGGCAGGGGGTATTTTCCTCCCAATGCGACACTGAAGGTAGAGTACTGCCATTTTACGCGGTCGAAGGTCTCGCATTAGGATTGACACAGAGATAGTTGGGAGGGGACAGAGGTATGAAAAGGTGTGAGCTTCAGCAAAAAACTCCCTGGCTTTGGAGGTTTAACAAGACCGGGGGGGGGGGGGTACGCCGAACAGAGGTAGAAAAGGGACCATAAAACCAGGAAATGCGAACAGAGGGGTGTAACAAGAAAGGGCGTAAGTCCGTAAGGTGATCTAGATTGGGGGGGACCTGGTCTAACGGTAGAGGATGAAGTTCGAAAAAAATGAACCCAAAAAAAGCCGTCCCAGAAGTTGACAACCAGAAATAAAACACCGAAGGTGTCGCTTAAAACCATCCGGAAAAAGTATCAAACATCGAAGACACACGGTAAACGAAAGGACGTCAGGGGTTAGAACTCCCAGGATCAGAGTCCACCAGTCGCGCATGGGGGGGAAAAAGGAACATAAGCTTATTCGGAGGAAAGAGCGCTGGGAAGTGAGAGGCTGAGGTTTTAATTCCATCTCCACAACCAGGAAGGGAAGGGGCGGGAAAAAAAACAAAACCAACTGAGGGTGTATCGAAGTCCCCCCAATCGGGCGGGGAGGAACCTGGGGGGGGGCGATTAATTAAGGACCGTAAGATTCAAAGAGCCTTCACAGGACAAGGGGAAATATGGTCTGTCCTTAACCGAAAAAAGTTTCAATGGGTAAAATAGGATGATCAGGGCTTGAAAAAGGACGCAAAGAGTGTCTTATAGGCTGCAGGGGAAGACCCATAGCCACTCCCTTTCATGGGTCCCCTGCACAAAAGGGACAACACTAACCATAAGGAAAAGGTAAGGGGTTTCCAGAATGTAAATAAAGGGAGCTGGGGAAAAGGGGCAAACTTGTGAACAGGATCAAAAACAAAAACCAAAAGGGTGACCAGTGGCACAGGGCAGGAAAAAAACAAAACGTAAACACTCGTATTAAGGGGTTGAGCGGTTGGATCCTGTCCACGACCCTTCTGGTCGAAAAACTATCCTCATCTCTGTGGGGAAAAAAGAAGGAGGTCCCAAAAGGGTACATATTGCAAAGCGTTGGGCGGGTCCGGTCAACGAGGTTCAAAGGGACGGCATAGGAGAGGTGGGTTGCAATCTCACCTGCGCACCTGCGACGGGGGGGCGCAACGAGATTGCGGGAAAAGGGACCGAAAGATTGTAGAACCTAGGTCCGAAGGAAATTGGAGTGTACCGATAGGGCGAAGCATGAGACTAAGAGCAGGGCCCTTTTGGGGCAAATGGGGGGCGGTGGGGGGGAGGGGGGTAACAAGGCCAAGGTGTGGGGTGTCTCAGGGGGCAGGGGAATGTGGTTTTTTCGACCAAGAAAACTTCAAAACGTTTGTGAAAAAAAAAAAACGGAACGAGGAAAAAAGGGTAGTCGGTTCGTCCGAACTTGTTAAGGGGGCGGCCCCCCAAGAGCCGGGGGGAGTGAAAAATGTGGATGACGAAAAAAGAAAACAAATGGGCTTTGTGGGGGGGGGAGAAAAAAACAGATCGAAATGTGGGGGTTTGCTCGGGGCAATACCACCTCCAACATAACCCTACGAAAGAACCAAGGGGGCGTGAGGGTTGAAAGTCGTTTCCTCCCCTCCTTGTTCTGGTTAATATGCCAGATGCAGTAGAAAAAAAAAAAAAAAAAAATCCATTCCAATCTCAAGCTCACCACAAAGACACTGTGGGAAAAGTGATCTTGTGTATGAGGCGAAATCCGGCAAAAGAAAGCAACTAAAAAGGCGCTGGGGACCCCTCAAGCAAACATAGCGGCCCGAAGTTTGCGAAAAAAAGGTTGGCACGGTGAATGGCCGCGCCCAACCGCGAACGGCCTTCTGCACCGGAAGACGCTAACCCGGATCTGGAAGTCAGCAGATAACAATAAAACGGCCGGCGTCAAGGCCCGGAGGGCAAATGTTCGTACCTCTAAACGTCCATAACATGTGTGCCGCAAACCTAAAATGGAGGGGGAAAGCACTACCCGAAAGGCTCAAGTTCCGGATGGGGGTGCGGCCATGAAAAGAGGGGGGCCTTAGACTCACAAAAAAGGCTCGTTCTTGCAAAAAAAAAAATCCCACTCTCAAGAAGTCAATTCTAAAAAGCTTTGAAAGAAGACCCTCGATTTCTAGTCAAACAAAATCCCTAGCTTGTCAAGGGGGGGGGGGGGCCTCAGTGGACAGTACACGGCCACGAGAGTGGCCATGGGGGATGAATTAAGGCGGGGGGGCTCTAAAAACTTCTGGCCTGCTCTGAATGTCGTGTTGCTGGCCAGGAACCGCGGCATAAAAAAAAATACTCTGTTAGCTGGTGTTTTCGCCCGTGGACCGCAAGTGGCAAAAAAGAGCAAAGGGCGGGAAAAAAAGGTAAGAGGGGAACTGCCTCGGGTGGTCTTCGCAGAAAACTGTCCCCCTCGCAAAGATCTGATTGGACTTTAACAAGGGGGGGGGGTGGGGGACGGCGAATCAGGGGGCCTCTCTGCCCCAAAAGAGAAACGGGTATTCCTGAAGAAACCAATGTGGCAGGAGACGCCTCCCGTGAAAAAGGGACGAGAAAAAAAAAAGAAAGGCGATCTCACCACCAAAAAAGATGGCTTATAACTACAAAACCGGACTTTTTAAAAGGAAGACAGAACGGCAAACACAAG
>Ga0179593_1317557_pt1 | contig 10052 bp, 8 predicted proteins | sample CZODoug2_1_08_16_FD_185931 | JGI IMG/M metagenome (GOLD analysis project Ga0179593, IMG submission 185931) | Vadose zone soil fungal communities from Angelo Coast Range Reserve, California, USA - CZODoug2_1_08_16fungal (PacBio error correction) | ecosystem: Environmental > Terrestrial > Soil >...
GGTGGGCAAAAATAAAGCAGCGGGGGGGCTCAGTTGCGGATCGACGCCTGAGGTCGAAAAAAAATGACGAAGTAACAGCCTGTGCGCGAACGTGATAGAGCCGAAGCACTGATGGGGAAAGTGCGCTAACTCATAGCAGAGGAAAAAGATGAAAATATGTTAAAGGTAAAAAGCCCGGGCGTTACCGAGCGGCGGAGGGTAGAGACGCTTCCACAAGGACTCAAAAAGGGTGAACATGCAAAGGACGGGTCGGGAAATGCATCTCGAGGGGGAATGCATTCAGTGAACCGGGCCAATCGTCTGAAGAGACCACTGGGGGAGAGAAAAAGGGACTTTTGATCAGGGACAAAGTGGAAAGGCGGCTGAGTTTCAAAAATGATCTAGCCGCAGGGGAGAAAAGGATAAGACGGCCATTGCGGAGCAGGCAGTGTGAGAATTCTCCTAATACACCCAAGCATGAGGGGAACTCACGCGAAACGGGGACTCGAGTGGGAGGCCTATGAAAAGGTACGCGAAAAAGCTAGGAGCAGACATGTCCAAGGTTGAGGACTGGCTGTTAAAGGAAGACAATTTCCACGTTGACTCTGAAATGGTAGGCTGGGGCGGGCAGGAGGAATAGATTCAAAATAAAAAAAGAAAAGAGGGGGGGATCTGGCGATAGACTTATGTTCCAAGCTTGTCCTAGGGGGTACGTTCGGAAAAAAAAACTGATACCATTGGAGCGTAGCTATCAGGGGCGTAGGAATTTTCCGGGGGACAGAGGAGAAGATCATGCGCGAAAACCGATAGAGGTACTTGCAATCAAGAACCCTATGATGAGAAGCGAAGTAGTTCAGTGGGTCACATCACGAAAAAAGAAAAGCAAGGTTAGGGAGGTATGCGTAAATGCTTGTGAAGATTTGTACTGGGGGGGGAATGAATGGCAGATGAGTATCGGGGTGACAAGCAGAAAAGGTGCCCAAAAGGAGGGACAACCGGGAAGGTTTATAATTCACAGAGGGGTGAGTTAAAGGATGCTCAAGCGTGGTACCGAGGTTGCTCTGGGCGAAACAAAAATTAAAGCTGGGCTCTTCTGACGCAGGGAGGGCCCAGTAGCGTGCGGAAAAAAGACTGAACTTATTAAAGCAGCATAAAAACCTTTTAGACCTGAATTAATAAAAAACTCAACATCGGCGAATGGAGGGCCGCCGAGGAGTGGGTAGCAAACGAATCGGGAATGTTGTCGTAGGTGGGTCAAGTGATAGTTCTGCCGGTCTTCCTTTATAAAGAACGAACGACAGGAGAAGGGCAAATGGTATTGAAAAAAGGGGGGTCCAATCGACGAGTATTCGAGTGCTTGGCATACACCAAAGGTCGGGGGGGGGGAGAAAAAAATGGGGAGCCGCGCGAGATCAGAAACTCCGATGGATGAAATGACTTCACTCCCATGTGTTGGCGCAGAGTGAAAAAGGAGAGAACAACTTGTGCAGACGAAGGCTAGGGAAACGGGAAGAAGAGTAACAGATATCTCGACAGTACGGAAAAACCTTACGCTCGCTAAAGTAGGGGAATATTACAGGGCGCAAGGTTTCTTCGGCTCTCACGGCGCCTGGAAGGGCGACCTGATATAAGTTGACCAGAAAAGAGTAAAGGTCGCTCTCTTGGAGAAAGACAAAGGGAGTGCTTGTGCCGATTGTGGGGGGCGACCGATCAACCTAAAAGGGAGCAAAGTGAAATGCCATCCAATAGAAGAAAAAGGATAACGACAACGCATCTATAGGGACAAACAGAAAAAAGTTATACGGTGCAAAACGAAAGACAGGGGAAAATTCGGCACCTTTGCCGACGTGGTCAAAAATAAGGAGCAAAGATCAAGGGCCAGGGGCAACCAACTAACCGGAATCACGCAACTCCCAGCAGGAATCGAAACCAAGGGGGAAGAAGTTTTGTGGAAAAGAAACACAACTTAAGGGAAAAAAGTGATCGATGTGTTAAAGGATATTTGAGAAGGAAACAAAACGGGTGATTGCAGAGACAAGAGAGGAAAAAGCTAGTAGGGCGTACCAGGCGCTAGAAATCAAAAGTGGAGAAAACGACCGCTTAGATGCCGCCGCTTTTGGTTCGACGCTTAATGGAGGTTCCATGATCCAATTCTACCGACCACCAGGGGCCCGCGAAAGAAAGCGGGAATTACAACAGAAAAGGATTCCTAAAAGAATGCGTACCAGAAGTCTAGGGGGGTAGACGACGAGAATAACCCATCGACAAGCAGGCGAAAGCCGGGAGACCGGAAGGAACTCCTCAGCGGACATCAATCCAAAGGAACGAAGTGAGGGTATTTACCAAGGGCCACTGGCATAACGAAAAAAATGAATCTCATCAGAAAAAAAACGCATAGAAGAAAGTTGCTTCTTGTCTCATGGAAACTACAGCACGAGTGATACCTATCCCCGCGGCAACCTTCGGAACAACAAAAAAGTATGATTATTGAAAAAAGAGAGGAAAGGACGGTAATTTAAGCCCGGGAGTAAGGAGAAGACAGAGGGGGGGGAAACTCGTTTTAGGATGGCCGGCGGGTGTTAAGTACCTTTCCTCGCGCAATATAAAGCGGCGCGGCGATAGGTTTACTGAGAAGGAAACGCATGAAGTATGTACACTCAGCCGGCGGGAAAATTAGGACGGAGGGCTGGAGATCACGTCTGCAGGGTCTAGATATATGATCAGTGACTGGAACGGAAGATCTTTTGATCTGGTGCTAAAAGGAGTCAGGTAAGAATCGTATCATGGACCTAAGGAGAATGCAAGGGGCGGAATAGGCAATAGGGGGAGGGAGGGGAACGCTCTTGAAGGGATAGTGCCCGCTTTAGGAATTCCGTAAGCTGATGATTCAGGGACTGTAACAACCGGGAAACCCTGAAACTGAAAATCTCAAGAAAATGTCTTCCAGGAAAGTGTATTTGGCCGGACCAAGATTCCTTCATCTCTCCCGGATGGTAAAAGTATGGGGGAAATAAGGTTCTGATGAAGGGTGGGAAAAAAGTTTCACTTATTCGCGGACAGAGGAGTACACGTCGGCAAATCGGTCGCGACAGCGAAAGAGATGCGCGCACACCTGGAAACTGAAACCAGAACGCTGGGAATTGCGAGCCGTAGAGCCCTGTTTTTCCTGGTAACGTATCTAACGAGAAAAGAACAAAAGGGTTCATGATGAAGGAGGAAAAGGAACGCCAGACAGGAGTCAAAGGTGTCTGCGGGCAGCAGGGGCTCAATTGGTCGGACAAGGGGTATGGTATTTCGATGATCATGGAAGAGGCGACAGACAGGCGACCGTAGAAGAAGACCTGGGGAAAAAAGAAAGAAGACCTTTGTCGTGTGCGAAAAAAATCGAAGAAGGATGGGTAGGGGAGGGAAATCTTGGGCTTCGGCCGGCGTCTGCGTCCGGCAGAAAGCGGAAAGCAATAATGGACAAATCAACTTTTAGTACGGGAATCGAGAATCATAAACGGGTTTGCAGGTCGGGGAACTCCCGGCAGCCGAAAATCCAGCCTCAGGGGAAAGGCCAATCACGGACCTCTAGTCAGTCTGGAAATCAAAGCAGGCATAACAGGGGCTAATGCACAGTTGAAAAAGTTGATTACTGGGAAGAAGTTCAAAAGATATAACAAGAAGTCTGAGAACAAGAAACTGGAAGGGGGCTACCAAGAAATTCTCACTGCGCAGCTATTAGGGGCAAGGGATTGTTGGTAAATGTGCAGTCAAGAAGGAGAGTCCGCAGAAAAACAAAAGGGGGAAAACTCTCGGTGAGGGAACGTCAGCGAAGACCAAAGCGCAATTGGCAAGGCAGCAGAAATCCATGGAGCAAATTCTACAATATCTCAGAGCAAAATCACTCAAGGGAAATGCCGAAAAAGGAAGCGAGTTGGGGGGGTCAATTTGCCGATTAGGTGGGCGGTTAACCTCAGGGAAAGAATTGAACCGGACGGGATTACAGGGAAAAAAAAGAGATAAATCATTAAAGAGGAAAAGGCCACGTGGCAAACAGTGATGGGAACCGAACCAAGAGGTAAGACGGGGGGGGGGCCTATAACTCGTGCGTGGGGAAAGGCCGGTAGCCATTGCGGGATAGTGAGAACGAAGAGTTGTACAGTAATGGAGGAAAAGACAAGAAATCAAATGAACGCGGGGGGTCTACTCGCCCTAGAAAAACAGGGACAAAAGGCACTGCGGAATCAGGGTGGCCAGCCTACAGTCTAAGGAATAGAAAAAAAAAAAACAAGGCCAAGATAAAATTAAAGTTGAAAGTCTGCATGGTTGCACGTCCGCCGTCCCATCGCGGGAAAAAGGAAACTAGTCCCAACGCGCGATCTAAGAACCGGGAGGCGAGAACTTTCTCGAAGATAAAAGACGTCGAAATTTGTTCAGCGGGGAAGTAGTACATGCGGTAACTTGGGTGGATAGACGGGGGGGAAAAAAGACACGCCAGGCCCTGCGTAGAGAAGAAGGGTCTCAGTTCGGGGAGGGTCTACGCCGCTAGACGTCCACGAGAGAGTGGGGAGAAGATAAATAATACGCGGGTTAGTTTAGGGGGAAGGCCTCACCTGGGGTGGCAGAAAAAACTTAAATGATCCGTCATTCAAGGGGTCCAAAAAAGGCTTGAGGTGTTGCATTCAAATCCAAAAGGACAAAAAAAGCAGACAGGGTTTCGGGTGTGGGGCAAGAAGGCTACTAAACACGGATATCCAGATCAAGAAGGATGGAAAGTCTGCACGATTGAGCAGAAGGATACGTAGGGGACCCGCGTCTCGATTCGTCCTTGGCTTCGAAAAAAAAAGTTAGAATCAAAACCGCGACGCTCGTTTGGGCGTCAGAAGGAAGAAAGAAGGGAACACCTTCTAAGTTCGACTCAAAACGGAAAAGTATTGTAATAGGACAGAAAAAAAGGAGAGAAGGTGGAATTCTCGGGCGGCCGGATCGGTTCGCAGGAAAATAAAAGGGGTCCAGGCTTCGGCGCGCAGCGAAGAGATAAAAAAACGGCGATCTAGAGAGTCGCTAAAGACCCGCGGTGAGGCCGTTTTACGATCCTAGAGAAAATGGGGTCACAGCGGGCAAGGGTGTTTTCGAAACCCGCGCCACATCAACCGACAGATGCTGCGGAAGAGAGTGCCCACAACACAACAGGTAGGTGATTGTAGAAAGAGAGGAAGAAGGAATAGCCTCTGGTGCTGCATGGCAGGGGGATGGAAACACTGAAAAGCAGTTGGGCCCACGATACTAGAGGAGAGTTCATACTAAGACGGACAGATCTTGAGCTCATATCAAGGGAACGAAGGGGGGGGGAAAGTTAAAAAAGCGAAGCGCATGTCACTGGAGGAAGAAGTGAAATCCTATGGACAAAGAGCAAGAAAAAAAACTTCTAACGCAAAAAGATGGAATCGATGCAACTCTCTCGGGAATCGCCAGGCAGAGGTCGACTACTGGGCTTAAGCCGAGCATTGTCCTTCCCTAGAGCTGATAGAAGAACGGGTGATGAAAGAAGCCAGTTGAGGAGGGACGACGAAGAACAAGAATGATCAAGAACGAGTGATTAGAAGAGAAGAAGTCTAAAATGGAAGGAACCGAAAAAAAAAAAAAAAAAAACCCCAAACCAACAAAGGAAAAAAAAAAAAAAAAAAACAGTGAACTTGATGGGTAGCCGGTTTGGTATCCGGCACCAGAGTAAGGCTTGTAAGGCTAACGGGCTCTGCCAATAACCTCCAACAAACGGCATCAGGGAAAATCCTTCACTGGACTAGTAATCGACAGAAACTGCAGGAAGGAGTCAGGGAAACCCACTCGGGAAAGTCCACCTTTAGGGTGGATTCCTTCATCGCGCCGTGGAGTCAGATGCAGGGCTTCTTTTAATAAAAGGATACCCTGAACAATCTAAATCAAGGGAGCGAGGTGCTTCTCAGGAGGTTAAAATCAGGCGGAGTACAAAATAGCATTAGAGAGACTTAACCTCTTAAAATGCGTGTGGTAGGAGGGTGATCCAATGGGGGAAGGAAAAGGATTAATGATCTATGTCCTGGGGAAGGCGTTCATATTCCACAGAGTGCTCAATTGGCGCGGGAGGGAAAAAAGGAAGGGGGGCAAGAGGAGTCAGGTTTGCACTGAATAAAGAATCGGGGGAGGAGTGCCAATAGAAGGAAGTTAATGTCCGTGACGAAGGGGGACTGATACTCAATTTGTGCGCAGTAGAAACTGGGGGGAGTTGGCAAAACAGGGAAATTACAATGAATAAGGAACAAGTTGAAACTTAAACGAGAAAGAGGAGCGGGACTTTACACAAAAAAGAAAGTTGAATTGAGTCTCGGAAGAGGGTGGGTGAGGGGGGAAAAATGCACTTCGGTTGAAACGGCCGGTGGTAAATGGATTGGACTAATTGGAAAGCGAAGCATTCGAGGACGAGGTTGAACCTTTTAAAGAGTAAACCCATGGGCGGTCATACAAAAGGGTGAGTGGCTATCTGGTGATGTGGGACTCGCGATTGTAAGAAAACTGGTTCTGTCTGCGCGAAAAAGGGGAGGGAGGGGGGAGAGGGCTACATGAATCTAAAGGTCGTTCATGGTGTCTAAGTTGAGACGAGACCTTCTGGCAAGGGAATACAAGAAAAGACCAAGTCAAAAATGTACTGGGGTCCAGCGGTAGGTGGGAGGGAGCGACCAGGTTCAGGTCTCGAGAAGGGTTATAGGGAGAAAAAAGGGACCGATGCAAAACAGAATAAAACAGACCATTAAATACACAATAGTAGAGTAAAAGAAAGGACTTGATGGGGGGAAAAGAACGACAAAGGTATTAGGGAGTTGGTCAGCCACGGCGGGGGCAAACTGGAAACAAAAAGGTTCCGGGAGCAGAGACGTGCTTCGGGGGACGGGGGAAAGAAAATTGGATTACTAAGAAAAGAGTAAAACACGGGACAACCCATGTAAGGGGTGGAAGCGATGTGAAAAAAAAAAAGGAAAAAAAAAGGGGAAAGGGAAGAGAGGGAAAAAAAAAAAAAGAGAATGAGCGCGCTGCGATGGCAAGGGGAAAAAGGTGGAGGGGAAGAGGAGAGAAGGGGGGGAAGAGGGGGGAAGGGGAAAGAGATGGGAGGGAGAGAGCGGGGAGGGAGGGAAGGGGGGGGAGGGGGGGGGAGGGGGACGGAGAGGGAACGGGCCCCCGGTCCGAGATTGTTGGGGAACACATTTCGGTACCGCGATACCGCGCTGTGGAAACGAAGAATCAATAAGGGTTGTAGAAAATAACCTGGGCAAGGAAGGGAAAACGTAAAACCTGAAAAAAGAAAGTTTGAGAAGGGAAAACAGGGCGCAAAGGTTTTCTTCTGCAAAGGGAAAGGCGATCGAGAAAATAGGCCGGCACACTTGACCCGGAACGCAAATTGTGCAGCCGGCCTGAAAAAAAAAAAAATCTGGCCGGTCCTGGGAAATGTGTTGAGACCGTAGTCGTCTTGCAAAGAAGACCCAGGTTGCCGCCGGAGGACTAAAAAGATATAAACCGAAAGCAGCTGAGTTGAGCAGGGACCGATCCTCGAATAGGGGAAGGACGACTTCTTCGGAAACGGGGCAATCCTGAGCGATGAAGTGGCCATTGGAAAGCCCACAAAACGGGGCGCGCACCGCAAATCTAAAAGAACACGTTCAACGGCCGGCGTACCAAAGACGGAAAAATGGTGAAGAAGCAAGAAGTTCCGGTAAGATTGGTATCGAGAGTGGGTGGAGTTAAGGTTATTGAGACCGGGTTACACGGGGGACAGCGAGAATTGGCAGTCAGGAAAGGAAAGTGCCGCTAAGAAAAAAAAAAAGGGGGAGCTCAGGCGCGAATGGCGAGGACAAAGAAAAAAGCGGCTTAAGTTATAGGACAGGGGAAGAAATATTCGACACCGACGAAGCCGAGCCCCCGCTTAAAAAAAAAAGAAAGGAAAAGGACACACATAATATCTCTCACGCCTAGAAAAAAAGGAGCGGACGCTTCGACGTAAAAAAAAAAGACCGGGGGGAACCGACAAATGTCAAAAACCGCAGCGACAGGTTGAGTTAAAATGAAAAGGCCGTCCGCCTGGACAGCGCGACCAACTGAACATGCGAGGTGATGGGGGGGAAGAAGGACCGCGCTGAGGACACCACGAAGCCCTCGAAAAAAAAAAGGTGGGGAGTCTGCAGAAGACCTCGCCGCCGGGGCTACACGAGAAGAGATCTCAAAAAAAAAAAAAGGGTTAGTAGGTGAAAAAGAGAGGAGAACAATTTATATGGGATTCGACAGCCTCACAAGCGTTTTGGGTAAGGGGTCGTGTGCACGACAGTCCTAGAGGGGACTTAAAAAAAAAGGCATCAGCTAGTCAGGGGGGAAACAGTCTGCATCGGGTCTTCATAGAGAGAGGCCTCTTCTGAAACTAAGAGTGGGGGCGGAGGGGGGAAAGTCTAAAGCTGTAAAGAAAAAAAAAAAGAGAGTACGAATTCGGTTAGGCAGAGAGAACGGGTTTTTTTGAGGGCAGGGGGGCAGAGTCCGTCGGTTTGAAACAACCAAGGCAAGAGTTGTAGGCGCGGGTAAAAAAATGCAAGGATGTAGGTGAGAAGGGATTTCTGGATATCTAGACTCCTACATTAGGCAGCTGGTTCAGCGGCATAATCCAAAAAGTGCGGCACTACGAACAGGAGAAGAAGGATATGCACCGTTACGCTGCGCTGTATAAGTGAAAAGGGCGAGAAAGGCTTAACAAGGCCCTGGAAAACAGAAAAAATATCGAAAGAAGAGGAGAGAAAGGTCAAAAGTTTGGTAATGGAAGAAAACGGATCTGAACAGAGACGAATTCTAAGAGCCGGCAGAAGGATCGGCGGGAGCCGGAATATGCGTGGAGGGTTAGATTACTCAGGGAGAAATTGGTGAGTGCAGTGAGAAAAAAGAGCACTTAATACGCGGGGCATTCTGCCCAGCGGTCAGGCCAGACTGCACCTACCTCGACAGGGAAAGAGGGGCGTACCAAATGAAAAACGGCAAGACAAACAAAAAAAGAAACGTCCTATACTGCTGATCGGGGGTCGTGACCTGGGGTATCTCTGTCGTGGGCCCGGACACGCCCCAAAAAAAAGGAAACGGCCAAACCAAAGAGCGCGCCGAAAAAAGGGCGAAGATGGCTTGTTGTGCTTAAGGTGCTCCCAAACAATTACAAAAAAAGGGAAGAAATCTCGTGGGGGGAGTGGGCGTTTTGCAAGGAGGGGATGACGAGGCGGGAACGGTGTCTTGGGGGGTCGAGTATAGTAATTAATACACTACGAGTCGGACCGGGGAAAAGGAAAAAAGGGGACCCATAGGGAATTCAGAACAGCAAGGGAGGTACGAGTTAGTAAGGAAAAAGTGGGTTTTCAAGAAACGTACTTGTGACTTGAGGGGGATAAGAAAGAAGGCGTCAGACGCCGGTATTACGAATAGGGACGCTCCCAGACACAAACTACAATCGAAAAAGGGATGAACATACCATGCGGTGCTGCAGAAGGACAGAGAAGTAAATGGAATTTTTGCAAGGAAGGGGAATAAAGACCAAGATCGAGAAGCAACAAGGTTCGAATCTGGCAAAACATCAACTTAAAAAAGAATTCATTTGGAAAGCGAAGTCATACCTTTCAGGGGTTAAAGAAAGGATGGATCGGCCGTACTAGGAGACTATCGAGCGAGGAAAAAAAAGTCAGGGTGTATCTTTTTGTATAATTGTCTACTCAAAGACCGCGGCAGGAAGTCGCCAGGAGGGTTGTGGGAGGGCTCATGTATATGGTGGGGGTAAAAAAGGAACAAATTAAGAAGCTAATGAAAAGTCAGGGGGGACTTTGGAGGCTTGCAATCCAGGGGATCCAATCGCAATCGAACAAAGAAAAGACAGGAAATTGAGAAAAGAGGGCAAGCAAAATCATCTCTGAGGAGGAAGAAAAAAAAGGGGTTGAGACGCTCATTGGGGGCCGGGTTTGCCGCATTCTTGTAGAGGTCAACCTGGGAACAAGAAAGTAATTCTCTTGTAATAAAAGGAAGGGGAAAGTGAATCTGAA
>Ga0179593_1332451_pt1 | contig 10052 bp, 14 predicted proteins | sample CZODoug2_1_08_16_FD_185931 | JGI IMG/M metagenome (GOLD analysis project Ga0179593, IMG submission 185931) | Vadose zone soil fungal communities from Angelo Coast Range Reserve, California, USA - CZODoug2_1_08_16fungal (PacBio error correction) | ecosystem: Environmental > Terrestrial > Soil >...
CTCAAAGCACTTAGGAAAAAAGGGGGGATAAAGGGAGGGGTGAATTGGGGACCAAACAATTCAAAGAGGGGCTTAAATTTTTCGCTCGTGCGAAGTTCCGACTACAGACCGCGCACGGGTTTTAAACGCGGGAAACAGGACACTTAGAAGATTGTTGGCAAATGAATTGAGTGCCAAAAAGAGGGGGATCCAAAGGAGTACAAAACGTCCTGAGAATAAGGGAAGAAGACGAGGGAAACCCACCAAATCCATTAAGAACAGGCGGTGCCTTCTGGGAGTCAAGGGAAGAACATAGGAGCTACCAGTAAACAAAAACGGGGGGAGGGGGAGTGTCGGGTTTGTAAACAAGGGAGTCTAGAACCCTCTAACTATTAGAGAGACGAAGAGAAAAAAAAAAAATACAAGCTGTTTTTGGTAGACGGGTCAAAAAGTTGGGAAGAAATGATGTGCCGTAAGGGCGTCTTAGGGGGGGGGGATGACGGCCGGGAGCCCTTGAATGACATTTCCTGAAAGGTTCCGCGAGAAAAGGGTCTATAAAGGTATACCCCGCAGACAAAACCGGGTATAAACAAAAATAGGATAATAAGAAAGCTAGGGAGAGCAGGAACGTGCCAAGTGAGAAAGGAAAATAACAATATATCAGGTCGACCTGTGTAAGTTGCGCGCAAACGAGCTGCATGGTTTTGGGCGGGGGAAGGAGTTATGAAAAAAATATCGATTCCGGAGCAGTGGTTTTGGGTGAAAAGGGGAAATGCCCAAATAAGAGAATCGGCCGGGCAAAAAAAAAGACGTAAAGCGATGGTCATGTTTTAAAGTGCCCATTTTGGGGCTTCAGGGGAAGGGGGGGGAGGGGAAAAAGTGATGACAAGCTCAGAGAAGAAAAGGAACAGTGCGTACCCGAGCGCGGGGGAAGGAGGAAATCACTATATTTTTGTCGGAGGTTTTTTAGCGGAGACAGAAAGTTTGAGGAATGCGAGGAGAGAGGGACGGGGACGGGGATAATGCGAAGGGTCCTAATTGCTCAAGGGAACTATGGGGGAGGGTTCCTCACCTGGGGGGTGAGTCAATAACAGGACTGATAAACTTGCCGGGGGGGTGGTGATTCATAGTTAAAGCAAAGCAAGAAAAAAAAAAGTGGGGGTTGCACTCGAGAGCGGGAAAGATCCGGAATTTTTTAGAAGAGATGGGTTGGCAGGCTAGGGGTAAAGGAGGACGTTCCCGAAGGGGAAGAATCCTTTCGGGAATAAGTCCCATGTGGTCATAGGGATTAGGGGAAAAAAAGGGCAAAAGGGGGAGGGTGGGAGGCAGTGAGGACATGAATAAAATTTTGAGACTTATGTCCGGGGGGGACAGCAAAGGGAAGAGAAATTTTTAGTCGAGTAATCTTCCAAAAAATAAACTGTAAAAAGCGGATATCAGAAAGGGCGTCCATACACAGGACATATGGGGGGGGGGGGGGGGGATTCGAGCTTCGAGTATTTCGGGGAAACGGAAGAATTCACACTCTCCCAATTTAAAACGCGGGTCAAAAATGAACCCGCAAGTGGACTCCACGGGAAGAAGTAAACATTTTAGATGAGGAAAGGAGGGGGGGGGGACGACAGGTATCCATGGTACCGGGGGCAAAGCTAAGGGAAACCTCCTGGTAAAACATTTCCATATTGAATACTGAAATTCAGAGAACTTAAAAGGGAAGGAATTAAAACCGGAATCCGAATAGAAAAGGCTCAGGGAATGTGGATCGGAGAGGGGGAAAGGACAGTGGCAACTATGTTAGATCCAAAATCCGGGGGGGGAAGACCGAGGAAAAGGGCACGAAGGGGGGACCGTACTAAGCTCGGCAAAAATCGTCGGGAATGACGGGGGCCGCAAAATAATTAAGTGCGAGGATGTGAATCTTGATTACACGACTTATCAACACAGGACAGCACGAAACCAGGGGGCGGGCACATAAGGGGGTATACTCAACTTGAAAAAAAGATTTGGGGGGGGACTAAAAGGGAATGAACAGGGGGAAGATCTAGTATAACGGAAAGGACCAAAAAATGAATAGGGGGGTGTCCAAAAAAGAAACATGGGAATTGTGAGAATGGAAACAACAGGGGGTTGAATTTGATGGAAGGGGCCCCATACTGCAAAAACAAGGACTATTGGGCTGGCCAAGTGAAAAAGAAGGAAGGGGAAGAAAAACCACTGCCTGGTTCTAAATAAAGTAATCCAGAAAAAGGATTAACCAGTGGGTGGCTCATAACACATTGGATTGGGGGGGGGGGGTTGTTCCCAGTATCACCTCTTCAAGCAAGAAGGGAAGGGGGAGGGGTGTCCGGAAAAATGGATAGAAATGGGCAGACAAAAAAAAAAGCACCGATTGGGGTACCTTTTTCCCAGAAAAGGGAAAAGACCAGACATGCTCTTGGACCTGTGGGAGTCAAACTGCTAATTGATTCGCAGGAAAAAGAAACAATTGTCAATAGGAAAAAATGTAGAGTACAATAGCATCCAAGGGAGGACGTTTGCCGAAAAGGGGAAGAACTCAAGTGCCAACGGCCTGGTCATAAACTTAGAACCCACCAGTTAGGAAAAAGGCCCCTTCAGTCAAGGGGAAAAAAAAAAATAGTGATGTCCCGCACACAAGACACGAAGTCAATGCTTGTTACAAAGCCGAGAGTGGACAGATTACCAGGGGGGATTGGGTAACAACTCCTGTTTGATAACAAGAAATGAGGAAAATTAAAGGGAAGCAGGAAAAATGCGAAGGAGGGGTGTTGCTGAAAGGGGAAAAACAGAGTTGCGGTGGGGGAACTTTGGGTTTGAAGCTATAGAGAAAAAAAGTCAGTGAAAGGGAAAAGAAATGATTGTGGGGGTCCACGGGGAGGGCGGGATGGGGGGGGTCTCAACTTAACGCAATGACCAAGGGAAGGGGGGGCAGGGGGGGGGGTAAAGTGCTTTCCGTGATTGTTGCTGAAAGTTTTTTTAAAGGTTTTCAAGGGGAGAAAAATCAGTTAGGGATAGGGATAAGGGGGGGGAACATGTTTGTCAAGATACAGTTTTAATGTGGGAAGGAAAAAAGGTTTTTGACCCTGGTGTACTAGACAAGGATGGTGCATCATAACTGGAGAGGACAAAGGTGCAGGGGAAGGAAAAAGGGGGAAGGGGGATGCGGAAAAGGGAAAAAATCATTTCAGGGAACAAACAAGCATAGAAATCCCGTGAAAGGGGGACTGGTAATCCTCAAGACAAAGGGTGAATCTCCATAATCCGTAAGACCGAGGGATTGATCCTTGGGAGTGGAGAAGGCATATCATAACAAAACTACCAACACCAAAACAAACAACGGGGGGGGAAGGGGGTTGGGGAAGAAAGAACCTAAAGGATACCAATGAATGATTTACTTGAGGGTCGGGAGGGAGAAAGGGGTCTTGAGGCCAACCTGAATTTTTTCTCGGATTGTGGGGGAAACCACCCTGGAAATTGATTTCAGGGTTCAGCAAAGGAAACAAAGTTGATTGAAAAAGCCAATTCGAGGGGGCCTCAGTGGAGAGACCATATGGGATTAAAAGTCTATCAAAGTGTTCAAACTGGAGGCCATAAAAAACCCTTCTCAGGGACAACCAAGGAACACACCATCCTAAAAAAACACATTAGGATTACGAAGGGGGGGGGGGGTTCGAGAGAAAATTCAACAAAGGCACAGAGGGGAAAAACAGGGAAGAGAGTGGAAAAAAAAAGAAACAAAACTATACCATGCCAAGAGGCTTGGTGTCCTTTTTGTGGAAAGGAGACCAATAAAGAAAAAAATCAAAGCAGGAGGGGTGTCACAAAATGATTGTTTTATGAAGGAATCATGAGGAGAAGGTACACCAGAAAGAAAAGCAAAGTTATCCGGGGGCATCAACACCATCAGGATATGCTGACAAGAAAAAGGGGTTGTCCAGAATGAGGTGGGAAACGAAGAAGGGGGGGGAATATGCGGTAAAGGGGTTAGGGGAAATCTGCTGGAGTTGAAACAGCCAGATGAAGAAAGTGGTAATTTAAATCAAGAGCTGCAGTGGTGAAGAACTATGAAGCAAGTCGGGGTGAGAACAGGGGTGTAACGGGATGGCAGAAACCAATCACTGGGTGAAAAAAGAGTGAACAAGTCCTTCAGTTCCCATTAGATCAAGTTGGGATCTAGACAATAATTGAAAAAAGGTTGGAATTGGGGAGAGGCACAGAAAAGGCAACATTACGGGGGAAGACTCACCATATGGGATCATGGAGGGGGGAGTGAGCTCCTTTCCCTTGGGTTGTGGAAAAAATCGGGGTCTTGCCAAGTCAAATGTAGCGGGACTAAGGGAAAAAAATTTAAGGAAACCGTTCTTGCATTAAGAGGCTGAGGAAAAAAGATGAAAAAGGGGAAACACCACCATCAAAATTGGTCGAGGAGAAAAAAAAACCTGGGAAGCAATCGGAAGGAAAGAAAGAGCTACGGGAGGGGCGTGGAAGTGAATATAACAGTCAATGAGTCAACTTGTGGGTGGTTTGGTCCAGGAAAAAGAGTCCCCGGTGCGTGGAATGTGACGCCGGGGCCAACACAAATCAATTAGAAAGGGGACCAGAAATGTTTCAAAACAAGGGAGTGTTTTTGGACATCGGGATGGGCAATTCCATAACTGAATGGGAAAAAGGAAGTAAATTTTTTTCTTTAGCCTTTAGCAAAACTCAATAGGGGGGGTCCAGTTGGGAAGGATTATTTGTGGAGGGGGGAAAAAAAGCGAGGTTATTGTTTAAGGTTGAGAAGGACCGTGATAGGGGGAAAACCTACTCACCAGGAGGGCCCCAGAAGGGGTTTGGGCGTGCCAACGAAAATAGCGATGATGTAAGAAAAGGGGGGAGGAAAGGCACCACCTTCTTGAAGCTCACTCGTCGTGGGGGTGCTCTAGCCATTGGAGAGGGAACGAGATAAAAAAGTCCAGGGGGAAGATAGTATATCAGGTGACAAGGGTTAAAGTGAAAGGGGAGACCGGGGGGGGGAAGAGAGGTTCGGCGGGATTAAGGACACCCTGGTGGCTTTACCCGAATTTTTTTCAAAAAAAAGGAATTGTCATAAAGGCAGATAGTGAGGTAGTCAAGCAGCAAAAGGCAAGTATCTCCCTACGGAGTGTCCAAGCGGCGGGGGGGGTGTCTTTAACAAACTTTTTTCGGTCAATTGGTTTCTAGTTTTTCCATGTCGGAGCTAAAGGTAAAGAAAAAGCAGGAAAGTGTATGGGTATGCAAGGAAAAGGGGGGGGGGGTCCGATGGTGGTACTAGTAGGTGTGACCTCACTACGATAAAAAAGGGAGGAACAGGGGCCCTAGGGAGGGAATAAAGCTCCAGGGGAAGCAAGGGGGATATGTTCAGCTCCGATTGGAGGGGAAAGTCGCCTAAGAGAAAAAAAGAAGGAAAACTCCAGTTTCTAGGTCATATTCTAAAGGACCCACGTACCCGGGTCAGCAAGACCAAAAGACCCTGCAAAAAGGGACTGCCGGGAGGGAAGAACCGCAGGGGAAAGGGGGTTAAAGGAGGTCCAGAAAGGGTCGGGATAAAAGAGAAGTTCAGCTCCACTGTGGATGGAAAAAAAAAGCGTGCAGTACCGCCATCTAGCTCTCGGAACGAGTTCCGGGGATCGGTGAAGATGCCTTCAGATGGACTTTCTTAGGAAAAAAAACCTATTTCAAGATCCTGCGAGCAGAGGAGACCGATTTAGATGCGTGTCTCTGACGCTTATGGTATCAAACGTCATAACTTCCAGTAGATCAAAAAGAACGGGGAAACCAAAGGGAAATCTCGAAAGACGGACCAACGGCTCAGAGGCGGGAAAAGGAGGAGTTGGCCATTTACTCACAAAGAGGGTATTCCGAGGGGATGTAAACTAGAGCTTTATCAGGAAATTTTCGCAAGAAAAACTACGACGATACGAAATGCCGCAATTCAGGAATGGTATCTTCTGCGAAATTAACCAGATCGACGAAAGGTTCATTATCGGAAAAAAATGTGGAGCCTGGAAAAAGAACCCCTAAGGAGACGGGGGGGGAGTGATCCGATTCAAGGGGGTTTGGGCATAAACGGGGGGGGGATTGGACGGTTTCCCCGATTTGGACAAGACTTTCGCAAACGTAATACAAAAGGGCAACGAAATCTTTGCCGAAAAACAAAATCAAAAAAAGCTGAATGAAGGGATGGGGGGGGAAAGTGAAAAGAAACCACCTCACCGCAAAGAAAGGTTCTGCTCCTCCGGATCATCATCGTCCGCGTGTGAGCGGAAAGTACAAGAAGCTAAAGCCCGAACAAATCTTTTCTGGACTCTGAATGATCGCTGGTGTCTTGAGGAAGCATAAGGAACCGTAGTGGGGGGAAACTTATTAGGGGGGGGGTGGGGAGGTCACGGGACTCGCCAAAGAACATCTCCCGGGAACCCCGAAGGTACGCTCCTTGTGGTGCCCTGGAATGGGCACTAACGGAAAAAAAGGAAGGAATCACCGTCGTGAAGGGGTGCAAACAACTGGCGGAGGTCCTTGTCGTCGGCACAAAGAGAAAAAGAGAGCCAACGTTCCCGGCCAAGAAACAGTCAGTCCGTGTAGGGAAAAGAGGCGTGTTGCCTAAGGGAGATGTGTGGGGGAGAGGGGTCGAGGGGGGGAGAAGGGAGGGCGCGCTATCACAAAGTTGTGAGGGGGGGAATGGAGGAAAAAGGGCCGTTGGCTAATGAGAGGAAAAAGAGGGATACTTAGTGTGGAGGTGGCAACGGAGAAGAGGGGTGAGCTTCATTTGCGAGAGTGCTCGAAGAAACCGGGATTGGTGGTACCTCGGGAAAGTAATTGAGGGGAAAAACATGGGCACATTTCTTGCCCGACCCGGGGCACTACAAGGAGCGGATACCACGTCCTTCAAAAGGGTAGGGAGGAATAAGAAGGAAAAAAGCCAAAAAAAAAAGTAGGCAACTTCGGCCGGATGAGACTTCAAAATCGAAGAAAGTGAGATGCAAGAGGGAGAAAAAAGAAACAGGGCGTTTTCTGGAAGGAACTTCGAGAGGAAAGGTAAACTTTAAATATCCGCGAGATTAGGTGAGAAGACGCAATGGCAAAAAAATCAGCTGGAGGGCGCGGGGTTGGTAAATGAATAACATCAAGGGTTCAAAAACGTTTTAAGGGGTATGACGGAATGAGTGCCTTCGGTCGATTCGGAAAGCTGAGTGACAGACGAAACCTGCGAAGAAATGGTATTAAAGGGTAAAACGGGAGAAGCGGGTCAAATGGTAATAACGGGTGGAACAGCCAAAGGAAACCATCAGTAATAGAATCAGAGACTCATAAAGAGTAGAATCATCGGGAGGGAGGGAAACGAGTACAAGAAAAGCAGTGCCGCCTGCGGAAACTCAGTGTGTGTAACGGAAGGTCAAGAAAAAGGCAGAGGCCCATCAGCGTGGTGCGGAATCAGGGAAGCTTGCCAGAAAAGAGCTCATCGACTACTTTTCCAATTAGACTTAGGAGATGGGGGGTGTGTTGGATTCCTGAAGCATCGTGTAATAAATGAGGGGAGCCGGGGGAAGATCGTAAGTCATTTCACTGAGGGTAAGTAAAGTACCCTTGGACTTCGAATGGTAAGGTGAGGAACAGCCTCTTTACCAATAGGGCAGAGTATCAAAAGGGGACATGGCGGATCCGGGCTTCGGGGGAAAAGGAAAAGTATAGTGGGTCATGTTTCGCCAATACATCAAAGTGGGGGTTGGTCAAAGAAAAACGTAAGCATCAGTGGTAAGTCTGATAATCAAGGAAGATCATCTTCGTGGCTTAAAAAAAAAGTAAAGTGTTAGAGTTAAATCCAATGGGGCTTCATCCCTTCTAGGGGGGGGCCCTCATTTTGGCACGAAACCGCAAGGACAAACCGGGTGTCACTCACTGGCAGGACTCAGAAACGAAGGTAGAGAGGCGGTGTGGGGGGGGTCCTGAATTTTGCCCATGGTCTACAAGTAAGTAAAAAAAGCAAAGTTAGAAAGTAACTGGAAAGAAGAGCAACGTCGGGTGGAAGGGGTCATCTCGGGCCCGAAAAATCAATAAACGGAAGGGAATTGAGGGGGATCGTCCTCCATCTGAGCCCCTTGCGCGTGGAGTTGTGCCGGTAAGTTCGGGGGTCTAAATTGACGGACTATTTTCAGTCACTAAACATAGTCAAAACGCGTGAGATTACAGCATTATTCCAGGACTACCATCTACCGCGGAGATATGGGCTGAGGGCGGCGCCTACCAATAAACATGGGGAAAACAAATCCCAAGGATAGCGGAATACCCTCAACAATCATAAAATGAAAAAGTCGGTTCCTCTTCCCTGGAAAAACCGTTTTCGTTGGAGTCCCTCAGAGACTCCCCCAGTAGACGGAATGGCAAAAAGACAAACAAAAAAAGGGGGGGGGGAGGGCACAGACCCTATTTAGTACGGATTCCCCAAAGAATTCTGGGAACCCGGTACGAAACCGTCTTGTTCTGAAAAAAGAAAAGCCATAGATGGAACACGAAGGGGGATGGATCGGCGTCAATCCAAGCCAGACTAGTATACAAAGGAGTAGTTCAGGAGGGGGGAAAATCCTTTTTTACCCTAGCTTTCGGTGAACCTCAAAATCCCCAGATTAATTCAGATCGTGGGCCATATGATAGGGTCCAACGGAAAGGTTTTTCGGGAATGGAGGAAACTCTACTTGGTACTAGAAACCTTAATCTAGAACAAGGGGAACATAAGGCAAAAAAAAAAGAAGCAATCAACTTTAACACTTATTGGGGGGGGCGAAAGCAATAAATTTATACATTTTCCAAAAAGATATATTTTAGCATGGAAAAGGAAAAAAATGAAAATAACAAAGAAACTGAACCTTATTTTAGAAAAGGGAAAAAAGGGGAATTAATTTGTCTGATTAATTTTTGGGGCCAGAAGAATAAAAAAAGGGACACAATGAGGTGAATGCAGAACCAAAAAAAGTACAGACCTACTGTGTGGAAGACAATCGAAAGTGTAAGAAGAAAAGGTTTCCCCCCACCGGGGTATTGCGCAAATTGTTGAGCAGAACCAATGGGGTGATGGGGGGGGTTTGAGACTTACTGAAAAAATAACTTTCAGCAGAAACTTTCAGGAGGTAAAGTGCTCCGGGAAACATCAAGAAGCAGAGCAAAACTTGGAGGGGGAAAAAGAAAAGATCAGACACAAGTGATAAAGAGAAAAAAAAGACAGTGAAGCTTATATGTGGAGGCCGTCCAAGGAGTAATTTGTGCTAAAAAAAGGAAAGCACTTAAAATGAAATATCAAAGGACGAAACCAAGGATCTCCGCGGACCGGGAAAAGGGGGGCCACTTACCTGGGGCAAGTAGTGGGGTTCAGGCAGAAAACTTGACACCCAACCGGGGCAACAGCCCAAGCATCCAGAAAAGGGGTCACCAAGCATCTCGGAGGTTGAAAACAAAGCACGAGAATCGATGTGAACAAAAACGCAGAGGTCCCATTACAATAGGGAACAGGGGCATGGAAGCCATCGGGAGGTGATAATCAGGCTAACAGCCACGGATGTACAGCCGGTCAGTGTTGGCAGGGGGGAAAAAATGGAAAAAAAAAAGGAGTTAACTTGGAAATGGTGGAGGGATGATTGCACCGCTATCATCCGGTTGGACCTGAAACCTGAAGGTGGGACCAAAATTCAGGCTTAATGGGAGTGGATGTTATAACGTGCACACCAATCACAAGCGGGGGCAAAAGGGGTTCAGTTTGGGGGAATATTTTGGTTTTAGCCCGGGAGAATTTGGGTTTTTTTGACCATGGTGGGGTGGGCAAATGGGAAATTAACGCAAAGGGGTAGGTATCTAATGTTGAAGGGGGGAAGATTGGGGGGTTTTACATTTTTACCCTTGATAAGGGGGATTGTGGATGGTCAAAAAGCCTTTTCCAACGAAGGTAAACTTCGCCTAGACAAGGTGGTGCATCATCCAAAAGGGGGTCATTAAATCGGAAAAGGTAGGGGGGGGGGGAGGGTACAATCAAATTTGGGAAAAAGCAA
>Ga0179593_1361220_pt1 | contig 10052 bp, 17 predicted proteins | sample CZODoug2_1_08_16_FD_185931 | JGI IMG/M metagenome (GOLD analysis project Ga0179593, IMG submission 185931) | Vadose zone soil fungal communities from Angelo Coast Range Reserve, California, USA - CZODoug2_1_08_16fungal (PacBio error correction) | ecosystem: Environmental > Terrestrial > Soil >...
CCGGCCGAAAGAAAGAAAACGAGTTTGTCCATCAAAGGCGATGAGGGGGTTCCCCCGGGAGTCGGAAGCACGGCTTCAAGTTGGGTCCAGCACGGGGACACAAGGTAGCCGAATGCGGGACCGGGGGCTATCGGAGGGGGGACGATGCAAAAAAAAAAAAACGACACGCTCGAGGACGCCAGAGTTATCAAGGCCATCTGAGAAGTTGTACTCAGCAGGGGGGGAAAACAGAAGAACCGGGTAGGAAAAAAGGCAGTAGAGGGGAAAAAAAATCGCGCAGGGGGAAACACAAACGTCGGGGGGAAACCCATCGCAGATAAGGGATTACAAAACGTCGCAAATGAAACCCCCCCGGAGGGGGGTTTGGCTAAAAAGAAAGGAGAAAAAAATGCAGAGAAGTCCCGATGCAGCAAACAGAAAAAACTGGGGCAGAAACAGGGGGGGAGAGGACAAGATGAGAAAGGGTGAGGGGGAAGGGACCAAGACTTTTCGAGTGGAAACGTACGCAAATCGGACGTGAGGCGGCCTTAAGACGTAGTACCTACACCCCGGACCCTCATCTCAACCTCGTTCAACTGAGAAAGCTCTCAGACTTCTTAGGAAGGGGCACATCCTTCAAAAGCAGGTTGAAAAGTCTTAAACGGATCGGGGTAACCAACTGGAGTGTGGGAAACCCTGTAGGAAGGAGATGACCAAAAAAAAAGAGATAGAGGTGAAATAGGGCTTTTGGAGAAAGGAAGTTGGGGGTCGGGGACTCCTGGTTCACTCTGTGGGGAAAGAGGTCGACTGTGAACAGGAGGACAAGTCATTTAGGAAAAGGGTATGTCAGCGAACATCTATCACTGTGGCCCCCTAACAGATCTCTGGGCCACGGGAAGGAGGAACAGAGTGATTTAAAAGAAGAGTACGGAAAAAAATTTTTTTTTTTGGTCCTATGCTGTCCAGGCTAGGTGAAGCAAAGAGCACCGCAAACCAACCTTTCGTTCCGCCGAACCTGGGCAAGTTCGCGTGTTAAAGCAGGGAAAGGTCGTGGGGGAGAAGGACCAACACGAAGCTGACTAGGCTTAAAAAGGAGCGGATTAAAATTCGGGGGGCGAAATCACCGTCGACGGACAACACCCAAACCGGCACCGGCAACGTGGAAAAAAGATGTCTGAGAACCAAACAGACCGGATGAAGGGGAGAAGGAAATTGTCAAGGGTTTGCAAGAATGGGGGAAGAGGGGCAGGATATTTCAAAACGGGGTTGACAGGGTCCATCTCAATCTGGGGCCTGGGGGTGGGTATTGGGAACAACGAAAAAAATCCACAATGACCAGGGGATCAAGGACAACGCCAAACAGCGGGGTCCTCAAGCAAAAACCACAGTGGTGAAAATTCTTAACGGTCCATGCCTGGGCGGGTCATCACCAAAAAGGGCAAAAAATAAAAAAAACAGTGACAGCTTCTTTTGGGAAAAAAATCCGGAGGGCGCTCAAGCCAGAAAGGCAAATTTTCAACGTTAGTGTTACCAAAATGGTGAGGCCTTGGGGAGGTGAGGTCTGTTCTTTTTCCAGTAAAGGTCACAGTCATGCAAGCCGCTTGGGTCCGTCAAGGGTAAGATTTAAAAAACTGGGCTGCCCGTGTAGTGCATCCTGGAAGAACACCTTAAGCACAGGTTGACCCTGGGGAAAAAGGGAAATTCCGAGCAGGGAAATGAGACCCTTTGCCATGGTCCCAGGAAAAGCAGGAAAAAAAGATCCGCGAAAGGCGCTGACAAACCAACTTTGAAAATGTGGTTCAATATGGGAGGGGGGGAGGGAGTACGTTACAATAAGAAAAGGAGGGAGTCAAACAGGAGGGAAAAAGAAGGGATAAGTATGAAAAATTGAAACGACTATAAAGGAGGAAAATTTCTGTGCTACAAAGAGAGACCCAGAACAACGCAAAAAAAGAAACGACCATTTCAGAACATCCCATTAACATAAGTGGGGGGGAAGGATTGTGGAAGATTGAACGCAGAGTTAAAGGGGGAAAAAAAGAAACTGTAAGAACCGTGAAAAAAACAGAGGAAAAGCACCGAAAAAAGGGAACGACGAATAAATTGACAGATGCGGTAACACGATTTCCGACCCGGGGAGGAAAAAAATGAGCGGGAAAAAAAAAAAAGGGGGGTTGGATTCAGCAACGTAACAGGAGGGGAAAAAGATTGCTCAACATTTTTCAAAACAGGAGGGGGGGGGACGTTTCGGGGGATAAAACTGTTATGAAGGGCCGTGGACGGGGCACGGGGACAATACCGTGAAAGAAGGGTTGCCCATAAAGAAGGCAAAAAAAGATGGGGCCGTGGCGGCACAAAAACGAAAGGGGCGGCCAAGTACGGATAAAAAAAATGACAGTGCTGTCAAAAAAGAAAAGGGCTCCAAAAAAAGGGAAATACAAGGGGTTCATGTGGGTCGCAAATAAATCTTTCTAGAGACGATGCCGAGGAAAAGAAAAAACAGCGTAAATTTAAGGGAGCGACTCCGGAAAGGAAGGGAAGGTTGACGATTATCGAAGCATTGGGGGCACAATCCTGAAAAGCCTTTAAAACAGACGGAACCCCCCTAGGGAAGGGGGCTTACTGGGGGACGAGACGCTGCCCCAAGCATGCGGGAAAGGGAAAAATGAACAATGACAGCTCACACCTCTTGCGGCCTGGCTCCTAAGAGGTTCAAACATGTTCAACCCAGAAACCCTGGGAAAAAAATTCAACCATAGATAACCAGCGGCATTGAGGGACTCCTACGGGGGCAAGGAGGCACTCAAAAAATAACGAAGTCTAAAAGGGGAAGCAGATTCAAGGAGTACCCAAAAGCCCTCGACAGCATCCCTCACAAGTCGAGTAAAATCGAACACATTCAAAAAGGTGAAAACACGGTGAAAAGAAAAGCTGGTTAAATTCCGCCGGAGGAACTAGAAAGTCCCTAGGTAGGGGGGGTTCAGAGGTAAGGCAAGGATGACGCGGGAACCGAAATATTTCAGTAAAGGAAACTCAATCCAGGAGAACCTTCATCAGAACACCCTCGAGAACTTCAAAAAGGGGGAGAGGAAAAATACACCCCAGGGAAAGGGAAAAAAGGGGTCCTGACGGACGGGCTGTACAGTTTTGACAGGTCGAAAGAGAGGGAAAAAAACAGGATGCAGGCGGGGGGGGAGGGGGGGACGTACTCTAAACTGAAGCCAGGACTGAAAAAAAAACAGTGCGAGGGGGGCCGGTGAGGATAAGAGAGGGGGGCGCCATCTTGAGCAGACTGTGCACCCGCCCTCCGAGGGGAAAGAGAAAGAAGGTTCTGGGAACATGGGAGCATTCACGAAGAGTTTGGGGTATCAGCCGACTCTCAGCACCGCCTGAGACGGATGAATGGGGGGGGAAACTGGAAAAAAACTTCCTGATCCCATAGAATGGACCTATCAAAAACCCGGATCAAGGGTTGACTTGTTGAAAATAAAGGCAAGGGGGAAAAGAAGAATCCGAAGGGAGGAGGGAAGAGGGAAAGAGTCCTTGCAAAAAACGAAAAAACAATTGAAGGCAAAAGAACGAGAGTGGACCAGTCATCGGGTATTCAAGAAGGGGAGTTTATTCCATAGGTCGAAGAAACGCCGTCAGCAATTGGGAAGGCATGCTGTGGGGTGTCGCCGATTGAAGAAAAGGGAACCAGCACCTCGAACGGGAAAACGGAATTGGAATTGAAGGGGAGGGCGATTCCGAAATGGGAAAGTACCTAGGGAAACGGATGCATGGAAGGAATCAGCGAGTCCTGGAAAAAAAGAATAGAAAAACAAGGAGAACAAACGCGACCGAAGTCTAAAGGGTAATGGAGAAAAAAAAGCCTCCAGGAGGGGAGGGAAGAAGTAGTAGGAAAAAGGACAACAAAGGAATCCGTACGTGGTAGCCATTTGAAAGGGTGGGCCAGCAAGAGGGGGGTGATTCGCAATGAACTGGGAGAAGGGAAAAAGAAAACCGTGTCGGACCAAAAAGGTGAAGGGGCGAGGGCGGCCGCAAATCTTAAGGACGACTAAAGCTGGGCAAAAACCCGCCAAACGCTTCTGAAAAGGGACTTCCGAACAATAAAGCCGTGTGTGGACAGGTGACAAGGTCTTACGCGAGGGGGTGCGGAACACCCTTCTGGAGGGGGGTTGAACTACCAAAGTGGGGGCCCGGGCTGCCACATGGAAGTCTTCCCCGGGGGCTTAGAATCGCGTCGCTAGCGCTTCTCAATACGACTGTCCGGGGAGGAAGAAGGGGGAATTTTCCTTAATTGAAGGAGGAGGAAAACGAGAAAAAGGGCCACAGGGGGAAAAAAAGCGGAGGGTGTGGCGAAAAAGAACATGACTAGGGCGGAGCTCGGGAGGGTCGCAGGGGGAAAAATTGAATCAAGGCTGGGTAGACGGCAGCAAACCCCTTCATTCTAAGGAATTGAGGGGAAGGCGAGGGTAAAGTCAAGGCAGGCTAGGTGGAAAACCAGAAAAAAGCAATAGCCGTCAAGTTCTAAGTGACGAAAGAAACGGCAAGGAACGCGAGAACACACTAGGCACAGGAGCTAATGAAAAGTGAAAAAAACAGAGGTTGCGGCTGAGAAAAAAAAAAACAGACCTGTTATTAAGGGGAGAGCCAGTTCAAAGACAAGGGGGAAAGGGGGAGAAATTGGAGGAAGGCAGGGTGACAAAAAAGGGGTCCTCGACACAAAAGCACGCAATGTGTCGGGGTTGGCACACGGTGGAAAGGGACCGGGGAAAAAAAGGCAATCATAAACCTCGTGTTTCAAACAAGGGCCGGAACTCGCCACCACCAAACGATGGGAAAAGGGGAAATTCTGGCAGTGTGGGTCCATACGGGGGGGGAGGCCGGAAAACCAAAAGTAAAAAAAGGCAAGGGGAGCGGGGAGAACAACGGGGAAAAAGGGGTCGCCGGGGGTCAGAGCGGATTCCGACTGGAAACTATCAGAGGGGAAGGGAAGGGCAACAAAACCCTGGTTATTTCTCTGCGAGTCTTTCACAAAAGGAGGGAAGTCGTATTGAGCTTCTCAGGGGGGGGACCTGACACTTCTTGCAGACCAATAAAGGGGGAAAAAGAGAAACGACCGGGGATGGTGGGCCTTGAACAATGGGAACAAAGCAATGTGAAAGGACGTAGGGGACGGGCAACAATCAAGCGAGGACTCGGTGAAACCAGAAACGGTCTGTTTGGCCCGTGAAAAGGGGAAGGTAGGGAGGTCACATACTCCAACCAAAGGGAAGAAGAATAAGGATGGGTGAAGGACTCAAGGAGGGGAAAAAAAGACCGTTAACATGAAGGGAAAAAGCGTCAAGGAATGGTGGGTGGTAAGGGGGACATTTCTACTCCAGGGTCACAATATGGGAAGGAAAATGAATCGCCTTAGGGGCGAATATTGAACAGCAAAAAAACAGACTAAGAAAGACGAGGTTAGGAAGACGAAGCAATTCTGAAAAAAAGAGGGAGAGGAGGGGACAAGGAATGGGACCGGATTTCCGCGCGCTGGCTGGGGAGCGTGGTAATTTTGGGGGTCGGGGAGGGAAAACGGAAATAAATTGGGCAGACAAATGAAAACCGGTTTTTGTGCGCGGTCATGACAAAGGGAGGTTGACGTGGCAGTGGAGGGGGGAAGGGGGGGCATCGGGGCCGTGTGGGGAACATTTCAAAGGAAAAAAAAAACCACAAAAAAGACGCAAAGGAGCTCGTCAAAAAAGAAAGAGGAAGGCGAAAATTCAGTAGAAAAAATTGTTGAAGGAAAAGGTCTGAGCAGAAATGGGAAAACAGGAGGTGGGGGGTCAGGTTTATAAAGATGTTGCCAACGCCATCATGACCCGGAAGACGGTTTCAGGAGAAGGCACCTTCGAGGGTCAGGGGAGTGAATATCAAAAGTCCAAAAAGCAAGAAAGCCTGGAGGAAGGGAGGACAACCCGGAAGGAAAACACAATTAAAGGGGGGGGAGAGAAAGCTCCAAAGCCTTAAAGGAAAGCCGGCCTAAACGCATTCCGCGACGAAAAAGCCCGAGATTCAACTAAAGGGGACGAACGCGGGCAAACTGTAGGGGGAAGGGCCTCGACAAGAGGGGCAGGAAACTCCGCAATCAAAGAAAACCACTCCTAAGCAAACCTGGGGGCAAGAAGGACTACTAGGGGGGAAAAAAAGGAAAAAAGCAAATCGTAAACAGATACATTAAAGAAGGGGGGGGGAAATACTTAAGGAGCCCCGACAAAGCCCGGGGGCGATAAAATTTACCGCAAACAGGGACGTTGAAAAGAAACTACAAGAAGCGGTCAAAAAAGAGGGGGGGAAGGGGGAAAGGGGGTAACGCTGGGCGAAGAAGCCAGAAGAGTTGGCAAAAACAAGGTCCGACACAAACCCCTCAACGGCCAACGCTCAATCCTCCCCATAGGAAAAAGACCACGATACCCCAGATGAAAAGGGGGGTCGACGGAAGAATCGGTGTTAACGAAATGAAAGAGGGGGGAAGGGAACGGGAGGGAGAGGGCACGCGTACGATCGACATGCCGCGGTGGGAAAAGGGAACGGGCTGATGATGGGGCAATGACGGAAAATATCACCAGACCCCCTGAGGGGTCTCGGGGCAAAAAAGGGGGAATCTCGCCGAATTTGCAATCAAGAAGGGACCGAAGGACGCGGGAGTTTGGGTGCAAAAAAAAGAAAAAAGAACAAAAACGCCAGGCCGGCCGAGAAAGAGAGGGGGGAAAAACTGGAAGCGTCAATCCAAAGAAAAACGAAATCACAACAACTGGGGGGGGAAAGGAATAAAAGCAAGTGGGGGGGAGTGTTCCTACTGCCCAAAAAGAATCTAGAAAAAAAAGGGGGGAGAGGAAGGGAAAGTGATCCAGGGGGAGAGGGAAGAAACAAAGCGGGGAGGGGAATCACAACAGAGTCCTCGTTTATGGGTATGGCGGGGACGAGGGCAGATGGGATGTCCTCGGATGACGGGACAAACGGCAGGGAAGTTGCTTGGAAGGGGGCGGTCGTTTCATGGGAGGGACATTGTCAAACCCTGGAGGCGTTAATTAAGGGGGGGAGAAACAAACAAATCGAGTATTTGGCTCGAGCAAGGGGGGGGAAAAAGAGTGGGTGAGAGAAAAAGGAACGGGGAGTAAGATCATAACCCGAAAATCACGGTTAATCTACCCACACCTCGGGAAAAACTCCGGGAAACCTCATCGTAGCTCGATACCCTCCAATTAAGGAATCATTCGAAGAAGTGACCGGAAACGACGACATGCGCCAAGACCTTGAAACGCAAGAAGGGGGGGGGGGGGGATCCGGGAGGCAAAAAAAGTATCTTTGTCGTAAGGGGAATCGGATAGGACGAGGGCCAAGGACTCAATGCAGAGGGGCGAGGTTTGCAAGAGCATTCAAAAAGGGGACGAAAAGCCCCCCCCCGCCTACGAAACTTGGGTCTCAAAAAAAAAGGGGACACCAATCAACAAGGAGTGTGGGGCCCACGGGGGGGGTAAGTAAGGGCGATAGTGGGGGGTGCAACAAGAAAAACCGGCCCCTTTGCCCACTTGCAATAGGAACACCAAGTCCTACGTGGGTTGAAGAGGGATGGATAAGGGGGGACCAAGTAGACTTCTTAAGTTGGGGAAGGGGTTCCAGAGGGGGGGGGCACGGCGTCCGATAAATGACCCAAAGCAGCTTAAGTTGTCGGACGTCCGAGAGGAAGAAAAAGAGAAATATAGTCCCTTTAACACAGAAAGGAGGGCGGGTGTGGTGGTCCAAATAGGGGCAAGCATCCGGGCGACAGCGAAGGGGAGTTGAAGTAGGCAAGGTGGGTGGTCCAACACTATCCGAGCAGCGGGGAAAGCGATAAAAACCATCGGTCCTAAAAGCAAGGGGGGCCGGAAAAGCTGGAAGGAGGCCGCAGTGCAAAAAAGTGGGTGGGTTGGGAAGGAAAATGACTGGCGGGTCCAATGCGGATAAAAAAAAAGGTTCCGGAAAAAGGCACTGACACAACCGCGGCATTCGGGTTCGGGAATGCAAATTGGGATGGCATGCTAACGAAAACAATGGGACTTGGAAGGAAACTGGGGAAGCAAGGTGGAAGAGAATGAAAAGGTCAAGAAAGGGCAATTTGGGGGGGGAAAGATATCCAAAAGAAGAAAAACATTTGGAACGGGGGGTAGGGCCAAAAAGAGTGGCACGGAAAAGAAAAAAAAAGAAGTCAACAGAACGGCATATCTGTGGGCATGGACCGAAAACGGAGCCACACCCGAAGGAGGTGGTACCAAAGTATTAAAACGGTTCCACAGGGTGGCTGGTCACAAGAAAAAAAAAATGAAAAAGGGGAATCACTGAAGGAAAACGGGGCGGTCCGAAGCCAAGGGATCCGCCCTTGTACCGATAAAAGGGAGATCATTCCGCCTCGGGGGCCAGGGACCGCTGCCTTCCTGGTCAAAAAAAAAAAGTCTGTGGAAAGGGTCGGAAACGGGGCAAGTCCTTCCTGGCGTCAAAAAGACATTGGGGGGAAAGGGCAACCGAGGGAACATGTGGACTGCAAAAATGTCGGAGAAAAAACGGAAAAAGAAATCGCCGGAAAAAAAACGCTTGGCGAACAAAAAAAATGTTTTGCCTGTAATGGTATGGGGGTCGGACGAGGCAAGTCGGAGCCACAAAAAAAAAAAAAAAACGGGAGGAGGAAAAGAGAGAATGATTGCAGAAAAGGAAAGAAAAGACTTACGCACAAAAAAAAAGGAACTTTCGAAGACGGACTAACCGAAAGCGAGGGAATGGGGGGGGGGGGGGAAACCGGCCGCAAGAGGGGACTGGTTGAGCAAGACAAAAAGGTTAAATCCTTCAAGGCAAAGATCGACAATGTCAGAAGAAAATATGAGAAGGAAACAAGTAAACTCACTTCGAAAAAAAAACAGAGGCCAGGCCAAGGCGGCCCAGGAAGGGGAAAGTGAACGGGGGGAAGCATGCAAAAAAGGGGAGGAACGGGCCCGGTCACGCAGAAATTTGGCTGGGTGGCCGGGAAGCCCGGGAAGGGACAGTAAAAATTTCGCAACATGGGAAACAAGAGGGGGGGGGGGGGGGGGCGGCGGTAGGAATGACAAAAGGTGTAGTTCTTTCGGAGGGGAAGTCAAAAGAGAGAGTTCAATAAAAAGAAGTCCAAAGCTGTAGGGGGGGGGGGGGGGAAGATCAAAAATCGGGCAAGGGCAAAGACTGCGATAAATTCACATGGATGGAATACTGCTCTCCGAACAAGGAAATTCCAAAGGGGGGGGGTAAGCATAAATCTGTGGTGGAGAAAAGGGGAACATGCAAGGGTTGCGACAGGGAAAATGGGGACGACGGGTTAAACGGTCTTGAAGAAGAGGGGAAGAAGGAAAACAAATCAGGGGACTTGGACCTCCGACGCACAAAGGGTAGGATAATGGGCTCAGGGGGGAGGCCACCAAACCCGCGAAATAGGAACAATTTGAAAGAAAAAAAGACTTGGCGAGATCAGGAGAAAAAAAAAAAACAGTAGAAAAATGGGGTTCAAAAGCAGAATTGGGAACTCTGATTGTCTTCAAGCATCGGGGAAGGGGGGAAAAAAAGGGTCGTCAATCTGGGAGAAAAGGACAAAACAAGAGAACCTGAAGCCACGCCTGGAAAGCTGAAGGAAAAATTCAGAAAGAAAGAGAGAGAATCAGACTGGGATCAAGGAGCAACATAAGCCCGTGCCCACGGATCATGGGGACAAGAAAGCAAAATGCTGTGGATTGAGCTCCGCGTAACTTGCAGGAAGGTTCGGGCGGGCCTCAAAAGGGGGGGGAGAACAAAGGGGAAAAAGTGGGGGCCCTCGACGCAGACCTGGCCTCAAAGCGACCCTCTCGAAACGAAAGAAAAAACCTCGGCCAAAGAAAGGGGGGCAGGGGACCATTCTGGATCCCTCGGGCATGTGGGAGAAAAAGAAAGGAAGATACAAGCGGAGGACAGGAATGTAGGGTCGAGAAACGCTACAAATCCATGGAGAAGACCGAGTCGTGGTTGGGATGATGTGGCACAGAATTGAGAGG
>Ga0179593_1386398_pt1 | contig 10052 bp, 11 predicted proteins | sample CZODoug2_1_08_16_FD_185931 | JGI IMG/M metagenome (GOLD analysis project Ga0179593, IMG submission 185931) | Vadose zone soil fungal communities from Angelo Coast Range Reserve, California, USA - CZODoug2_1_08_16fungal (PacBio error correction) | ecosystem: Environmental > Terrestrial > Soil >...
CACGAAAATGCACCGCCAATCATAATGAGAACAAGCATGCCGACTTTTTACGCGAAAAGCGCCTGCAAGAAAAAAAAAGGACACGCAGTATATTGTGGAGTAACCCGGTCAAGTGAAAAAAAAAAACCATTGAGCCCGAAGGGGAGGAAAGAATAACCTTGAAAGAAAAAAACGACCAGTGCAAACCAAGTCGACTAACTGTGATTTAAAAGGAAAGAAAAAGCGCGAGCAGGCCGAGACTGAATCGTCGAAACAAGGACACGACTCACCGAAAATCAAAAAAAAAGTAATCGAGAGCGGACATAGGGGGGGGGTCCCGCACTCAATCCAGCGCCAAAGGGGAGAGATAAAAAAACAATACATCTCCAGCTGTTTTTGGGGAAGAGGGATGGGGGGGCCGTGGGAAAGAGATCATATGTCCAGAAGTCCAGCGAGCAAAGAAGTAATAGGTCCCGGGCGAGAAAAAAAAACTCTGGGAAGGGTGTCTTTCAAAATTAATGATAGCAGGGCCCCTCTAACGTGGAACAGAATGTCCATCGAAACGAAAGGGAAAGAGCTCTAACAAAGTCGACAATCCAAAAAAAATCTCGGGAGCATCTTCACCATTGAAATGGGCCGGTACATGTAAGAACTTGCAAGAAAATAACCGAGGATTTCGGTTTGGCGAATGGCTACGTAAGGAGGTCAACGTTCTTTCTCAGAACTGACCCGCATGCCAGAATCGCCGTCGATAAAAAGAAGCCAGTCGATTGGACTCGAGAAGTTCCCACGGAATGACTTTCAATGCGAAGGGTCGCAGTTTAGGAGCGGGGGAACAACCGCGGCCCGCAGGCCTTTTCTCAAAAAGACTCCGAGGATGGTTCGCGGACCGAAAACAAGCATGATGGCAGGGAGATGGAAGGATAGTCTCTTCACGGTCATTGGTACTGATCAGTATCGGAGCGAAAGAAAGTCGGTCAAGCCTTTCGAATTGGGTGCGGGGAGAGCCACAATCCAAGGTGCAAGAATAGAAAGCAAAACCTATGATCCACAAACAAACGAAGGAGACCAGTTAAGTTGGGCGTAACAGAGTTGGAGGCCTCGGAAGGGGGTGTGCGAGGAAGGGGAGGAGCGTCAGGCCGGTGAGTGGGGCTTTCCGCGGCAGGTGAACTACGCTCGGGAGGCACACAACAGTAAAAGCACTTGACAAGAAAAGAGGGAGGGAAGGCGGATCAGCAAAGATACGGGGTGATGAAGTCCGGTGATCCAGAAGCAAAGCGGCGATGTCATCTAAGGAAAAATATGGGGACTTTCAAGGAAGTGGTGAAACGGGGAAGGACGGATGACCCAGGGGGGTTGATCCAACGTCGCCGTACTTTGGCATGTATAGGTGGATTGGGAAAGACATAAAGAGCAGACTGGACGGAAGGTCAAGACACCAGGCCAATGCTGGTTCATCAAGGGGGAACCTGCCGTCAAAGGGGAAATATTGTGGAACGTGGTCAAAGGAAAGATGATACGCTCGAAACCCCGGAAGATAACGGGGGAAGAACTTCGAGGACGGGATCAGGGCCGTGCCGGGGATGAGTCCTTGAGTAACGTTTTGCACACGCGAACGGCAGAAAAGAGGACTAAAGAACTTCTTAATGGCTGCATCTTATAAGCAACGGGGGGCACCGTCTCGGTGTATCCTTCAAAGACGGCAACGGCGAACTCGGAAAGGGAATCCCGTGGATCTGAGGCCCGTAGCACGAAGGACACCTCTCTCAAAAAGCGTAGGAGGTAGGGGAGAGGATGTCGACATCGTTCATACGGGCATCATGTAAACATGTATCTCAGTACAAAGTTGTAGAGAACTCAGAATATTTCGAACGGAAAAGGGAAAAGGAAAACGGGTAAGGGAACCGGAGGATAAGGAAAAAGAAGCTGGTAAAGGGCCGAGGGGGGCATTGACAAAGAGAGAGTTCAAAACGGCCTTCCATTAGAACGCATTCAAAAAAGTGGCCCCGACCTTAAAACAAGGGGAAACAAAATACGGACTAGCGGTCATGGGGAAGCAGGCAATTTGGTACAATACAAAAAAGAAGAACCAGGGGGAGCAGCTGATGAAAAATAAGTCGCCGTACGGGGGGAACTCACGAAGGGTACTGCGAGTGAGGGCCGCCAAAATCAACTCAATCACAATCAGAAAAGGTACAGGCTTAAACGTCAAATGCAAACCTGGTGCATAGATCACAAAAAACAGGTTCAGCGAGATAACGTAAATAGGAACTTCTCCTTGAGCTCTCACCTTCGCGTATCGCAAAAGGAGAGTGCGAACTCTGCGGTCGGCATGCCTGGTGGGACGAAAAGAAGGTATAGCCTGTCGCTAAAAAAGACATGGCCAAAGAAGAAAAAAGGGAGGACTCTCCCCCTTCTATCAAAAACACCGAGCGAACCAACTCCGTTCCCGCCAAAGCCGGGGAGCGAGGTTTTTGGGAGACAGGGGGTGTCTACCATTCTGTGCACAAAATGATTTTTAACACGACCAATGCGAATGTTACCGACTGGGAGGACGCGATACTTCGAGTCCATCGGAAAAAGAGCGAGAGCCAGGGGGAAGCTCCGAATACAGGCGGCACTTTTTTGGAGGTCTAATACACTACAAGTAGGAGGCTGTTGTCAAAAAGAAGGCGGGGGCCGAAGGTTGCGATAAGGAACGAAAAAAAGAATCAGGCACCTTCAGAGGGGGGTGGTGATCTATTCCAACGAATGGAATCTTCAGCGACGGCAGTTCTGGCATGGCGGGCAGTGTCAGAAAAACCTTAGTTTATTCAAAAAACGGTAATATGGAGGCAAAAAAGCCAAAACGAAGAAGCGCGTTAGGGCTGAGCAAGATAAAGAAAAGGGATCGGGGCGCCACGGCATTGCAAGAGGAAAAGGGGGTTGGAAGGTTTGGTTCCCGCGGGAGGTTCTTTCAATTTCTATCAAGGCATGAGAAGACGGAATGGACATCGTGAGAAGAGTTCAGGGCGGAGTGAGAAATTTCGAGGGAAAAAATCAAAAAGATGAGCACTTTCGGAAAGAGGGAACGTCACTTCTGGAAAAGAGGCAGGACAGAGAAAAAGCTGTATAGGGATAGGGGGCGCCACGAGGGGGCGCTGGATTGGGGGAAGGGGCAGGAAACCAGGTCCAGAACGGGCTAGAGAAAAGAAACATTGACGCTGGAGACTTCTGGAAGGGAGACAGAACGACCAAGGCTCTAGGCTCGCTGACAGGGCGGCGTTAAAGCATTCGAGCGCAAGGGAAATGAGTGAGCGAATTATTTCGGCGTCAGTCATCCCCTTTTGGAGGGGCTGGGGAAAACGGGGAATCACCGTCATGGATGGAAGAGAAGCTGACGGGTCTCGCTCAACAAGAAGAGGTTCTGTGGACAGAGGATTCGGTATGAGGTGAGTCACGTTGCTCATTCTCCTCTCAACACAAAAAACGTAAGAAGAGAATGCGCACGAAAGGCAAAAAGAACTCTTACCCACAGCATAGCAGAGCAGTGGGGGGGGAAAGCGCCGATAGAAATACCGGCACGCAAAGTGAGACAAAAAAAAAAAAGGTTTTTTAACAAAAAAACGGGTTTCAGAAAAAGGGACAGGAAGAGAAATAAATTAGAGCAGCTTCAAAAGCGCCCAAGAAAGCGACAAGGATTTAACCCTCCATACCTCGGAAGGAATGGAAGGGAGAGGGAAGGAGTGGAAAAACTAGCAGTCGCCAAGCGTCAACTGGCGCGAAGGGAGGACATAGTGGAAAGGGAACGAAATCCCGCTACCTAAATAGGGTTAAGGCGAACATCCCAGCTTTTTTTGGATCGGATGGGGCGTCAGAGGTCAGCTGTACCACCCGGGCGGAAAGCGAGGCCGCAAGGGCATCAAGGAATGCCGGGGGAACTCGCGAAAAGGGGATTGCCTTAATGGAACAAACGAAACGCTCAAGTCAAAGATTAGGAATGAGAAGGGGGGCTCGGACATCGGACCGACCAGAGGGAAGAGAGAAAAGAATAAAACACCGCTCTCAGCGCAGCGTTCTCAAAGGATCCATTTCCATGTTGCGGAATGAACTTTTCTAACCGAGAGCGAATGACTTGTGTTCGGAATGTCGGAGGGGGAGATTGTAGTCAGCCTTCAAACAGGAAGCCAACTGGAAAAGTAAATAAATGAAAGTCGTGAAGAGGAGAGGAGAAGTTCTCGGAAACATATCCGGGCTTGAAAAACCGAGAGTCTCAAAAGCGCATTTGAGGGCGCAGGACACAAAAAAAGGCACAAGAGATGTTAGAAACAGGACCGGCGTAGTGGGAGACGGAAAAAAAGACCAGCAATGATGGGGGGGGGAGGAGATTTCCCACATTCTCTCGCTTAAAGCAGAAGGAGGAGAGCGCAAGCTCCCAAGGTCAGAAATCCTTTGGGTCTGATTCACAAAAGAAGTTGGAAAGCATATAAAGAAAACTCAGCGCCCAAAGACCAACGGGAGAGCCTCCCGGCGGGGGGCTGAAAACTCGTGGTCGCGCTGAATAGTGGGGAGCGAAAGGCGGAGCGTCGGGACTGGAGGAGGGGAAGGCGCGGCAGTAGCGGAAAGCAGAAGCTATGATGCAGACCACTTCCCCATCTGAGGAAGAGATAGCAGAGATACGGGTTGAAGATCAGGGTCTCCGGTGATAACGCAGCTCCACGAATGGCGATTTCTCTCCTCCCTGCTGAATCGCGACAGTAAAGGAAGGTGGTTGCGTGACTAGAGGACCCAGTTGATGACCAAAAAGCACAGGCCCCGGGAAAGGCTGCTTGTAGGAAGGGGTGTGATGGTCAAGCATCATATAGCATAAGTGAAGGGGAACAACCATCCGCGAGATAGCTTTTGAATCGCGCGAACTCCTTCAAAAGGGAAAAAAAAAACTAGGGGAATTACCCCCCGGCTCTGATGAAGGAAGCTCGAAACGAATAGAAAGGGTTCACACTTCGGCCATGAAGTCGGGGAGAAATAAAGAATGCTATCTCCTAGGAAAATTTTGAACAGCGCAGTAGGGGTCAAAGATGCAAAATCGCTAAACATCCACGGGCTAAGTCAGTCCTCGGGTAAAAACGCAAGGGAACGGCGGGGAAATCCTCTCCAGAAGTCACTGAGGGATGATCGAAAACCATAAGAGAGAACTGTTCTCTTATTAAGTATCACGCACTTTATCCGAAAAGATCAACAAAACGGAGGATTTAGGAGAGAGAGAGGCTACAGCGGCTACGGGGAATATAAAGGAGGGGACAGTTGTGGAAGCGAGAGAAAAAAAACTAACCGAGTTCGACGTCCGGTTAGTCATTAGTGCAAAAGGGGACAAATGGCCCAGAGCTACGAGGCCGACATATCCAGTGGAGGGCAACCGCACGGAGAAAACAAGAGCATTTTCAAAACTGCAGACCTTCAAAAAGTAGAGCGAGGGGAAAAGCTTGATCCGAAAGGCAAGGAGAAGTGAAAAGATCTTCCGGTCAGAGCGGGCAGTTTCATCCAAGGAATGTGGAAAACAGAAGACCTGTGGGAAGGCATGGTCTAAAGGGGAAAGAAGCGGAATTGGGGAGAAAAAGCTCCCGCTGGCTGGACAAGTAGGGGACCGACCATCAACGATACAATCTCACAGGACGGGGAACTGGGAAAAAGGGAAGGGGCAAACCTGGGGCAATCGGGTAAGAAACGGCCTCACGAGATTCCGTGGAAGGAAGGGAAGCGCGGGAAAAACTTGCGGAGAAAAAAATATAACCCTGATCTTGCGTGATGACGAGGCCATGAAAGGCTAGGACTGGACGCAAGAAAGGCGCGAAGGGCGCGACATTCAAGAGGAAAAAAATAACACCTTCTACGCTCAGGGACCGGACCTATGAAGCTCCAAGGATGAAAAACACTCGGTTCCTGAAAAAAAGCAACAGGTAAATCGCAGGGTTGGTTGGAAAAGGGTCGAGCACTATTAGGTGGGAACCAGGATGGGAAGCAAAAAATTCGAAATCTTTGACCGAATGGAGCGAAGGCGTACTTCCTAGCAACATCTGACGTGAAAAAAAAGAAGACTGTCTCAGCCATCAGGACGGCCGGGGCGGAAGGGAAAAAAACTACTGAATCAGGAGGGGTTGAGAAAAAGGAGGGGCCAGCTGGTTTGCGAGGAAGCGAAGAAAGCTTCCAAGCACCGGATATGAGGGTCGAGTCCAATCCCGGAGTCGAGGAGATTACAGGATATGTGGAAAGAATGACGGGCAGTGTGGCCCCAAGAAACGGAGGCGAACAAAAAAGAAAAGCACTCGCAAAAGCCAGTGCGCCCCGAAGAAAACATAATGCGCTGTTATGGTCTCGAAGAGAAGGAGACAGGAAAGGGAAGCAGAACCAAGGCTGCGCTGATAGAAAGAGTTGTTAAGAAAAGGAGAGCGATGTGCGGGCGCGAGTTGACGGCGAAAAATCATGACGAGATCTTTAACCTCTTTGCGGGAAATCTTTGGGAGAAAGAGTCAAAAAGAACAAAAAAGTTCGGCCCGATGGGAGGGAAAAAAAGGCAGGCGGCCGGAAAATGCGACGAAGATGGGACGGGGACACGGCTTGAATCTTCTTCCTAGGGAACCGAGATCAACAAAAAATGGGAGATTATCGCGATACACTTTGAAGATTGTTGGTTAGACATCCACTATGGAAAAGAAGGACCCAGTGTTACCGATGGAGGACTGCGTCGGTTAGGGGAACGACCATCAGTATCGAAGGCTCGAAAAAAGGCGGGAAAGCAGTCGAGAAGTTTGATTGTACCGGGGAGCGCAGGAGAAGGGAATGAGGGTCTCTTCTGGATCACTGTGAGAGCTAAAGGTTCCTCACCCTCATGGCTGCAAAGGGATTTCGCAGGCGCGCTCGTCGAACAGGCTCGTCTTATGTCAAATGGGACGGGAATCTGGCAGCGGTGGAAGGCTTAGCAGATCACTATCAACACCACACCAGGTTAAAAGTCGGGGGGAAAAAAGAAAGAAAGATCTGAAAAGAATGCAAAAAAAAATTAGAGTCCACAGAATACCGACCTGTGAGCGCGAACATCCCTTCTCAAAGAACTGCCGAAGGAGGAAAAAATCCACTTTTGAAAGACATCAACCCTTTTATGAATCCTACCTTCATCCAGCAATTCGGAAGAACAGTCCCCAGAAACGAGACTCTGGGAGGAGGAACGCCAGCCCAGCGAGCGAGGGACCTGCTATTCTGATGGGGATTACAGGAAAATTGAAGGTCTCAAGCGTCACCTGGGTAAATACTCGCAGTTAGGGAAGAGTTTGGTCCACGCGAAGAAAGCTCCAAAGTGACGCGAGGGGATAAATCTACATTGGGGTAGCGTGTCTTTCAAGGATGCCTCTTTTACAGTGTACTTTTCCCGTCGGAAGCGGGGGAGAAGAAAGGATGCCCTAAAAAAGCGAAGTCTGACAGAATCGCTAAAAAAAGACTCACGTTCAAGATCTTCGTAGAAAAAAGTCTCGACCATAAGGGGGACAAGCAGGCGCTCTAATCAACATAAGACAAGTCCCAACCGCCTAGAAATCAAAGCCTCCGTGGCCGGACAAGAGGGTGAAAAACATTTCCTGATCTGTCTCATCAACCGCAACCTCGCGAATTCGTTGTGGACGAATTGAGAAACTGTCGAGGGAAGTCAGACTGAACGACGACACGGACCGACAGGAAGAGCTGCCTTCTATGAATCGCCCAGTAGAGGGAACAGCCGAGAGAACTTACCGTACATATTCGCAGAAAAAAGGGGGAAGATCGAAAAAACACGCGGCCCGGTTCGCAACCAAAATAGAAGTCGGAGTGTATCGCGAAAAAGAGAACACCGCATATGGCGCGATATTGACCCTTCATCAAGCTTAAAAGGGATGGATGCGAATAAGCGACAAATCCAACGAAATCGGGAAGGGAGTGATTCCCAAGAAAGGGACATAGGCTCCTAACAAATATTCAGCCCCACCACGGCAAGAACTGTCTTTGGAGTTAAGAAAAAACTATGGTCAGATCAGGGGGGGGGTGAATCGGAAGGGTCGTAGCAGTATACGGACTTGGAAACGGGGAAGAAGGGAAGTTCTAGACAGCTCTCGGTGGCCGGAAGCTGCCGACATCGAGGATCTAGACCTCAAGAGTACGTTTAGGTATCGGCGAAAGGAGCCCGCAGCGCCACAAAAGCTCCATCAACCGGAATCGCGCGGAAAAAAGAAGTTGTGCAGGTGGTGAGAGAAAAACCATTTCATTGACCGGCGCCCAAGTCTAATGGAGGGGGTGCCTCGGGAGGGGGGGATGGTCGGACTAAAAGACGCGAAAAGAACAGGGTACGGGAAGGGGAAAAACGGCAAAAAAAGGTCCGGCTATAAGTAGAGTTCATCAGAGAACAGGACTTCAAAACAGGTTATTCTGGGTCGGAATTCCTCCTGATGAAATACCGCGGCGGGAAACCCCCGAATGATAAAAAGGGGGGGGACCACTGGAACGCCATGAAATTTGGGGTAATCAAGAAGGAACAGGAAGGCCGATCGACTTTACGTGAAGGTCAATCTAAAGAAGGGTTGTCGACAGCTGCCATCTAAACAGACCGAGGGCGTCAGAGTAATAGAGACCAAAAGTGTCCTTCTCCGTTGAATGCCGAGAACAAACAAAAGAACTAGGCGATCATCGAAAAAACTGGCATTACTCTCTCCCTGTTCAAGAGGGACACCGATCACATGTTATCCATCGAGAGAAGAAAGACAGCACTTACGGAGGAGGAAAAAAAGAGAAGCGGTCTCAGACAACATCGATAACATTTATAGAGGGATGCATTGGGTAGATCACTCGCGAGACCGGAAGTTCCTGGTCGAAGAGTGACCAACAGGAAAAGGGCAAGGCGAAAAAGCCCGTGGATGAGATATGGAAGGAAACCGGTCCTCGCTTTCAAAACTTAAAGGGAGAGATCCTTCCTTCACGGCTTTATGCACCTACCTTACATGGCGATGGACCCGGTCGTCCGGGGTCGAGCGGTCAAGGGAGAGAAGGGGGAAAAGTCAAACAAAAGAACCTTTTTGAGGGGGAAAAACGCTGAGGAACAAGCTATATCGGCCAAAAGGGGGGGGGGGATACTCCCGAACGGATGCGGGAGGGGAACGGTCCTACCATCCAAAAACTCTACAAGGCTAACGGGAGGAATGGGCGCCGGGAAGGGAAAAACTGGGGCACGGGGGAAGAAACATTCAGGTACGAGATGGACCGGGAATTATCTAAATCTACGCAAACTTGTGCTCGTCTAACCTTCTCCTGGGTATCAACCGTATAGGAACCGGGAAGCGATGGCGGGGCAGCCGAACTGAAAGCGAGAAAAAGACGTCCTCTACACTGGGCAATTCAACTATAAACCGGCCAGACTAGAAGAAACGTATCGAGAGAAAGAAATAAAGAGACGACCGGGTACGTACAAAGACAGTTAGAAAGGGGTGGGAGAGAGTTGGGAGAAGACATATGCTGGAAGGGGGGGGGGGGAGAACGCCAATTCGGGAAAAGGGCTTTGACCTGAGAAGTTCTAGCGACTTCGAGTCCATAGGCCGTGAGCGAGAGTCCTGGTGAATTAAAATCATGCGAGAGGGTTGGCGTTCAAGAGGAAAAAAGAGCAGGATACTGGCTGTTGAAGAAAGAACTCTTTCGGGCCGCTTGGGGAGGATGAAGACCGGCGCAGGCCGAATCTGCCAGAGAGGGTATATCGGCCAGCGCCTTGAGAAAGAATCGACGGCGATTAGGGTCATGGAGGGAAGGAGGCGAAGGCTCTTACTTGCACTCGAAAATGACGACCAACGGATCGAGCGGTTATTGGCTGCGAAAGATCCGCAAAAGGAAACAGGACTGCCGCGAAAAAAGGAACAGGGATCGAGCGGGGGGGTAATTTTTAGAAAGAGGGGAGTCGAGGCGTCACGATGTCTAGGCCCTTCATGACGAAGAAAGGTTGGGGGCGGGGACATCGGGGGCTAGCGATAAAAAACAAATTCTTAGAAGCATCGCCTGATGCGCTAAGGAGATAATGGGTGGCGGGGGTG
>Ga0179593_1435530_pt1 | contig 10052 bp, 14 predicted proteins | sample CZODoug2_1_08_16_FD_185931 | JGI IMG/M metagenome (GOLD analysis project Ga0179593, IMG submission 185931) | Vadose zone soil fungal communities from Angelo Coast Range Reserve, California, USA - CZODoug2_1_08_16fungal (PacBio error correction) | ecosystem: Environmental > Terrestrial > Soil >...
CAATCGCAAGGACGAGGCATCGTGGAAGGGAGGGGGAGGAAGGTGCCAACTCCGTAAGAACATAAAAAAGAATTATCAGTTAGTCGCTCATTTGAGAGAGAACTGGTTCGTGGGGGAGGGTGGGGGAAGGAGATCCTAGAGGGGTGTAAAATGATCGGCGGCGATGAACAAAGGAGCGCACATACGAAAAGGTGAATCATAATCGCCCCCCACGCTTCTACTATAGGATTATGCTAAAAATGTGAATACTAAAAATCAATCGCGAAGGATCGTAACATAAGTAAAAAGATGGCTGAACGAAGGCATGAAAGAAAGGGCTGACCAAGGGCGCGAACTAAACGCGAGGACACGAGGAGAGGACTCACAGATGGGAAAAAAGGGGGGTCGTCTACGTAAGGCGGGGGACGCGTACCATACCAGGTGACTGCCGGCTAACCTTCTTGAGTGAGGGGTGGGTTAAAAAACGAAGAGAGGAAAGAAAAAAGGGGGGGGGGAATGGGGTTAAGAGACACCTTTGTCGGAGGCCAGAGGAAAAATAACATGTAGAGAGAAAAAGAAACACAGATCTTGCTGTGTAGACACACAACAGGACGTCGCGGACAAGAGGCCTTTGCCTCCAGTTATATCAATAACCAACGGGAAGGGAGTTGGTAAGGAGATGCCAAAACCCGAAGGTTATGGAAAAAAAATTTGGAGAGTAGGGCGGATGGAGTGAAGGTTGAAACCGGGGGGAACGTCCTTAACAGGACAGAACTAATCATATATCCAAGGGAGGAAAAAATGAGAAACTCAATTAGGGGGGGTGTGACAAATCGGACAGATTCTGGCCCAGACACTGGAAAGTATAATGGGTATCAGGAAGGACAGGGGTTAAAAAGAAGGAGGGGATTTTGAGGGTCACAATCGGGGCGGAGAGATCATCGTGTAAACTAAAGGCTTGGCGGGCTGGAAGGACAGCGGGGGGGGAAGAAAAGATGGGTGTGAAGGCCGAGGATTACAACACCCAAACACTATCACTTGACACGAATTAACCATGAAAGCCTAAACGCGCTTCCAAGAGAGATGAGTGGGACCGGAAAGGAAAACGGAAGAAAGGCCAGCTCATAGGGCGATAGGGGGGCAAAAATTTTGGAGGGACGGGAGGGAGGAGATTGATAGCTCGAAGTAAAAGACATCACAAAAGACGAGGGCTGCGCCCAGAGAGGTGAGTTATGGAAAAATGAAGTCTATGGTGGACCTACAGGAAATATGCCAAGGAAGAAAAAGGAGGAAAAGAGCAAAAAACGATAAAGCCTCGTGAGAACGGCGGGGGGGGGAAAAAAGGCCTCGACCGCGTGTTCACAGACACGGCTCAAATTGAAGGGGGAGTCCAAAGAATGAGATTACCACCAACCTTCGTCAGGCAAGCGGAACTCGGCCGGAAGCTGAAGAGAGTTCACCTAAGGAAAAGGTTAGGAGAAGCCTCACACTTAAACGCGAGTTGTGGGGGGGGGGTGGGGGCGGCCAGGCAGGCTAAATAAGGGACAATACGACGTAGGGATGACTTGCTACATGAAATTCAAAAGAGGCTCAGCAAGGGAAGGGAGAAGTTCCACATGAAACCACGAATGGCGCGGAGGGGCCAAAGCCCCCAAATCAAAAGGCGGCGATCGAGGAATGAATATGCGTCTCATATCTGGGGAAGGGGCACAAAGTGGGGTTTCATAGAGGAAAGAAGGGGGGTGGGTTGCAGAGGGGCAACGGGGCAGTTTGGACAGCGGATTCAATCTGGTTGGGTTGAAAGTCGTAGTGGTCGGAAGAGAGAAAGTGAGGCCAGGGACGCCAAGGAGCCCCCAGACCGGGAAATGCACGAGGCAATCATAAGAATCCGAGTCGCAGTACCAAAGGGAGAAAAAAAAGACTTCCCTAGAGGGGTTGTCTAACGCAAGAACGCAAATGTCGCCGCCAAACTGTTGGGAGCCGACGTCAAAAAGGGACCTGCACGATCAATAAGAGAGACAAAAAACAAAAAGGGGGAGGAGGATGAAGGATTTAGAGTGCAGGCGTGTGGGGGCCGTCTCGGCAATGCAAGTGGTGGGTGGCTGAAGCATTTGACGAGTTTTTAGAAAACGACCTAGAATGCAAGGAACTGAGGAGAGAGGTTGACGCACGTCCAGTGGGCGTGTTCGCGGGCGATTTGAAGAGAAAAAATTTCGAGTGTCCGAACAACGTAATCAGCAAGAAGATGAAGAATAGAGCACAAGGAAGACGGGGAAATCCTCAAACAACTTCGGGCGCTGAAGCAAAAACTACCTTAAAGGGGAATCACGGGAAGAGGCCTGCGGAACCGCAGCGGCGCGCTCGGCCTGGAGGGGAGGACAAGAAAGAGAAGGAGGAGTTTAAAGAGAAAGGGACCTGGGGCATGCGGGAAAAACGGCTGCAGAGGGGGACACTGTCCTGCAAGGGGAATAACTACGTAGTGGGTAAAAAGGGAATGCAAGAACGTCCGCCCAAAAAGCGCGTCCTTGGCTTCCTGATCAAAACCAGCGTAAAGAAAGGGAAGAGGAGATCAAATAGGACTGCAGCGCAGGAGAGGAAGCGAAGGGGCGGGAGATATGCATGGGGGGGGGGGGGGTATAGACATGGAAGTGAAAAAAAAATTGAACAATAAGTGAGGAGGGAAAACGAGGGGCATTCAGCCACTCGTAACGACTATCAGATGGGAAAAATTAAAAAAGTTCAAAGCTTCAAGCTGGAAGTCCGGAGAAGGGCCCTCGACGGGGGAAGGAATAAAAAGGTCCAAAGAGTGCCGGGAACAGAAGAATTTGGAATGCGGCTCTAGAGGATCACTGGAGGGTAACCTAAAAAAGGAGGGAAAAAAGAAAATATCAGATCGTGTGAATGAATAGGGACACAGAAAAAACTAGTTGGGCAGCGCAAGTAGGCCTCGTTAAGGCGTGTCATAGAAACTCCGAGCGCGGCAAGCCAGCAAACCAAACGCTGACGGCCAAAAGGACGTCCTGCAACAAACCGTAGAAAAAAGGCGCTCAGGAACCCGCGGCTGGGTGCCACGAACTAAAAAAAGACGATCACAAGGGTGAATGACTGCAACCCGTATTCAATGAGGTGGGGTTGGGGGGGGGGGGTGGGGGAGGGGGGGTGAGTCGGGGGGGGGGGGGGGGGAGGGGGGGGGGGGGTTGGGTGTTGGGGAAAAGGCAGCTGGTCCCAGAAGTCGTGGAACAAGGACATGATGTCGGCAGGGGGCTCGTCACATATAGGGTCCGGAGGATGGATTACCGGGAAGAGGGAACCCTGGGCCAATTTTCATTCAAACAGGAAGAAGAAGCAGACCAGGTTTCATCAAAGTAAGGTTCCAGCTACGCTGGACAACTCAAAAACATACTCTGGGGAGGGCTAACACGGGGGGGGGGGGGAGGAAAGGGAGACTCTCCGAAAATTTGGTGCAGAAAAGAAAGAGCGGAGGGGGGTGGGCATGTACGCAAGGCTTCAGCGGGGGATCCAAGAGGGAAAGAAGGAAAGGAAAGGGGGCTGCACACATCAACACTTTCGGGTCGGGGTGCAGCCGAGGTCGCATAAAACCGCACGACAGGGGTTTTCCTGCGGAGGGCGAGGCGCCTAACTCGTAGAAGGAAAGTGCTTGGGAGAACGTAGCGGGGTTCGAGAGGGAGTAAGAAAAATGGGGCAACAGCAGTTCATGATCACTGAGTGCCTGAGGAGGACTGGGTGCTGAGTGAGACTATCTGCTCAGCGTGAGTAGGGGGGACGGCGACCCTTCATCCGGGTCGGAGACGCCTACGGGGGCAGAGTGGAAATGAGAGGAAAAAGACTGAAGGAGGGTCAGGTAGCGCCGCAGGATCATTCTTCTAACCTCTAGGCGGAAAGGGGGGCAAAAAAAAGAAAGGACTTTCCGCTAAAAAGAGCAAAGTGGAGATGGCGAGACTCATCTGGGGGAAGACTGGCGTGGGGGGGGCGAAGAAGGAGAACAAAGTTCTACCCAGAGCAAGGGACAGGAGGCATATCAGATCTAAAAAAAAAAAAAAAAAAAAAAAAAAAAAAAGGAGAGGGGAAAAGAAGGATGACAAGCCGCGGGGCTGCTGTATAGAGTCTGGGGGGGGTGGGGGGGGGGGGGGGGGGGTTGGGGGGGGGGGGGTTGGGGGGGGGGGTGGGGGGCAGGAATTAAGAGTCGCCAAGAAAAGAAATAAAAAGCACCAGAGCAAGCACCAAAAGGACCGGAGAGGAAACGGAAAAGGAAGTAGTGGGAGATCGCCGAGAGGGAAAAAATTCCGCTGCGATGAACCAGACCGAAACAGACCAGGTCCGCATCAATCCGTCAAGACATAATAAGGGGGGGAGAGGAGAAGTTAAAAAAAAAAAGAAGAGCTAATCACAAGGGAAGAACAGCATCGAGGGAAAAAAAAGGCACCCGGGAATGCGAGGGTAAAAGGAAAGACAGAAAAAAGAGCATTCTGGACTACAAGGAAAACAAAGGGCTGCAAGGCTGGAGTCTACTCGACTACCGACGCCGCACAAAGTGCTCTTGATGAAGGAAATAGGAGACCATGGGCAAAAAGAAAAGTGTTGGATGGGGTTTAAGCCACCTCGTTGCTAGGTACCCGTAAATGACTCTTGAGCCCCGGGAAAAAAGGGGCGAAAAGCAGGGTCGTAGAAAACCAAAGGATCGCGGCAGAAGGATGGCCGGACAGGAAAGCAAGAACCCAAACGCGACGAATTTGTGTTTAATATCTTATTATGAAAAATGGGAAAGGAACAGGTATCGGGGTCAGCGTCTGTTGGGTGTGAAATTGGCCACGGAGAAAGGGGATCCAAAAGTCGAAACGAAGCCAAAGACCGCCTTTTGCGGGCCCCCCTTCGAAGTCAAGAAAGGTAATTGTTCCATTATACTGCTGACGCTTAAAAAAGAAGGAAAACAGGAATAGTCATCACGGGGGGAAAGAGATTCTGTTGAAGGGGAAACAGGGGGAATCCGCTGTCCGGGGAGCGATCATAGGTAAACCTCAAAACGGCGAGGTGGGCAGGGAATAAGGCGGGCGTGTGTAATCTGGTTTGAAAAAACGGAATGGAGGGACGGTCTAAGACTATGACACAGGACCGAGGAAAACTAGCTACCAATAGCTGAAAGGGCTGGGGCAAGAAGATTCACCACTAAGACTAGGAGAGAGGCTTCACTCAGGCCCTGACGGTCAACTAGAAGGGGGGGAAAGAAATAGAGAATAAAAAAAAAAGCGCTCTCAGCCACCGCCTTGGGAACTTGAAAGGAAGTCCCGTCGAGTAGAACGGGAAAACAAAAGAAAGTACACCCCTTCTTGAATTCCAAAGAGGAACTTCGTAAATTGAGAGGGCGGGAAACTGGGTAACCACCGAGGGAAAAAAAATTATGATACGGGAGTCACCCACAAGGGAGGGGGAAGACAAAACCAATATTAATAGGACAACGAGATCAGAAGGAGGAAAAGAAACTCTAGACTCAGGACTGAAGGGACCAGGGATGGTTTTAGGGAAAGCTCCAAGAAGCAGCAGTGGGTCGGTCGACTCAGGAATGAACTCCGAAAAAAATGACGGCGTGATCTGTAAAGGGGGGAAGTAATGCACAAAGAAAAGGACAACAAAAGGCCACCAGCATTATTGAAACCGCCTAATGGAGCGGGAGGGGGGGGAAAATCCCCACGACACGTCGCCTTAAGCCGCCTAATACGGCTTCGCTAAAACCGTATGATGAAGGAAAGGGGGAGTTTGAAAGAACGAGACAGCACGTTGTTTGCAGGTGTCCAGGTCCAGTTTCAGTGGGTGAAGGGGAGTCTTGCAAGAGGGGGGGGACATTGACTTCTAAGTTATGAAAAATATACTGTGGAGGAAGCAGGGCCAGAAGCAAACCGAAACCGAAATTTAAAGGGGGAGAAAAACTCTCCGAGAAAGCCGCGCTCGCCGACCGAGATATTGAAAATCGGGTTGTGGCGGGGAAAAAAAAGAGGATTGGGCCAAAAAAAGTAAGGTGGCACCGAAAGGCAAACTTGAAAGATCATAGAAGAGACAACAAAAAGGGAAAAGGGAGGCAGATGAGGAGGATGGAAAGAAGTAAAGGGCGTTTGACGTCGCGGAAGGGGAAAAGGCGTGTCGCATGTGTCAGGGAGGGAGTAAAAAACGAGAATTACAGCAGTGCGAAGAGAGCAGATGGCGATGATTTGCGTCCATCCAGGTAACGGGGGGGAGAGGGGGTCGAAGAGACCCTTATAATAGGTCATACAGACGAAGGAAAAATACCCAAAGATTTGCATCACTACGTCCAAACGGGGAAAAAAAAAACCTTAAATCTGAAAAAGGGTCTGACGCTTGATGACCCTACAAGGAAGAGGACGGACCGGAAAAAAAGACAAAAGAGAGATCAGAAAAAGAAAGGGAGTGGCCATCCCGAAAATTAGCGGGGGGGTCAGAAAGCAGATGTGGCTTTGGGTCAGGAGAGTGCGCGAGTGCAAGTAATGGTAAGGGGACATCGACGTAAGGGGGACGGTCCAGGAAGAAGAGGGGCCAAACAAAGAGGAGGGAAAACAGGTGTCGGAATTACAAAAAGCGGCCACAGCAGTAAGCGATCGAGAACCTTCTCTCAGAACGAGTCTGGAGAAGAGTAATCAATGCTCGAAAAGGGGTGGGGAAGACATGTATGTTGGAAACTCCCACATGAGTGACTTAGGAAGGGAAGGAGGGAAGTTCAAAAGTCCGAAGAAAATGTCAAATGAAAACTTCCAAACCCGTGCGCGAGAGAGATGGAAGGGAGGGGACACTCAGGACGGGACTGAAGAAAGGTAAAAGAGCAGGAGATAAAAGTCCGATGGGGGGGCGGAGTCTAATGAGCGGGAGTACGAGACCGCCGAGCCAAAAAGCAAAAGAATTCTAGTTCGGTAATGAGCGGGGGGAACATCAAAACGGTAGAGCTGGCAGACTCACGGTAGCAATAGGAGGCTTGTGATAATCGACCCGTACGTAAAATCCGTTGAGAAAACAACTGTCCTGGGGAAAAAAAAAAGTAATGAAAAAAACTAGTACCCCGAGGGGAAGGGGAGACCTGCAGACGCTGTGAAAGAAAAAGAAATGAAGGGGGGGGAACCCCGGGTGCAGGACTGAAAACCCTTAAAGGGCATGAGTCCTGGTTAAAGACGAGTTGACCAGTCTAATTGGGGGAAAAAGGAAATCTGAGGGAGAAAAAAGCCGCAACATTCGAGAAAGTCGTGGCGGAACTGGACATACGTTTCCCGGGAAGGGAAGGAAACTAAAGACGAAGAGGAGAGAAAAACAGGTTACTCAGGTGAAGGGCGAAGCTATAAAACTCCCAGCGGGGTACGGTTTGTCTTTACACAAAAAAGAAAGGGGAGGCGGCTCTCTACGGGAGAAGAAAGGAGGGGGGGGGCTACCCACGAAGGGAGTGTGTGAGGTTGCCGGGCTCAGCAAAGGGGGGAATCAGGGTAGACATCATGTGAACTTCGACAGGGTCTTAACCCCTAAACTGGGATTTGATGGAATGTAAGCCGAGGCATCAAAAAACAATCACGAGGAGGCGGCGTAGGTCCGCGTCGCACTAGACGTAGCCGAGGGGGGGTGCAGGTTGCGCCCGTTCTCAGTTCGCGCGGAGTTTCAAGGGGGACAGCAGAATTTAAGGATCCACGTGGATGAAGAAAGAGGGTCGACGGGGCGACAGAGATGAGCGGGCTTGCGTCGGCGACCGGCAGCAAAAAAAAAAAACCGATAAGGGAGAATCGGGCGAGCTTATGGACGAATCGAGAAAAGGGGATTCTGGTCATCGCAACAAAACTTCTCGATCATCAGCCAGCGTCAAAAAAGAAACGAACCGTGAATCTCCGCTAAAAGGCGGACGAGGGCGATACGGCTCTAGGGGTTGGTGATGTGGAGGACCTGAACTCCGTACAACAGAAAAGCTACAATCGAAAGACTGGACATAGCTAAGAACAACAACTTCGGGAGAAGAGAAGAATTGCCAGCCGAAAATGCGCTAACAGAGTTTAACTTAGGCGGGAAAAGACAGGTTAAGTACCACCAAGAAATAAAAAAAAATAGCAATGCGAAAGAACAGCTGATGACTTTGCGGAATTAGGGGGGAAAAAAACGACTGCGGCGGAGAGGAGGGAAGAAAGGAATCGGCGGAAAAAACGAATCAACAGAGGCCAAGCACCTCTGACGCCTTCCCCTAGACGCCCGGAGTGGAAGTATCTAATGGTCGCAGGAACTCAATCTCTAATACGTCAAAACAGAAAAAAAAGGAAAGAGGGGCTGAGCAATCCTTTAGAAAAGGGCGGCTGCCAAGCGCGAACACCAATAACCGGGAATGGGACTTACGAAATGCAAACCGCGGGACGGCTAACGGATCGAAATGCTCCCATACTACGCAATCACTACCCGGAAGTGATGGGGAGGGGTAGAAATAGCGAAAAAAAATCCAAGAATTTTTATGGTGAGCCACAAAATTTGTCGAGCAAGGGATGTCGCGATGAGCAAAAGTAGCAGGTGGGTACCGCAACCCAAACGAAGAGGAGGAGAAACAACAATTTAAAAAAAGGGAATCCGTCAGGGGAGGATCGCAAAGAACCCCACGACGAGGGAAAGGTTTAGAAGGGGTATGCATGACAAAAAATTTGGGAAAAATGATGGTTCGGAGAGAGGAGTAGGGAAAAGGGGGGGGGGGGCCACGGGAACAAAGCCAGGAAAAAAAGAAAAGATCCAGGAATGGTCTGCTCAATGAGGAAAGCAAGAAGATGTACGTGTTAATTAGACTTCTGGACAAAGTGATTCCCAAAAGGGGGAAGGAAAAAGGTAGGGGGGCATTGGGGGGGCGTAAGGAACAAGGGGTATCGCTTCTTGGTGTCCAGGGTTGCTGTAACACACTGGAAAAGGGGAAGGGTGGGGACCGGCCAATCTAGAAGTACAGTCGGGGGGAAAAGGACAAGCGGGGGTGAGAACGGGGTCCAACGCGAGGCGGGAAAAAGTAAGTATACATAAAGGGAGCATAAGCTACGTTTTAAGACTATCATGACAAAAAAAACAAAACTGAAGTGATTCGTCGTGGGCAAACCCGACGTGGGGCGAGAGGCGAACTCATTTAGCCGCTCTGAGCACGATTCAAAAATGAGGAGGGGATCAGAAAGTAAAATCTCTTGGGGACTTGAGGGCCCTTGAGAACCCCTAACCTAAGTATACAAGCTAGTTCGCAAACGCAGTTGGGAAAGGGTTTCAAACGATGGAAGCAAGACGGGTTAACGGAGAAGAGGGAGGAACTTGAAAAGCGGGTGCAAGCAGCGGTTGAGACGGGCGTGACATACCATCAAGACGGGGACAACCAATGCATATCTGAATCACTGATGGGGAAAGAGCGGAGCACAATGAGAAAGGGGGCTTCTCGCTCGCCACTGGAAAAAAAGGGAAGAGGGGTTGGCGTCAAAATAAGAAACGCGGAGTTTGGGAGATACGAAGGGGAAAAAAAAAAAAGTGTCCGGGAAATAGGAGGGGCAGCATCGAACAAGTAAAAATATCGAGAAGGAGCTGACAAAAAAAACGAATAGACCAGTAGGGCGCGGGAGGTACAAAACTCCTCCCACTTCGGGGAAGGCGAACCATAAGGCGTCGCAGTCCGCAGTTCTGAGTCCTTAGGGGTATTGGGGTCATCAAAGTCCAAACGGGGGGGGGGGGAAGAGTAAAAAAGGGGGGAAGTTGGGAACGGCATTCTGGGTCATCAATTTGGGGGGATGAGGGGGTGAGGGGAAAAACTAGTTAGAAAATTTCCCTCGGAAATCGCCAAAAAAAACGAAAGTGAACTGCCAACGAGAAATCAACAATCGCAGCTCGGACCGCGAAGGATACACCTCAGGGGGTCAGAACGCAATATAAAAAGAGAACCCACTGTCCATGGTCTGAACGAAGGAAAAAAACGAAGTCGCATAATACGCGAAACAACAAAACGAAAAGGAAAGTATCATCAAATTGGTTATATGTTGAGTCGGGGGGACAGGTCGTCAAAAGGACAGTGTGAC
>Ga0179593_1459955_pt1 | contig 10052 bp, 4 predicted proteins | sample CZODoug2_1_08_16_FD_185931 | JGI IMG/M metagenome (GOLD analysis project Ga0179593, IMG submission 185931) | Vadose zone soil fungal communities from Angelo Coast Range Reserve, California, USA - CZODoug2_1_08_16fungal (PacBio error correction) | ecosystem: Environmental > Terrestrial > Soil >...
TAAGCTGAGAGACTTTAGGGGAACATGGTGCCGATCGGACCAGGAGCCGGGACATGGGAAGACGTAATAGACCGGATGGGGTGAATCTGGAAGGAAGGGTCAATGGGCATCTTTCCGAGAGGCTCGGGACATCGACTGGCTCCGATGCGAGTAAGGCCACAGCATATCCCTTTAGGTTTCGGTCGGCAGGAAAAGCTGTGGGGGGCTGTTGGATGCATCTTCGAGAAGGGGGTGGTGAGCGATAATGAAAAGTCATCGGACACTGCCGCCGCAATTCGTAAATAAAACAGCACTGTGATGGACCAGATCACCGCATCATGGCGATAAAAACAGTTCGCTCCTTGTTTTCACAAAGCGTCGAAGACGCGCAGATACGCCGCCAGCGATGGAAGTTTGCTTAGCAGAGCCCAATAGTGGCAAGGGGAAGAAATTATATGGCGTGAAAGAACATTTAGTCAAGATAGGGAGATTAGCCGGCACCCTGGAGCAGGGGAGGACCGTCACGCGATAGGAAACCGATCGGAGGACAGCTGCGTCGACCAGGCGTTTTGCCCGCAGCGGAAAAAACAACGACGCAAGGTGAAAACGGAAGAAACAGACCCTTGCAAGGTGGTTGCTACCTTCGTCGAGATACTCTTATGATCCGTTGGAGCTGCGTAGGAGAACCCCCAGGCAAGGGGACGCAACAGCGCGACGCCTGTGGGGATGTCGCTAGCTCACCACGCGCGGTCCTCTTGGGTTGCCGCATTCCCGGAACATAATGTTCACGAGGGAGAAAATAACTAATAAAAGAAAGAGGCGAGGAAGGGGGTCAAATCTAGGGGAGTAGAAACAACATGGGAGAAGGTCCGACGTCAAGTCACCGCTAACTTGTGTTGGAAAATTCTTAGTCGATAAAAAGTGCGGTCATGGGGACGGCAAGCCGGAATGACATCACTCGGCCAAACCAGGAGGAAAGCATCAAGACCCTCTCGCGGAATGTTCTGACGAGGCACCACCGTCAGACTCCGATAATCCGAGCGACGTAAACGAAAGGGTCCGCCAAAACCTAATCCTAGGGTAAGAAGGCGGGTTGAGCTGTGTCAAGAAAAAGAGCTCTGTCGGCACGCTGACCGAAGTGCGGGGCCGCACAGCGAATATAAGGAAGACAAGGTCCAGTGGAAAAAATTCAACGACGCTATCTTATCAGACGGGAGGGGGGGAGGTCATGATCCTCTTTTGTGAGGCATTAGTGGCAAAACACCGGTACCAATTGGTCCGGAAGCTACAGTCAAAGAAACTAAGGAGCCGCGTCGATCGAAACCGCGAGCCGTGCCCTACAGAATGCAACCGCCGAAAAACGCGAAAAGAAACTTCACGAGCCGCCAAAGCCGGCCGCTGAACTACAAACTGGCATACCCCGCCTACAGTCCCGGCAGAGCGAGCACCAAAAGTGAAGGAGAGTGGCTCTAAGGACTTGCGGCTGGATGAATAGGGTCAGCCCGCGGCGGATATAGTGGCAAGTCGGATGAGTCGCCTCTATTTCTCAAACTAGGATACGGCGGGAGAAAAAGGGCCGTGAGTTCACATCCGTCAAATGGGGTGCACACTCTCTCAGCAACTGAAAAGAGGCGAAAAAGCCTGGCGAAAGAAGCTCCTTCATCTTCAGACCAGCAGGTTCAAAGCAAAATCCCGGCGCGATCACACGTACCGCCAGTCCGCACATGGCGCAGGAGGAATCCCAGTTTCGCAGCTGATCGAAGGGGGATAGTCGCCGGACAGCCAATAGACTTACAGCGCGCATAGATAAAATCAACACTGGATGGAAAAGAAAAATCTCGGCTGTGGCGGGGTCCGGAGCATCCGGAAAAGGGACGGGAGACGAAAACTGGTTCCTGCGAACATTTTTCGGGTGATCTTGGGGGTGTTCCCTATGCATTCCGTGTTCTAAACACTCATGAACGATATCCATTTCTCAGATGCGCTGCGGGAAAGGCGTTCCTAGAGCGGTGAAGTCTTCACCGGTAACGAACATCAAGAGGGGGCGAATGACACGGCATTGAGCAGCAGAGGGGAACACTATCGCGGACCGTCGAAAGGACAATAGGGCCTACACGAAAAGTTCATTGCCGAAGTCAGCGTGGAAGTGGTAAAAGAGCAGCAATAGTTCATGACCGGGAAAACCGAGACGAATAGGACAACGGTCACGTCGAGTGGCTCTCATTGGGGGTCGCCTTCTGATGCGCGGTGCACGGGCTGCTCTCTTTAAGGAAACCTACGGCGGACATTTAAGGCGGGATCGGAGGCGCGTCCCGGACGCACGGCTTTCTTGAGGGATGAATGGAGCCGGAAAAAGGGGCCGGGGGTTTTCGAAAGATAAAAAAAGGAGAAGTCATTACCACCGAGCTTATCATGAGGAACGGGAATGAAGAACTCGTGGAAAAAGGGGGGTCAGCGCGGAACTTTCGGCATTCCGGTAAAACAACCGAGCTCGGATTCGCTGAACCGAGTTATCACGCAGATCCCGAAGGAAACCATGGAGCGCGGGAATGGGCTGGGGACGGGCGAGTTCAATCGGCGTGGAGGTGGTGCCGCGCGACTGCCCATGCCGAGGGATCGGCGAGCTGTCTACTTTGGTGAAAACGGCTGTCATCTCCACGGCCCGCACCAAAGAAAATCATGGGGAAGAGAGGCCCCCAGTGACGGGGCAGGGATTGCCCAAAAAGCGTTCCGCGTCACGACCATGAAAGGCAGTTCCCATGTTGTCTAGGCCTACTCCATCTCCGGCGGGCCAAATAATTCGTCGAATTGGGGTGACATAGGCTGAGGGATCCGGCGAGGGTGAAAAAGGAAAGTCATCCGCCATCTCGTCGCGCGTGGAACAGCCGGAAACGGAGGGAGGAGGGGGGCGGAGACGGCATCACCTACGCCGGGGTACGCGGAGCCAGCTCCGAACTAATCCCCGCCGCATCTCGAAGGAAAAGGCAACCACCTTGCCGCTGTCAGGAGGCACGGAATCATTCGTTCGAGGAGGAGGCGAAGCCAGAAAAATCGTCGGAATGAACCTGATCGGAGAGGCACGCGGTGAACCGATAATCCTACCTGTCAGCTACTGCGCCAGGGGGCCCAGAATCTGATGACTATCGACATCACCCGCGGGAAACGCCAATTCCAGGGAAAGTTAAGAAATGGGGTCCGGCGGAGCGGTCTTCCTGAACCGACGAGGCGAAGCTGCGAGGAGGGAGGATCCAGGCTTGAGCGGTCAAGCGAAAGGCGTCGCGAAAGTGGCGCCATATAGCTTATCTTTTCTGCCTTGCGCTTCAAAATTCGAAATTGTCGGTCAGATGCCCGACGGCATTATAGCGGGGATAAGGACGGCACACAATCCCCGCGCCGAACTGATGCGACAGACGTAAAAAGAATCCGAAGAAAAGAAAGAATGACAATTGGTTGTTGTGAAGGTCGCGATCGTCAGCAACTCGAAAAAAGGAAGCGCGGTCAAGCGATCGTCGGCCGGCGCGCACCTGCATGGATCCAACGCGCCAGCAACAGCTATGTTCCTATTACGTTCAAGTACGGCGAACTGGCGAAGGAGCGAAGGCGATCCCAATAAAAGCAAGCCAATGGAAACCGACTCATCTCTCTCAAACGTGGGAGAAAGAGAGATGTGTGCTGGCGTGTCTGGCTTGCGGTGAGAGGGGAGGAAGACGCCTGCCCTATCTGCTCATCATCTGAAGACGATACCAAACCGAGATTGTTCTGGCCAGGGGAAGGGTCTTGTCGCAAAGAAAAGAAGTCGCGACGAGAGAGCACCGATCGGACGAGTGGATAAAAGGGAAGTGGACGCCGATCCCAGGCAACCTCATATCCATGAAATGGGGGGGGGTCGTCGGCAGGATCACGAGTGGGGGGGGGGACTGGGCGAAGCATTTAAGCGGAAAAGGTGTGGTGAAATCGCGCGAAAAACGTGAAAGGCATCTGCCTCCGAGTCTTCTAAGAAGCGGCACTGATTGCAGATCATCCGCAGAGGTGCTGGTCGATACCAGCTTTCGGGAAAGGGGGAAGAAGGTTAGTCTTTATCCGAGAAAAGCATCGGGGATTAGGCCGCCGGGCAGCTTCTCCACTCGGTCAATAATTATCACCCGGGCATCGCCGGCAAGGAGAACTGGCCTAAGGTGGAGGGGGAAAGGAAAGGTAAGGGAAATGAAGATACACTGGGGCGCCGCTGCCCGGTCGCAGAGAAAGACCGGACTGAATCTCTATCATCGCGGCCAAAGTCCCGAGTGCGCCGAGGAAAGAACCAGTGCACTAAGAGACCCGACAGGAAAGGGTGTCTTTATACTTACATGTCCGGGCCATTTGGGGGAAAGGTGTCGTGAGTATGCCGGGGGGGGGGAGATGAAAGCAGGGTCGGAGCGGACCCAGAAAGGCGGTGAGTACGAAACAGCTCGACCCCTTTGGAGGAGGAGGCTGAGGAAAAGCGGGGCGCTGGGTGAGTGCCGGCAGGAGGAACGGACTAATCCTTCGAAAAAAATTCCCGGAAAATGAAAACACCGGACCAGGCTCGGGCTGAGGGGGCGCGTGGCGTAGGAAACGCGAACAGGTTCAAAGAAAACTGGTCATTACAACAACGGGTCTAGGGTCGCCTGAGCCCAGTCAAGGGGCCAAAAGAGAGACAGTGATAGTGCTGTCTCGTTTCGCCGCCGGAAGGACACAAGCACAACTAACTGCCGGCCCGAGAGAGGGTGGGTCAGGCCGGCAAAAAGGCCGGAAACCGTCCCCTATTGAATGACAAGCCTCTCCAGAAAGCAGGAAAGAACATGAAAACCGGGGACTCTCGGGGTGACAAGCGGGATCCGGTTCGTTAAGCGCTCGTAGAAGGTCGTGTGAACTCCTTTACTGCAATACGCGCTCTGTCAAGTCTGAAGAAACGCATAAGACCTAGCCAGCAGAAAGGACTCGAATGTCAACCCCCCTCGCAAGAGGATCACCAATCAGGAGGATATCAGGATCCTTATTGTGTTTGAGCATGAGACTGGGGGGGGTGCGGAAATACCCAGTCATGAGAAAAAAGGAGAACCCAGAAAAAACGACGTGGACGTATCGCGCCGCCGCGTCAAAAAGAATTCAACGCGATGAAGGTGCCGGGCCATCGAGAGAGCCCTTCTGCAGCTAAACAAGCCGGCCGCTGAGAGACTAGATAGACAAGCGATCTGGGGAAAAGGCCTCGAGTCGAGCACCCGGCTTTCATCCTGTCAGTGGCCCGAAAAACGGGCGGCGAATGAGGAAAAGGAACCGCAGAATCAGAAAATGAAGTGGCCTTTTGATCGGCGGATGTGCAGAGGGGGGGTCGAAGCGATAGTTCGAAAAAACTCAGAGGGGGGAGTAAGCTTGCGGTCAGTACATCAGCTTCGCGGCGACGTCATAGCACCGGAGAACCGTCACCAACCGCGGGAGAGGAAAAAATGGTAGAAAAACGATCATCAGGGGTCAATTTCAGAGCAGTCCGGCAGGAACTTCAATGTTCGAGTCACGGTCACCAGAAGGAGGGAGGAAGAACAGCGCGCAGAATCGCAGTTTTGGGCTTCATGAGACTCCGATTGGTGCCTCGGGCGCAGGGACACGAAAAGGCCGGACAAGGACGAGGTGCATCGCTCAAAAAGGGTAGGAGGTAATATAGACATCGAAAGGAATTAATTGGCTGTCACGTCGCAGAGAACAAAAAAGGGAAAGCGAGGAAGGAGGAAATTGGGATGTCCTTCAACACCCGTGTAATCTAGGCTGTGAGTATTTAGGAACTGCCGGGATGGAGGTCACATAAGCCGGAAACGCGGAAGGGGAAAACTGGAAAATATGAAATCGCTTGGGCGACCAGTGGCGTTCAGATCAGCTGTGACTGCTGTTCCGTTGCTAAAAGAGAGACAAAGAAAAAAAAATCAAAAGAGGGGGGGGGGGGGGGGGGGGGGTGGGGGGGGGGGGGGGGGGGGGGGGGGGGGGGGGGGGGGGGGGGGGGGGGGGGGGGGGGGGGGGGGGGGGGGGGGGGGGGGGGTGGGGGGGGGGGGGGGGGGGGGGGGAGACAGCAGGGCGCCGCAATAGGTTGTGAACCAGACCCGTAGAGGGACACGGGGGGCATTCCAAACGCTGACAGAAGGAAAAGGAAACGCAAGGGGGCATTGCTACGCGGTTCGGTGAAATCAGGGAAATCAGCCTCAAAGCTCGTAGGCGAATGACGGGGAAAAGGTGATAGATAGGAAGGAAAAGAAGGGGATCGAGGGGGGAAAAGGAAGTGGGATCTGCCATCGACGGAGGCCGTGCACTTGAGGCTCAGCGCTGGAAGGCACAAGGGGGCCTCTGCGTTTCATCTTGCGGAGGAGACGCTGCGGGGCGAAGAAGAGTCGGTTATTGGAGGAGGGGGGCCATGATAATGAAAGTGGCCTGACCGAAAAAGATGATGCTCCAATAGAAAGAAGGGGGATCCGATCCATAATGGATCATGATCTAGAAAAGAGGAGAGGGGGCCTGCAGAAGGGGATATTCCAGAGAATACGCTATCACTCACGACTTCCTTTGAGGGTCAAACCGAGCTCTACATGAAAAACAGCTCTAACGCGTATCGCCAGATCAGAGTAACCCATGGCGCGGCGAGGGCATGGCGGACACCTGTCTCCATGTCGATTCAAGAGGCTGTGGGGTGCCCGCCGAAGGAACCTTACCCATGCGGCCGGATCGGCGAGGCATTTAAGAACGTGGAAGTGATGTCGAACGGCGAACCGCGAAAAAGAACGAACATCATTGGTCACTGGGGGTACACCCAATAGGGATTGACCAATAACGTTCCTCTTCATCTCAAAATACCATTTCTTGCCCAGTGGGGGTGGCAGGAAGAAAAATAGAGAAAAGACGAGAAAAGAAGGGGAAGGGGAATCGTCGGGGAAAGGGTAACATTCTTGATGACTAGGAATCGGCTAAGCCTTCAGCCGCCAGCCCGAATATTGGGGACTCATCCTCCGGACACCCAGTCTGTCTAGCAGTGGGGGGCGGGACTCCCGCAAAAAAGATTTGCCGGAGGGGGTAAAGAGAAGACGAAAGCCGAAGGTCCGCCTCTCCCTGGATACTCACCAGCAACCACCGGATTGGCTTTCATTGATTCCCGCAATCAAAATGAAAAAAATGGTGGGGGTGAGGATGAGTCTCGAAAGGTGGCCTTCCGAAAAACTCCTTCTGAATGCGACTGCGAATCAAAAATCTTCCCTCTTCTCCGGTCAGAAAAACGGAGATACTCTAAAGGTGAGGAATCTGATCCAAATAGACGACAGAACCGGCCGGTGACCAAGTACTGGCCAGGTCGCCATTCAAAGGAGATGTCCTGGGCCTCGTCTGAAGACAACTGATCCGAGCGGGAGCTAAGATTCACGCGGGGAAGGAGGAAAAGAGGATGCGGTGGGTAAGCAATACCTACAAAAAATCGCGCACTTATGCATGAGGAGGAGGTCTTTTCACGCCCTTGCGCTTTCTGACGAAAAAAAGGTTCGGGAGGACAAGAATGCCCGATGACGCTAAGGAGAGATGAAGGCAACGCACACCTGACCTGACCCGCAAACGATGCGACAAAACCCCAAAAGCGGGAACCCGCTTCACTGATGGGGGTCGTTTCCTTCTGCGGTCGAGCAGAGAGAAGGGGTCCAGACCCGCTCGTGAAGGATCGTCGGCGAGCGCAAGGACCTGATTACCAGAAGGTCCGACAACGGCCAGAACAAGGAAAAAAAACGAGTGTCTAGTTTGAGGACGGCGAAATGGCGAGTAACTAAGAATCCCCTATAACCGCAAAAGACGCTCGGAAAAAAAGAACGAGATCAAAAAAAGAGGGGGGGAAAAGAAAAAGAAAGAAAAGTTTAAAAAACTCTCGGCGTAAGGGGGCTTGGCGGTAGGATCGACATGCACTGCCCGATCTGACAGAACTTCTTGGATACGTAATAGACAACGACGGTTGTGGCGGAGGGGGAGGGGGGCCATACAGGGCATAAGTAATGGGCCGGAAGACAGTCGCTTGCACCGAGGGGGACAGCAGCTTGGCTCAAGTAGACTCCTGCACGGCATATCCCATCAGTTGGAGGGGAGGGAAAGGAGGAGGAAGCATTTTGGCAGGGGATAGGCATCAAAGGGAGCTTTCTTAGGTGGTTGGTGGCCGCAAGCTAGCTCGATGGCCGTCATCCGTATCTTCCTCCCAGCTCGAAGAAAGAGACGGGAGGGAAATAGAAAAAAGACATCAGGAGATAACAAGAGGGTAGCTAGGGGAACTTGTTCGTTTCGGGGGAACAACACTCATCGCGTATTGCGAAGGGTCCGAGTCGGCCTCCAGCTCGGGAAGCAGTTGCGGTCCGCGCCGGGAAGAGCCGGCTTGCGACCGTTGGCTCGGATTTGGAGGTGAACAGACGGTGTTGGGAGATTTAGATAGGTGATAACTCCGTCACATGGAAAATAGCGCCGTCCGCGATCCGGAAACTCTTTCCGATCAGAATCGCGTCGCACCAAGAAGTGAGGGGTGGGAAACGCCGACGCAAGGGAGGGCACGTATCCAATAGCTGAACCCGAAATGAAATTGTCCTTTAACCTGAAGCCCTGGAATGTGGGGTCTACCCGGGTGTTCTAGAGATTCGGCGAGGAGAATCAGGGAGAGATTGGCATCGCGCGTAACAAAAAGACCGGCAAATATTCAGGGGGGGGCCTTGCAGTCAGCAACTAGCTATACCGAATGTGTGATTTCGGCTTCTTCACGAGAGAAAGAACCATGTGCTTCTTAGAAGGCCGGCAATATCGAAGGGCTCCTCCAGAGAAAGATTGGGTTCACCGCAATTAGACGAAACAGGGACAGGCTCGAGGGGGGGTCGAATGTGAACTATGCCTCGCACAAGACACGACCTGTCAATCGCGTGACGCTAAAGTCCGCCTTGGTCATCCTCCCATGAAAGGTGGGGGGGGGAAAAGAGGAGGGAAGTGATAATGATGTTGCGGTATAGGTGCTCGGGGAAGGGAAGGGGAATTCAAATCTGCCCACAAGGAAAAGGCCGCGAGCAGCGATAGTCAGTTTTCATTCAGTCCGGCACCACCGTAGAAAAAAGCCCGATTGAATAGAGAAAACCCGCGACCGGGTAGCCCATGAACAGCGCCGCCCTCAGTTGGGGGGGTGGGAGGGGATCTTAAAAAGGTCCTGGTCGACTGGAAAGCTAAAGAGGGGGATATCGTCTGTGTGCCAAAGCAAGGTGAAGGCCGGAAATTTAAAGACGAGCAAGATATTCTCAAACAGAGAACCGTAGCAAAGGAAACCTTTGCAGCTTCATGCACCCGACGGGATAAAATAGAGAATAAACGATCAGATGACGGAGAGTGATCATTCTAGGTTGGGGAGTGATCGTGGAAAACCCTGTACCCCCACTTTCAAGGATCAGATCAAGAAAAGAAAAAGAAAAAGACAAATGGCGCCCGTCAGCAAACTGGCAGCAAGCAGTCCCTCAAGAAGCAACCCCGATGAAGGTGCCGTAAAAAAGAGGGATCGAAAGACAAGCACGCAGCCGCCTCCACCCATCAGAGTCTCCAAGAGAGAGCCACGCGTCTAACCTGCCCGGCAGGGCTATCAAACGCTTTCATTGGTAGATGCCGCCGGAGAGGGCGGCTATGATGAAGTCAAGACGAGATAGCATCTGGGATGCGTTTAGGCTGGATGTGGGGAAAGGAGTCTTTATTCATCCACTGCATAGGGGTAGGGCAAAAAACTCGCGTGCAGGGAAAAATGATCGTGTATAAAGGCTTGCAGCCCTGCAGGGTATCGTCAAGCAAAAGTGGTAAGGAACGCCGTCAAAAAGCTTCTATCTAAACGTGCCTGGTACAGGAAGCTAAATTATCTGTCGACCGTAAGCAAAGCGGTTCAGGAGGGGGTGAAAGAAACCCGGAATGTTCAGTACTCTTTTCAACCAGCCAGAGAGTACGAACAGGAGGGTCGCGGAAGCCCAGGGGTATTCTCTTCTCTCGGAGCTGGACGGGAGTTTTCTCGGGACAACGCCAATTCATAAAGAGAG